>Ga0255049_10000003_pt1 | contig 167239 bp, 174 predicted proteins | sample JV7_2_3_MG_FD_183615 | JGI IMG/M metagenome (GOLD analysis project Ga0255049, IMG submission 183615) | Seawater microbial communities from Jervis Inlet, British Columbia, Canada - JV7_2_3 | ecosystem: Environmental > Aquatic > Marine > Inlet | place: Canada: British Columbia | collected... | reverse complement strand
GCTATGCCGAGCTACAGATGACAGACCTCAAGCGCCTGGGGATTAACCTGACGCTTGAGGAGTCCTCGAAGAAATTTATGCCGCATTTCATGCGACACCTCAACCTTTAGGATGAGTGACCGGACTAAGCCCATTATCTGCAATTACTATCCACCAAGTCCGCCGAAAATCCCGCCGAAAATAGCGCCGAGTACCGCGAAAATGATTGTCAGAATTATTACCGCTGGAATAGCCGCGATGGCCGCTTTTACCATGAACACTACCATCGACATAAATGGCATCTTAACGTCGACTATCGTAACTTCGCCTTGATTATCCATACGTTTCTCCGCTTTAGTTGTCGTTAACTGTACACTGATTGTCGATCGCGGCAAGGCGCTCGGGTGTTCCAACATCCGCCCATACGCCTTCATAAAGAGACCCTTGCAAGCGACCGGCATCTGCTGCTGCTCGCATCAACGGCACGATCGAAAACTTACCTGCCTCACATCCGTCGAAGAACTCACGTCGGTACATTGCAACGCCACCGAATGTCAGTGCTGGTGTATCGCCGTTACGTATCATGCCGCCGTTGAGATCGAAGTCGCCAACGGCACGATAGTCCGGTGTTGGCACCAGCACCAAGTGACCCAGAGCGTTGTCCCGCAATGCGACTACTGGAACTGGCATTTCGGTGAAAATATCGGCATTCAGAACCAGAAACGGCTCACTACCGAGCACTGGCAGCGCCTTCCGGATACCACCGCCGGTTTCCAGGACATTGTCGCCCTCATCGCTGTATAGGACGTTCAAGCCGTATTCAGATCCCGATCCAACGCGCTCTACGATCTGTTCGCCAAGCCAGCCCAGGTTGATCACAACGTTTTTGATGCCAGCTTTGCTGACATGCTCGAGATGCCGCTCCAGCAGGCTTTGCCCGCGAACCTCGACTAAACACTTGGGCACGGTGTCGGTTAGTGGCCGTAGGCGCTCGCCTCGCCCGGCTGCGAGTATCATCGCGATCATTCGGTTTTTCGCCATGCTGGCAAGACCTGCTCTTCGATCAAACGCACGAGAAAACTCAAGTCCTCATGACGCGGCCCAATTTCGATGATGTACTCGAGCGTGCGTGGCACGTCATTCAGATACCAATTCTTACCGTCGCGATGACTCAGCCGACAAAAAATTCCGGCCGCTTTAAGTTGTCGCTGCACACCCATCAATTCGAAGTAGCGCAAGAATTGTTGCTCATCAATCTGCGTACGCGTGTTGTCGCTTAGCTTTTCATAGTAGTTGAGCGCCCAAGCTCTTACCTGATCGGCTGGCCAACGAACATAGCAGTCCTTGAGCAGGCTAACCAGATCGTAGGTGAACGGCCCTTCGACCGCGTCCTGAAAATCCAGGATACCGGGGTTATCTTCATTGAGAACCATCAGGTTGCGAGAATGATAGTCACGATGCACAAATACCTGCGGTTGGCGCCGAGCAGTTTCGACCAGCATGTCACAACAGGCTTGCCAACTTCGCTCGTCATCCTCGCTAAGCTGTAATTGCAGGTGTGTGCCACACAACCAGTCGTGAAACAGAGATAGTTCGAAATGCAGCAGTTTCTCACTGTAAGGCGGTAGCGTAGTTTGATAGGCCTCGCCTCGGCGTTGCATCACTAACAACGCATCGATCGCATCTCCGTAAAGTGAGTCAGCCAGATGCGGCTCCTCCACAAGCTTATCGAAATATCGTTCGTTACCCAGATCGGATAACAGCAGAAACCCCTTTTCGATATCTGCTTCAATAATTCGCGGCGAGCTAAGCCGCATCGATTCCAGAAAACCGGCGATTCGTACGAATGGCAGGCAGTCCTCTTGCGACGGTGGCGCATCCATCGCGATGAAACTTTCCGCCCCCTTTTGCAATCGAAAGTAGCGGCGGAAGCTGGCATCCACGGACGCGGGCACAGGTTCGCAGCCCGCAACCGCTTCTATGCCACTGATCCAGTCGTTCAGCGCAGCGAGGCGGCCATCGGCATTATTGTCATTTTGACTAATCGGGTTTCTCCGTAACGCGTTGAAGCACCTACAAAACTATGCGAAGGTAACAAATAAGAATGCCTGTTAACATCCCGTTCCTTATGGCTTCGGCCGAAACCTGACCCGAACAGCAACTTGTCCTCGAAATCACTCATTTCAGCGTGTCTGCTGCTGGCTGCATTGAATGCAAGCGCCGCGGAGCCGCTATCGTGTCAAACATCACTCGACGAGCCACTTTCGAAGGACCCGTTCGTACCGCTGACGCCGCTCGCAAACCCGAATACGATTCAGCTTGAGGCCGGCAGTTTCGAAGCGCAACTCGGCCCAAGGCCGACGGCCGTAATGTCAGGTGGTGTGGTATTGAGGCGCGATGACAAACTCGCCGGTGCCGATAGTGCACGATATGACCCTGACGACAAGGCACTGCACCTCGAGGGCGGCGTGCGTTACGAAGATCCTGGCACAAGGATCAAGAGCGGCTCTGCCGAGTTCAGCTACGTTACCGGGCGCATTCGATTCGAAGGGGCGGAGTTTTCGCTCGGCAGCAACAACTCCCGCGGTGCCGCTGATGCGCTCGAAATAAACCAGAGTGGGTTGTTAACGCTCGAAGAGGTGGAGTACACCACCTGCCCACCCGGCTCCGAAGACTGGCTGATGCAAGGTAAATCGATCGAGCTCGATACCGGTAAAGGGGTCGGTACTGCCAGGGGCATGAAATTGAAGTTCAAGGGCGTGCCGATTTTGTATGCGCCCTATTTATCCTTTCCGATTGGTGATGCGCGCAAGTCCGGCGTGCTGACTCCCGAGATCGGTAGCTCCGGCCGTAGCGGTAACGAGATCAGCGTGCCCTGGTACTGGAGCATCGCACCCAATTACGACGCGACGATCACACCAAGACTATTGACGAGTCGTGGCATGCAAATCACGACCGAGTTTCGTTACCTGACGGAACGTAACGAGGGCATAGTCATCGGGGACTACCTTCCTTCTGACGATATTCTCAACCGGGCGCGCCACCAGTTTCAGTTCAAGCATCGCACGATATTCGACAACGGCTGGCGGAACCAGATCGATATTCGAGAGGTCTCGGACAGTCAGTATTATGAAGATTTGGGCGGTAGTCTCAGCGTTTCGAGTATCACGCATCTAAACCAGAGTATGCGTTTCGATTACTACTCGACCAACTTCTCCATGCTCGGTCAGCTACAGGCTCACCAGACGATCGACGATGCCATTCCTGCGGATATGGAGCCGTATCGCCGCTTACCGCAGGTTCTCGTCAATGGCAGTTGGGATATCCCGCTCGGCCTACACTTCGGCATTGGTGGTGAGATCGTTAATTTTGATCGCGATGTTGGCGTCACTGGCTGGCGCCTGAATGCCGCGCCGAGGCTCGAACTTCCAGTGTCTCGCCCGGGCTGGTTTATTACTCCGGCTGTCGGATTCGATTACACACGCTACGACCTTGAAGATACGTTGCCGGGCGAAGCGACTGACCCAACGCGCTCCGTGCCGATCGCCAGCCTAGACGCCGGAATGATTCTTGAGCGCAGCATGACGAATTCCAGTCGCGTTCAAACGATCGAACCACGACTCCTTTATGTCCATATCCCACAACGCGATCAGGATGGTTTGCCGGTCTTCGATACGATCACACCCGATATCAACCTCGTACAATTGTTTCGAGAAAACCGATACCTCGGCATTGATCGTATCGGCGACACCGATCACATAAGTGTCGGCATCACGTCGCGAATTCTGGACACATCGACAGGTCTTGAACTGGTTTCGGCGACGATTGGGCAAACGAGGTATTTTAGTGATCGCACGGTGGTCTTGCCCGGTACTGCAATTGCGACTACGGAAACCTCAGACTACATCGCGCAACTGCGTTTCTTGCTGTTCAAGAATGTAAATTTCGATTTCGGTCATCAATGGGGTACCGGCGCGAACAACACGACCAAGTCTGAAGCGCGCCTTCAATATCGACCAGCCGGCAACAAGATCTTGAATCTTGCTTACCGATTCCGCCGCGACTCACTGGAGCAAGGCGATTTGTCGTGGTCCTGGCCGATAGCCAATCGCTGGAACTTCGTTGGTCGTTACAATTTCTCTATTCGCGATCAGGAAGTCCTCGAGCAGTTTTTTGGCCTCGAATACGAGAGTTGTTGCTGGGGCCTGCGCCTCGTTTCACGTCGTTATATTTCGGCACGCGACGGAACTCGCGATTCATCCTTTGGTCTGCAATTAGTATTGAAAGGAATGACGAGCGTTGGCACAGCTGCTGACAAACTCCTCGAACGTGGTATTCTTGGCTATTCTGCAAATCCCCGGTAGTTAATTGTGTTAAAAATCAATGCCTTATGCGCTGTCGTCGCTTTGGTTGCAGCGCCCGTTGTGGTCGCTGACGATCTTTCCGAGACAGGTGAGTTTCTTGACGGCGTCGCTGCCATCGTAAATGAAGGCGTCGTTCTGCAGAGCCAGTTCGACAAACAACTGGCCGCGATCAGGACGCGTGCCGAAGAGCAAAACATGCAATTGCCGCCGGACGATGTCCTTCATGAACAGATTCTCGAGCGACTAATCGTCACAGAGCTTCAACTGCAGCGCGCGAATCAGATTGGGCTGACTTCGCAAATCTCCGACCAGTACATCAACTCGTCCCTGCAGCGAATTGCAGACCAAAACGGCATACGTTTTGAAGACCTGCCCGCAATGCTCGCGGCGGACGGTATCGAGTACGCCGAATTCCGCGAAAACCTGCGCGAAGAGCTGACAATCAACGAACTCAAGGGCATTGAAGTGCTGCGCAATATTCGCGTGTCCGAGCGTGAGATCGAACAGTGCATCATCGACCTCGAGACTAACGTCGTCGTCAATTCAGACTGGGGGCTATCGCACATCCTGTTGACGATTCTCGAATCTGATAATGCGGAAGTTGTTGCCGCAATCCAGCAGAGTGCTGATGAGATTTATGCACGACTTCAAGACGGCGCGGATTTTCGCGAGCTTGCCGCACGTTACTCGAAAGGTCCGACAGCGTTGGAAGGCGGGTCGCTTGGATGGCTGAACGGACAACAGATACCATCGATTTTCACCGATGTGTTACAGGGCATGAAAGCCGGTGATGTCAGTGAACCCTTCCGAACTTCCAATAGTATTCATATTGTCAGAGTCGATAGCCTGCGCAGCGCCGTCGAACGAAGCGAGATAAATCAGTCCAAGATTCGTCACATTTTGGTTTCGCCGAACGAAATTATCGACGACGCAACCGCGAAACAGCGTCTCGAAGACGCGCTCGAGAAAATACGCGGTGGTGAAGACTTCGCCGAGCATGCCAAGTTGTTGTCCGATGATCCGGGCTCTGCAAACCTGGGTGGTGATCTGGGCTGGGCGCAAACAGATAGTTTCGCACCTGAGTTTAGGGCAACGGCCGATGCGGCTGAAGTAGGCGTCATCAGTGAACCGTTTCGATCTCAGTTCGGCTGGCATATCCTCGAGGTCCTGGAACGCCGCGTTTACGACAACACGGAAGAGATCAAGGAACAAAATTGCGTCGCACGCATTCGCAACAGCAAGCAGGAAGAAGAAACACTGCTGTGGCTGCAACGCATGCGGGATGAGGCCTTCGTCAACTCGCGCATTTAGTGGTCCTCAGCAAACCTCTCGTAGTTACTGCCGGGGAGCCGGCCGGTATCGGTCCCGAGCTCTGCTCTCTACTCGCGGACACAGACTTCGCAGCCGACATTGTCATTGTCGGCGATGCTGCTCTTATTGACGATCGCCTGAAGGTTCTGGACACGCCGTTCCCTGCACCTGTCATTCATGGACAGCCCAATCCGGAGAACGCCGCAACTTTACTGGACGGGCTGAGGCTCGCTGTTGACGGCTGCGTTGATGGACGCTTCTCCGGACTCGTCACCGCTCCTGTAGCGAAAAGCGTCATCGCAGATTCCGGCGTGCCTTTCACCGGGCATACCGAGTTTCTCGCCGAACTTCTGGATGTCGCCTTGCCGGTGATGTTGCTCGTTGCAGGAGACTTGCGAGTAGCGCTCGCAAGTACTCATTTGCCATTGCGCGAAGTCCCCGACTTCATAACGAAAGAGCGACTAACCCAGGTTCTCGAAATCTTGCACACCGATCTGCAATCACGGTTTGCTATTGAGTCGCCGGAAATCGTGGTGTGCGGACTCAATCCGCACGCTGGCGAAGGCAGACATCTCGGCGTCGAAGATGACGACATCATTGCGCCGGTTATCGAGGACTTAATACGACAGGGCATGAACTTGCGCGGCCCGCTACCTGCGGATACTGCCTTCACTCCGGCAGCCGGTCATAAGGATGCGGTACTTGCGATGTACCACGATCAGGGTCTGCCTGTGCTCAAGTACGCAGGCTTCGGGCACGCAGTAAATGTCACCCTGGGGCTGCCAATTATTCGAACATCGGTCGATCATGGCACGGCATTCGACATCGCGGGTTCCGGCAATGCCGACGCGGGAAGTCTTATCGCAGCGATTGAGCTGGCAACAGCGATGGCATCTCGATAATGGCGGGCCATCGAGCGCGCAAGCGATTCGGCCAGCATTTCCTGAGAGATGCCGGCGTTGTTGATGCGATCCTGCGTGCGGTGCATGCGACGAAAGATGATGTCATCGTTGAGATTGGACCGGGCCAGGGTGCGATCACTGCAGCTTTGGCTGCTGACGCGGGGCAGTTACACGCGGTTGAACTCGACCGGGATCTTGTTGCCCGCCTGAATCGACAATACGCAAACAATCCAGCCGTAACCATTCATGAGGCGGATGCTTTGTCGTTTGATTTTTCGACACTGGGCGACCGGCTACGCATTGTCGGTAATTTGCCCTACAACATCTCCACTCCGCTGTTATTTCACTTGCTCAACTATCGCGACCGTATCCTCGACATGCATTTCATGCTGCAGAAGGAAGTTGTCGACCGCATGGCAGCCAGCCCCGGCAACAAGGCCTATGGCCGGCTCGGTATCATGCTCGGTTGCCATCTAAATATTGAATCCCTGTTCGACGTCGACAAGTCTGCGTTCGATCCGCCACCCAAAGTAATGTCCGCCGTTGTCCGGCTGGACCCGCTTCCTCCCGGTACGTTCGACATCAAGGACGAAGCGCTGCTGTCCAAGCTCGTCACCAACGCGTTCATGAAGCGCCGTAAAACTATCCGCAATGCGCTTAAAGATCATGTCGATGTCGCGGACCTTGCGGCTGTCGACATTGACGCCGGTTTGCGACCAGAGCAAATCAGCATCGCGAAATTTGTCGAACTCAGTAACCATCTGGCGAGTTCCTTACGTTAGAATATCGGTATGGACAATCCTCACTGCGACATCCGAATTCAAGTGGCAACCAACTATGTGGACGACCAGTCAGAACCCGACTCCGATCGCTACGTATTTGCCTATACGATTACAATCTCAAATGGCGGCAGCGTCGCGGCGCAATTGATCAGTCGTCACTGGATCATCACCGATGCAAACGGCAAAGTGCAGGAAGTGAATGGTGATGGTGTTGTCGGCGAACAGCCTTACCTGAGTCCTGGCGAAGAATTTCGCTACTCCAGCGGAGCGGTTCTTGAGACACCTGTCGGCGCTATGCAGGGTATCTATCGCATGGAAGCCGACGGCGGCATTGCATTTGATGCAACGATAGCCCCCTTCACACTCGCAGTTCCCGGGCTGCTGAACTAGGCGAGTCAAGATGGCCGTATACGCAATCGGCGATATACAAGGTTGTTACGATCCCTTCCGGCGGCTCCTCGATGAACTCGAGTTTGAGCCATCAACCGACACGCTTTGGCTCGCCGGCGACCTTGTTAATCGTGGCCCTAAATCACTAAAGACTTTACGGTTTGTGAAAAAGCTTGGCGATGCTGCGATCACCGTACTAGGCAATCACGATCTGCATCTGCTGGCTCTTTCGGCTGGTGCTGTGCACTTCGGCAAGCGCTTCGACACCCTCGAGAAACTCATCAACGCGCCCGATGCCGACGAGCTTTGCGGCTGGCTACGCCGTCGGCCCCTGGCGCACTACGATGCCACTTTGGACACACTGCTGGTGCACGCGGGTACCCTCCCGGAATGGAACGTGAAAAGGACGCTCGCGCGTGCCGCCGAGGTTGAAGAGGAACTTCGGTACGGCGATTACGAAATGCTGCTCGGAAAGATGTATGGCAATACACCGAATAGCTGGTCGGCAAAACTAAGTGGCTACAAACGCCTGCGATTCATTATTAATTGTCTGACACGCATGCGCATGATCACCATCGGAAACAAGCTTAATTTCGCGCACAACGGCTCGCCATGGCGAGCCCGAAAAAACCTGCAGCCGTGGTACATGGCGGAGAATCCAGCGACAGGCGATACGCGTGTTGTATTTGGCCATTGGTCACAACTGGGCCTTGTTGTATTACCCAAACTGGTGAGTCTCGACACGGGGTGCGTGTGGGGCCGGCAATTGACCGCGGTTCGGCTGGACAAACGCAGACCACGAGTCATTCAGGTTGAAGGCCAATCGTGAATTCGCGGCCGCCGTCAGGCCGCTCGAGATCTTGACCCTGGCAGAGGTCGCGGCTTTATGCCCTTTGGGTGCAAGGGGCCGCTCCTACAAGCCGGGCAATGACGCGGGTGGCCAGCACCTGCTTATTGGCATTAGCTGAAGCTGGTCAGACCGCTTTATTTAGAAATTTTGAGCGTCCGCTTAGCTGCGGATCGCCGCCGTTCGCGTGTTAGGCTTGGTTACGGCTGCGACTGACCCATAACGGACATTGGTTTCATGGGGTGCTGCTTACAATAAGAACGAATAAATCAGGGGGCAATATGCCGTATCGTCATGCGAAATACTTCGTCGGATTTGTGCTTATCGTCATCATCATCGGATTTTGGGACAGCTATTTCGTTCCGATTGCAGAGGTTCCGACGGCGTTCCACGTACACGCTTTCACAGCCATGATCTGGGTCACTCTCCTGCTATTCCAGGACTGGGCAATCCGCAGTCGTCGCAGAAATCTACACAAGATCGGTGGCATACTCAGCCTGTTCCTGTTTCCGTTCCTGATTGTCGGTTTCACTATGATCATCAACGTGTCAGCAGCAGGGTACGTCGCAGGTGAAAACGCGGTTGCTCGATTTCTTGGTCCGAGCTTCGGATTGTCCATGATGGTCGCTATTCTGGCGTACCTGACCTTGTACTATCAGGCATTGAAAAATCGCCAAAATATCCGCTTACACGTGGGCTATATGCTGACGACGCCATTGATCCTGTTCGAGTCACCCTTCAGTCGAATCATTTTATCGGATTTGCCATTCCTGGTGTTCACAGGGTCGGAATTTCCGCAGCGCATACTCGATGCGATCGTTATCGCCATCGGGATATCCGTTGCGTTTTCACTGGTACTGTATTTGCGAGATCGAAAGTCCGGAATCCCATTCCTAGTCGCCGCAATATTCTTGCTTGTCGAGTCCGTGTGTATGTATGTCGGTACCAATATCGATTGGGTACGGCAGGGGTTCGAGGCATACGCGCGGATTCCAACGGCGCTAACGCTTCTGATCGGGTTCCTGCTGGGTGCGGCAATCTCCTGGTTTGGGTGGAAGTCAGTTGACCGTCGTATTCCGCAAACAGACGCGGCATTGTCACGGTAACTCTTGTATCGTTCGAAAACCGCTAACGTCTGTTTCTGGCCGACTGCCGCCGTTCATACCCGCTCGTAGGTCCTGAACTCAAACGCGAACTCGTTCGCTTCGCTCGCAGCAAACGCCTCGCTGTCAACAAGCTCCCAACTGTGGGCGTCGATTGCGGGGAAGAACGCGTCGCCTTCAATCTCGGTGCACACCCGAGTCACGTGCAAGCGCCCTGCTTTGGGTAAGAACAAATTGTAAATCTGGCCTCCGCCTATGATCATGACCTCTTCGGCATCGCCGGCAACTTTCAATGCAGCAACGGGCGACGAGACCACATCGCAACCCTCAGCCGAAAAGCCGGGCTGCCGGGTAATGACGATATTCTGTCGCCCAGGCAAAGGACGCCCTATCGATTCCCAGGTAAGTCGACCCATCACAATGGGTTTACCCATAGTGAGCTCTTTAAAGCGCTTCAGGTCGTCCGAAATTTTCCAGGGCAACTCACCCTGCACGCCGATGACGTTGTTCGTCGATGCCGCGACGATAATGCTAATCATGGCGTTTCCCGCTAGACCGCGACGGCGGCTTTGATATGTGGATGTGACTCATAGTTGAGGATTTCAAAGTCCTCAAACCTGTAATCGAAAATACTTTCCGGACGGTGCTTGATCGCCAACCGCGGTAATGGCAATAACTCGCGACTCAGCTGCTCGTCGGCCTGCTGCAAATGATTGGAATACAAATGACAGTCGCCACCGGTCCAAACAAAATCTCCGACGTCCAGATCCGCTTGCTGCGCCAACATATGCGTTAGTAAGGCGTAAGACGCAATATTGAAAGGCACGCCGAGAAAAATGTCGCAACTGCGCTGATACAACTGGCAGGACAACTTGCCGTCGGCCACGTAAAACTGAAACAGGCAGTGACAGGGCGGTAATGCCATATTTTCTATTTCCCCAACGTTCCACGCGCTAAGCATGATGCGGCGAGAGTCGGGCGTTTCACGGAGTTGCTGCATGATCTGAGCGATCTGGTCGATAGAACCGCCGTCGGGCGTTGGCCAATTGCGCCATTGCACACCGTACACGGGACCGAGATCTCCATTCTCATCAGCCCAGTCATCCCAGATCGACACGCCATTGTCTTTGAGATACTGGATGTTGCTGTCACCGGTCAAAAACCAGAGCAGCTCATGAATGATCGAACGCAGGTGCAGTTTCTTGGTTGTGACGAGCGGAAATCCCTCGCTCAGGTCAAAACGCATCTGGTGACCAAACACGCTGACTGTTCCGATGCCGGTGCGATCACTTTTGACGGTACCGTTGTCGCGCACGTGGCGCATGAGGTCGAGGTACTGTTTCATACGCGCTTCTTGTACGCCATGACCAGTAGTGCTGAACCGAGAATAATCATCGGCAGCGTTAGAACCTGACCCATTGTTAGCCAGTCCATAGCGAGATATCCGAGGTGGCTGTCCGGCACACGCACGAATTCAACGGCGAATCGGAACACGCCATACAGCAAGAGAAACAGCCCCGAAACGGACATATAGGGCCGCTCTTTGCTTGAAAAGACCCACAGGATTACGAACAGAACGAATCCTTCGAGAATCGCTTCGTACAGCATAGACGGGTGCAAGACCGTACCGTTGACGTTGAAGCCCCACGGCACATCGGTGGCTTTGCCCCAAAGTTCACCATTAATAAAGTTACCAATACGACCGAAGCCCAAGCCCAGGGGAACAATGGGTGCGACGAAATCCAGCACACCCCAAACCCCTACGCCGAGGTGACGCGCATAAAGCCACATCGCGATCATCACACCGGCCAGTCCACCGTGAAACGACATCCCACCCTGAGTGATCTTGAAGAGATAAAGGGGATCGCTCGTTAATTGCTCCCAACCGTAAAAAAGCGCGTACCCCAAACGCCCGCCGACGATAACCCCGAGCATTCCATAAAAGAGCAAGTCGTCGACCTGGGCTGGCTTGATGATCGACCAACTTTTAATCGATCTTCTTCTGGCCAGCCACCAGGCCAACAGGAAGGCGATGACATACATCAACCCGTACCAGCGTATTTTGAGCGGTCCGAGGGCAAAAATGATCGGATCGATCTCGGGATATGTCAGCATGAAATCCTGCTAGTCATCGATGGAAGACGAGTATCATAGTCAGTTTCCACAGCCCGTCATAGTGGCGACTGCCACAGGAACCCGATAAATGCCAAATCGTCTCGCCGGAGAATCCAGCCCATACCTGCAGCAACACGCCCATAATCCTGTCGACTGGTTTCCCTGGGGCGACGAGGCCTTCGAGGCGGCCAGAAAAACAGGCAAACCGGTTCTTCTGTCGGTCGGCTACTCAGCCTGCCACTGGTGCCATGTCATGGCTCATGAATCGTTCGAAGACGATGCTATAGCCGATGTTATGAATCGCCTGTACGTTAACGTCAAAGTTGACCGTGAAGAGCGTCCCGACGTCGACAAGATCTACCAGACGGCGCACCAGTTGCTGACACAACGCGGTGGTGGCTGGCCGTTGACGATGTTTCTCGACGGCGACAATCACCGGCCTTTTTTTGGCGGCACTTACTTTCCGAGCGAACCGCGACATGGTTTACCAGCGTTCACAGACTTGCTGCAAAAAGTGTCGGTTTTCTACCAGGAACATCGCGATGAAATCCGCACGCAAAGTGAGCAACTGCTCGACATCTTCAAGACACTGGAGCCGGCAGGTAGCGGTGATGCGACGCCACTCACTGCGCAGCCCTTGCAGCAAGCACGCGATACATTCGCAGAGACATTCGATCGGGACTACGGTGGCTTCGGATCCGCGCCCAAGTTCCCTCACGCGACAACCATAGACCGGCTGCTGCGCCACTGGCGTGCCAGCGCCAATGACGTTGAACCTGATCTCGACGCCTTGCTGATGTCGACGCTGACACTCACTCGCATGGCCGACGGCGGGCTCTTTGACCATGTTGGGGGTGGCTTCAGCCGATACTCGGTCGACAAGCACTGGCAGATCCCGCATTTCGAAAAAATGCTGTACGACAACGGTCCGCTTCTGGCGTTGTACGCGCAGGCGGCACTGGCTACCGGTGAATCTTTGTTCATCGACACGGCGAACGCTACAGCCGACTGGATGCTTGCCGACATGCAGGCGGACAACGGCGGCTTCTTTTCGACGCGGGACGCCGACTCGGAGGGTAAAGAGGGTTTGTATTACCTTTGGACACCAGAGCAGGTAGAGAAATTGCTCGGCGATGATTACGGCCTCTTTGCTCGAAGGTTCGGGCTGGATCAAGAAGCGAACTTCGAAGGCCAGTGGCATCTCACTGTCCGCGAACCGATCGCGGATGATGATGCTCGTACATCGATTGAGCACGCAAAGAAAATCCTGTTAGCTGAGCGGGATAATCGTATTGCTCCGGGTCGGGATGAAAAACAACTGACCTCCTGGAACGCGCTGGCTATCCGTGGATTCGCCATCGCAGGGCGTTCGCTGGACCGGCCGGAATTGACGGTTGCTGCCGCTAAAGCAGTTGATTTTATTATAGAAAATCTCATTGAGAACGGACGTCTTCTGGCGAGCTACAAAGACGGTAAAGCTCGTTTTCCCGCATATCTCGATGATCACGCCTTCCTGCTGGATGCGCTGCTCGAACTGTTGCAATCGAGCTGGCAGACGCAGCATCTCGAGTTCGCCGTGCAACTTGCTGAGCTGATGCTCGAGCATTTCGAAGACGATGAAAGAGGCGGATTCTACTTCACGGCTGACGATCACGAAGCGCTGATACACAGACCGAAGCCCCTGGCCGACGAAGCCGTACCATCGGGTAACGGCATCGCTGCATTTGCTTTGCAGCGACTGGGATTCCTGCTTGGCGAGACCCGTTACCTGGGCGCGGCAGAGAGGACGTTACGTGGTGCATGGCAGGCAATTGATGAGTATCCGCATGGACACGTAAGCCTGTTAACCGTACTGGAAGAGTTCCTGACGCATCCTGAGATCATCGTCATACGTGGCGAGTCCGACGAGATCGCCCGCTGGCGTGATTCAGCCGCCAGACTTTACGCCCCGACACGCATGGTTTTTGCTATCGAATCTTCCGAGGCGGAATTGCCGGGCGCACTAGCGGATCGAAAACCGATTGACGGAGAAACCGTTGCCTACAAATGTGTTGGCACGCATTGCGAAATGCCGGTCACGACATGGGAGGCATTGGCGGCGGAACTTAGTCAGGCGCCTAGCGAATGACGGCTTGTCCCGCAAGTGGCACCGAGTTTCTTTAAGAAACCAGGTTTCTAGCGTAAGATTTCGTTACACACAGAGCAAGGAGAATGGAATGGGCGATTTAGGATTCTGGCCATTGGTTCATCTGGCGTTGCTGATTTATGCAGCAATACAAATATTCGGCAGTTCTGCAGACACCACTAAGAAAATTATCTGGGTTGTAATCGTTGCCGTGTTCCCACTTGTCGGCTTGATAGTCTGGTTTTTCATCGGCCCAGGAACACCCAAGAAATAGTCTAGCAAGAGCGTTTGCTCAATTTGTTATCACTCGATACCCGCTGGCATTGACATGCTGCGTCGTTGTAGCGCCGCGCCAAGGTCTGGAGAGACATAAAATTCGAGCGGTTTCTTCAGTCTGATTTGAAAGTTATACCGGCTGTCCTGTACCTGCTTGAAGCGTATACAGTCCCACGGCATAAGGACGCATGCGGGAGCTTTCTTTGGATCGGGCCCGTTGTACATTAACCAAACGCCCTCATCGTCCAGAGCTGCATCAACATGAGTAAACTCGTAGATGCCCAGAGAAATACTCTCACCTGGAAACGCAATCGAAGACGGACGTCGATTGGTTTCAAAACGTTTTGCCGTCTCGCGCCAGGCACCAACGTACTTTGCGGGTTCGTAAACAAATGCCGCGACCGCAACGATGCCCAGAATAACAAGTACGCCTACTGGTGATGCTAAGAAGTCCAACTCAAATACCCATCAACGTCGGGCCCTACTGGTATGCCGTAAGTACATCACCGGTCGCGGGAACGACGGTATTCGAACTCGCACCTTTGAAAACGACCGGCAGCGACTGGATCGTCAGGCCGGAATTTCTTTGCACTGCGAAATGTAAGTGCGGCCCGCTTGTAAATCCGGTATTGCCAGAGTCGGCAATGTATTGCCCCGCACGAACACGGTCACCCGGTTTCACGCGAATAGAATTCCAGTTTAAATGTGCGTACAACGAGAACGTGCCATCGTCATGCAGTATGCGAATGATGTTCGCAGCCTGGCCATCGCGCGACAGGTCCAGCCCGCCACGATAATTGTGTGCCGCAACGTCGAACACGACGCCGTCACGCGCGGCGAGAATGTCTGTACCTACCGGCATCGAAATATCGACGGCGTATACGCTATCGAGCGTTTGATGGGTTATCGCGTCCGGATAGGCCTGTGTAATCGGAAAGTCTCGCCCTGCCGAAAACGGCGCCTGGTACATCGAACCCGCTTGATGCTGTCCGGTCGGATCACCGGGCATGTACTCATATTGATACTCAACAAACGGTGCATCGACCTCCTCGAGAACTTCAAGGTTCAGGAGCAACTGGTCGCTGCGCGGGTCGATGACCCAGCGCAAAATTTGATCGGGTTGTGGATATCCGACACCGGTGATCTCGACGAATTCCAGTCGGACCTCGATTGGTGCATAAAAATCATTGTGCGCGACAAATTCTATTGTTCTGCCAAGAACTTCGTGAGTAATCGAAAACTCGGGCTCTACGTAGGTTGTTTCCAGCACTCGAACCTCGACTGTCTGCTGCTCCTCGGGCTTCCTGTCTGTGTATGTCCACTCTCCGTTCTCACCGCGATACTTGTACATTGTCTGCGCGTAGGAATAATTTGCACCAGCAAATGCCAGTATTGCCAGTGGCAATATCAGTTTTGCAGAAAATATCGAGCTACGAGCCAAAGTCTGTGCGCCTCCAGCCGTTGTCCTTACGGCGAATTTCATATGCCGGCCAGTACTGATTATCCAGTTTCAGGGTAATGACTTCCGCCGTACCATTCCACGTCACGGTCTTCAGCCGTACCGACTCCTGATGCTCAATATCTTTTACAGCATCGATAAACGCTTGCAAGTCCGGTGTCGGTGTTTCGTTAACTTCCACCACGCGCCGCCCGGCCCAAAGGCCATAACGTGTCGCCGGCGAACCGTAGTTAAAGTAGGCAACATATACTCCGTCAGTGGCAACGCCCCGCTGTGCCGCCATGGCACGATGGGGGTCCTGCAACAATGCGCCAGCCCACGACACGGCGCGATCAATGCCGCGTCCTGTCAATGCTGCCGTCTCCACGGTGATTTCCTGTACTGCGTCGTTACGCCAGATGGTGACCACGACCTCCGGCTTTTGCACGGCGTTTTCGAGTGCTCTGTAGGAGGTTACGACCTCGCCATCGATGGCCAGCACCATGTCACCATTCTTAAGCAGCCTGGCCGCCGAAGTGTCCGCAACCAGGCGCGTCACACTCAGTGCTCTGCGCCGCACTGGATTATTTTCCTCGAGCCGCGAAATCCACTCTTCGTCAACACCCATTTTGCGGGCCGCAAACAGCGGCGAATAAACGAATTCCGCTTCCAGTGAATAAAACGGCCTGCCTTCCCGAACTGTATCGACGAATTGCATGATCACTTCACTGCTAACGCCGCGATTGAACTGCGCCGCATCTTCACCGGACTGCAGCACAAAACTTGACCAGCTAGCCAGCACGTGGCCTTTTTTGTCGACCAGTACGCCGTCGAAGTCATTCGGTGCTGTTACCAGGTCAATACCTTCGATATTCGAGTCCCGAAAGCGCAATGTTCTCGACAATGGCAGCACCAGGGGATCAACGGAAGAAACAGTGCTGTGTTGATGCGCAAGCTGGTGATCCGCCTTGATACCGACAACCCACACATCGTCACCAGGCATTACCGATCTGGTATTGAACTCTGCATCTTTGACCGGTGTATCACCGATACTCTTCGGGTCGTAAGACACGATCGCGAAGTTATGCAGCGGATGCAATTGCTCGATTTTCGCATCGACTTCCAGCGAACCAGCAAACGTGATCGTTACATCGCCAATGGCTATCGGCACAGTATTGCGATCAACCACTACGTAGCCGCGTTCCTTGTCCACGATAAGGCCTGTTCCGTAGTAGTGTCGCTCCGTAACGCCGGACAATGTGTACGGCAGGCTAAATGTCACCACCACAAGCGACGGTGCGACTTTCTTCAGACGCGGATCCTCGTAGGACTTCAGTCGTGTACTGCCAACTTTCGCTGGCTCCGGGTCCGGACCATCTGCTAATACCCTGCACGGCCATGACCCATCGGTGTCATCCCGGGCGCAGCGCTGCGCGGGGAACCATACCCGATCCATCTGCAGCAAGCGCACGACAGAGTTCTGCGGGTTCTCCATATTCACGTAGCGAACTTTAGCACGCTCACCATCGGCTAGCTGATCCAGCGCCGCCTCAAAATCATCCAGATCGTGTACCGGTTCGCCATCCATCTCGACAATGACTGCACCACGAGGAATCGCGGCCTTCGAGAACAGGTAACCCGGGTTGGCAACGTAAACACCGGTCGGCCGGCGGTTATAATGCCGCGCCTGCTGATACGACAACTTATTTACGATGCCATCGCCAAACTCAATAAATTCATCTGGCGTAATCTCGTGCAAGTCATCAACAGTGATCTTGCTAATGATGTGCTGGCCACCACGCTCGATTTCAATTTCGATTTCTTTACCCACATGACTGTCCAGAACTGCTTCAAGTGGAATAAATTCAGTAACCATTTCGCCATTGACTCGAATCAGAATGTCTCCTGGCGCCAATTTTCCTGCAGCGGGCGAACCCGGGATCACCTGGCCAACCGTCAGCATACTGGTCTGTGCAGCATTCCTTGAACGCGCCAGTCGTTCAGACTCGGACGTCAGACCCAGTCGCCGCAATTCGTCGAACGCTTTGCTCTGGAATGTTGTTTTCAGCGTGCCGCGTGATACGGGATCACCGGCACGTATTTCCTGCAGTGCGCGATCGATGCGATCCAGCGGCAGGAAGAAACTGCTCGCGGCGGAACTGTTAGCCCCGGCATTCAACGCAATGACCTGACCGTCAATATTGACGACCGGCGAACCCGACGACCCGCCTGACGTACCGGACGCCGCCTGATAGTAAAAAGTATTGAAATCGTTGTACTTGCCACGCCCGTACGCCGGTGCTTTACGATCCAGTCGTGCAATCGTGCCGGCAAGGATGGAAAGCTGCTCACCGGCATCGTTACCGATAACGCGAATTTCTTTGCCTATCCCGGCGCCGTTCGGCAGCAGCGGTAATTCTGCTGGCTTGATGTAGTGCAGCTCTGCCGGGTCGTAACGGAAAAAGCCGAAGTCGTGAACAGGGTCACGATAAATCGGTGTCAACCGAACCTCTTCGTTATTGCGGAAGACCGCCTCGGCGATCACCGGTCCCGGTGCTACGACATGGCGATTGGTGAGGATGATGCCGCGCTCGGCATCAACTACGAAACCAGTCGCTTGTGAAGACGAGTTCCATTCAGTGTCGAAAGCCCGGGTGCTGTCCACGCGTATCGACACCACGCCTGAGGAGATACGCTCGAGCGTTTCAGTCCATTCGGTGTCTTCGGCGGCTACCGCCACCATGCTTGCAAGCAGCAAAAGGGTTGCTGCCAGTATCCTGACCTTTGTCATTGTCTTCCAAGAAATAGAGTGATTAATAACAGGGCTGAACGCCCACCCATACTATTCTCGACTATCTGGGCGCCCAACGGTTCCCTATTTCAACAAAATCAAGAAGTAAGTGCGACTACGAGGATCACGTTTCCTCAGGTCGATAAGCCAGATCCAGCTGCCGTGCTGCCTTCACATCATCCAGACGACGCACGGGCATTGAGTAAGGCGCATCCTTGAACTCAGTGCCCTCCTTCGCTGCCGTAGCAATTTCGATCATGGCCGTGACGAAATTATCCAGCGTTTCCTTGCTTTCGGTCTCGGTCGGTTCGATGAGCAGACACTCCGGGACCAGCAATGGGAAGTAGGTGGTCGGCGCATGATAGTTCTTGTCGAGCAATGCTTTGGCGACATCCATAGCCGTCAGATTCACCGATTTGGCTTCATGCTTCATCGTCACAATGAACTCGTGGCTGGCACGGCGCGTCGGAAATGCCAACTCAAAACCGGCTTCGCGCAATCTTGCTGACAGATAGTTAGCGTTCAAAGTCGCATATTCTGATACGCGTTCCATACCGTCGCGACCGAGCATGCGCATGTAAACGTAGGCCCGCAACAAGACGCCGGAATTACCCATGAAAGCAGACAGGCGGCCGATGCTCTGCGGCACGTCTTCTTCTGACAGCCAGTCGTACATCGTCTCACCATCAACTTCTTTGCTGCCAACCACGGGAATTGGCATGAAGGGCGACAGACGATCGTTCACACCGACCGCACCTGAACCCGGACCGCCGCCACCGTGTGGTGTGGAGAAGGTCTTGTGCAGATTCATGTGAATTACATCGAAGTCCATATCCCCTGGACGAACCTTGCCGAGAATCGCGTTAAGGTTGGCACCGTCGTAATACAACAGACCGCCAGCATCGTGGACGAGGTCCGCAACTTCCTTGATACGTCGTTCGAATACGCCCAGCGTCGACGGGTTTGTGAGCATGATGCCGGCCGTCTGCGGTCCGACAGCCGCTTTCAGAGCATCAAAGTCAATATCGCCCTCCGGCCCTGTCGGCACTTCTCTGACGATACAACCACACATGGTTGCGGTCGCCGGGTTCGTGCCGTGGGCAGCATCCGGGCATATAATTTCTGTGCGCCCGTGGTCGCCGCGCGCATCATGGTATGCCTTGATCATGGCAACGCCAGCGAACTCACCTTGCGCGCCAGCCATCGGTGTCAGAGAAACACCCTTCATGCCCGTCACGTCCTTGAGCATTTCCTGTAGCTCGAACATGCACTGCAGAAAGCCCTGTCCATGGCTGACAGGACCCAGCGGATGTCGGCCCGCAAATTCCGGCAGCAATGCCAGCGCGTTACACGCGCGCGGGTTGTACTTCATGGTGCACGATCCCAGCGGATAGAACTGTGTGTCGATCGAGAAGTTCATTTGCGACAGGCGCGTAAAGTGACGCACGGTCTGCAATTCCGATGCTTCCGGCAGCCGCGGCTTGTCGGTCCGCAGCATTGACTCGGGGATTGTTGACGTCCCTGCATTTGCAGGCGCCTGCGCGAAGGCCCGGCGTCCGGAACGTGACTTGTCAAAAATCAGATTGCTACTGGTCGGATTATTCATCTATTTCAATTCCAAGCGCGCGGAATGCCGCGCGGTAATCGGGTTCTGTGGTGATATCTTCAATCTGTTCCGCGTGCACAACCGTATTGTTTTCATCAAGTACGACGACTGCGCGGGCAAACATGCCCGCCAGCGGGCCATCGACAATCTGCACGCCGTAGTTTTCGCCAAAACCGGCGTGGCGAATCGCGGACAGTCCAACAATATTGTTCAGCCCGTGCTCTTGCTGGAAGCGCCTGTGCGCGAACGGCAAGTCGTAGGAAACCATCAGCATGGCGACATCCTCGATCTCGCCGGCCATTTGATCGAACTTGATGACGGACTTCGCGCACACTTTTCTGTCGATGCTGGCGAAAATATTCAGCACCTTTCGCATTCCCATCCAGTTCGCAAATGACACGTTTTGCAGATCGGTATTCACGAGCGAAACATCGGGGGCGCGACTACCCACGGTGGGTAGATCACCATAAGTACGGTAACTGGCATTCTTGTATTGAATCCTGGCCACTGGCTTTCCTGTTACGCGCTGCCGCCTGACATGACATCCGCAAATTCTGCGATGAATGCCTCAATGTCGGCTTCTGTTTTGGTTTCTGTTGCACAGACCAGCAATGCGTCCGTGCCAACAATAGACGAAAGATCAAATCCGCCCAGAATGTCACGCTCAGCCAATGCTGTGAGAATCGGCGCAACCGGACGATCCAGCTTCAGCGCCACCTCGTGGAAGTACGGCGCGTCATAAAGGCGGTCGATGCCGTCGATGCCGCAAAGTCCATCCGCCAGCAGGGTCGTGTTGGCGTGCGACGTGTTCGCGACGCTCACTAATCCCTCGTAGCCCAGCAACGACATATAGATCGTCGCCGCCGTGACCATCAGGCCTTGATTGGTACAGATATTCGACGTCGCTTTCGAGCGGCGAATATGCTGTTCACGCGCCTGCAGCGTCAGTGCAAATCCAGGGTTTCCATCGAGATCGGTCGTACGCCCAACGATTCGACCCGGCATCTGGCGAACGTGTTTTTGCTTGCAGGTCATGAAACCGAAATACGGCCCGCCCGATGACATCGGCACGCCCAGTGGCTGGCCTTCGCCTATCGCAATATCGGCACCCTCTTCGCCCCATTGTCCGGGCGGCTTGAGCAACGCCAGCGATGTTGGATTGACGATACTGATAAGCAACGCGCCTTGTGCGTGTGCCCAATCGGTGAGTCGATCAACATCGTCAAGCGTGCCCGTGAATGATGGCTGTTGCACGACGACGGCGACAGGTTCCTTGCCTTCCGGCAAAGAATCAAAATCAATGTTGCCGCTCGCTGCATCCTGTGGCAGTCGCTCGAACGTCAGCCCCTGTGCACCGGCGATTGCCGCGGCGACCTGTTCATACACCGGGTTCACACCGGGCGCCAGCAAGATTCGGCCCGTCTTGATGCGGCGATTGGTTCGCACAGCCATCAGTGAAGCTTCTGCCAGCGCGGATGCTCCATCGTATAAAGACGCATTGCTTACATCCAGCCCGGTGAGTTCTGTGATCATCGTCTGATACTCGTAGATCACCTGCAGCGTGCCCTGGCTCGCCTCTGCCTGATACGGGGTGTACGCGCTATAGAACTCACCACGTGTCGCGATATCCCAGACGGCGGTCGGTATGTGGTGCTCGTACGCACCGGCGCCGATGAAACACATCGGCGAGCCATCCACCTTCGAACGCTGGCGCATGAGCCGTGAGATTTGCATCTCGCTCATCGCATGCGGCACGTGTGGAAGATGCTCGATCATCAGCTCTTTGGGTATTTCGTCAAACAAGTCGGCGATTGAATCGACGCCGATTGAATCGAGCATTTCACGCGTATCTTTTTCGGTATGCGGTATGAACGGCATCAGTCATCCAGCTCGTCAACAAACTGCTGATAATCATCCGGCGACATAAGTGCACCTTCGTCGATACCATCAGAGGGCTGCACGCGAACGATCCAGCCATCGCCGTAAGGATCCGAGTTAATCTTCTCCGGGTCATCGGCCAGCTCTTCGTTGACGGCAGCGATACTGCCACCGATTGGGGCGTACACATCGGAAGCCGCTTTCACGGATTCAACGACTGCCATATCTCCGCCTTCGTCGACATCCTGCCCGACTTCCGGCAGCTCAACATAAACCAGGTCACCCAAGGCACCTTGTGCGTGGTCGGTAATGCCGATGGTTACTGACCCATCGTCCTCACGTCTCAGCCACTCGTGGTCTTTGGTGTACAAAAGATCTCCAGGTAGATCGCTCATCGTGTCTACTCCTATATGTCGATTCGAATTTTTCCGTTGCGAACGAACGGTGTCTTAACGATACGTACGTTCAATAATTTGCCTCTGACTTCAACCTGGGCGCGATCATAGTCACCCGCCGGCACTCGGGCCAGCGCGATTGATTTGCCGATGGTCGGCGAAAAACCGCCACTCGTAATTTCACCCTCGCCGACACCATCGACGACAACCTTCTGGTGGTTTCGGAGCACACCACGGTCTTCCAGTAACAATCCGACGAAACGCTGATTGTTTCCGGCTTCCCGCAACGCCTCAAGCGCAGCCCGCCCGATAAAGTCGCGCTCGGCAGGCTCCCAGGCGATGGTCCAGTTGAGTCCGGCCTGCAGGGGTGAAACAGTCTCGTCCATGTCCGTACCGTAGAGATTCATTGCGGCTTCCAGGCGCAGCGTGTCGCGTGCGCCGAGCCCACAAGGTGCAACGCCAGCCGCTAGCAGGCGATCCCAGACAACAGGCGCATCAGCGGCGGGCATACAGACTTCCCATCCGTCTTCGCCGGTATACCCGGTACGCGCTATGAACACGTCACCAGCTTGCATGCCAAAGAAGGGTTTCATTGCCAATGCAGCATCACGGAATTCCGCGGTAATGCAGGGGGCGGCGAGCTCTCTCGCATTCGGTCCCTGTACGGCCACCATCGCCAACTCGGCGCGCTCATTGACCGCAATATCGAATGCGCCGGCCTGCTCTCGTATCCATGCAAGGTCTTTGATGCGGGTCGCGGCATTAACGACCAGACGATAGTTCGTGTCGGCCAGGTAATAGATGATGAGATCGTCAATGACGCCACCATCTGAGTTCAGCATGGCGGTGTAGAGCGCCTTGCCGTATTCCTTGAGCTTGGCAACATCGTTCGCGACCAGGTGTTGCAGGAACTCACGCACACGCTCACCCGTGAGATCAACGATGGTCATGTGCGACACGTCGAACACGCCAGCATTCTGGCGCACAGCATGGTGCTCTTCTTTCTGCGAACCGTAGTGCAGCGGCATATCCCAGCCGCCAAAATCGACGATGCGGGCACCGGCGTCAACGTGTTTTTCGTGCAGTGGTGTCTTGGATCCCATTAGCTCTCATCTTTTGATTTCAGCGAAAAAAAAAGGGCGGCAGACGCAACTGGTCTGCCGCCCCTCTGTCCTTTGCTACCTGAGAGATCAATAATTCTCGCGAATCACATACCCCTTCGGTGGGCCGTCTCGGCCTCTCTCCAGAGCTAATCAGCGTACCCAGTCCTTCTGCCTGAGCGTTTCCGGGCGTGTTGCGCCTTCGGCGCCTCGATTGAACGAGGTCTCTTCTAGGCACGCTATGGATTAGTGCACACAATAATAGCCAAGTGAGTGCCCGGTTGCCAGCGGCCGATAGGCAAGTAACAATGCTCCGCAATCGAATCAGGGACTTCCGGTATGAAAACTCCAGTAAAAGTGCTGGCCGCACTGCTCATTTTCGCGTCAAGCGCGTCATTTGCCGACGCGACAAGTGATTTCACCACGCTGCTGGACGAACACTGGGAGTGGCGTATGGCCACTTCCCCGGTGATGGCATCGATGCTCGGAGATCGCCGCTATAACGACCAGTGGCCCGATAATAGTCTCGATGCAATCGAGCAGCGCCATGTCGAGGTACGCGACTTCTTGCGCCGTGTTTATGCGCTCGAGCGCAACGCCTTGTCGGCTGATGACCAGCTCAATTACGAACTGTTTCGACGCCAGCTGCAGGATGATATCGACGAGCATCAGTTCAAAAGCCACTTGATGCCGTTCTCGCATCGCGGCGGAATTCAAAACCTCGACAACATCACCAACCAGTTACGTCTCAATACGGTTACGGATTACGACGATTGGCTGATTCGCCTTGGCAAAGTGGATGATCAGATTGAGACCGCCATCTCAATGGCGGAAAGCGGCCGCAAGTCAGGTTATATGCCGCCAGGAATTTTGATGCAGCGCGTGCCTGATCAGCTAGCTCTGCAAGTCGTTGAGTTTGCGAACGAAAGTCCGTTTTTCAGAGTATTTGAGAACATGCCTGAATCCATCTCTGCCAGCGAGCGTGAGCGATTGCGGGCGGCTGCCAGCGAGACCATCGAAAAAGATTTACTTCCGGCGTACAGGAAACTGGACAAGTATTTCAACACACGTTACCTGCCAGCGACACGAGATAGCGTCGGCTTATCCGCACTGCCAAACGGCAGCGCATGGTACGAACATTTGACACGCTCATTCACGACCACACGAATGACACCCGACGATATTCATCGTCTGGGGCTTGAAGAAGTTAAACGCATCCGCGGTGAAATGCAGGAGATCATTGATCAGGTCGAATTCGAGGGCAGCTTTCAGGACTTTCTCGTATTTCTGCGTACCGACCCGCAATTCTATTACGACAATCCAGAGGATTTGTACGAGGCCTACCTCGCCACCTGCAAACGCATCGATCCGGAGCTTGTGAATCTTTTTGGAGTCCTGCCGCGCATGCCTTACGGCGTAAAACCGATTCCTGAGTCGATCGCCCCCGACACAACGACGGCGTACTACTCGCGGCCGGCCGCGGATGGCAGCCGCGCGGGCATCTACTGGGTGAACCTGTACCGCCCGGAAGTACGCCCAAAGTATGAGATTGAGGTACTGAGCGTGCACGAAGCGATGCCGGGTCATCATTTGCAGATCGCACTGCAACAGGAACTCGGCAACATACCAAACTTCCGTCGCTTTCTCGGTTTCACAGCCTTTGTCGAGGGCTGGGGACTCTACAGCGAGCGCCTGGGCTACGACCTCGGCCTTTACAAAGATCCCTACTCACGTTTCGGACAGCTCACCTACGACATGTGGCGTGCCGTACGCCTCGTCGTAGACACCGGCCTGCATTACAGGGGCTGGACTCGCCAGCAAGCCATCGACTTCTTCAAAGAAAACGCGGCAAAGGCAGAACACGACATCGTTAACGAAATCGATCGCTACATCGGTAACCCGGCACAAGCACTCGCGTACAAGATTGGCCAGCTCAAAATACTGACGCTGAGAGAACGGGCCGAGCGTCAGCTTGCAGATAATTTCGATATCCGCGCTTTCCATGACGAACTGCTAGGTGCAGGAGCGTTACCGCTCGACCTTCTGGAATTACGTATGGACGCATGGCTAACCGCCGAAGTCGCCCGTCATGCGGGCGACTCAGTGGCACCGGATTAGTCCGGTAAATCGTAGTCATTTCGTTCCGCGATATCGGCGCTGAAATACTGCACAAACTCCCAGTCATTGCCGTCGGCATCGTGGAAATAGACGCGTTTGCGATGCGGATGGTTATTGGGGTAAGTAGTGTTCTCAAATCCCGCCGCTGTTAGCCGATCGCGTAACGCATCAACATCGTCAACCTCGTACCCCAGGTGATTAACGCCAGGCTTACCGTCATAGGGGGCCCAGTTCTCGCGTCGATCATTGCTGGTTTCATTTAGAGCGATGTAGGTATCGTCCGTTCCAATATGCATCCAGCGCAGTCCGTCCCTGGCGCTTTCGCTACGCACGTGGAAATCGGGAAACGCAGTTTTCAGAAATTGTACCGCGTCATCAAAGTGGCGAACGTGCAGGTTCGCGTGTTCCATTCGAATTGTCATGATGTTCTCCTTTTGTTGCCCCGCAGTTTGTGCCTCTTCTGACATGTCAACAACTGAATTGCTATTTAACTAGCGGATTGCTATTTTGCCAACATGACTGATATCAATCGAAACCTGGCCGACAATATCCGCCGGCTACGCGAAGCGCGCAACATGTCGCAGCAACAGATCGCAACAATATCCGGGATCCCCCGCCCTACCTGGGCGAGCCTCGAAACCGGTACTGCCAACCCGACGCTTGCCGTACTTAACAAAGCAGCCAGTGCGCTGCACGTATCCATAGAAGAGCTGGTTGGTTCGCCGCGCAGTGAGTTTCAGTTTATTCCCGCCGAGAACGTCCGTGAACGCAAGCGGCAGGACGCGAAACTGCGACCGCTGGTTCCGGAGGCGTTACCTGGTCTCGAAATATCGCGCACCGAGTTGGCGCCGGGCGGACGCATGGTCGGTGTTCCGCATACGACAGGAACGCGCGAATACCTGACTTGTGAACGCGGCAAGGTTGAACTCGTCGCCGGCGGCGAACACCACTTGTTGAACGAAGGTGACATGCTGGTGTTTCGGGGCGATCAACGGCATTCGTATTTGAATCCTGACAAGCGTCGGATATCGGTTTCCATCTCGGTCGTTTGCTTCGCGAACTAAAGCGGCAAGACCATGAAGCGGCTGAACGGGTCATCGCTGTAGTCAGCGAAAGGGCCACAGTAGGAAAACCCGGCCTTTAGATAAAGCGAGTGTGCCGGCTCAAATGCTGGCGCCGAACCGGTTTCCAGATACAAACTTCGATAGCCGCGCTGCCTCGAAATTTTGACAATGTGCTGAAGGATTTCCGTCGCGACTCCCTTGCCAAGATGATCATCGGCTGTGCGCATCGATTTCATTTCACCCGTATCATCATCAAGTTCCTTTAGCGCTCCGCAGCCCAACAGTTCAGAACCCTCCCATGCGGACCACACGGTTATGTCCGGCGAACGCAATGCATCGATACTAAGTGTGTGGATGCTATCGGGCGGTGAGGCGTCGAACATTCCTTGCACGTGCTCTCGAAGCAACGCGGCCATCTCCGGCCCTTCGAGGCCGTCGTCAACGATATTCACGCGTTTGCCGGAAACTCTCGCCTTGCAATTGCAGCCCGTTCTGCAGGCGTCGCATTCTCGTCATGTATTTCTTCAATGCGTGCAATCCGGTTTGCGAGGCCGGTGCAGTTTGCGATTTGGATGTTCAATCCGGGGCGCGCGTTCATTTCGAGAATCAGTGGACCGCGATCAGCATCGATAACCATATCCACGCCAAGGTAGCCCAAACCGGTGACTTCACAACCGCGTGCTGATGACTCCAGGATAAAATCCCACTGCGGAATTTGCAGACCTGCAACCAGTGCCCCGGTATCGGGGTGCTCCTCAATCAGCAAGTCGTCGAGCACGCCCGTCAGTGTTATGCCGGTCGCGAGATCCACACCGGCACCAACAGCCCCCTGATGGAGATTGGCTTTGCCGTCGGATGCACGAGTAGGCAAACGCACCATTGCCATTGCGGGATAGCCGCGATACACAACTACTCGAATATCAGGCACGCCCTGGTAGCTCACCTCAGCGAACGTCGGGTCGAAGTGCACGCAATACTCGATCAACGCTTTATCGCGATTGCCGCTCAAGCTGTACTGGCCACCCACGATGTTTGATATGTGGTGCTGTAACTCACCTTCCGAGATCAGCATACCGTTGCTGAGTCTGAAGCTCTCCCGCTTGCGTTCGCTGCGACCAGTTACAACAAGGATGCCGTCGCCACCGCTGCCTTGTGCCGGCTTAATGACGAAGCTGTTTTTGTCGCCGACTATTTCCGCAAAATCTCTGACTTCTGCCTGATGAACAATCACACCGTACAAATCCGGCACAGGCATGCCCGCTGCGAGTGCGAGTTCCTTGGTTATAACTTTGTCATCTACCGTTGGATACAGGCGTCGTGGATTCAGACGCATGATGAAGTCGGTATTGCGTTCGTTCAGGCCGAGCACGCCGGTCTTGCGAAGTTCTTTTGCCGTGGAGAACATCAATCCCTCGCCAGTTCTTTGAAGCGTCTGAGCTCAGTCAGGCGATAACCTGTGTAACGACCAACAAGCATCACGAACCCAAGAATGACGAGCAGTAATTCCGGGAATGTAAACATCAGATGCTCAAGCCATGGCATCACCATGAAGGCGTAGGCAGCGACCGCGACGGCTAAACTCCCGAGCCCGGAACGAATAGCATCCACGGCCCCGCGTTCCTCCCACACAACGGACATGCGCTCGATCGTCATGGCAATAATGACCATGGGAAACAGCGCAACGGATAATCCCATTTCCATGCCCAGTCGGTGCGACGTCATGCTGATAAACAGCATCAACATAACGACAACAATCAGCACTGCGCTTAGTCTCGGCACCAGTAGTAATCGGAATTTGTCCAGCAGAAATCGAATCGTCAGGCCCAGCGTCACCAGCAGCGTGAACAAAATCAGGCCCCAGAACAGTTTGGTTTCGCGAAATGCGAGCGCAATCAACACCGGCATGAACGTACCGAACGCATCAACACCGACAATGTTTCGCATGATCACCATGATGAGCGCACCGATGGGAATCATCAGCAAAACGCTGTACACGGCCTGAGTCTGGATCGGCAAACTGTATAAAGAAAAATCGACAGCACTCGCACCCTGCAGCGCCGCCTGGGTCTCGGCGATAGCTACCGCCTCAAGATGATTGAGCTGAATAGCGAAATCGACCTGGACGTTACTACCACCCTCGACATTGACCAACGGTTCGTTGCCGCGCCACCAGACCAGGAATCGATCAGGGAGACTTTCTTCTCCTGTCGCCGGGTCGAAATACAGCCAACGATCACCATCATGAACCTCAAGCCAGGTCACGAGCTCCGCACTGCGTTGCCGGCCCGCCAACGGGAAACCATGCACCATTCGTGCGGGTATCCGCGCTGAAGCCAGCAAGGTGGTAACAACGTCTACAAGCTGGGCATTCGTCGACACCCCTGCCGACAACAATTCAACATTCGGATCCGGTGACGGATCATTCATGCGCCGCAGGAGTTCTGTCGTAAACGAAGCTGTGTCTGCTGAATGATCGCGAACATCATCAACAAGAACGTCGACTGCGGTCTTCATCGGTTCGTTGATCGTCGGTGTCGGTGGAAACGGCGGCGTCGTGTCGGACTCATCGACACTGTCATCTTCATAAACAGAAATGCGGTAGTAAATAGTTTGCTCGCCGTCGGCGCGACGAATAGCCCATTGAGCTTCACGGCCACCACCACCGAAGTTTGTGGCGAAGCCATAACCCCGTGATACAGAGTTTTCATTGAGAGTGCGGAATCCAGGTGTCAATGACGGCACATTGAGTTGCACCTTGATCGAGCCCGGCCCGCTTTGAAAACTGACAGCGGACTCGATGGTCCACACGGGTGCCTCCTGGTCTTCCGTCACCGGAAATCCCAACACCTGCCACTTATAGAAAAAGACAGACAATCCTATGACCGTTAGCAAGGCAGCCAACAGGTACACATAACGCTGGTTCATCGGATTCCCCTACTGTCTTGTCGGGCGTACTATTTGACGCCCAGCGCGACCTTTACGGCGCGTTCTCTGACTGGTCCGCTGCGGTTAAAAAGCCGCATGCCCGCCAGTCTTATTTCTCCCAGAACCTTGGAGTCTGTCGTAAACAAACGATTGAGGCCAGTCATGAAGTGCATCATTGTCAAATTGGCGCCTTTGCGCGACCGCTCATACCGTCTCAGTACCCCGCGGTCGCCTGGATACAAGCCCCCATCGATGGCGGCATCAATAACGCGCGCAAGCTCAGCGGTATCCTGTAGCCCGAGGTTCGCCCCCTGCCCAGCCAATGGGTGAATCGCGTGGGCTGCATCACCTACAAGCACGATGCCTTCCCGAACATAGCTTTCTGCATGCTGCGCGCACAAGGCAAACGCGCCTTTGGGACCCGCGACGGTCAGCTTACCCATCACCGCGTCAGAGGCCTCGGTCAGCATACGACCAAGCTCCTCATCTGATGCATCCATCGCCTGCTGCGCAGCATTCGGCGTCGTTGACCAGACGATAGAAATGCGACCATCGGAAAGTGGCAACATGCCTAGTGGGCCGTCCCGCAAGAAGCGCTGTCGTGCCGTTGCATCGTGGTCAATCTCAGTCGTCAGGTGCGTGACAAGTGCTGTTTGTTCATACGGCCACTGCTTAGTTTTTATGCCCGCCAGCTCGCGAACAAATGAACGTGCGCCATCCGCGCCAACGACGAGATCGGCCTCCGGCAACGAGTCAATTTTCGATTCGAACTGCAACGAGACGTCGCATTCATCAAGTACCTTCAACAAGGCATCCTGAATAAGTACATTCTCAACAATGTGACCTAACTGCGGAACAGCAAACTCGGCCGCATCAAAGCGTAGCGTCGCACTACTATCCGGAGTATCGCTTTCATCCCAGACGCGCATTGACTGATACGGCGATACACGCGCCTGCTTGATGATCGACCAGGCACCAACGGATTCCAGCAGATCGGCCGACCCGTTTGCAATTGCGGACACGCGAAGTGAAACGTCGTCTTCTGGCGAAAATTGCGGCCGCTTCGCAGCATCAATTACGGTGATCTCCAATGTATCGCCATGACGCCCTTTGGCCAGCAACGCGGCAAGCGTCAGGCCGGTAATACCCGCGCCGACGATGACAATGCTGAACTGACTTCTCATCGAATGGGCACACCGCGAGACAGACGCGGTAAATCACCCGCCAGCCCCATCGTGTGCTTCGCGAACATTGGACGAACACCGGGAATCAAGTCGAATCCGATCATGCCAATGTTTCGTAAGGTTCGTAGTCCGGGACGAGAACTGCCGAACAGGCGCACGAGATTGTCGGTGAATTGTACGAGCTTCTTCTGATCCGAGCGCCGCCACTCCGCATAACGCGCAAGCAACTGCGCATCACCGGGGTCAGAGCCCTTTTGGGTGGCATCAGCAATGCAGTCGCAGAGTGCCGCGACATCCCGCATGCCCAAGTTAAATCCTTGCGCGGAAACGGGGTGCAGACCATGTGCAGAGTTCCCGATCAACACACTTCGCGCCGCCGTCAACCGAACTGCTTTGCTCAGAATCAAGGGATACGATGCTCTTGTACCCACGCGTGAGAGCTTTCCAAGACGATAACCAAACTCTGCCTGAATCTCGGCCAGAAACTCATCGTCATCGAGCGCCATGACGCGATCAGCATCGTGTTCATCAACTGTCCAGACAAATCCCGCGCGGTCATCAGCAATTGGCAGAATCGCTAACGGACCTTGCGGCGTAAATCGCTCGAACGCACGGTGCTGCAGGCTCTTTTCCGGCAGAAGATTACCAATAACTGCACGCTGACCATATTCACGTTGCTGTACCGAGATACCCATCATCTCCCGGACGGCAGAATTCGCACCATCTGCCGCAACCAGTAACCTGCTGGTCAGTGTTTGATCACCATCGTCTGAACTTAAGGTCGCAGAGGCTTGCTCCGGCCCGATCTCAATGCTCTCGATGCGAGCCGGGCAATACACATCAATATTCTCGGCAGCATTGAGAGTTGACTGCAGGACCTCACCGAGGACGCGATTGATAACGACATATCCGAGCGCCTCCACACCTTGTTCTTCGGCATTGATGTGCGAAAAGCCGAAACGACCTTTGTCGGAAACATGAATATTGGCTATCGGCGTGGACGCAGCAACGACATCGTCCCAAAGTCCCATCGCCTCGAACATCCGTTGTGTACTTCGGGACAGTGCCGTTGACCGATCATCGAAACTGGGCTGCTGATCGTCCCTGCGAGCGATTGCCTCGACGACTGCAACGCGCAAGCCTAGCGGTGCCAAAGCGAGTGCGAGGCTTGTTCCGATCATGCCACCGCCGGCGATGACGATGTCGTAGTTGCCAGTCTCGCGCTTCATTTTCTAGACAGCAGAACTGCTCATCAGGGACTCGATGTCATCGGGGTCTGTCACGAGGCCCTTGCTGAGTACGTCCGGCCCTTTGTTGGTAACCACAACGTCATCCTCAATTCGAATGCCGATGTTGCGAAACGCTTTCGGAATCTTGCGGCTGTTGCCAATATAAATTCCGGGCTCCACGGTCGTGACCATTCCTGTCTCGAGCATGCGCCACTCATCACCGACTTTGTAGTCACCAACGTCATGCACATCCATTCCGATCCAGTGCCCGGTGCGGTGCATGTAGTAAGGCTGGTATGCGCCGTCTTTAATCAACTTGGGCAACGATCCTTCCAGCAATCCGAGTTTTCTCAGGCCCTTGGTAATGACTTTGACAGCGGCGTCGTGTGGCTCATTCCAGTGATTGCCAACCAGCGTTTTCTCGATCGCCGCGTGTTGCGCTTCGAGAACGATCTCATACACCGCACGTTGCTCCGGGCTGAAGCGCCCGTTCACTGGAAACGTTCTGGTGATATCCGATGCGTAGTAATCCAGTTCACAGCCGGCATCGATCAACAGCAGATCACCGTCCTTCAGTTCAACGTTGTTTTCGACGTAGTGCAATATGCAGGCGTTTTTTCCACCGGCAACGATCGGGCTGTAGGAAACCCAGGCGTCGTTGCGCCGAAACTCATGTCGAAACTCCGCCTCAACCTCGTACTCGAACAGACCGGGTTCCGTGAGCCGCATCGCTCGTTTGTGCGCTTCAACCGCGACCTTAGCCGACTTGCGCATCGCGGCTATTTCACTGCGGCTCTTATACAAACGCATATCGTGCAGCAGGTGATCAAGCGCAACAAACTCCTGCGGCGTATGTACGCCGCGATTGAGCTTCGCACGCAGCGTATTGACCCACTCCGCCATGCGAGTATCGAACTCCGCGTACATTCCCATCGTGTAAAAGACCCGATCACAGGACTCCATGATGCCGGGCAAAATATCGTCCAGATCCTCGATCGGAAATGCATCGTCGGCGCCGTAATGTTCTACCGCACCCGCCTGGCCTGCGCGCAAACCATCCCACTGTTCGCGCTTGGGGTCTCTCTCCCGGCAGAACAGCAAGTACTCACCATTTGCTCTGCCCGGTACCAGCACCGCAACGGACTCAGGCTCCGCAAAACCGGTCATGTAGTAGAAATCGCTGTCCTGCCGGTAGTTGTACTCAACATCACGGCTGCGCGTTCTGACGGGCGCGGACGGCAGTATGACGATGCCGCCGTGACCAACCATGCGCATTAGTTGTCTGCGGCGCTTTTCGAATTCTTTATGGTTCATATCTTATCGCTTTTGGGGTTACGAATATCAGCCAACTCTTCGTAGCATAACTGTGCCGCGACGCGCATATATTCTACAAGCTCGACGTAAGCGGACTCATTCTCCTCCTCATCGGACTCCTCATCCAGTCCCGCGCGCGTGATTTGCAGCATATCCTTGATGATGTCCGAGAGCGGCTCCCCCGCCAGGCGCTCTTTTAACGCATCGCCGTGCTTTGCGGAAACCAGACCGTGCAGAAAGCCCTCGCACCAATGCGCCAGTGCCGCTGTGCGCGTTGCAACGTCATCGTCATCGTCCGGCAATAGCGGCTCGAACTCCGACAATCGCTCCGACAGCTGCCAAAAGGTCGATTGATACAAGGTATCAAGGTGCTTTTGGCATTCCGTACGCAAGGCGTTGCCCGCTTCGACGCCCTCCAGCACCTGCAGCATCCATTCCGGCCCTGCCGGCGCGCCCGCGATCGCGAGTCTGCCCGTCAAAAGCCCGTGCGTTTGCGCGGCATCCCAATTTGACCCGCACCGTTTGAGTGATTCTTCGAGTGTGTCGTACTTAACTTTTTCATCCATCCGGATGCCAACCTTGTCTTTCCCGCCAATCCCTTATGATCCCACGGACCGCTCTTTCTGACCATGTTGACGTGCCCCATCGTAATGCGGTGATTGATTCTGGTCAGATGCGTGACTATATTGCCCCTATGGCCGACAACATCAACTCAACATTCGAACACGAACTAAAGCGCCTCGAGAAGCGGGTCGACGCACTCGTACACGTCTGCGACCAGTTGCAGGACGAGAACCGCTCCCTCAAACAGCGTCAGGATGTGTTGACATCGGAACGGGCCAATCTGCTGCAAAAAAATGAGCAGGTGCGCGCGCGTGTTGAAGCAATGATCGGCCGACTAAAAGCGATGGAGCAAGGCTCTTGAACCACAGCATGGAGTACGCTGAATGACCGAACATAACGCCCAGGTAAGTGTCAGAATTCTAGACAAGGAATACCAGGTAGCCTGCCCCGCCAATGAGCGGACCAACTTGCTTGATTCTGCCGAAATATTGAACGACAAAATGCGCGAGATTCGTGATAGCGGTAGAATCGTCGGCCTCGATCGCATCGCGGTAATGGCCGCATTGAATATGGCCAATGACCTGATCAACGCTAATGCGCGGGATCTGGAACTGGAAGGCGGCATAAGTGACCGTCTCAAACTAATATCTGACCGTGTTGATCACGTATTGGGTGGCTCGCAGCAACTCGATTTGTAGTCAACACACGTTCGCAGTATACGAAGAACAGATTGGCGTCTCCTGCAGTGTTCGATACCGACCTGGATCCTCCCGACCCTAAATTTCCACCTCGGGGTCGCTGCCTGTCGGTTGCATGTGTGCAAAACCGTTTCGACGGTTAGCCTGTTGCAACCACGGTTGACCCCACCTTTAGCTCCGGTTCGAGAGCGAAGGAAAGTGACGGCACAGGCGGGAGGCGCCTCCTTCTCAAAGCGCGTAATTAGTGACAAAGCTGATGCATAATTTTCGCAAAAAAGCGTTAGGCGCAAGACGCGAAATGTCTGCAGAAAAACGCGCGCGCGCATCAGAAAATATATGCAAGAACGTAACAAGCTCACGCGAATTTTTGTCGGCATCACTTATCGCCTGTTACCTGCCGATGCATGACGAAGTCGACACCCGACTGATCATTGAGTACGCCTGGCGCGCAAACAAGCGCGTTTTTGTGCCTATAACGCGCAACAACGACGAAATGTTATTTCGTGAAATTCGACCAGATACGACCTTGCAGCGAAATCAAATGAGGATTTGGGAGCCTCAATCAGGTGACTTTATTTCACCGCGTGAATTGCAATTAGTTATCACTCCGACAGTCGCATTTGATAAGTGTAGGCATCGAATAGGTATGGGCGGTGGCTATTACGATCGCTGTTTTTCCTTCCTGCGACACAGAAAATACTGGATAAAACCGAAGCTCGCAGGCGTTGCGTTCCAGTGTCAGGAAATCGAGGAAATAACGCCAAACACATGGGATATACGGCTTTATCGGATGTTTAGCGAAGAAAAATAGCCCTGTTTTATCCGCGTAATTACACAAACAGTAACGTTGTAGATTTTTCAATTCAAAAACGAAATCACCAACTTCGTTTTTTTAGTTGCGACTTGTAACTTTCAACACGTTCGAACAGCAACGAGCTCGAAAAACTCTGTTCGATGACGGAATTTTTTTTAGCCATAAATCAAACGCGGTCAAGCGGCGTTTTTTGACAACTCTTTACACACCAGTAGCTTGCTGGTTTTTTTTATCTTGTTGTATATACTCAGCTCCGGGTACCCGACACGGAGAAAAGCATGGCTACCAAGAAGAAGACTCGTAAAAAAGCTTCGAAGCGAAAAGTCGCTAAGAAGCGGAAAGTAACTGCAAAGAAAAAAGCAGCGCCTAAGAAACGCCGCGTAGCAAAGAAAAAAGTCGCCAAGAAAAAGACGAAGAAAAAAGTAACGAAGAAAAAGGCCAAGAAGAAAAAGGCCAAGAAGAAAGTCGCTAAGCGCAAGACTAAGAAAAAAGCGACCAGGAAAAAAGCTAAGAAAAAGGTAGCCAAGCGCAAGACTAAGAAAAAGGCGACCAAGAAAAAAGCTAAGAAAAAGGTAGCCAAGCGCAAGACTAAGAAAAAGGCGACCAAGAAAAAGGCTAAGAAGAAAGTAGCGAAACGTAAGACTAAGAAGAAGGCTACAAAACGCAAAGCCAAGAAGAAAACGGCTAAGCGTAAGACCAAGAAAAAGGCCACTAAGAAAAAGGCCAAGAAGAAAGCTACAAAGAAGAAAGCTACAAAGCGGAAAGCCAAGAAGAAAAAGGCTACCCGCAGGAAGAAAAGGTAGCTGACTGACCGCTTGGGAAGAGCCTTCTTCCACAGCAAAGTAAAGGAGCTCGCTTCGGCGGGCTCTTTTCATTTGTGCTGAATCGACTATAGTACGCAGCTATGGACGCATCTCAGAAGAAACGCTCCGCGGCGAAAGCCGCGATGGAGTTTATCGAACCTGGCACCACGCTCGGCGTCGGAACCGGTTCGACCGTTAACTATCTGATCGAAATGTTGCCGGAGATTCGCGACAAGATTGATCGTGTCGTATCGAGTTCCAAGGCATCAACGGCTTTACTCCAGGATAATGGATTTGAAGTTTCGACGCTGAACGAGGTCGGTGGTTACGATCTCTACATTGATGGCGCCGATGAAAGCAATAAGCGGCTACAGCTCATAAAAGGCGGCGGCGGCGCGCTGACTCGCGAAAAAGTCCTTGCTGCAGCAGCACGGCGTTTCATCTGCATCGTAGACGACACCAAGCTGGTCGGAATGCTCGGCAGCTTCCCGCTACCGATCGAAGTCTTGCCAATGGCGCAGGAACTGGTATCTCGACGTATGTTGAAAATGCGTGGACAACCCATCTGGCGTGAAGGCTTTATTACGGACAACGGCAATCACATTCTCGATATCCACGATCTGCAAATTTCCAATCCGCTGGAAATGGAGGCCAGAATCAACCGCATACCGGGCGTAGTCACGGTCGGTATCTTCGCGCACCGGCCTGCAGATATCCTCCTGATCGGTGGAGACAACGGCATTCGCGAGATGCGGATCTAGCGATATCGGATTGGACGATTGATGTCACAACCCTTAGCGGACATTTCCAAGCATTGAAGCCCAACTAGTTCTATAGTGGGCATTAATGACTGAAGAAACCTCAGCAGTGCCACAATCCTACGAAATTGTATCCGTTCAGCGATCAGCTCCTCCGCCTGGGGCTGAAGGCTCCAACTGGTATCGCTATGTGATCGCGTTTGGCGGCAGCAACAACATTCAGGGCTGCCGGCAAGGGAATCTCAACGTTGTGACCGGGGCGGTGGAGGAGATTGTCGCCCAATTGAACCTACGACACAGAGGCAAACACGGTCGCGTCCATCTCGTGCCAACGCCGAAGAAAGTACCGACAAGTAACGATTGATCAAATTTGCCGTAGGAGCAACGTCCCCGTTTACGGGCAAGCTCGACTTCTTGGCCCCAATAACTATGTTCTTTGGCGGGCATTGACGGGGCGCGCTGAGACGCATGTTCTGAGAATGACCCGAAGCGATTATTGATCATTCCGCTGTTTGCTTGTCAGGTGATCAAGCACGCCAATCGCATCTTTCGCTTTGGCTTCACTGCGAGTGAGATCGCAAAAGAATGTCGCCAACTGCTGCAGCTGCTCATCCCAATGAGCAAATACCAGGTAGCTATTGCCTTTCTTGAACTTGTAACCACAAGCTATCTCGCCAGCGTTGGTTCGCACCGATACGATGTCCGGAATCGATCCTTTCCAGCGGTCTCGAACCGAGAATGTGACTTCGTAGTGCGGCAGAGCGCCATTGGTCCGGTTGCGCATCGCCGTTACATCACCGAGAAAGATAACGTCGACCTCAAAAATACCGTTGCCCTGTGCGTAGGCCATTGTCACGGCCTTCTCGAGATCATCTGGATAGGGCGCACAACTGCATGCTTCCGCTACCTGCGGAGGGCACAGAAAAATCATTGCCAAAATCGGGCCTAACCAACGCTGGCTCAATATGGAGTACTTCACGTCTCTTCCTCCCCATTCAATGCTCACCTGTCAAGTTAGTGGTGTCTGTTCACGAAAAGGTTCCCGTGGGAAGTCCAACCTCGCATAGCCGCCGGTCATAAGCGGTCATTCTATGTACATTCCAGAATTGACGCGATTCTCCAATCAGCGCACAAAACTTGGTTACATTCGATAACGGCAAACCTGGCCAAATTCGGGGGTGCGAAGCCACGAGTCTTCACGTTGTCTGAAGTCTTTTGAAGATGCCAGGATCACTTGGCTGTAGCCAAGTATGGAGAGCAACATGAACGCGTTAACAAGAAGCTTTCTCGTTACGAGTTTGATGGCAATTCTCGCAGCTTGTGGCGGGGGGGGGTGGTGGGAGCGTCGCCCCACCTCCACCTCCACCCCCGCCTCCACCACCTACAGGGGCACCAAGCGTAACCGTCGATGCGGATATCAAAGAATTGATATTCAGTTGGACAGAGGTAACGGGCTCCACTCACTACAAGCTGCTTGAGAATCCAGACGGCAGTTCGGGATTTACGCAGGTAGGCGCAGATATTCCGGCCGGGACGCTATCGCAGAGTCTGCCTATTGCCGTGCATTTTCACGACTTCGGAAGGGCTCTGTATATTGTTCAAGCCTGCGATGCTTCGGGTTGCACCGACTCGTCCGAAGTCAATGCTATGAACGTAATGTTGTCCGCAATTGGGTACTTCAAAGCGTCGAATACGAGAGAAAGAGCGTTCTTTGGATACTCCGTTTCGCTGAGCGCGGACGGCAATACAATGGCAGTAGGCGCGAGGGACGCGGGAGGCTTGTCGTCGGGTACTGTTTATGTTTTTCGACATGATGGCGCTACATGGTCTCAACAGGCCAGTTTCAGCGGTCCAATTTGGTTCGGGGCAACCGTTTCGCTAAGCGCGGACGGCAACACATTGGCAACGGGCGCAGCTCTTGAGGACAGCGGTGCAACGGGCATTAATGGAGATCAAAGCGACAAATCAATGCCAGGTTCTGGAGCGGCCTACGTGTATCGCTTTGATGGCACAGATTGGTTCCAGCAGGCGTACGTAAAGGCGTCCAATACAGACGGCGGCAACCGTTTCGGCATAGCTGTTTCCCTAAGCGCCGATGGCAATACGCTAGCGGTAGGAGCCGATGGCGAAGAAAGCACCGCCAGCGGAATAAACGGCGATCAATCTAATAACACGGCCAACCAGAGTGGTGCTGCCTATATTTTTCGTTTCGATGGTGGCGATTGGTCACAGCAAGCATATATCAAGGCCTCCAATTCCGAGGCAGATGACCGATTCGGCAACCCAACTGTGTTGAGCGGAGACGGCGAAACGATGGTAGTGGGTGCAATCGGCGAAGACAGCATCGCCACGGGTATCAATGGTGATCAGGCCGATAACTCGGTTGGAGGTGTGGGCTTAAGTGCCGGAGCGATGTATGTATTTCGGTTTGACGGTACAGACTGGTTTCAACAGGCGTATGTGAAGGCGTCCAATACAGATCCCGCGGACGCAGGCGACAACGCTGATAAGTTCGGTTCCTCGGCGGCGCTGAGCGCGGACGGAAACACGTTGGCAGTTGGCGCGATAGGCGAGGATAGTAACGCTACCGGTGTCGGTGGCAATCAGAACGACAATTCGGTCGGCAACACCGGGGCGGCCTATGTCTTTCATTTCGATGGCACCGACTGGGCGCAGCAGGCCTACGTTAAAGCATCCAATACTGGAGTAGGGGACGAATTTGCTTACGCGCTCGCGCTTTCTGCAGATGGCAGCACGCTGGCAGCAGGAGCGATACTTGAAGACAGTATTGCCACTGGTGTAGGCGGAGACCAGAACGATGGTACCGCCATCTTGAATGCGGGGGCGACCTACGTCTATCGCTTGGACGGTACCGACTGGGCTCAGCAAGCGTACGTAAAAGCCTCCAATACAAGGGATCTTCCCTTTGGACACATACTCACTTTCGGTGGAGCGGTGTCGCTCAACGCGGACGGAAGCTCAATGGCAGTCGGGGCTATCGGCGACGACAGCAATGCCACTGGCATCAATGGAAATCAAACTGACGAGTCAGCCCGGGCCTCCGGTGCGGTCTATGTGTACTAGATTGACCCAGACGAGCAGGACGCGAGGAGGTTTTCGCAACAGATTAGTCCCCTGCAATATCTGACCGTCTGCAACTGTTCCATGATCTTCGGCACGCCGAGAATGTTGATTGCGCGCTGAAGCCTGACAATACGCTGAGCTTACGAACCATTCCCATAACTCGCTTCTTGCATCCTCAGGATTCACTCCGTACGCTGTATTCAGGTTAGATAGTTAGACAGCACTCTTGACTGTTACGTGAAGAAGAAATCATGAGCAATATTGAAATTCGAAACCTGCTAGCCAAATTGCGGGATGAAATACAGAAATCCGGACTCGATTCCGAAACGCAAAACCTGGTTCGGGATTTTGATTCCGATATTCAAGCGTTACTGGACTCAAAGAAGCCTGAAGACGAGACAGCATTTGTCCTAAAACGAGCTAAAGAGTTTGAGGCAGATTTCGAGACGGAACACCCGACAACGGTACGCATCCTGAGTGAAGTCATAGAGGCGCTTTCCCGAATGGGAATTTAGAAATAATTTTGTAACAAGAACTGCTTCGCCGAATACCGATTACTACACGCACTCCAGGATGCGCCCGAATCACAAGCGAGCCGGGTCGAGCTTGCGTCGGCGGCTTGGATCATTGGTGCGGAGGCGGACCCGGGGGATTCTCGCGCTGCGCGCGAGCAAATCGCTTCGCGGATTTGTCGAACAGTGCTCAAATCCCCGGCTCCCCACAATCAAAATAAAAAAAGGCCCCGACAAGCGGGACCTTTATTTATTTGGCTGGGGGAGAGGGATTCGAACCCCCGTTGGCGGAGTCAGAGTCCGCAGTCCTACCACTAGACGATCCCCCAAAAAGGATCGTTAAGACGCGATTAGCGTTTCGAGAACTGGGTTGCGCGACGTGCTTTACGCAGACCGACTTTCTTGCGCTCTACTTCACGTGAATCACGAGTTACAAAACCAGCTTTACGCAATGAACCGCGCAGTGACTCGTCGTACTCCATCAGCGCACGTGTCAGGCCGTGGCGAATCGCGCCAGCTTGTCCTGTTGTACCGCCGCCTTTAACGGTCACTCTTACGTCGAATGTTTCGCTGTGTTGCGTCAGCTCCAATGGCTGGCGAACGATCATCTGTGCCGTCTTACGACCGAAAAAGACATCCAGCGCGCGATTGTTAATCGTAATTGCACCCTTGCCTGGGCGTAGAAAAACTCGAGCTGTTGATGTCTTGCGACGTCCGGTTCCGTAGAAAAATGGTTCACTCATAATATTGTCTCAATACTTAAGGCCCGGCCTTAAGCGTTTACTTCCAAAGGAATAGGCTGCTGTGCAGCATGGTTGTGCTCAGGGCCGGCAAATACTTTCAATTTGCCAAACATCTGACGTCCCAGTGGTCCGCGAGGCAACATGCCCTTGACGGCCTTCTCAATGACGCGCTCCGGAGCTTTGTCGAGCAGCTTCTCAAGCGAGATTGACTTCAGGTTGCCGATGTATCCCGTGTGATGGTAATAGATCTTGTCCTGCATCTTCTTGCCGGTAACGCGAATTTTCTCCGCATTCACAACAACAATGTAGTCGCCCGTATCAACGTGCGGTGTGTATTCCGGCTTGTGTTTGCCACGCAGGCGACGAGCAATCTCAGTCGACAGGCGACCCAGGGTCTTGCCTGTTGCATCAACCACGAACCAATCGCGGCGAACCTCTGCTGGCTTTGCAGAAAACGTATTCATAATTCTGATTTCCGTAGGGAAAAGTCTTGTCAATTGTCAATCGGGAGGCGCTTTAGCTTGAACCCTTGCCCCGTCTGCCCTCCACGCACGCAAGTGCATTCGCTGGAGCGGCGAAAGGCGCGAAATAATACTTTAGCCCCCGCCCCATTGCAAACAATCCTGAGCTTTATTTTTCCAGATACCAATCAATAACTTACACGTGGAAATAAGGCCCTGAATTCGTCAGAACAAGTATTCGAGCGATAAAGCGGTGTAGGTATCGGTTTTTTCGGTCAACGGCGGCACGTCAGAGTTGTTCTTGATCGTATAGGAGGCTACCAGTGCGAGCTCACCCAGCAGCTTCGCCGAAATCGCCGTCACGGACTGCGTATAGGTGTTCTCGCCACCCGCCTCAACCGTCAAATCCTGACGAAATTCGGCCGTTTCACTGAACTGCCACTTGTAGTAGCCACCCACAGTAAAGATCGTTTCGTTTTCCTTCGCGCCGAGGAGCTGCAACTCTGACTGGCGCGCACCGACGCCAAGCTCCAGATTCAGCTTGTGTTTGTCACTATCTATCAGGCGACGCCCATAACCCAGTGTTTGAGAAAACTGGGTGTCGAAGGCACCGAAGTTGTCTTTGCGCCATTGCAAGCGACCAAATAGAAAGTCCTGATCAGTAATCTTGCGTTCGCTCTTCCAGCCCAGGTCATAGGCTTCGGCCGTCGTTTCCTCATTCTCTGAAACCGAAATAGCCGCTGCCTCAAGCAAATGCGCCCATTGACCCGATGTATAGCCGACCTCAAATCCTGTATTCAATGTGGAGTTTTCGGTATTTCCCGATGTCGCCAGGTATCCCAGGGTCGCCTTGCCCGCCCACGGGCTTTGTTCCTCAGCCTCCTCTGCCAGTAATGACCGCGGCGCGATAGCCAGCACGGCTATCAAGATCAGACGAAATAACATTCACGAACTCCTGGTTTGGGTTCTCACCCGAAAAAATAGGTCGCGGAGTATACCGCCTGCTGGACGTACGACGCTATACTTCCTCGCATGGAACGCCGTCAACTAACCCCACTCGACAAACTACTCATCGGCGCAAACAATGCCTTGCGAACCGTTGCAACTTCGGCAGGCCGCCCCGCCCGCAGCAATCCCGCGGAAACCGTTGCGGACGCTGACCTGGACGCAGAACAAAAAAGACACGCCGCAGGGCTGATGCGAGTCAATCACGCCGGTGAGATAGCGGCGCAGGCTTTGTATCAGGGGCATGCAACCGTAGCGCGTGACCGAAACATCGAGGAACAAATGCAGCGCGCTGCTGACGAGGAATTTGATCACCTCGCATGGTGCGAACAACGCATTCATGAACTGGGCTATCAACCCAGCCGTCTGAGTCCACTGTGGTACGCGGGCGCCTATGCTATCGGCGCAGCCAGTGGTGTGCTCGGCGACAAATGGAGCCTGGGGTTCATCGCCGAAACCGAAAAACAGGTCTGTTCGCACCTCGACAGTCATCTCGTGCAACTGCCTGAGAAAGACGAGAAGAGTCGTGCCATCGTCAAACAGATGCGTGACGAAGAGGAAGAACACGGGGAAAACGCCATCGATGCCGGCGCAGCCATTTTACCGCGGCCAATCATTCGCCTGATGCGGGTAACGGCCAAAGTTATGACAAAAACAGCGTATTGGGTTTAGAAACCTCATCGAAATACGAAAAGTAACGAAAATCGAAGCCAAAACACGTACTTAGCTTGCCCTCATCGGCATTCTGTATTACAAGTAGTCCGCAATTGGGGCGAGGATTTATCAATGCAAACGACAGCCAAGAACCTGAGCGATGTACCGGCGATTAACCGCTTCTTAAGTTACTGCCGCGTACGGACTGTTCCATCGAAGAGTGTGATGATTCATGCGGGCGATTTGCCGGATGTTTTGTATTACATCGTCGATGGATCGGTGGAAGTCATGATCGAGGACGAAGACGGCAACGAAATGGTGCTGGCTTACCTGAATAAGGGACAGTTCTTCGGTGAAATGGGACTTTTCTACGAACAACCGACGCGTAGTGCCTGGGTTCGGACTCGCACCGAGTGTGAAATTGCCGAAATGACCTACCCGCGTTTTCGCCAGATTGCGAGCGAAAGCCCTGGACTCGTGTTTGAGCTGGCCACGCAGTTGGCTACTCGGCTTGACCGGACCAACCGCAAACTGGGTGATCTGGCATTCGTCGATGTCACCGGCCGTGTTGCTCACGCCATCATGGACCTTTGCAACGAGCCTGACGCGATGACACATCCGGACGGCATGCAGATTAAGGTCAGCCGCCAGGAACTTAGTCGTCTTGTAGGCTGCTCGCGGGAAATGGCGGGACGGGTGCTTAAGGTGCTTGAGGAACAGGGACTCGTGTCAGCCAGTGGTAAGACAATCGTAGTCTACGGCGCGAGACCTAACAGAAATCTGTAGGAGCGCTCCCAGAGCGCGAAGCGGGACCGAGGTTCGCGGCCTGGGGGCCGCTCCTACAGGGCCCCTCCTACGGTAGTGCTTTCTCGATCTCGGCCTTCATCGCCGTGATTGTTTCCGCGTAGTCAGGGCTGCCGAAGATCGCTGAGCCTGCGACGAAGGTGTCCGCGCCTGCTGCCGCGATCTTACCAATATTGTCCACCTTTACGCCGCCGTCGATTTCGAGGCGGATTTCGCGGCCGCTTGCTTCGATGATTTGCCGAACCTGGGTGAGCTTGGTCAACGCCGACGGGATGAAGCTCTGACCGCCAAATCCTGGGTTGACGGACATCAGCAACACCATGTCGACCTTGTCGATGACGTGGGTTAGCCAGTCGAGTGGTGTCGCGGGGCTAAATACGAGGCCTGATTTGCAGCCGGACTCCTGAATCAATGCCAGCGATCGATCAACGTGGCGGCTCGCTTCCGGGTGGAACGTGATGTAGCTAGCGCCGGCTTTCGCGAAATCCGGGATGATGCTGTCGACGGGTTCGACCATCAGATGTACATCGATGGGTGCTTCAATGCCGTAGTTGCGTAATGCATCACAAATCATGGGACCAATCGTCAGGTTTGGCACGAAGTGATTGTCCATCACATCGAAATGCACGATGTCGGCGCCGGCGTCGAGCACGGCTTTGACGTCTTCACCCAAACGGGCGAAATCGGCAGACAGTATTGAAGGCGCTATCAGTGGTTTCACTATCTTCCTCCGGTTTTTCGGCAACTGTACATCAGGCTTAGCCGGATCAACACCTCAGCGTATCGAGCGGCGAGCTTTGAGCATTTCGTAAGCGCTTCGAACTTCACGGGTTCGGCGTTCGGCCTCCGCGATCACGTCCGCACCCGGGTTACTGCCGGATATTTTGTCCGGGTGATTCTTATTCATCAGCCGGCGGTAAGCCTTCTTAACCTCATCATTGGTCGCGTCCGATGACACGCCGAGCGCCTCATAGGCACGCCGCACACGTACGGCATCGGCGTCACCGGCTGGCGATCGCTTAAATCCCTTCTGCGCCCGAATCATGGCTTCGAGCTGTGCGAGTTCCACCCGCCCAATGCCGAGCTCAGTGCAGATTTTCCATATCAGGGCACGCTCTTCCTTTTTCAATCTGTCCTTCGCCAGCACGACTTCCAGCAGCAAGCGCACAAACGTCAGGCGATCGGCTGCATTGCGCGCACTCACGCGGCGCAATTCGCGCATATTCTGCACCAGCGGAAATCCCGGTTGCTTGCCGGCATCGAACCAGCCAATTGCGCGCCTTACCTGGGCCGGGTTCAGGCTGAGTCGGTGCATGACCATGCGTGCAGAGCGAATCTCGTTCTCGCTGACCCGGCCGTCTATTTTGGTGAGATGCCCCATGGTCTGAAACAAGGCCTTCACGAAGTCCTCAGAGACCCGGGAAATATCCGCACCCTGCTTCTCAAACAGGCGATAACGATCGGCAAAACCGCGGTCGAACTGGTGGCCGAGTATGAAACCCACCGCAACAACCCACGGGTTACGCGTCGCGAGTCCGGCCAAAGTGCCAATAATCTTGCCCCAGTACAATCGAGATTCCAGCCATTTGGCGATGAGAAGAACAGCAATCCTAACGTGTGTCAGCGACCATTCCTATTGCCGAAGCTTGCCTGTACCGGCTGGAACGGCGATCATCGCTGCATGAGTTCCAGTGAGGTTGTATTCGAAACTTCGATACCCGGCCTGCCGATGATTGGTCGCGGCAAGGTGCGCGATATTTACAGCGCGGGTGACAAGCACTTACTGCTCGTCACAACCGACAGGTTGTCCGCCTACGACGTCATTTTGCCGGACCCGATACCCGGCAAAGGTGAAGTCCTCACAAGAATCTCTCTGTTCTGGTTTCGAATGATGACCGACATCATTGACAATCAGTTGACTGAGCTAAGCATTGACGATGTTGTCGCGGACAAGGAGCTCTGCGACCTGCTCCGCGATCAGACGCTGGTGGTGAAACGACTCAAGCCATTGCCCATTGAGGCCGTCGTGCGCGGTTATCTGATTGGCTCTGGCTGGCGAGATTACCTCGATACCGGGCGGGTCTGTGGCATCGACCTGCCGGCAGGATTGCAGCAGGCTGAAAAACTGCCGCGAACATTATTTACACCCGCGAGCAAAGCGGAAGCCGGCGACCACGATGAGAACATCAGCTTCGACCAGGTCATCGACCTGATCGGAGAGAACCTCGCAAATCGGGTCCGCGATGTGTCCATAGAAATTTATGAGCGGGCCGCTGCATATGCACTGCAGCGCGGCATCATTGTCGCGGATACCAAGTTCGAATTCGGTCTCGACGATGAAGGCCGCCTGCATATCATTGACGAGGTTCTGACACCCGATTCATCACGGTTCTGGCCCGTTGATGAGTATGAGGTCGGCACCAGTCCACCAAGCTTTGATAAGCAGTTTGTGCGCGACTACCTCGATACTCTCGATTGGGACAAGACGGAGCCTGGCCCGGAGCTGCCGATGGAATTACTCGAACAGACCGCAGCAAAATATCGTGAAGCACTCGATCGCATGACCTCGTAAGAGGGAGGACAATGTCCGCATGATTCACAGGCTAAATAACTGGATCGACGCGCTCATCTGGGGCGACATGCTGCAGAAGTACGGCCTGCCTGGCCGTGTTGTTGTCGGTGTGTTGCGTAACGCCTACGCGGTCATTCGGGACATTGTATCGGGACAACTGACCTTGCGGGCAATGAGCCTTGTCTACACCACGCTGCTGTCAGTGGTGCCACTAATCGCTTTTAGTTTTTCGGTGCTGAAAGGCCTCGGCGTTCACAAGGAACTGGAGGAAAAGCTCTACACTATTCTCGAACCTCTGGGCGACAAAGGCATCGAGATCACTGACCAGGTCATGCACATCGTGCACAACGTCAATGGCAGCGTCCTCGGCGGTATCGGCCTCTCGTTTTTCATTTTCACTGCGATCACAATGGTGCAAAAAATCGAGGGCGCCTTTAACTACGTCTGGTATGTCACGAAACCGCGCAGCTTCGCGAAACGTTTCACGGAGTACATGCTGGTGCTGCTGATCGGGCCGCTCGCAATTGCCCTTGCGCTCGGTGCCATCGCATCGGTCGGCAATGAGTCGGTCGTAATCTGGTTGTCGCAGAACTCAGTCTTTGGGCCGATATTCTCCGCCACCAGTAAATTGACGCCGTACCTGCTGATCACAGGCGTGTTCACATTCCTCTACTGGTATATGCCCAACACGAAAGTCAAAATTCGCTCTGCACTTGTGGGCGGCCTGTCGGGCGGAATCATGTGGGCAACGCTGGGCATGATATTCGCCGCGTTCCTTGCAAATTCCGCTCGCACCCAGGCTATCTACGCCAGCTTCGCAATCGCGATCACCACACTGATCTGGTTGTATCTCAACTGGCTCATTTTGTTGATCGGCTCACAGATCGCTTTCTACTTTCAGAACCCGGCCTATCTGCGCATCGGACGACGTGAGCCACGCCTGTCGAACGCCATGCGCGAACGTGTCGCGCTCAACATCATGTTTCTCGTCGGCAGAGAATTCCGCAATCCTGTACTGGGCGTCAATCTGAGCAGCTTGAGTCGTACATTACGTATCCCGTCGATCACGCTGGCACCGATTGCAGCAGGACTTGAGGCCAAAGGGCTTATAACGACCAACGAAAACGAAGCGTTACTGCCAGGGCGCGAAATGTCACGAATCACGCTTCAGGACATTCTGGCGGTCGTGCGTCGAGATGGCGAAACTGGCTCGCACCGAGATCCCAAGTGGAACAGCGCAATCGAAAGTCTGGGCAGGAAACTTGACGACGCCATTGCGGACACGCTGTCGGACAAGACACTGTCAGACATTCTCGATGAGTCAGAAATCCAAACCTAAGCACACCCGACCAGTGTGCTATTGCGAGCTACGACTGCGATTTATTCTTGGCTAATCCCAGGATTGGCTCAATGAATTCAAGCGGCATCGGAAACACTATTGTGTTCGTCCTTTCGTTCGATATTTCCTTTAGCGTTTGCAGATAGCGTAGCTGCAACGCCTGCTCTTCCGTGGCGAGTATGTTCGCTGCTTCGGACAACATCGTTGCCGCCTGCTTTTCGGCCTCGGCATTGATGATCTTGGCGCGGCGCGCTCGCTCGGCCTCAGCCTGCTGTGCGATCGCGCGAATCATGCTTTCATCAAGGTCGACGTGTTTGATCTCGACATTGGCAACTTTTATACCCCAGTTGTCGGTACGCTGATCCAGCAAGCTCTGAATATGTGTATTCAGTTTCTCGCGTTCGGCGAGCATGTCGTCGAGCTCATGCTGGCCAAGTACCGAGCGCAAGGTGGTTTGTGAGAGCTGACTGGTCGCTTCGAAGACATCGGCGACACGAATCACGGCTTTCTCCGGATCGACGATGCGGAAGTAGATGACCGCATTCACTTTGACCGAAACATTGTCTCTTGAAATCACATCCTGGGTCGGTACATCCATAACGATGACCCGCAGATCAACCTTGGTCATTTTTTGGACGCCGGGGAACAGGATGATCAGTCCTGGGCCCTTGACCTTCTGGAAGCGCCCAAGAAAGAAGATAACGCCACGCTCATATTCCTTCAGAATCTTGATCGTGTTGTAAAGCACGACCATGAGCAGCGAGACAATCATTCCAATAGTGGCGTAGTACTCCATCAAGATCTCCTCAGGCAGAATGTTATTCACGTTCGCGGGTCTTTCTCATCGGTATTCTGTTCGACCACCGGCTCAACCTCGAGCGTCAGACCGTCCAACGCACGAACAATGACTTGCTGGTCTTTTTCGATATCGGCGCTACTCCTTGCGCTCCAGGCTTCACCTTCAAGCCAGACTTTTCCGTCGCCTGAAAACGCCTGCATCGCCGTGCCGAAACCCAAAACAATGGACTCTTTGCCGGATACGGCGCCGCGCTTTCGCAATTTCAACAGGTAACTGATGAGCCAGATAAACAACAACGCGAAGACCGCGGCAATCGTCACTACGAACGTGATCGATATACCGAAGCCCGGAATGCCACTGTCAAACATCATGATCGATCCGAATACGAACGCAGCAATGCCACCAAGTCCGAGAGCACCGAAGCTCGGGGCGAACGCCTCCGCGGTCATCAACGCGAGCCCAACAAAAATGAGTGCGAGACCCGCGTAGTTGACGGGCAGTACTTGTAACCCATAGGCAGCCAGCAGCAAGCAAATGACCCCTACAACGCCCGGTACGATGGCACCGGGATTCCAGCCTTCGTACATTAGTCCGTACAACCCGATGAGGCCCAGAAGAAGAACCGTCTCCGGATTCGCAATAGCTGACAGGATCTTGATACGCCAGCCCGGTTCGTATTCTTCGATGACAACACTGTCGGTGGCAAGCGTTACAGTTTCGGAGTCGACTTCAACTTCAACACCATCAATCACGCGCAGCAGCTCCGCACGGTTTGGTGCAACAAAGTCGATAACGTTCTGTTCCAGGGCCTCGCGCGCTGTCAGCGTTGCAGCATCACGTACGGCTTTTTCCGCCCATTCAGCATTGCGGTCGTAACGCTCGGCCAGACTACGAATATAGGCGACGGCGTCATTGAGCACTTTGCGCTCCATAGCCGTACCAGACAGCGGCGCAGTTTCCGCGTCATCATCGGTTTCCTCATCACCCGAATCCTCTGCAGGAGCATCGCCGCCACCCAGGGAAACCGGTGTTGCCGCACCGAGATGGGTCGTCGGAGTCATTGCGGCAATGTGGCTCGCAAGCAGGATATAGGTTCCGGCACTGTCGGCGCGTGCACCGGCCGGGGTGACATACGTCGCCACCGGTACGCTGGAGCCCAGAATGGCCTGGACGATATCGCGCATCGGTGCCATCAGGCCACCGGGCGTGTCCATCTCGAGAATAATCAGGTCGGCATTCGATGTTTCGGCGTGTTCAATACCGCTCAAAACGTAGTCCGCAGTGGCGACCCCGATGGCACCTTTGATGTTGAGTACAACGACATTGGTATCGGCGCGGGCCGCAACGGTCGAAATAGCAAGAATGAACGCTGCGATCAATGCAATACGTTTCATGTATCTCTAATAGTAGGGGTCTTAGTGCGCACTTTCAACGAGATGCGGAAAACCCTTATCTGTCGGATTACGCGCCGGCTATCGTCATTTCCTCGACCAGTATTGAGCCGCAGCGCAGTCCGCTGCGCAGGTCCTGATCATTCCCGATCGCTGCAATACGATGGTAAAGATCCCGCAAATTGCCGGCGATGGTCACTTCATGAACCGCGAACTGAATTTCTCCATTTTCCACCCAGTGCCCAACGACACCGCGTGAGTAATCGCCGGTTACTGAATTTACGCCCTGCCCGATCAACTCCTCGACAATCAGCCCGGTCCCCATGTCCGCAATCAGTTGTGCCAAATCCGTGTCGCTGCCAGGAACGAGCAGATTCTGAGCACCACCGGCGTTAGCGGTTGTCTCAAGTTTCAGGCGGCGTGCGGAATAACTGCTCAGGATGTAACTTCGCAATTCACCGTCAGTGACGATATCGCGATCGTAGGTAGCGACACCTTCGCCGTCGTAGGATCGGCTGGCCATGGCCCGTGGAATATGCGGCCGCTCCTGGATCTGTACGAAATCCGGGAATATTTTTTCGCCAACGGCATCCAGCAGAAATGACGAGTGCCGGTATTGAGCACCACCGGCTATCGCCCCAATAGCGTGCCCGATAAAACCACGCGCCAATTCGGGGATGTATAATACTGGCGCATTCCTTGTCTCGATTTTCCGCGCGCCCAGCCGACTCACGGTCTTCTCTGCCGCACGCACACCGACTGACTCTGCATCGTCGAGATCGCCTGCAAGACGTGATGATGTGTAGTGATAGTCGCGTTGCATCGCACCGTCCGCTTCGGCCAACACGACGCACGTTATGCTGTGACTGGTTCGGGAGTAGCTACCGATGAATCCGTGGGTATTACCATAGGCACGCGTGCCCCTGTTGGTGCCGACCGTTGCTCCTTCGGAATTGCTGATGCGCTTGTCGAACGTCATCGCCGCATTCTCGCTTTCGATCGCCAGTGCAATCGCTCGATCGGCATCGATGTCCCAGGGATGATCGAGATCATGGTCCGTAATCTCAGTTGCCATCTTTTCAGCATCAGCAAGACCGGAATGCGGGTCTTCTGCCGTTAGCTTGGCAAATGAACATGCCTTGGCAACGGCCTCGCGAATCGCAGCCGGCGAAATATCGGACGTACTCGCGTTCCCTTTGCAGGAGTTCTTGTACACCGTGATGCCAAGACCACGATCGTTGGTGAACTCCAGGTTCTCAACGTCGCCCAGGCGTGCCGTTGTCGACAGCCCCGTGTCCTGGCTCGCCGCCACTTCCGCCTGATCGACGCCCAGTTTGCGGGCCTCGTCCAGCGCCAGCGCCACAAGGCCCTCCAGCTCTTCCCTGCCAAGGGATTCGCGTTTCGCTATTTCTGCCATAGTTGGGACAATCCTTACGCGTGTTAGACTCCGGCCGCTAATCGGTAGAGTCGCCGCGGGGAGGGTACTGTTAGTGTAAGGCATAACGCCGCGGCTGACCGCTTCCTGGCTCGCTGAATGTTACAATTTGAGTGACGAGGTACACTAGTGACTGAATTAAAGCCCAGCAAAAGCGCACGAAAACGCGAGTATCTGGCGCTGCAGAAATTGGGCGAGGAACTCATTACGCTCAAACAAACCGAGCTGGACAGTCTGCCTCTCGATGAAGGACTGCTCGAGGCCATCATGGAAGCACGACAAATCAAGGCACACGGCGCGTTGCGTCGGCAAAAACAATACATCGGCAAGCTGATGCGCCACATCGACCCGGAACCACTCCGTGCGGAAATGGCAAAGCTGCGCCGTTAACTGGTGGTAGTATTTCGCGATGAGTATAGATGTCGGCATTATCATGGGTTCCCGGTCGGACTGGGAAACGATGCAACACGCGACCGAGACGCTTGACGCGCTCGGTGTGAGCTACGAGGTCAAGGTCGTCTCGGCACATCGCACGCCCGACTTGCTGTTTGATTATGCTGGCACCGCGGTTGGGCGAGGTTTGAAAGTGATCATCGCCGGTGCCGGTGGCGCCGCCCACCTGCCGGGTATGGCGGCAGCCAAGACCCGCCTGCCAGTTTTCGGAGTGCCGGTACAGTCCAAAGCGCTTAACGGCATGGACTCGTTGCTCTCCATTGCACAGATGCCGGCTGGCATTCCCGTCGGCTGCATGGCGATCGGTCGTGCCGGCGCCGTCAACGCTGCGCTGCTGGCCGCCGCTGTCCTCGCGAACAATGACGCAACGATCGCCGCGGCGCTGGATGCATTCCGTAAGAACCAGACCGACAGGGTTCTGGGCGACAGCGATCCCGCACAGTAAGCGTATGCGTATCGGCATTATTGGCGCCGGGCAACTCGGTCAGATGCTGGGCTTCGCCGCCCGTAGTCTCGATATCGAAGTTCGCTACGTCGACCCATCCGCTGACCCACCTGCCGCTGAATGCGGCAGGGTGATCCAGTGTGCCTTTGACGACCCCGTCGCGCTGGTCGCATTGGCCGATACTTGCGACGTCATCACTTACGAGTTTGAGAACGTGCCGGTTACTGCACTGCAGCACATTGAAGGTATCGCCCCGGTCTACCCGCCCGCGGCTGCGTTGAGGCATTCCCAGGATCGCCTCGACGAGAAAAGACTCTTCGACGAACTGGCTATTCCACTGCCCGGCTATCACGCAGTTGATACGCGCCAGGATATGGATCTGGCTGCAGACAAACTCGGGCTGCCGATGGTCATCAAGACACGCCGGTTCGGCTACGATGGCAAGGGACAGTTTGTCGTCAAGCAAGCTGACGATCTGGACGCGGCCTGGGGTGAGCTCGGTGGCCAGGCGCTGATTGCCGAAGAATGGGTCCCGTTCGACTACGAAGTATCCTGTATCGGTGCCCGCAGCATCAGTGGCGAAGTCGCTATTTACCCGCTCGGTCGTAATGTTCATACCGACGGTATCCTGCACACCTCACGATCACCCGTCGACGCACCCGAGCTGGCCGCGAAAACGTCTGATTATGTACACCGTCTCCTCGGACATCTCGACTACGTCGGCGTGCTCGCGCTGGAACTTTTCGTGATCGGCGACGAGCTGCTCGCCAATGAGTTTGCACCTCGTGTCCACAACTCAGGGCACTGGAGTATCGAAGGTTCGGAGACCAGTCAATTCGAAAATCACCTGCGAGCCATCCTCGACCTGCCGCTGGGTTCAACCGACAGCAGGGGCTATGCCGGTATGGTCAACCTCATTGGTGAAATTTCTGATGCCACCCGCAGCCTCAACGTTGGCGTGTTACACGATTATGGAAAAGCACCGCGAACCGGTCGCAAACTCGGTCATGTCACCGTCATCGCGGACACCGCAGAACAACGCGACGCGCTTGTCGGGATAATTGACAATAGTGTGACGTAGTCCACCCGGCCTGTTGAGAACACGGCGCCACCCGCGCGGTCAAAAACGAGGTAAACTCAAGCAAAGCTATGTCTTACCTTGAACATTTCGAATTATCGGAGCAACCGTTTCGACTGACGCCCGACCCCGACTTCCTTTACTGGAGCAAGCAGCACGCGCGCGCGAAAGCTTATATGGAGTCAACCATTTGGCTGGCCGATGGCTTTGTGGTCATTACGGGCGAAATAGGTTCCGGCAAGACAACGCTATTGCAGTCTTTTCTTTCCGAGCTTGATGACGAGGTGCTTTACGCCGTAATTTCACAAACTCAGCTGTCACCGACACAATTTCTTCAGGCGGTGCTTACCGAATTTGGCTTCAAACCATTCAACAAGCGCAAGGTCGAATTGCTGGACATGCTCAACATGTTCCTGATCGAGCAATACACGAATGGCAAAAAGGTCGTGCTGATTGTTGACGAAGCGCAGAATCTGACCACGAAAGTGCTCGAAGAGATTCGCATGATGTCCGGCATAGAAACGCACAAGGAAAAAGTGCTGCGTATTATTCTGGCCGGTCAGCCGGAGCTTAGAGAGACGCTCGACTCCGATGAATTAAAACAACTGTTGCAGCGAGTACGTCTGCGCTTTCACCTCGGCCCGCTTGATCGCCGTGAGATGCGCGAATACATCGAACGGCGACTATCGATTGCTGGCCGCAAGAAAACGGACCTCTTCACCGATGACAGCTTTGACGTCATTTACCGGTTCTCGGGCGGAATACCACGACTCATCAATACCTTGTGCGACACCGCTCTATTGTGCTCCTTCGCTGATGACAAACACAGTGTCGAAGGGGTTGACGTTATTGCCGCAGCTGAAGAGCTAGACTGGAAGGAACACGAAAGCATCACCGGCGTTTACGAACAGCTCCGCCGAATGGAGCTGAGTCGCAGTTCCGTAGATGATTCACACGTCACTCGCATCGAGGTACGTGAGAACAACGAAATCGTCGACGTACTGACATTCCCACTTGGACGAGTAATTATCGGCCGCTCACTGGATAACGAAATTTACATCAAGAGTAAATTCGTCAGCCGCCACCACGCACAACTTGTCAGCGATGAGAGCGGCTGCGTTATTGAAGATTTAAACAGCACGAACGGCGTTTTTCTCGACGAGAAGCAGGTCAAGAAATACCGCCTGCGTGACGGCGACACCATATCGCTGGGTATACATGAACTTACTTACAGCGACCTGCGCGCGGCGGATGAATTCGACGGCAGCGATACGATCGCTGAAGAGGCTGTTGAGGACGATGCCGAAGTGGATCCTGATGATCAGGACTCGGCCGTTAACGAGCAGTAGACCCTAGTAATCCTGCCGCTGACCGACGCGTCGACCGGTTACCCTGTGGTCACGACGTTTTAGTAATACGACCAATCCGGCCACGAGACAAATGAGTCCCACGACGAAACAGATCGTCGGCCAATGCCAGTGGTTGACGTACATTGAGGCGCCCAGACAAGCTGCTCCTATCGCCAGATAGAAGTAGGGCAAGCTTTCGTAGATTGGTTTCGAGACCCACATGACAAATTCATTTTCCATAGCCGGGAGCTATTGTCCAGTGGGAAACTCGATTTATGTCAGGATTTTCCTGCTCCGAACAAGCCCAGAATCCTCGAAAGTATTGATTCGGAAAGGCCGTCCACTGAGAGATCAGGTTCGATATCACCACAGTCGCCCTGCAATCCCTGCGCAAATTGCTGTGCACTAACGTCCATGTCCTGCTCTGTTATTGTATTCTCGAATGCCATCGGTATCTGCCTCCTTGAGATAACGTAGAAGGTAGCGCAGCACTATGTTCAATGAAGTGAGCTATCTCACACTGTGCGGTGTGAAATGCGCGATTTACTACTTATGTAAAAGAATTTGCGCCTAGCCAGTGCCGCCGACAGTGATCTCATCGATCTTAAGGGTTGGCTGTCCGACCCCGACCGGCACAGACTGGCCTTCTTTACCGCAAGTGCCAACACCTGAGTCGAGTTCGAGGTCATTGCCAACCATCGATATTTTTCTCAGCGCTTCCGGTCCGTCCCCAATCAGCATTGCACCTTTGACCGGTGCCGTTATTTTGCCTTTCTCGATCAGGTACGCCTCACTCGCCGAGAACACAAACTTGCCAGATGTGATATCGACCTGCCCGCCGCCGAAATTAGGGGCATAAATACCCTTGTCGACCGATGCGATGATCTCTTCAGGGTCGTGTGGTCCGGCCAGCATGTAGGTGTTTGTCATCCGTGGCATAGGCGTGTGCGCGAACGATTCTCGACGACCGTTACCGGTCGATTCAACGCCCATCAGGCGAGCGTTCAATTTGTCCTGCATATAACCGACGAGGATGCCGTCTTCGATCAGCACAGAATATTGACCCGGCGTTCCCTCATCATCGACGGCTAGTGAGCCACGCCTGTCTGCCAGCGTGCCGTCATCAACAACCGTGCACAAAGGTGACGCAACTGATCGCCCGACTTTACCGCTGAACGCGGAGGTACCTTTGCGATTGAAATCGCCTTCAAGGCCGTGACCGACTGCTTCGTGGAGCAATATTCCCGGCCAGCCAGGCCCCAGGACGATCGGCATCGTACCAGCGGGGGCCGCCTGCGCCTCCAACTGCACAATCGCCTGGCGAACCGCTTCCCGGGCAAAATCCATCGATAGATCGCCGTCCAGAAAGTAGTTCAGGCTTGTGCGCGCACCGCCACCTGCGTAACCCTGTTCTCGTCGACCATCCTGCTCCAGGATCACACTCACGTTCAATCGAATAAGTGGCCGACTGTCTGCTGCCATCGTGCCGTCGGAGGCTGCAACCAGAATCAGGTCCTGGCTGCTCGCAAGACTGACGATGACCTGCTCAACACGTTTGTCGATGTCACGCGTTGCCGCATCAATTTCGCTGAGTAACGCCGTCTTCTGCGTGTCATCAATACTCGTTGTCGGATCATCTGCCGGATACAACGGCGCGACATCGGCACGGCTCCAGGCCTGTACACGCTTGTCCTGACCCTGGCGTGCGATGGCCCGCGCGGCACTTGCCGCCTGTTCCAGTGCCGCTAATTGCAGCTCATCCGAATAGGCAAAACCGGTCTTCTCGCCACTGGTAGCCCGTACGCCGACACCTTGATCGAGACTGAAGCTGCCTTCCCGAATGATGCCATCCTCGAGTGTCCAGCTTTCGTGGCGGCTTACCTGAAAATACAAGTCAGCGTAATCCACACCGCCGCGCATCATGCCGCCGAGTGTTGTGCTGAGGTTCTTTTCGTCGAGGCCAGCTGGCTCGAGCATCCGGGCCATCAGTGATTCAATTGAGTTTTGGTTCTTATTCAAGCCTGAATTCCGTTGTAATTACAGTCGCCGATTTGCAAGTGCCGGGAACTCACTGCGCAGTTTTTCCGGGAGGCCGGGATCGATATCGGCCGCCACAAAACAATTTCTTGTCGCCGCCTCGGCCAGAATGCGGCCCCAGGGGTCTACGATCAGTGAGTGCCCATACGTCGAGCGACCATCTGCGTGCTCGCCATATTGCCCCGGCGCGACTACATACGCCAGATTTTCGATGGCACGGGCACGCAACAGCGTGTGCCAGTGTGCCTCGCCTGTGGTTGCTGTGAACGCAGCCGGCACTGTGAACAGCGTCGCTCCGGCATCCACCAGCTGTCGATAAAGCTCGGGGAAACGCAGGTCGTAGCAAATAGTCAGACCGATTCGGCCACACGGCGTGTCCACCGTAACGACCTCATCACCGGGATACATCGACCTCGATTCACGATAAGACTCCTGGCTTTCGGAGAGATCAACATCAAACAGGTGAATCTTGCGATAGATGACTTGCGCCTCACCCTTCGTATCGAAGACCGGACATGCGCCATACACGCGTTCGGCATCAATCTCTGGCGACGTGAGCGGCATGCTGCCGGCAATGATCCAGATACCAAGGCGTTCGGACAGACCTGACAGGAAGGCTTGTATAGGGCCTTCTCCGGGCTCCTCAGCGGCCTTCGCCTTATCCCTGCCTCGTGCTGGCATCAGCGCAAAATTTTCGGGAAGAACAACCATCGTGCAACCATCTTCCACGGCGTCACCGATGAGTTTGTCAGCAAGCCGCAGATTTTCACTTACGTCAGCCCCGCTGTTCATTTGAATTGCTGCAACACGCATTTTCAACTACTCGCTATCGGCCAGGCAACCGGCCAGTTCACCGCTGGCAACGAATGCTGCCGAATTGGTTGACTCGATCGACGGCTCATCCCACGACCCACTGATTGCGTAATAGACCTGCCCTGCTTCCTGCAGGGGTTTCTTGAAAATCTGCGAGATGATGAGCAGGGCTGCGGCGACCTGCGGGCCGGCAACCACGGCACCCACTATAGGCAAGGTATTGCCGACATTCACGGATACAATAGCGGTCTGATCATAAGTGCGCGAAGCAAGGTCGGCCTCACCCACAATGCCGATATCTGCGGCCGGTCCTTCGAGCGACAAGTCGCAGGTATAGGTCTTGCCATCATCAATTCTGAAGGTCGCTGCGATCTTGTTGAAGCCGAAGCCTTTATCGAAGACATCCCGAAAGTCGAACGATAGGCGGCGCGGCAATTCGACGATACTCATCAGACCGAACACACGGCCAGCACCCGGATCAACCTCTACCAACTGCCCCTCGTCAAGTCGAACTTGCACCTCGCCATCCAGCACATCGAAGAATTCGGCGCGCGGGCCTCCCGACCAATCGAGGTCGAACAGCATGCTCATATTCTCGCTAACAATGCCGGGTTGATAGCTCAATCTGGCCATCGTCTGTTCGACGTTAGTGCTGATCAGCGTCGCCGTAATAAATGTATGGCTACCTAACGGATCCGCATCGTCGGCCAGCCAACGCCCCATGCCGGCGATTTCGAAAGTGTCGTCTTTCGCCGTGATACTGACCGCTTCGAGGCCGTTCGCCGTCTTCTCGATGGTGGCCTCAACCGCACCAATAAAACGGTCACCGAAAGCGAATTCGGCCGCTGTTACCTGAATGGGCGGCAATTCGCGTGGATCAAGTTCGGTTTCCGATCCTGTATCGGACTCGTCACCTGGCAGGCGCAGCTTGTCCATTTCCAGCACCATGGCGCGGTCGCCGCCAAAGTCATAGGGCACAAATACCGAGCCGACAACATCCTCACCATCGAGTTGCACCAACCAGTCGAGCGCACTGCGATCAACACGCACTTGATGCCCTTTCAAATGCTGTCCAATCAGGTACAGATCGTCGACAACCAGGTCAATGGAACGAATTCGTTCCGCCGCGCCGATTTTCTCTTCACCACTGCGAGAGAGGCTTAGCCAATCCTGCAATCGCACGGTGTCGGCCGTGCCGCGTATGTGCAAGCCTCGCGTATCGGCGAGTTCTATTTTCTCGCCGCCCAACGCTACGACGCCACGATCGAAATCCCAGCTTTCTTCCGGCCGATTGAATGCCAGTTGCCATGCCACACGGTTTTCAGCGATTCCGGCACTTTCGATCACTTCGCCGCCTGCCATGAAACGGATATCACCGGACATCGGCAGCAAGGCATCGGCTGACTTGCCAACGGGTTCCGGAAGCTGGAAGCCGAGACCAACCAGGTCACTGTCGATCTCGATGGTTAACGGAGACTTTGTCTCCAGCTTGCCACTCGGAAACAGGATGCGGGCCTGATACGGTGTGGCACCGCTCACCAATCCTTCAAGCGGTGCACCAAGATCATTGACTATCCCCTCTGCTGTGACGGTACCGAGGACCGAAGCGACCACCTCAAATTGCGGATCGTCGGAGCGTGCGAGAGAAATACTGACTTCCTCACCCAGAAAACGCGCACCCAGTCCTTCACTATCAATTCGCTCACGCTCAATGATTACTTCGCCAATCAAATCAGTAATCGGCGGGTTGAATCCATCTATGGCCAGCGTACCGTTATTGCTGCGCACGCGCGCTACAAACTCAAACTCCTGAACACGTTCCCTTTTTAGCGGCACGATCAGACTGAGCGTAAACGACGCGTCACCCGAGACGGCAACGCGGTCAAGTTGCCCGCCAAATACGTTTGCGATCGGACTCTGTATCGAAAACTCTCGAATCGCTTCCAGTGAACCGGCAGAGAAAGACTCTATGCTCAGGACAGGATCGCGAAGATCGGGGATATTAATGTCCGCATCAACGACCGGAATGCCCGCACTGACAGAACGATTTTGGGTTGTATACAATCTTGCGTTGTCGAGTATGACTTCCATGTCCGACTGTTCCGTCGCCGGCCATGCCTTGTGGTACTTGAAGTTCATGTTGCGAACAGAAGCTTCAATCAGCAGGCGTCCTTCACCACCGTCGAACGGAAACTTGTCGAGCGGCCCGTTCAGCGTCGTCGTACCCTCGGTAATTGCGCCGCTGACCAACGCCATTTGAAACCACTCATACAGCTTCGGCTTCAGACCCTTCTGCGGTATGTAGCGCTTTGCCAGGGCGAGATCGGAAATGCTCCAGGTACTGGCAAGATCGATCTCCGGCGATGAACCATCCTTGTTAAGGACCAGCTGTACGTTACTCTGGCTATGAAACACCTCGCTGCTGATGGTGATGCTGTCGGACAGAATCGTCGTACGATTATTGCTACTGCGCCAAATAACTGTGCCGTCGGCCTGATCAACGACAATGACCTCCGGCAAGTACTCAGGTAGTTGAATTTCAAGGTCGCTGGAATTGATCTCAAGGCGTCCTCCGGATCGATTTGCTCGCAGCAAACCCGAAAAACCGCGCACACCCGGTCGACCCGACGTGGCGGCGATGCCAACCCTGTCCAGTTCCGCAGAAACATCAAAACGCGGTGCCTCACTGTCGATGTCTGACACTGTCGCTTCCAGGTCTCTGATGACTCCTGATGGTCCAAATCCACCCAACGTGTTTTTCTGTTCATCGGTGAGCCACGGCACCAACATCTGCATATCGTCTAGGTTCAAGTACGAAGCTCGCGCATCCAGCATCGCAATTTGACCGTCTTTGTCGATACTAGCTTCGACGCGCAAAGTCGCCTCAGGCCACTCATGGTCCTGTAATGAAATGACAAGATCGTTTGCCGCAACCAACCAGTCGTTATCGGAAACATCGACCTCCACGCGGCCTCTGATATCGAATATGTCGTCGTCCGCCAGCGCGATGTCTGCAAAATCGAGTTCCGCAGTTGCGTTCGATACCCGGCCGTTAGCGAAAGACAGCGCAAACTCCAGATCGCCGACACCGGATTGGAACTGTCGCTCGCCACCTGACAGGCTCGACAGACCGGACAGATCAATATCCCGGGCATCGACAGTGACGTCCCAGCTTCGCTCATCCAGCGGAACCGCGAGTATCTGTGTTGCTGACAGGTTCAATTGCCGGCCAAGTTCGTCAGGCAGGCGAATATCGATGTCAGCGGCAATTCGCTTTTGGTCGATGCTTACGCGAACACCGGGAATAACGAAGAAGTGCGGTCGCGCGTCCCCAGGCTGTATGAACCTCACTTCAATGTCTTCGCCGATAATTTCGATGTCCGGCAACGCCCGTGGTTCCGGTCCTCCGAACTCCAGCAGTTCATTCGCAGAAATACCCTGAATGCGGAAACTGCCATCGTCGTTCTGGCGAATGTCGAAACTCGTGTCTCGTACAACCAAGTGGTCGACAACGAGCGCCTGTTCAAACATGAGCCGCATCAGACCGACACCGACACGCACCTCTTCGGCCGCGACGATGCGGACACCGCTCTTCTCACGGATCAATTCAGCATCGTAGAATTCGAGTTCGGGTCCGCTGAGACCCCAGCGAGCGTCCATGCCGGAAAACTCGACCTGCATTCCAATCGCAGCGCTGACCCGGCTCTTAATCTCATCCTGGTATTCGGGAACTCGCGGCAGAAACAGTCTGAACAGTCCCACAGCGATAGCTAACAAAATAACGACGACCGCCGCCGTATAGGCGAGAAATTTGATCAGTCGACGGAAAATATTTTTCATGACCTCACTGGCTCCGAGCTACATCAGAACAACGTCAAACTGATCCTGAAGATACAGTGACTCTGTTTGTAGGCGGATCGACTTGCCGGTTTGTTCTTCAAGGTCGGCAAGACTTCGGGCCTGCTCGTCGAGTAACAACTCAATAACATCCTGATGTGCGAGGACCAGTACCTCTTCGAACTCGAATTGCCGCGACTGCCGGATGATCTCACGAAAGATCTCAAAACATACTGTCTCAGCCGTCATCACAAAACCGCGCCCGTTACAGCCCGGGCAGTCTTCGCCCAGTATGTGTTGCAAGCTCTCGCGCGTGCGTTTTCGTGTCATCTCAACGAGACCGAGTGGCGACACGGGTGTAATCTGGTGACGTGCATGATCACGTGACAGGGATTTCTCCAGCACTTGCAGCACGTTGCTGCGATGGGCTTCCTCTTCCATGTCGATGAAATCGATGATGATGATGCCACCAAGATTACGCAGCCGCAGCTGTCGGGCGATGGCTACCGCCGCTTCGAGGTTAGTCCGGTAGATGGTCTCCTCCAAATTGCGGTGACCCACATAAGCACCTGTATTTACGTCAACTGTTGTCATCGCCTCAGTTTGGTCAAAAATCACATACCCGCCCGATTTCAGAGCGATTTTTCTATCCAGTGATTTACGGATTTCATCTTCAACGCCGTGCAAGTCGAAAATCGGGCGGCGCCGTTGATAAAGCTCCAGCATCGATTCAGCACCCGGTAAATAGGTATTGGCGAACTCCTTCATCGCGCCGAAATCAGCTTCGGAATCGACCAGGATTTTTTCCACATCGGTCGTTACCAGATCGCGTAGCACTCGCAATGGCAACGAAAGGTCCTCATGCACCAGTGTTTTTACATTAGCCAGCCTGCACCGTTGCTGAACGACCTCCCACAGCTTCAGCGTATAACGCAGATCTGCTGCAATTGCTTCAGCCGTGGTGCCCTCTGCAACGGTCCTGACAATGGCGCCGCATTCCAGTTCCTGTTCCTTGAGCAGGTCTGTAACCATGCTGCGGAGTCTGTCGCGCTCATCGTCATCTTCTATACGTGCAGAAACGCCGACCGTGTCGCTGAACGGCAAGAGCACAAGGTGTCTGGAAGGCAAAGTAATGTAGGTTGTGAGGCGCGCCCCCTTGTCGCCCAGGGGATCCTTGACGACCTGCACCATAATACCGTCGCCTTCGCGGACCATGTCCTTTATGTTCGGCACCTCGTCGCTGTCCTCGGCGACGGATGGAGATGCTATGTCCGAGGCGTGCAGGAACGCCGTTCGCTCGAGACCAATATCGATAAACGCAGCCTGCATCCCGGGAAGGACTCGCGATACCCGGCCCCTGTAGATGTTACTGACGAGACCTCGTCGGGCCACCCGCTCAATGTAGACCTCTTGCAGCACGCCATTCTCGAGCAGGGCAGCGCGCACCTCACTCGAGGTGACGTTAACCAGGATTTCTTCTTTGGGTGATTCGTCCGTCATTTCTGATCTACAAGTACATCCAGTCCTGCCGATTTCAATAGCTCAACGGTCTCAAACACCGGCAGTCCCATAACGCCGGAATAACTGCCCTCAATACCTTTCACGAACATGCCACCGAGTCCTTGGATGCCGTAGGCACCGGCTTTGTCGCAGGGCTCCCCACTTTGCCAGTAACGATACGCTTCGTCCCGACCAATTTCGCGAAACTGCACATCGGTGGTGGACAGCACGGACCGGGTTTCGGTTGGCGTCTTGAGCGCTACTCCGGTCATAACTGCATGGGCGCGCCCCGAAAGCGCCAGCAACATTTCGACGCCATCGTCCGCATCCCGCGGTTTGCCAAGCACGCGATCACCGAGTACGACTATTGTGTCGGCAGCCAACACGAACTCTCCATAATTCGCAGCGTCTGCCTTGGCAACTGCCAGTCGCAGTACCATTTCGCCGGGTGTTTCACCCTGCAAAGGACTCTCATCCGTTTCGACCGGAACGACGTCGAATTCGATCCCGAGCGTTTCCAGTATTTCGCGGCGGCGTGGCGAGGTCGATGCCAGGTGTATTAGAGAACTCATGGCTTGCGTCAGTCTCGATGGTACGGGTGGCCGGTCTGTAACGACCATGCGCGGTAGAGTTGCTCGGATAAGAGCGCTCGCGCCATACCGTGCGGCAAAGTGAGCTGTGACAAAGACCACATCATGTCCGCTCGCTGTCGCACCGAATCGGATACACCATCAGGACCACCAATGACGAAACACAGGTCCCGGCCATCGGACTGCCAGTCGCTCAGTTTCGACGCCAGTGATTTGCTGGTCAGCTGTTTGCCACGCTCGTCCAGCAACACAACCTGCTCAGTTTGATTGAGTTTCGCGGTGATAAGCTCGCCTTCAGCTTCCATCGCCTGACGGGACTTGTCGTTCTTGTTTCGCCGAACCGTCGCGATGGTGTCGAGCCGAAACTTCCACTCACGCGGAAACCGTTCGATGTAAATGCCAAAGGCGTCGTCCACCCAGGACGGTTGGCGATCACCTACGGCTAACAGGCGAATATGCACAAGTTACCCGTCAGTCGCCGCCGCATCTCCGGATGGGCTGATCGACCAAAGTTTCTCCAGGTTATAGAACTCGCGAATCTTGGGCAGCATGACATGGACCAGCGCGTCCTGCAGATCCAGCAGCACCCACTCGCCACCGCTTTCGCCCTCGATACCTGATGGCCGGTGACCAGCCGCCTTGGTCTTTTCTGCAACATTTTGGACCAGCGCCTGTACATGCCTGCTTGAGGTGCCACTCGCGACGACCATCCAGTCAGTCACGGTCGTCATATTGCTGACATCGAGTTTGATAATGTCCAGCCCCTTGATTTCTTCCAGTGCGTCAACAGCCAGATCGGCGAGTTCTTCGCTATTCATGCATCTCACTCATGTCGTTCATATATATTCCTGTCTCCTCAATAACGTCTCTCACGGCATCCGGCATCAGGAATCGCGGGTCGCGACCAGCGGCAACCAGATCCCGGATCTCGGTCGACGCGATCTCGAGCTGCGTCACCGCGTGAATATGTATGCGCCCGTGGGTCGCCTCATGCAGATCATCGACCCGGTGGGTACCATGCTCTGTAATCAAATCACCCAGCGGACCGATGTCAGGTGCTTTCCAGCCCGGCCGGTGCGCGACAACAATATGGGCAAAATTAAGGATTTCATCCCACCTGTGCCAATGTGGCAGTCCAAGAAACGCGTCCATTCCCAATATCAGACCCAGCGAACGCTCCGGAAATTCCTCGCGCAGGCCAATTAATGTATCTATCGAATACGAAAGACCTTGCCGGCGTAACTCACGATCATCGCTAACGAAGCCATCCTGCCCCGCGATCGCGGCATCAACCATGCGAAAGCGCAACTCGGCATCAGCGAACGTGTTGCCGCGATGCGGTGGATCACCACAGGGAATAAAGCGAACTTCGTCAAACCGCAATGCCTGCAGCATTTCAAATGCACTTCTGAGGTGGCCGTAGTGAATGGGATCAAACGTACCACCAAAAATACCCATTGGACCCGTCGAATTCATTGCGAAAGACTCACGACGACATCGGTCGCCATATGCCATGGATTGCCGGCTCGTTGCCCCTTGGCAGCTGCGTCTGCGCGGCCCGTAGCCTTCAACATTTTGTGGAAGTCACCGTGCTGATGTCGGCCAATACAGCTCCGTACCAGCCCTTGTCGATTCCGCCATACACCAGACTTCTGCATAGCCCCGCCGAGATCACCACCTTGCCGAATCACGTCGTCCAGCGTGGCGAGCGTTCGTAACTCTCGGGTTAGTGCCCAAACGACGATGACAGGCTCTACGCCTTCGGACCTCAGACCACCCAGAATCTTCACAGAGCGATTGGCGTCCCCGGCAAGCGCTGCATCGGTCAGTTTATAAACGTCGTATCGGCTACTGTTCGCTACGGCCTCATTGACTGCTTCCGCAGTGACTTTTCCTTCACCCAAAATCAGGCGCAGCTTTTCAATCTCCTGTTGTGCGGCGAGAAGATTACCTTCAACACGGTCGGCGATCAGCGTCACTGCGTCACGATCGGGTTGCAGGCCCGCCGCGCGCATTCTGTTCGCGATCCAGCCCGGTAGCTCACGAACGCCTATCGGCCACAGTGGTAGCGACACACCCTTCTGATCGATTGTTTTCGCCCACTTGGAAGCGCTGCTGCTTCTGTCGAGCTTGGGGCCGGTTACGATGAAGAGCAGCTCCGGACCAGCCTGTTCTACAAGATCGATGATCGCTGCACTGCCCGCCTTGCCGGGCTTACCGGTTGGCAAACGCAGTTCGATAATGCGCTGCTCCGCGAACAGGGACATGTTGCCGGTCGATGCCGTCAACGCGTTCCAATCGAAGCCCGTCGTCGCGACATGCAACTCGCGTGATGTGAAGCCACGTTCGCGTGCGGCGCCGCGGATCGCATCCAACGCCTCGTCAACGAGTAGAAATTCGTCACCTGTGACGAGGTAACAAGGGGCAAGCGATTTGATGACGTGGGACGAAAGCTGGTTACCCTGGATTTTCAAGCAAGCTGCTCCAGGCTTATCGATTCGTCTTCGAGCAGCACAGGAATACCGTCATCGACCGGGTAAATGCGCTTGCCGTCATCTGTTATCAGTGCCTCGGTCAGCGGGTTGGCAATCGCTGCGCCCTCATGGTTGACGAGCTCACCAGCGGCAATAGCGGCGTTGATACGCGCCAGTTCGTCTTTTTTGAGAACCGCAAGACCCTTGTGGGAAATCGGGCATCGAAGAATTGTCAGTAAACGCTTGTCCATTGGCCCATTGTAGCGCTTCAAGAGCGCTTCAGGACAGTCGCCAGCTCAATATTACCGCTACTTTCTGCCGCCGCGATCGCGGCCGGCATGTCCTCACGCAGCGGCCTGAACTGCTCGTTGACCAGCCGGCACCGCATGATCAACTTCAATGCCGGAATTTTCTCGCCATGCTGCAGCATGTCGTGGATATAGTGCTGCGCAAAGAAAAGGGCGTGCTCGTCTTGCTCCCAGGCCATCATGCGGTCGAAAAACCACGCCCAGGCAGTGACGACATCCGGGTCCTTCACGATCCAGTCCATGATGTGCTTGAAGCCACCTTCGCGATTACCCCGGCTGACGAATCCGTAGGCATGGGTCAGCACTTCGATGCGGGCCTTTTCCAGACCGCACGCTATCGCATCTTCATCAGGCTGCAACGAATCCGGAATACTGACGTCTTCCATTAGTCCGTAAGGTTCGATCAAGCTGCCGATCACAGAAAATACGGAAGAAATCAGCAGCATGGTGACCAGGTTGGCCAACATCGTGGGCAACGATTCAGCTTGCAACATGAGCCATCCTGCGACCACCATATATACGGATGCGATCCAGAAAGTATCGGCACATTCCCGCAGCAGACGGCCGATCGCAACCGGATTGAGGCTCTGCATCGGCGAATGAGTAATTGCGAGTACGGCAAACGACGCTGGCAGCAGTGCACCCGCCGCAAATAGCGCCAGAATCGCAGCAGGACTCCCGAAATTGGCCCACGCCGCGGTGATTCCCCAACCGGCGATTAACACCAATGGGACCGGAAATAATGTCCAGGCGTTGCCAAACCACCGAAAAAAATCGACGTCTGGCGTTGCCGGTTCCCGTCCATTTGCGCGCGCTTCCAGAAGGATCATCTGAAAACGAAACACCGCGGGAATAACCAAAAACATCAAGAATAGACCCAGCACACCGCCCCACCGGGCGAATGACATCAATAGCCAAAGCACAAGCACCGGAACAATCACGCTCGATTGAGTCACCGGGTACAGAATAGCCTTGACGATATTAGCTGGCTTCATCGTCATCCTTTTGGTTCTTCGGCACCGGATCGTATCCCGATCCTCCCCATGGATGGCAGCGGCCGATACGGCGAACCGCCAGCCACGTTCCCTTGAATATGCCGTGTACCTGTAATGCTTCTATCGCGTAACTGGAACAGGTGGGATCGAAGCGGCAATTGCTCCCGAGCCATGGCGAGATCGCTAGCCGGTAAATCCGCACCAGCTGGATTAGCGGCCACGCGAGCGCTTTGCTCACGGCGTTCGCCATCAGTCGGTCTGCAGTGCTTCTGCAGCAAAGCGACGAATCGCAGTCAACATCGACGAAAGCCCCGTGCTGCGCGTTGGACTCAGGTGACTTTCAAGCTGCAACGCCGTAACGAAGTCTGGCGGAGTATCGAGGATATCCTGCGGCTTACGCCCGCTGTACAGGCGCAACAGCAATGCGATGAGACCTGAGACGATTGCGGCGTCGCTGATCGCCTCGAAATGCAAGCGGCCATCCTGTTTTTTAGCAACAAACCAGACCTGTGACTGGCAACCACGAATGCGATTTTCGTCCGTGCGCAGATCTTCCGGAAAATCGGGCAGGCGACGACCCATATCGATCAGGTATTGATAACGATCCAACCAGTCTTCGAACAGCTCGAAGTCTTCGATGAGCTCTTGCTGCGCAACCTGTATTTCATTACCCATGCCTAGCTCCGGCGCCAGCTTGTGCCGTCGCGGCCATCCTGAATGGTCACGCAAGCTTCACTGAGCTGGTCGCGGATAGCATCAGCAGTTTCGAAATCGCGCGCCGCTTTCGCTGTGTTACGTTTTTCGATCAGTGAATCGATGTCGTCGGATGACAAGTCACCCTCAACATGCCCGGCAAACCACTCGTCAGGATCGCTGCCAAGCAACCCTATCAGGTCACCGCTCGCGTACATTTGCGCTGCGAGAGCAACTCTCTCTTCTTCATCGGTGGCTTTGTTGAGATCCTTCGCCAGGCTAAAGAACGCCGCCATCGCTTTCGGTGAATTCAGGTCATCTTCGAGAGCCGCGATCATTGCCGGCGGTACTTCGGCCGCAGCGCGCGCCTCGTCCGAAACTCCGATGCCCTGAACGGCGCCGTACAGTCGATCAAGCATGCGTCGCGCCGACTCGATTGTCTCGGCCGACCAGTCGAGCGGCTGCTTATAATGCGCACCCAACAAGGCCAGACGTATCACCTCGCCCGGAATTGTCTTAATGAGTTCGTGCACGAGCAATACATTGCCGAGCGACTTCGACATCTTGGTCTGGTCCATGCTCAGAAAACCGTTATGCATCCAGTAGCGCGCGAATGGTGCACCGTCGTGCGCGCAGGAACTTTGCGCCATCTCATTCTCATGGTGCGGAAAAACAAGATCCCGGCCGCCCGCATGTATGTCGATCGTTTCGCCCAAATGTTTTTTAGCCATCGCTGAACATTCAATGTGCCACCCTGGCCGGCCTCGCCCCCACGGTGAATCCCAGCCTGGCTGTTCCGCTATCGATGGCTTCCACAACACAAAGTCCTGCGCCGCCTTCTTGTAAGGTGCGACCTCGACACGAGCGCCCGCAATCATCTCTCTCAGGTCTCGTTTTGAAAGAGACCCATAGTCAGCATCGGAAGCGACATCGAACAACACGTGACCATCCGCTTCGTAAGCAAAGCCCTTCCCGACGAGTGTTTCGATCATCACAATCATCTCGCCGATATGCTGCGTCGCGTGCGGCTCAATGTCGGGTGGCTGCACGCCAAGCGCAGCCATATCGTCGTTGTAGGCTTTGGTGAAACGTGCGGTGATCTCACCGATGGGCTTGCCACTCTCAGCCGCGGCCGCGATGATCTTGTCATCCACATCCGTGATATTGCGCGCAAACGTCAATTTGTAACTGCGCCGCAGGAGGCGCGCCAGCAGGTCGAACACAACCGCCGGCCGTGCATTGCCGATATGCGCGTAGTTGTAAACTGTAGGGCCACACAGGTACATCGTCACTTCACCTTCCTTGAGAGGAATAAAGGGGACCTTCTTGCCTTGAAGTGTATCGTGTAGCTGTATCGTCATGATCTCGCGGCTCTGCCGTACAAAGGACGCAATAATAACAATATAGCGGAACACCGCTACAGTTTGCTGCTGATCGCTACGCTCGGTATTCTTCCAGCCCGAATAATTTTCCCCAAGGACCCGCAATGTCTGTCGCCCCCGTCCGATTTAAGGCCCGAGAATCGATCGAACAGGTTGAAGAAGGTAGCGACCTCGCGCCTAAATTCGACGACCGCGGCCTCATCACCGTCGTAACAACCGATGCTGATAGCGGCGAATTACTGATGCAAGGCTACATGAACACCGAGGCACTGCAGCTCACAATCTCGACCGGGGAAGCGCACTACTACAGCCGCAGTCGCCAGGTCCTGTGGCACAAGGGCGCCACCAGCGGCCTTGTTCAAACAGTAAAAGAATTGCTGGTCGATGACGATCAGGACTGCATCTGGCTACGAGTAGACGTCAGCGGCGGCGCAAGTTGCCACGTAGGCTACCGGAGCTGCTTCTACCGCAAGGTCCCGGTGGGTGCAGACTTCGCAGACAAACAATCAGAAGGACACGTAGAACTTGAATGGACCGAAACCGAGAAAGTCTTCGATCCGCAAGACGTCTACGGAGACGCACCAAACCCGACCATCCTGTAGGAGCGGCCCGTAGGCCGCGAAGCGAAGCGGCAGGCTGCAAGAAGTCCCGCCCGCCGACCATGTGCAGTTGCTTGTCAAAATCGGCCTTCCGCTTCGTGTCGTCGTTTGTCGCGTCTTCTTCTTGCCGCTGGTTGGGGTTCGGCCATTGCTATCGCTTTTGCCTGAAAGGCATATTCAATGGTGCCAACCATCCAGAGGAAGTAGCCCATCAATTCGATGAACTCCTCGACCGCGAGCTTGATGATCCTTTTGTAATCTTCGTCGAGAATCGACATCCAGAATGGTTCGTGACCTACGAAACGCACGAATGCGAACAGGATTACGGCGCCAGCGAATAAAAGCGTCAGGCCAGGTGATGGCCAGATTCGGGCGAGTGCGATTTTTAGCCGTTTCTGGCTTCGGAACGTATAGACGATCACCAGTGCGCCGATGATCACAATCATGATCTGCCACAGGCTGTCGATAATGAAACGGTCGAGGAAATAGTCCAGTTCGCGGATCAGGAATGCCAGTGCCATGCCTGCAAAGGGGATGGCTATGGGACGTTGCGAAGGACAGTAGCGGGCCACCCACCACATAATACCGCCGCAGACGGCGAGAATGATCGCCTGGATAATTTCGACTGGCGAGAACTCGCTGGTGCCGAAGCGGTCGGTTTCGCTCAGCAGGACATGTAGTTTCAGGCTACCTGGTGATGCGATTTCCATCTGCGTTAACGCCCACGTCACGAACGCGATGACGATGAAATACAGGAGGTAGCGTAGCCAGGCCATGCCAAACTATACACTGCGCGCGAATCATTGCCGCAGTCTGAATGTTGCCTCGCCATCCGTGTCCAGAAGTCCATGATTCATAAGAAACTCTGCCGCATCCTCGGCATCGTCCTGGAACCAGTCGCGCGTCTTTCCGAGACGAAAACTGTAGCCCCAGGCATCCATGTCCAGCATCAGTCTGTCACGGCCGACGCCATTGATGTGGTCGGCGAGAATGACCTGTAAGTAACAAACTGCTGACTCTTCAAGATCATCACCGCCGGCGTCGCGATCAAGCCCCACCCGTCGATCGTCCGTCATACAGATGACATGACAGGTTTCGTGCAGTAATGAATGTATTGGCGTATCGGCGCGCACATATACGTTGCGACCTACGATACCGGCCTCCGAGTCGCCCCAGAAACTGCCGCTAATATCGGCATCAGTTTTTTGCAAAACAAGTTGCAGACCGTAGCGTTGCAGCAGCAAATCAAGAGCTGAGCGCGACACATCGGAGACCAGCAACATCGGGGATTAGAGGGTGGAAATCTGCTTCATTACGATGCGCACGAGATCCTGAACGATCGCATCGCGCAGCAGCTCTTCCTCGCGCGCTTTGCCCAGCACCAACGTCGAGTCGTACGTGTAGTCTCTGGTGAGAGTCAGGGTTTGCTCAGGCATCAGGTTAGTTGCACCAGCGTCGAGGCTGTAGGTTAGCGTGTAGTAAACCTCATACTCGGTAGGCACATTGCGTGCCGAGACCGACAACACTCGTTGCGACGTATCATCAAACGAGATCGTAAACGTCGCCGTCGCGTCTGCTGCGGTGTCGGTTATTTCGACACCAGCCGAACGCAGCTGCGCCTCAAACTCGCGAAGAAACAGGCTGTACTGATCGCTGGCGGCGATATAGGTTCGTTGCATTCCTGTTGGCGCGGTAAACGCTCCCTGCAAGTGAAATCCGCAGGCAGCCAGACTGGCTGTGACCAGAATCAAAAGTACCGGGCGGAAATGTTTAAACAACGATATTCACCAGTCTGCCCGGCACAACGATTATCTTGCGAATATCCTGATCAGCGATGAAGCGTCGTACATTCTCATCGGCGAGCGCTTCAGCCTCGACAGCCTCTTTGGCCGCATCGACCGCTACCGAAATTCGGCCACGCAATTTGCCGTTGACCTGCACTACCATTTCAACCAGCTCCAGCTGCAGCGCACTCTCGTCAACTTCCGGCCAGCGCTGATCGATCAGCGCCGATTCGTGGCCGAGTTCCTGCCACAGCGCATGACATATATGCGGCACCATCGGTGACAACATCACAACAACCGCTTCCAGTGACTCGCGCGCGACGGCACGGCCTGCGCCCGACTCGTCGGCGAGTTTGTTGATAGCGTTCAGTAATTCCATCGATGCTGCGACGGCAGTATTAAAACTGTGCCGGCGGCCAATATCGTCATTGATCTTGGCAATAGTCTGGTGAGTCTTACGACGCAGTTCTTTTTGCGTATCGTTCAGCGCATCGACATCGACATCCCCCACCGGGCCCTTGCCAGCGTGATCGACGACTGCGCTCCAGAAGCGTTTCAGGAATCGAAAGCTGCCCTGTACACCGTCGTCGGACCACTCGAGAGTCTGCTCGGGCGGTGCGGCAAACATCATGAACAATCGAACCGTATCGGCTCCGTATTTCTCGATGAGCTCCTGTGGGTCAACCGTATTGCCCTTGGACTTCGACATCTTCGCCCCGTCCTTGAGCACCATTCCTTGTGTCAACAGGTTGGTAAATGGCTCAGACACATCGGTCAGTCCTTCATCGCGCATCACGCGCTGAAAGAAGCGCGAATACAAGAGGTGCAGGATGGCGTGCTCGATACCGCCTGTGTACTGATCAACCGGCGTCCAGTAATGCGCTCGATCGTCCAGCATGGCGTCATCGCTATCCGGACATGCATAGCGTGCGAAATACCAGGACGATTCCACAAATGTGTCGAATGTATCGGTTTCCCGGCGCGCGTCCTTGCCGCACTTCGGACACGCGACATTGACGAACTCCGGCATGTCTTTAAGCGGCGAACCGGTGCCCTTTACTACGACGTCCTCAGGCAAAACGACCGGTAATTGATCGTCTGGAACGGGTACTGCGTCGCAGTCATCACAATAAATAATCGGGATTGGCGTACCCCAATAACGTTGGCGCGAAACGCCCCAGTCCCGTAAGCGGTAGTTAACCTTGCGGCTGCCGCGCCCCGACCTTTCGAAATGATCTGCAATCGCGTTGAAGGCACCGTCAAAATCCAGGCCATCGTAGTCGCCGGAATTTATGAGCACGCCTCGTTCCAGATAGACCTCTGCATCGATATCGATCTCGCTGCCGTCCGTTGGCGCGATAACCTGCTTGATCGGCAAATCGTGTTTCCTGGCGAACTCCCAGTCGCGAGCGTCATGGCCCGGGACGGCCATTACGGCGCCCGTGCCATAGCTCATCAATACGAAATTGGCGACCCACAACGGCACGTCCTCACCCGTAAGAGGATGGATCGCAGAGATACCCAAAGGCATCCCTTTCTTTTCCATTGTCTCAAGCGTCGCTTCCTGAGCATCCGTTTTTCTGCACTCTTCGATGAAGGCAGCAACCTCTGGATTTATTGCCGCCGACTTGCTTGCCAGCGGATGCTCTGCCGCGACGGCCATGTAAGTCACACCCATCAACGTGTCCGGGCGCGTCGTATACACCGTAAGTGGCTCGTCCTCGTCAACAACATCGAACGAGAGCTCAACACCTTCCGATCGACCGATCCAGTTACGCTGCATGGTCTTGACCGAGTCGGGCCAGCCTGGCATTCGATCCAGTTCATCGAGCAACTCATCCGCATAATCTGTGATTTTCATAAACCACTGCGGAATTTCGCGACGCTCTACGAGCGCATTGGAGCGCCATCCTCGCCCATCGATAACCTGTTCATTAGCGAGCACGGTCTGGTCAACAGGGTCCCAGTTGACGACCGAATTCTTCCGGTAAACGAGGCCCTTTTCGAACATCTTGGTAAAAAGCCATTGTTCCCAGCGGTAGTACTCCGGGCGGCAAGTCATAATTTCACGTGACCAGTCGTAGGCATAGCCAAGTCGCTTGAACTGGCCGCGCATGTCCTCGATATTGCTGTAGGTCCATTTCGCCGGCGGTATGCCGCGCTCGATTGCGGCATTTTCCGCGGGCATGCCGAAGGCATCCCAGCCCATCGGTTGCAAGACGTGCTTACCCTGCAAGCGATGGTAGCGGGCGATGACATCATTAAGCGTGAATACGCGGACATGGCCCATATGCAGCTTGCCGCTGGGATAGGGAAACATCGTCAGGCAGTAATATTTGTCCTTGTCGGCGTCTTCGCCGACCTCAAAACAGCGAGCGTCCTCCCAGTATTTTTGGGCGCTCAATTCTACGGCTTCAGGGCTGTAAGTGGTGCTCATCGGTGTCGCGTGTCTTCGCTGCGGTGAAAACCCAGAAGCCTACATGAACAGGCTGCAGTTCGCAGCAGTCACGCGAGCCTGAGCAGCGCGTTTTAAATCCCGGTACGGCTTCGAATCCAGAAGAAACCCAGTATCAGCCAGCAGAGACCCAGAATGGGCTTGTTGCCCAGTTCTGCGTAGAAGGTCATACCGCGATGAGAGTGGAGCTCGGCCGTCATGATTTGCTCTTCGAATTGTTTGCCCGTCTGCAGCAATTCACCCTCCGGGCCGATAAATGCACTGATGCCCGTATTGGTTGATCTCACTGAATAACGACCGACTTCCAGCGCCCGCATCCGGGCAATCTGCAGGTGCTGGTACGGCGCGACCGACTTACCGAACCAGGCGTCATTGCTAACGTTAATCAGAATGTCAGCGTCCGGAAACGCGTAAAGCTGTTCAGCCCCGTAGGCATCTTCGTAACACACCGCAATCGCGAGTGTCGCACCATTGGCGGCGGTCAGTAACGGTTGAATATCGCGACCTTTGGCCAGATCGGAATAAGGAAGATTCTGCATCTTCATCCACTCCCGAACACTCGCCGGGACCGGAAAATACTCACCGAAAGGCACCAGGTGTCGTTTGCGATAGAACTGCCGCTGCTCCGCGCCAAGCATGAGAACGCTGTTAAAGATTGGCGCTTCCGTGCTGCGCTCATTACTGTTCTCGAGGATTCCCAGCAATACCGTCTGCCCATTTCGCCTAGCATCCCCGTCAATGATATTCAGATAGTCGGCGACCTGGGTCTGTAACGCGGGAATCGCGACCTCCGGCCAGATTACGAGCTCACTGTCCGGCACGCTCAGGGTCGAGCCGCGATAAAAGTCGAGTGTTATTTGCCGCTGCGAGGCCAGCCATTTTTGATCCTGCGGCACACCGGCCTGAATGATCGTCGTACGAATAGCTTTTCCATACGGCTCGGTCCATTCGATCGTGCCCAATGCACCACCGACAATCCAGGGCAAAACAATGAGCGGTATCGCAAACAGACGTTCTTTGCCAGTTGCCATGATCACTACGAGAATCGCGGCTGTGCCAAACAACACCATGAATGACACACCATAGATACCGAGCACCGGCGCCCATCCCGCCAACGCCGAGTCGATCTGTCCGTAACCTTGCGACAGCCACGGAAACCCGGTCAAAACCCAGCCGCGCAGCCACTCAACCAATACCCAGGCAGCCGGTGCCACGAACAGCAGGCGCCAGGGTTCACCGTGCGACAAGTGGGACATGAGCCAACCGGCCAGCCAGAGGAAGGCCGCCATGATCAGCGACAAGCCAACCATCAACAGCAAGGCGATCCACACCGCCGCATTGCCGAACACATGAACGGAAATAACTATCCAGTAGGTACCGGTAAGAAACAAGCCGAAGCCAAACCAGAAAAAATGTGCCGCCGCATCTTTCGGCGAAACGGTTAGTGCGATAAACAACAACGGCAAGATCAGCAGTGGCGCCAGGATCGACCATCCTGCCGGCGCAAATACCAGCGTCGTCGCGGCACCGATTACGAATACCAGAAGTCGGCTCAATTTTGGCCGATCAGCGGTCAGGGAAAACAGAAAATTCTGATTCTTCTTATTTGCCACAGCAATCAACCACCGTCGCGTTGCACCTGTAACGAATCAATGCGTCGTTCATCAGCTTTGATAACTGCAAACACGAAACCACCAAAATCAACTTTCTCTCCGCGGCCTGGTAGCCGTCCCAGTTCGTGCAACACAAGACCGCCGATCGTATCGTATTCCTCGTCGTCCAGTTGGCACTCGAAATACTCGTTAAAGTCTTCGACACGAGTTAATGCGCGGACGGCGAAACACGGTTTACCGTCACGATCTCCGTCCGGTCGAATGAATTCCGCTTCTTCCTGATCGTGCTCGTCATCGATTTCGCCAACGATTTCTTCGAGTACATCTTCAATCGTCAGTAAACCGGCAACTCCGCCGTATTCGTCAACAACGATCGCCATGTGATTGTGACTGGCGCGAAACTCTTTTAGCAGCGCGTTGAGGCGTTTTGATTCCGGGATCACCGTTGCTGGCCGCAACAACTTCTTGATCGTAAGGTCTTTGGCCTCGTCGCTACCATAGTATCGAAGCAAATCCTTGGCCAGCAAAATACCCAACACTTCGTCGCGATCTTCGCCGATGACCGGAAAGCGCGAGTGTCCCGATTCGACAATCAGTTTCATCGTGTCATCGAACTCATCGTCAATATCAATAACGACCATTTGCGATCGCGGCACCATGACCTCACGAACCTGAGTCTCTGATACCTCGAGTACGCCGGAGAGCATGCTCTTCTCTTCGGCATCGAGTTCGACATCGGATTGGATAAAAGTCTGGATCTCATCGCGGCTCCAGGGTTCGCCCCTGATCGCCCGCATTACGCGCGCAACCAGACCGGGTGTACCCGAGCCGCTGGTACTTGGAGGTTTTTCGTTCATATGGGAGTGGCCCAATCAATATTAACTTGTTGGACCACAAGTCTATCAGTTCTCTTGTGACAACTCTCCATAGGGATTCGCAATCCCATGGCCGCCCAGTATTCGTATTTCCAGACCTTCCATCTCGGCAGCATCGCTGTCGTTCTCATGATCGAAACCCAGTAAGTGCAGGGTTCCGTGAACGATCATGTGAGCCCAGTGGTCTCTCTGCGCCTTGCCTTGCTGCTCTGCCTCATCAGCAACCACTGCAGCACAAACTACGATATCACCGAGCGGTCGCGCTACATCATCCGGCAAACCGGCGAGATCACCGACCGGGAATGACAGGACATTCGTCGGCTTGTCCTGGTCGCGAAATTCGCTGTTCAGCTGCTGCATCTCGACTGTGCTTACCACGCGCACTGATACGTCCATATCACCTGGGCTGCCCGCGGCATCAACTGCACGATTAACCCAGGTAGCTATTTCATCTGCGGTCGGAACGGAGCTATCGTCAGCGGCGAGCTGCACATCAACTTGAGCGGTCATTTTTCTCGTAGGCTTGAACGATGCGCTGCACCAACTCATGGCGCACAACATCCTTCGGCGTGAACCAGATAAACGAAATGCCCTCGACATCTTGTAGAACATCGATTGCATTCCGTAGCCCGGACATCTGTCCGTTCGGCAAATCTATTTGCGTTACATCACCGGTCACTACCGCGCGCGATCCGAAACCGATGCGTGTAAGAAACATTTTCATTTGTTCGATGCTTGTGTTCTGCGCTTCATCAAGAATCACGAATGACTCGTTCAGTGAGCGGCCACGCATGAATGCCAGCGGTGCAACCTCGATAACGTTGCGATCGATTAACTGAGTCACACGTTCTGCACCGATCATGTCATAAAGTGCGTCGTACATTGGTCGCAGGTATGGGTCGACTTTCTGCGACAAATCACCCGGCAAAAAACCCAGCCGCTCACCGGCTTCAACCGCGGGACGCACGAGCACGATCCGACGTACCTCTTCGTTCTCGAGCGCATCAACCGCACTTGCCACCGCCAGGTAGGTCTTGCCGGTACCGGCTGGTCCAACACCGAACGCCAAATCATGATCGCGAATCTCGCGCATGAATAAGGACTGATTAGCGCCACGTGTGCGAATCAATTTACGCCGTGTTTGAATCGTTACGACTTCGTCATTCGCTACTTCGCCCACATCGTCGGCCAAGCTTTCTTCAGCATTATCCATAAATGACTCCTGCAACGTCATGTGTACGTGCTCGGGATCCAGTCTCTCGCGATCCGTCATCGCAAACAGCGACAACAAGACATCACCACCAACCTCCGCTGCGCCCGGACGCCCGGTGACACGAAAGCGATTGCCGCGACTGGCAATTTCAACATCCAGGCGGCGTTCGATCTGTCGTAAGTGTTCATCAAACTGGCCACATAGATTGGCCAGGCGGTTGTTATCGGCGGGTTCGAGAACCACGTCCCGAAAAATCTGGACAGCATTCAAGATCTGTATTTAAAACCTCTGCGTAGGAAGCCGCCTGTCGGGAAGACAGGGGCGATGTCATGTCTGCAAAAGACGATGACGAAAAATCTATTAAGGCAATAGATCATTGCGTTATAGACTACGCCGCAGCTGATTCGTTCGCAAGGCGTCCGCGCAATGAATTTGGTAACGCTTCGGTAATGATGACGTCGACGAACTGCCCGATTAACGATGTATCGGCATCGAAATTCACCCAGCGATTATTTTCGGTGCGCCCGGATACCTGATTAGCGCTCTTCTTGGAGAGTTTCTCAACCAGCACACTTTGCGTCGTCCCAACCATCGCACGACTGATCTCCATCGCTTGTTGATTGATACGTGCCTGTAATAGTTGTAGCCGCTGCTTTTTCGCATCCATAGGCGTGTCATCCGCCAGACTTGCAGCAGGCGTGCCCGGACGAGCGCTGTATATGAAGCTAAACGACTGATCGAAACCCATCTCGGCGATCAGGTTCATCAGTGCTTCAAAATCGCGGTCCGTTTCGCCTGGGAATCCAACGATGAAGTCTGACGACAATGAAAGGGCGGGGCGTGCCTGTCGCAATTTGCGAATCTTTTGCTTGTACTCAAGGATAGTGTGACCGCGCTTCATCGCGGCCAGTATCCGATCCGAACCGTGTTGCACTGGCAGGTGCAAATAGCTTGCCAGTTTCGGTACTTCGGCATACGCCTGGATCAGGCTGTCGGTGAATTCGACCGGATGCGAGGTCGTAAAACGAATGCGATCAATGCCCTCGATTTCGGCGACGTAGTAAATCAGTGTCGCGAGGTCTGCAATTTGTCCTTCATGCATGGGGCCACGATACGCATTGACATTCTGCCCCAGCAAATTGACCTCACGTACACCCTGATCGGCGAGACTGGCGACCTCTGCAATAACATCGTCGAACGGTCGACTGATTTCCTCACCGCGTGTGTACGGTACGACGCAGAAGCTGCAGTACTTGCTGCAACCTTCCATGACGGATACAAACGCGGTTGGCCCCTCCGCCCTGGGTTCGGGCAATCGGTCGAATTTTTCGATTTCCGGGAATGAAATATCGACAACGGAGTCACCCTTTTTCTCCGCGCCATCGATCAACTCGGGCAGGCGATGCAACGTTTGCGGGCCAAAGACAACATCGACAAACGGCGCGCGCTTGATGATGCCCTCACCTTCCTGGCTCGCAACACAACCACCAACGCCGATTTTGACATTGGGATTTAAGTCTTTGAGTTTGCGCCAGCGGCCGAGCTCGGAGAAAACCTTCTCCTGGGCTTTCTCACGGATCGAACACGTATTGACCAGCAACAGGTCCGCGTCCTCGGGTGCATCGGTCAACTCGTAACCGTGCGACTCACGCAACACGTCTGCCATCTTGTCCGAGTCATACTCGTTCATCTGGCAGCCCATCGTTTTGATGTACAGCTTCATACTAGACTGTAGGAGCGGCCCCAGGGCCGCGACCACGACTTCCTAAAATGGAATATCGTCGTCAAAGTCATCCGGACCCGGTTGCGGAGGTGCATTACCACCGCCTTGGCCGCCACTCTTGCCACCACTCTGGCCACCACCTTGACCGCCGTCCTGACTGCCACCGCCGAAGTTACCTCCGCCGCCGCTGCCACCACGACCGCCGAGCATCTGCATCTGGTCAGCAATGATCTTAGTCGTATAACGATCCTGACCACTCTTGTCCTGCCACTTGTCTGTCCGCAGTTTGCCCTCGATGTAAACCTGTGAGCCCTTGCGAAGGTACTCGGCCGCTATTTCAGCCAGACGATTGAACATTTCCACACGATGCCACTCAGTACGCTCTTTTTGCTCACCGGTCTGCTTGTCTTTCCACGACTCGTTGGTCGCAACCGTAAGGTTGGTCACTGCCGAACCACTCGGCATATAACGTGTCTCGGGATCTCCGCCGACGTTTCCAACAATGATGACTTTATTTATTCCGCGGGCCATTAACGGATCCCCTGTCTTAAGTATGAGTTTATTGTGACTCGCCGTGGTGTGGCGAGGGGAGACTATTGTAGTGCTTGTTTGGGTAATTGCTAGCCCGATTTCTGGCTTTGCAGCAATATTTCACGCAGGAGCGGTCCCGTAGGAGCGGTCCCAGACCGCGAAGCGCAGCAGCGGCCGATAGGCCGCAAGAACCATCAGCCTGTGACACAAGTCGGAAGCTTTTTGCAGCCTTGCAGGCTGCCGCGATGCTTCGCGGTCTGGGACCGCTCCTACGGGACCGCTCCTACCGTTGTTGGAATCGACCGAATCCCTGCATGGCTAACCAGATACCAGCTAGTAAGGCGCAGACGAAAAAGACGTCGCCGGGGCGGCCCTGGCCCAGGAATCGACCGCCTATGAGGCCGCCGATGAAGGCTCCGAGGAACTGGGCGCTTGAGAATACACCCAGTGAAGCGCCGCGGATTTCATCGTCGGCCAGTATTGAGAGTCTGGCTGGTAAGCCGGCTTCCAGGAAATTGAAGCCGCCGAAGTAGATGACGAGGGAGAGGAATACCGGTCCCACGGAGAAGCCAAAGAACGTTAATGCCAGTTGCGCGATCAGTATCATGCTGACCGCGATGCCGATGAGCCGGCCCTGCCCCTGACGGTGGTCCTTCATGATCAGCGGGATCGTGATGACCAGCGACAATAGCAATGCGCCGACGTACATCTTCCAGTGGTCCGTTAGTGCCATTTCCAGTCGGCGCGTTAAGAGAAACGGCAACGCCACGAATGTTGCGGTCATAATTGTGTGTAACAGGAATACGTAGAAATCAACGCGCAGGAGATCCGGGCGAATCGCTGGCAGCAGATTCCAACCCTCACTTTTGCGCACCCGCGGGATTTTTGGCAACAGCATCAGCAATAATCCCGCCACCACTGAAAGTAGCGCCGCCACCCAAAATAGGGACTGCACACCCAATTTGGCAGCGATCAACGGTCCGCCCACCATTGCGAGCATGAATGACATGCCGATACCGATACCGAAGATCGCCATTGATTTGGTGCGTACCTCTGCCCTGGTTGCATCAGCGATCAATGCCGTCAATGTCGCCGAAATGGCACCAGCACCCTGCAGCAAACGGCCGGCGATTATGCCGTAGATTGAGTCGCTCATCGCTGCCAGAACACTGCCCGCAGCGAATATCGCCAATCCCAGCAGAATGACAGGGATTCGTCCGATTCGATCAGACAGCGCACCCAACGGGATCTGGAAACCGGCCTGTGTCAGCCCGTAAGCACCCACTGCGAGCCCGACCAACATGGGAGTCGCGTGCTCGAGATCGTATGCGTACAAAGACAGCACCGGCAGCAACGCAAAAAGCCCGAACATGCGAATCATCGAGATCAACGCAACAACGCCGACTGAGCGGCGTTCAGATGCGTCCATCGGGATGCTCGTGCCGGGCTTTTCTGAACTCATTCCTAATGTTCCTTTGCGCCGCGGATGTGCGGCGGCGTATATTAGCAGGTTGGCCGGAAATGACTGCACCCATCCTATGAAAACAATAGATATTCGTGGCGCCAGGACGCACAACCTGTGCAATATCGACCTCGAACTGCCGCGTGATCAATTGATCGTCTTTACAGGGCTGTCGGGCTCGGGCAAGTCGTCGCTCGCATTCGACACTATTTATGCCGAAGGCCAGCGCCGCTACGTCGAATCGCTGTCGGCATACGCGAGGCAGTTCCTGTCGATGATGGAAAAGCCCGATATCGATCACATCGAAGGGCTCTCTCCAGCCATCTCGATCGAACAGAAATCGACTTCACACAATCCGCGCTCGACGGTGGGCACGGTTACCGAGATCTACGACTACCTGCGCCTTCTGTATGCGCGCGCTGGCACGCCGAAGTGCCCGGACCATGACCTGCCACTTGAGGCACAGACCGTCGCCCAGATGGTCGATCAGGTCATGGCGCTGCCGGAAGGCAGCAAACTCATGCTACTCGCACCGGTCGTCGCCGATCGCAAGGGCGAGCACGTCCAACTGATGGCCGACCTGCAGGCCCAGGGCTTCATCCGCGCCCGCATTGACGGCGAGATTTACGAACTGGATCAACCGCCGTCTCTCGACCTGCGCAAGAAACACAACATCGATGCCATCGTTGACCGTTTTATCGTCGATCCGGCCAAGGTGGAAGAGGGTTTACGCCTGCGCGTCGCGGAGTCATTCGAAACAGCATTACGTCTGGCGGACGGTACCGCCCGCATTGCGTACATGGATGACACGAGCGCTGAAGAAATTATTTTCTCGGACCGCTTCGCCTGCAACCATTGTGGCTACAGCCTGACCGAACTCGAACCCCGCCTGTTTTCATTCAACAACCCGACCGGCGCTTGCCCGACCTGTGATGGACTTGGTGTGAAGCAGTTCTTCGATCCTGATCGGGTCGTCGTTAATCCCAGTCTGTCGTTGGCGGGCGGTGCGATTCGCGGTTGGGATCGAAAGACCACGTATTACTACCAGATGATTCAGAGCCTGGCCTCGCATTACGATTTCGATATAGAAACACCATTCAACGAGTTGCCGGCAAGACTGCAAAAGGTCGTTCTGTACGGTAGCGGCAAGGATAAGATTGAGTTTTTCTACGAAAACACCCGCGGTATGCAGATCAAGAAGCTGCACCGATTTGAAGGTGTATTACCCAATCTCGAGCGGCGCTATCACGAGACTGAGTCAAACGCCGTGCGCGAAGAACTCACCAAGTTTCTGAACAGTCAGGCCTGCCCCGACTGTAACGGTACGCGACTCAACCGTGCGGCCCGGCATGTATTCATTTGTGAGCGCTCGTTGCCCGAGATCACGCACCTTTCCGTTGGTCATGCGCGGGAGTTCTTCGACAGCATGGAAATCGGTGGATGGCGTGCGACGATCGCTGACAAGATCGTCAAGGAAATTGGCGATCGCCTCAGCTTCCTCTCTGATGTCGGTCTCGACTACCTTTCGCTTGACCGCAGCGCCGACACATTGTCCGGTGGTGAGGCACAGCGCATTCGCCTCGCCAGCCAGATCGGATCCGGACTCGTCGGCGTCATGTACATCCTCGATGAACCTTCGATCGGACTGCACCAGCGCGATAATCAACGCCTGCTGAAAACGCTCGTGCACCTGCGCGATATCGGCAACACGGTAATCGTTGTTGAGCACGACGAGGAAGCGATTCTCGCGGCGGATCATGTCGTTGATCTTGGCCCCGGTGCCGGTGTGCACGGTGGGCGAATAGTCTCACAAGGTACTCCGGAGGAAGTGAAGAACGATCCGGCCTCCTTAACGGGACAATATCTGTCTGGCAAGCGCGCTATAGCACTGCCCGGCGAACGTACTCCTAACGATCTGGACCACCAGATTCGAATTATCGGCGCGACCGGCAACAACTTGCAACATGTCGACGCATCAATCCCGATCGGTCTCATGACCTGCATTACGGGTGTCTCGGGCTCGGGTAAATCAACGCTTGTTAATGACACCTTGTACAAATCCGTCGCGGATGAGCTAAATCGGTCCAATCGCAATCCGGCACCGTACAAGAAGATCACAGGTCTCGAAAACATCGATCGCGTTATCGATATCAGCCAGAGCCCGATTGGCAGGACGCCGCGCTCTAATCCGGCGACGTACAGCGGTCTGTTCACTCCCATACGGGAATTGTTCGCTGGCACACAGGAAGCGCGGTCACGCGGCTACATGCCCGGGCGCTTTAGCTTTAATGTAAAGGGCGGTCGCTGCGAGCCCTGCCAGGGTGATGGCGTCATTAAAGTCGAGATGCACTTCTTGCCAGATGTCTACGTCCCTTGCGACACCTGTCGCGGGAAACGCTACAACCGTGAAACGCTTGAGATACGTTACAAAGGCAGGAATATCCACGAGGTTCTGGACATGACGGTGGAAGAAGCCGCAGAGTTCTTCAGGAACGTGCCAGTGGTCGCGAGAAAGCTGACGACATTAATGGACGTTGGCTTGAGCTATGTGCGGCTGGGACAAAATGCCACGACCTTGTCTGGCGGTGAAGCGCAGCGCGTCAAACTCGCGAAGGAACTCTCAAAGCGCGACACAGGAAGCACGCTTTACATTCTGGATGAGCCAACGACCGGCCTGCATTTCTTCGACATCGAACACTTGCTGCATGTCTTACATCGCCTCCGCGATCGTGGCAATACGGTCGTTGTCATCGAACACAATCTCGATGTGATCAAGACAGCAGACTGGGTTATTGATCTTGGCCCTGAAGGCGGCGACGGCGGTGGTCAAATTGTAGCTACAGGAACGCCGGAACAAGTGGCAGCGACAACGGGTTCGTTTACCGGCGAGTTCCTAAAGCCGTTGGTTGAAAAAACTGGCAAGCCGCAGCGTCGGGCCGCCAACGGCGACTAGCTAGTCCCGGAAACTGCCGGTTCGCAGAAATTTCTTCGTGAGTTCAATAGGTTTTTTCATGCGCATCATGAATGCGTGCGAGTGCTTAACGATGATGAAATCATCCATGCCTTCGACTTTCGTATCCTCAACTGATACCCGACCATCGTCCGGGTTTTCCAGCACGGCTGATGTAATCGGATCAATTGTTCGATTGCCTGCAATGACCCCCAACTCGAAATCAACCGGCCCCAGTGCCAACGGCACGCTGGCCTCACCTTTGCCCAGTTGATGTCCGGCGGGGCCATTTAGCCAGTCGAAACCGGGTACGCCAAGCAGATCGTCGACCGCGTTACTGCCCTGATTCGGTGGGCCAAGCATGACAACCCGTCCAAGCTCGTCCACCGTTTCCGTACTAAGATACTGGCGCACGAGAATACCGCCGAGCGAGTGTGTGACGAAGTGAATTTTGTCGACGTCCTCACCCGCCCGACACGTTGCCAGACCTTCGCCAACAGCCATATCGGCCAACGCCGCGATCTCGTGCTCGCGTGACGGGTAATCGATGTTTGCCGTGAGATAGCCGTCTTCTTCCAGTGCTCCCTGCATCGTATTGAAGGACGAGGATGTTCGAGCCAGCCCGTGCAGCAGCACCACACACTCAGCAGCTGAAGCCAAACTACTCACCAAAACCAGAGTTAAGGTCACTGTCACCTTAACTATAGATACGGTGACAGTGACTTTATCTCGCTTCATGAAAGTTCGGACCATTCAGACGAAATCTCGTTCACGCAATTGCTTATCGTGTAGCTTGCTTAGCAGCACAAGCGCAGAGACCGCGCCGAATAATGCCCATCCCATGTCTGACTGCGTATCCCAGATATAGCCCTGGGTCCCGAGGAAAGAGTCGGCAGCCTCATCCGACAGCAATGCAACCCACCACTCGATTAGTTCGTAGAAAGCGCTGAACCCGAGGCAAAAACTGACGATGAAGAAATCCCGCCAGCGCGCTGAGTTGAATACGTTCAAGCGAATTACAAGTTCACGCGCGATCATCACCGGGATGAAGCCCTGCGCGAGGTGTCCGAGCTTGTCATAGTCGTTGCGCGTGCCACCAATCGCATCACGCCACCAGTCACCAATGGGTACCTCCGCATAAGTGTAGTGTCCGCCAACCATTAGAATCACACAGTGGATCAGGATCAATACGTAGACCAGGGTGGTCAGCGGGAATCGTTCGCGCGTGTGCCAGAGCACCACCGCACCCAGTACCGCCGGAAAGACTTCAAGACACCAGGTCATGAAATCTTTGGGCGCGATGCCCGACCAGGTAAGCACGAGCATAAACACCGCTACCCACGCTATTCTCATTCCGCACGCTCCATCGCTGCATCAATACCGTCTGCCGACTTCCTCGACCGCCAGAATCCATCGCGGCTTATGCATTTCCACACCCAGGGCAGCCAGCGCAGCAATGCGAAACTCAACCAAAGTGCCCAGACCAGTATCAGTACCTTGTACGCCCACAGTGGCACGGTAATGACAGAGGCTGTCGGCAACAAAGAATCACTGCCATCGGCAAACCAGTTGAGGACATTACCGTAGGAATTGTGACCAGCAACATGCATGTCCGGCGAACCCAGCAGTCCTGCAGGTAACGACAATATGACACTCAATAGCGCGACGACTGTCATGCCTGCGATAACTACCTGCACCAGATTGAATTTCCACCAATTGAGATTCAGCTCAGACTTTTCGCGTGCGCCGCATAGCATCAACCAGATAATGACCAGCGCCAGGACGGACCAGCTGAAGGTGCTGAATCCCAAGCCCAACAACAGCCAGTGCCTTGTCGTCAGCGGCGTAAGTTTGATGCGGCCAAGAATCAGGGCGAAAACTATCAGCGCCGCCAGTTCCGGCCAGTACATCACCGCTGGGCCCAGCTTCGGTCCGTTTGTGGCCAGCAACCAGCGGTCCTGGGACTTGGCTACAGTGATGTTTATGTTGCTCGCCGGAGCGTCAATGTCGATTTCCGGCGTCGAGGATATCAGCCCCATACCGCCATTCTCTCGCCAGTTGATCGCGATTAAATGGTTCCCCGGCAAGATCGGTAACGTCAACTGGCCGTCCTCCGCACGCAATGTTTGCATCCGACCATCTATTTGTACGGACGTTAATTCTGCAGCGGTGGGCAGTTGCATGACGTGCTGCGATCCGCGTGTACTCCGGTAGCTCAATTGCAGACTGACGTCCCGCGTTCTACTGCCCTCCTTCACAGCAATGTTTACTGAATCAAAAGCCAGCGTAGAACCCGCGCTGGCCACTGGTCGGGTCGCTTCCAGGGTCAGCGTCTCACCACCCCTGGGGTGGAACACCGCGACACGAACACCATCTGCACCATTGCTCGTGTTGCTTTCGGGTAAACCGTCAAACACAGCATTCCAGACATTGCCAACGACAAAGCGCCACACTTCCTGCCAGGACGCGCTATCGGCGGCCTGCAGACTCAGGGGCGACTGCAGCGGCAGGTTTGATGTCCATGAGACCGATTGCTGCTGTGGGTCCATGGATACGAGGATATGATCCTCTTTAACCGTGAAGTCGCCGCTTACGACCGTCTCTCCGGCAAGCAAGGGAATGTCCAGCGTCAAGGCACCTTGCGTCGGCGCAACACGATAAACAATGGTTCTTACACGCCAGTCGAGATCCAGTTCGACGACACGCTCGATGCGGGCGAATGCCGGAAACCGACTACTCTCCCAACGCACTGTACCGTCACCGTCACCAGCAGATTGCAGTCTCGTAAGCTGCAACGAACCCGATGTCAGTCGCCTGTCTTTTGTACCGGCAATAAACCAGGCGTCGCTATCTACGTCAATAACGCGCGGTGGTGTGATGAAAGGAATTTCCAGGCTGTCTACCGCCGGAATCGAGCCACGCAATGTGACCGTGTGTCTGCCGGCTACTACGTGCATCCACAGTGAGTTATTTGGAGCCTTGAATATTCTGACACCACCAGTGCCATTCAATGAAATGATCTCAGGCCGCCATCCCTGGGCGGACCCAGGCAGTGGTATGGCGACGTCCTCCAGTGCGTGGACAGACAAGGTCATACTGATAGTCTCAGCTCCGACCTGCACATCCGCCGACACTATTTCCGCACATCGGGGCACGCAGTCTGGCGCTTCAAGCAGCCGCTGTTCAAGCTGCTGCAACAGACGCGCATCGGGATACTCCGCATTCGCTTGCGGGCTGACTACCATCAGTCCCGTCAGCAATCCGACCGCGATAATGCTCGCTGGATGACTTCCACCTAGCGTTAGACCGCCCGGCAATTTCCACTTGCGACTCAACATCTCAGCAGCCAGCAGGCCGGCAAACAACAGCAACAGCGCAACAGCTACGACGCGCATCAGACTGACAAACCACCTGGGCATCACGACCAGCCGCATGGACTGTTCCATATCGACGGGCCCGCTCCACGATAGCGAGTAAGTGTTCCAGCGCCACGACGGAATACCGGGACCCGCTTGAACGATCGCGTTCGGTGCATATCGAGAGAAGTCACGCCTTATCCGGCTCCCGGTCGTGACGATCTCTTCCAGCGAATCAGCGCTCTCAGCTGGAACCATTAACAATGCTGACGGGGAATCGAGCTCGCTTTTACGTGCTCTTGCCGGCTCGTTGTACTTGCCTTCCTCAAACCTCGTCGCGTCTCCTGCCAGGCCGTACGACTGGTACGAACCAACCTGAGGCTCAAGCTGCGGATACATAGCAACGCGCAGTTGCCCGGCAACGAACGGCACAAGAACGACGATGAGTGCGACTGCACTGAGCGATTGATAACCCGATACTATCTGTCGCAGTCGTCCCACCGGAGCGACACGCATCAGTGCAATGGCAATCAACAGATTCAACCAAAGCCACGACGGTGCGTTTAACTCATGGAAACTCAATACCAGGGCACCCAGCGCGATCAGGCCAGCACCTCTCCCAAATAAGCGCCAGACGCCGATCGTTATGATCAGGACGAGAAAGAAATCCAGCAACTGCCATCGGCTCATCCAGCTGCCGGCAGCGTTGTCGACGCCCGGCGCCATAAGCAACTTGTGACCCGGCGGCAAGTTCAGCAGGGCCTGAACGCCAACGAAGCGGCCGTCCCACCCTGTTACTGGCAGGCTGCTGCGCGTGTCGGCTCGACCAATCGCCTCGACATCTACCGCAGACTGGCGAACCTCGACGCCAGTCCGGCCTTCATCCTGTCCTTCGGTGATCAGTAAATTTTCACCGTACTCGGTTGCGCTGAGCAGCGCGTACGGGCCGCCCATATCCAGACGCCAGTCTGCACGCATGGAGCCTTCGATCGAGTCCTTGACGACAAATCCGGCGCCATCGAAATCGAGCCACATGACACGGTTTAATTGCAATTCATTCCTGGCAGACACAACGCCGCGACTACGCTCAGTGACTGAGAATTCCGCATCGGTGTCCATACGAAATGCCGGCAACAACCGCCATTCAGCCGGAACCTCCACTTGTATCGGATCGACCGGCGGCAAGCCCTCGACCGCAGTCACCCGAAGTTGATCATTCGACCGGAAGCTCCAGATCTCGTCGACCGCCAGATTCTTCCCTTGCTGCGGCCGGGAAATCGAATCCTCAACAGCAGCGCCGCGCGCGGCCAGCGATATGATCCAGCGCCCGGGGCGCACCTGCAAATGCAAATTACCATCTGCCTCGAGCTTGGCAGGTAGCGAGCTGTCGATACTCAGGGGAACGAAGCCCTCAGGAAGAATGGGTCCAAAAATCTCCTCGCGAACGCTGCCGGATACGTCGATTTGTAGCCTCGTAACCAATCGCGTCGGCACGCCATCGGCAACCAGCCTGTGCACAATTGTCCTGACTGAATCTCTGGCGCGCGTATCGCGCTGCCGTTCACCAAGAAATACGCCGGCACGATTCATTTCCGGCCGCTCGACCACCTTGCCGTCCACGGTCAGCGACATCAGGCCACTTTGGGGTGGTATCCGCAAGACGCCTGGACGCTCATCCCATTCAAAGCGTCCGCTGATACGCCATGTCCCGGGACCCAGTTTGATGCTTGGGCTGTTATTGTGGGCAATGACCTCGATGCGACGGTCATTAACCATCACCTGATCCGGCCAATAGTCCGCACCACCAGGCAGGACTATCCACTGTTCTTTCGCGTACACCGTCCATTGCTGCGAAAAACGCGCGCCCGATGCGGACACCGTGAGCTGTATTTCTCCTGGCCACGAACAAATAAAGGCATCAGATTGCTCTACCGTACGGTCAAAAAAGAACGGGCAGTTACGATATTCCCTGTCTTTCAGTACCCACTGCTGCCAGTCCTTCAGGTCTTCAGGAACGTGGGTTTCGGCTACTGCTGTTGCTGAAACGAGGAATACACACAGGGCGGTTACCCTTTGCATCGGTGACATGACATCTCTCCGCAGAGCTTTGGTTGACACTATACTTCAACGCAGGGGCAACGCGTTCAGGGTTACCTCGTTTGCGTTCTAATAATGCGGCGGGCGCTCATCGCCCGGATCACCTTCCGACATTCCTTCGCCTACGGAGCGAACACGCTGGATCAGCGCCTTGCACAATTCCTCAAGCTGCATAATCTTCGCCTGTTGCTCAGTCACGACATCGTTAAGCTGGTTTAGTAGCCGATCCTGATGAGCCAACCGGGTCTCCAGATCTATAAAGCGGTCTTCGCTCATACACATCCTCTGCGATATGGTTGCAATTCGTAATAGGATACACGGGTTACCCCCCGGGAATACTTCATGTCGTTGCTTAGGTTCGAGGATATCAGGCTGGAATTTGGTGAGCAGGTCATCCTGCGCGACGCCGAATTTTCGATCGAGCCGGGCGAACGGGTCTGCCTGATTGGACGAAACGGCGCGGGTAAGTCGACAACGCTAAAGCTCATCATGGGCGAAATCGAACCCGACCAAGGCGAAATTATCCCTAAAGCCGGAATGATCGTCAGTCAGCTGCGACAGAACCTCCCTGACGCAATGGAATTACCGGTACGGGAAGTCATTCTTTCCGGCCTGCACGAAATCGATGCACTACTGAAACAGTACAAGGAAATGTCGAGCCAGAATCTCGACAAGCACGGACTGGCAGAACTTGAAGCGTTGCACGCGAGAATTGACGCGCGCGATGGCTGGCACATAGACCAGCGAGTTGATGCGACGATGAGCGACCTCAACTTGCCCGCAGACAAGAAGATGAGCGAGCTGTCCGGCGGATGGCGACGACGAGTCGCCCTGGCAAGAGCGCTCGTGCAAAAACCCGACTTGCTATTGCTTGACGAACCCACCAACCATCTCGATATCGCGACTATCAAATGGCTTGAGGATCGTATCTTTTCCTATCCGGGTGCCGTCTTATTTATCACGCATGATCGGGCCTTCCTGCAGCGACTCGCAACACGCATTGTCGAAATCGACCGGGGCAAGCTCACAAGCTGGCCTGGCGACTACAGCAACTTCCTGAGGCGCAAGGAAAAGGCGCTGGAAGATGAGGGCACAGCCAACGCTCGCTTTGACAAGAAGCTCGGTCAGGAGGAAGTCTGGATCCGGCAGGGCATCAAGGCACGCCGCACCAGAAACGAGGGCCGTGTCCGCTCGCTTGAGAAAATGCGCGAGGAATTCGCCGGTCGCATCAAGCAGGATGACAAGGCCCGGATACACATAGAAGAAGCCGAGCAGTCCGGGCGCAAAGTCATCCGCGCGAAAAATATTGGCTATAGCTATGGCGACGAGAAGGTCATTCAGGATTTCTCGATCAAGATTATGCGCGGTGACCGTATCGGTTTGATTGGCAATAACGGCGTTGGCAAAACGACATTGTTGCGCCTGCTTCTGGGGCAGCTGGAGCCACAGACCGGAACGATTAAACACGGCACGAATCTCGAGGTCGGTTACTTCGACCAGCTGCGCCAGACACTCGACATGGAGAAGTCGGTCGCTTACAACGTGGGGGAAGGTCGTACTTACATAAACCTCAATGGCAAGGACAGACATATCGTCGGCTATCTGAAGGGCTTCCTGTTTACGCCGAAACGATCGGGCATGCCGGTAAAAGCATTATCCGGCGGCGAACGTAACCGCGTCATTCTTGCCAAACTGTTCACACGCCCCGCCAATCTTCTGGTTCTGGATGAGCCCACCAATGATCTCGATATTGAGACACTGGAGGTTTTTGAAAAAAAGCTGTGTGAGTACGCAGGTACGCTAATTGTCGTCAGCCATGATCGTGAATTTCTCGACAACGTTGTTACCAGCACGGTCGTTTTTGAGGACGACGGTCGTGCGAAGGAATATGTCGGTGGTTATTCCGATTGGGTCCGGCACGGCCACCAACTTGCCGAGACAGAGAATATTGCGCTTGCCGAAGCGAAGAAACGTGCGGCCGCAGAGCGCCGCAAGGATAAGAACAAGACCAAGCTCAGTTACAAGGATCAGCGCGAACTGGATCAGCTTCCGGAGGAGATAGAAAACCTGGAATCCGGCATTGCAGCAATGCAATCGCAGATCGCTGCACCCGAATTCTATTCACAGGATAATGAGGCCGTACAACAGATGTTGCGGGAACTGAGTAACGCCGAACAACTGCTGGAACAGCGTGTAGAGCGGTGGAGCGACCTTGAGAGCAAGCAGGACTTATTTCAGTCAAGCTAAGCGACAGACCGGGAAAGGTAAAAACATTTTTCGGGCATCGGCGCACCGTCGGGATACTCCTGCACTTCAAATCCCAATGCCCGATAACACCGGTATGCCGGTTCATTATCCTTGTACACAAACAGAGCGATTTTCGAATGACCCTGCCGTTTGCGCGCAGCCTCAATCATCATCTCCAATAGTTTTCTACCAACGCCCTGCCGTCGCATGCCGGGATTTGCGACGAGACGTGCAAGGTGAAAACGGTCGTAGCGCGACCCTAGTTGACCAAACGCGGCGAGCTGATGTTCCGGATCTCGCAAGCAGAACGACGTGAAGTCCTGCCACCGGCAATCTGCAAAGAAGGTCTCGTGGTCAAACGGAAAACGAAACCTGGGACCACCCCAAATATCGACGGAATGAGCATCCGGAAACCAGGTCATGAGCTCGTCGATATCCGCTTCGCAAGCGGTGTCGAGCGACCACGGCATTACTCAGCCTTCGGCAAAGTCATGTACAAGACGATGTAGCCGAATATGCCAGACAACAAAGAGCCGAAAATAATCCCTAGCCGCTCATCGAAAATCGCTTCGGGATCCAGTGTCACGTTTTCGAAAGCGAGAGAACCAACAAACAAACTCATCGTAAATCCGACACCGCACAAAATCGAAACACCGTACAGGGAGCCCCAGCTGGCACCTTCAGGCAATCGGGCGATGCCCATCTTGATCGCCAGAAAGCACAGGGAAAAAATTCCGACCTGCTTACCCACGAACAAACCAGCAGCAATGCCAAGTGGGACCGTGTGTAACAAGTCTGAGAAACTGACGCCCTCCAAACTGATACCGGCATTCACGAACGCAAATAATGGCAGCACACCAAACGCGACAACAGAATGCAGATCGTGTTCAAGTTCACGTAGCGGTGAATGAGTTTTATCAGCCGCATCTCGCATCGGAATAAATGCCGCAAGTGCAACCCCCGCAAGCGTTGCGTGCACACCGGACTTCAGTACCGCTATCCACATGACGGTGCCTACAAGTATGTAGGGTGAAATGGAAATCGTGCCGCGCCAGTTCATGATGCCAAGAATTGCCAGACACAATGCACTGATAATCAAGGCGGTGACCGAAAGATCCGTCGAATAAAAAATGGCGATAATGATGATGGCACCGAGATCATCAAAAATAGCCAGCGACACGACAAACACCTTGAGCGCGACGGGCACTCGGCTACCCAGCAACATAAGGATGCCCAATGCGAACGCGATATCCGTTGCGGCCGGTATCGCCCAACCCCGCAGCGCTTGTGCATCACCACTGTTGAACCAGACGAAAATCGCTACTGGCATCGCTAAACCACCGACCGCACCCAGTGCTGGCAGCAGAACATTGGCCGGACGCGACAACTCTCCTTCCAGAATTTCCCGCTTCAACTCCAGCCCGACCAGGAAAAAGAAAACTGCCATCAGGCCATCATTTACCCATAAGAACAAAGGCTTGGCGATTTGCAGCGCGCCAATTCGCACCTCAACGGGTGTATCGAGAAAATAAGAGTACAGGCCGGCCGCCGGGGAGTTAGCAGCCAGCATCGCGAGCACCGCTGCACCCATCAGGAGGATGCCACCTGCAGACTCCATCCGCAGGAAGTTCTTGATAGTGGCCTGCACCTACAAAACCTGCTGGAAGCTGACGCTGAGGCCGCCTGGCGCTACGGCGAAATAGATTTTTTCGCCGTGTGCCTTCATAGGGCCTTGTACTTCAATACCATTTGCCTTCGCGTTCGCAGCAACAGCGTCCGCGTCGTCAACAACAATTTGCAACATGAGTCCGGCCGGCATATCCGAGCCCTTCTGCCATATCTCGACCCAACTCGAGTCACCGGCAGGAATAATACATCCTTGAAACCCCTCTCCATCACCAAGGTTACGCTCGGGCAGTCCAAGGCCTTTGGTGAAGAAATCCGACATTGGAACCGCTTCTTCTGCAACTGCACAGAAACGAATACCCAATACGTTCATTGCATGTCCCCTGGTACTCCCGGCATCGTTTCAGCGAAGTAACGATCAAACGCCCTGTGAACAATTTCTGGCGCTATGCCAGCGGCTTCCATCGCCCGATTGAATTGCTCCATTTCGGCGAAATGACGCTGCCCATCGGCTGCGACCACCTTTAATGCCATCAACGCAATATCTTCCTTCTCGGCATCTGATAACGTCGGCACCAAATCCGTCAACAGTAATCCCAGTTGCGGCTTGTCCACCATCTCGTTCATCGCGCGTGTGATCAGCTCCAGTGATGCCGCCCCCTGCAAGTGATAGCGCTCTTCGATCAGTTCAATCATCTGAGCTGACTCATCAGGTGTAATTTCGCCATCACTGCGCGCGATGTAAACGAGCAAAGCAGCGACCAGAAACTGTGAGTCATATTCTTCAACGCCGTCAGCAGTCTCGACGATTAGCCTGGTGCCTTCGAGACGCGAAACTAAGATGTCATCACTCATGGGTGCTCCACCTTTCTAGTGTGAGGTTCCGAACAACCGGTCACCGGCATCACCGAGACCTGGCACAATGTATTTCTTCTCATTAAGCTTGTCATCGATTGCCGCTGCATAGATAGGTACGTCCGGATGTTCGGCCTCGACCAACGCAATCCCCTCCGGGCAGGTTACGATACAAACAACGACAATGTTCCCGGCACCGTTTTCCTTGAGCTTATCAATGGCCGCCGCTGTCGAACCGCCGGTTGCGATCATCGGGTCGATGATGATGCAGGTTCCACCCTTGATTTGTGGTGGAAATCGCTCGTAATACGTGACAGGCAATTTTGTTTCTTCGTCCCGGTACAAACCGACGAAGCCAACGCGAGCTGTTGGCACAAGCTCAAGAATACCTTCCATCATGCCCACACCCGCGCGGAGAATCGGGACAACAACGAGATCGGTATCCAGCATGCGGCAAGTTGCCTCAGCAACAGGAGTTTGAACCGTTACTTCCTTTGTCTTGATGTTCTTTAACGCTTCATAGCAAACGAATTCTGTGATCTCAGTTGCCAGTTCGCGAAATTTCTTGTGCCCCGTATCAGCATCGCGAATGATCGCGAGTTTGTGTTGCACACAGGGGTGATCTATCAGTACGGCCATTACCTGTTCTCCATTTGCCAGCTATGCGGCAGCTGACCAGATTGCAAATTCGGTACCCGTCGGATCGACGAAATGAAACCGTCGGCCACCGGGAAACGGAAAAATGGGTTCGGAGATTGTCGCTCCGAGTTCCTGCACGCGATCGAAATCACGGTCTATGTCTGTGCTAAAGAATACGATCAGCACTCCGGTCGCCGGTGCGGGCTCGGCCGCACGCCGGAATCCACCCCCGAGTCGACCATCGTTAAAGCTCATGTAATCATCGCCCCACTTCTGGAACGACCAATCGAACAATTCTGAAAAGAATTCACGTGCCTTTTTCAGGTCCGTGACCGGAATCTCGACATAATCGATTCGTTTCTCTGCTCTCATTATCTTCCCTCGACTTCCTTTAGCTGACTACGGTCCCTTTAGGCGCAATAACGGTCGTTCGGCTGTCACGAACACCGTGCCAAACTCACCGTTTATTTCGTACCGACCATCGTCGTGCCGCCGCAGCCCTTCGATCACCCCATGCCCGAGACTCTCGGCTACCTCCGCAGTGGAACCCGGCGCGCCACCACTAAGCGTAATGTCATCACACAATGGGAATTCGATGAACGCCGGACGGATACAGATTTTTTCTGCCGGCCTGGGTTTCTCGTAAAAAGGATGCTCTTCGGTCAGATAGACGTCGATATCGATAACCAACGCTCCAGGCTCCACATGCCACGAGAGAATGTATGACTGAGTCAGATCCACTGCCGCGAATTCATGCAATTTGCGCCAGTCCGTTGGTGAAGTCGTATCAACCATTGTCTAACCGTCACCTCGCACTGGCGGTTCGTGATTATCAGCGGCGATTATAGCTCAACCAAACGTTCTGGCGACCCAGACACCGATAAAGTGCGACAGAACTACGACGAGAATCGCTATGCCAAGATGCTCAAGGATGATGAGCCACGGCGATTCATTCTGCGAACGCGCCAGAAAGTAGCTCAGCACAATGATTACCAACATTCCCCAGGCAATTGAAGCCATCACAGCAGGGCCGAGCGGTAACAACAATAACGGTACGGCGAAGCTCAGCGCGAACACGAATTTCGTCAGGAAAGTCGTGATCGTTGCCTGCCAGACATGCTCGTGATCGGTTTCCGGGTCCGCCTCTTCGGCCAGATGAATACCGAGTGCATCGGACATGGAGTCCGCGACCGCGATTACGAGAATGCCACCCAGTACGGCCGTGATCGACTGCGTACCAGCATTAAGACCCGTTATCAGACCAAGCGTCGTAATAACGCCTGACGTTGCACCAAAGAAAAGCCCGATACGTGCACCGTCACTCTTGAAAAATTCCATCGTGTATAACTCTAGTCCGTTAATGCCATGCTGTAGAGGCAAATGGCATGATCATCGCCCGGCATTGTAATCATTTGCTCGAACGTCAGGCCAAGTTTTTCGATGAGACCGATCGACGGTGCATTCGTCGCGGATACGATTGCGGTGAGAACAGCAATGCCGAGCTCACCACGTGCGTAATCAACGACAGCGGCTGCGGCCTCGCCCGCATATCCTTTGCCGCAATAGTCTGGCAGAACGCCAAACCCGATATCCGGATCGTCGAGGTTCTCACGTTTGAAAATCCCACAAATACCGATCATCTTTCCATCCGACTTCAAAGACATGCAGTACGGGCCATAACCGTAGTCCTCAAATAATTTCTGCGCACCTCCTTCTATAGCTTCCCGTGCCTGCTCAACAGTTCGAATTCCACGGTCCGAGACATTGCGGATAAATGCAGGGTCGTTCCAGATTGCCAACATCAGCTCCGTATCGTCAACGGTTACAGGCCGCAGGCGCAATCGTTCAGTTTCCATTAGCCAGTCAGTCATAACTCAGTTGTTTCTCGTCGCCCAGGCAAGAAGTGGCTCTATCCACACTGCTCTCGGTAAATAAAATGCCCCGTGTTCTTTTCCCGTCGACAGGCCGCAATTCCGAAATGACAGTTGCGCCATTCGCTCGCAGCGCCTCGATCGTACCGAGATAGTCGTACAATCCGAATCGCTCGTGAACAGCTTGCACGCCTTCGACTTCAATAATTCGACCATGCAGATAGAAGATTGTCTCGGCGACTGCGAGATCGCTAGCCATCAACAAGCCCAGGACGATGAGGGATTTTCTCAACTTGTACGGACCTCAATCAAGCTTGCGGATTCCTATTGCACTGCGGATCTGCTGCAGATACGGCTCAGCGACTTCTCGTGCTCTTGCCGCACCCCTTTGCAGTTCTGCCTCCACGATCGATGGATCGGCCATCAAGCGATCGTATTCGTCTCGCGCGGGCCCAATGTGATGATTGATGTATTCGAACAACTGCTGCTTCATCGCACCCCAGGCGATACCTTCGGCATACTGCTTTTCGACGGCTGCAGTTTCCTCGGGCGTTGCGAATGCCTTGTAGATATCGTACAGCGTGCTGCCTTCGATATCTTTCGGCTCTCCGGGCTCAAGACTGTTGGTCTTGATCTTCATAATGAGCTTGCGGAATTGTTTCTCTGGACCAAATAGCGGGATCGTATTGTTATAGCTCTTCGACATTTTGCGACCATCGAGTCCTGCGAGTACCGCTGTATGTTCGTCAATAACCGGATCCGGTAGAACCAGTACATCGCCATAATGATGATTGAATCGCTGCGCGATATCGCGCGCCATCTCAACATGCTGCTTTTGATCCCGGCCTACCGGGACTTTGCTTGCTTTGAACATCAGGATGTCCGCCGCCATCAGGATCGGGTAACTGTACAAGGCCATCGTGATGCCCTTGTCCGGATCTTTATTGTCACCCTCGACGTTAGCCTGCACCGCAGCTTTGTAAGAATGCGCACGGTTCATGAGGCCTTTTGCCGTCATGCTGGTCAGTATCCAGGTCAGCTCGGGAATTTCCGGAATATCGGACTGCCGGTAAAACACAGAGTTCTGTGTGTCCATGCCCAGCGCCAGCCATGCCGCTGCAATCTCCAGCGTTGACTGACTGATACTGTCCGGGTCTCCGTTTTTAGCCAGTGCGTGATAGTCGGCTAGAAAATAGTAGTTCTTTTTCTCCGGATCCTTGCTCGCAGCGATACTCGGGCGAATTGCGCCGACATAGTTTCCAATGTGAGGCGTACCTGTCGTCGTAATACCGGTGAGATAAATTTCTTGCGTCATTCTAGTGGTCCTTCAAGGCGATAATTGCGGGTTCAGTTAGCTTGAAGGACCACTAATAGCCCGCTGCCTGTCCGTCTTTCCTGACTTCCGAGGCGCCATAGTACACGCCTTGCTCATTGTCCCACATGATTGCCTGGTAACCGCCAAAGCTGCCGTTACTATCGCCCAGCGTATGCCCCATTGCTTCGAGCGCCTCGCGAGTCTCTGTACTAAACGTAGTTTCAAGATGCACAACACCACCATCCGTCATCGTGGAACCTGTCGGTTGCGACGAGCCCGTGTGATTGATGCGGGCTGCATCGCCAGCTTCCTGCAGGTTCATGCCGAAGTCGATCATGTTAACGACGATCTGTGCGTGCCCCTGTGGCTGCATCGCGCCGCCCATCAATCCGAAGCTGATCAGTGGCTCGCCATCCTTCATGACGAACGCCGGAATAATGGTATGAAATGGTCGCTTACCACCTTCGACAACATTGGCATGATTGGCATCGAGAGCAAACAGCTCGGCGCGATCCTGCAATATGAAACCGAGATCGCCAGGAGTCATACCTGAACCCATGCCTCGGTAATTACTCTGAATCAATGACACCATGTTGCCGTCTGCATCCGCAACGGTGAGATAAATCGTGTCACCGTTTTGAAGTTTCGCATCACCGGCCTGTAGTGATTGTGATGCCTTGTTTGCATTGATGAGTTTACGACGCTCGTTCGCATAATCTTTTGAAATGAGCGTCTCGACCGGTACGTCCACGAAATCCATGTCCGCGTAGTATTTCGCGCGATCTTCGAATGCCAGTTTCTTCGCTTCGACGAAGGTGTGAATGTACTCAGCACTACCGAAACCCATTGCGGTCAAATCATAGCCTTCAAGCACATTCAGGATCTGCAATGCTGCGATGCCCTGCCCATTGGGCGGCAGTTCATAAACATCCCAGCCGCGATAGTTAGTTGATACGGGCGTCACCCACTCCGACTCATGCGCTGCCAGATCATCATAATTCAACAATCCGCCCTGTTCGGCCATGTAGGCATCAATGCGCTTTGCGATATCGCCTTTGTAAAATTCATCGCGCCCTTTCAGCGAAATTGCCTCAAGCGTATTGGCGAGTCGCGGATTCTTGAACATCTCGCCCTTTCTGGGCACATCGCCGTTCGGCATGTACGTTTCTGCAAAACCGGAAAAATGGCCGATGCGAGCCTTATTCGACTGAAAGTAATGTGCGATGACTTCAGAAACCGGAAAACCGTCGCGAGCATAGGCTATCGCCGGCGCCAGAATCTCCTTCATGTCCAGACGCCCATAACGGCTGTGTAACTGGAACCAGCCATCAACAGTGCCCGGTACACTGACCGGCAGCGGACCAAATGGCGGAATTTTGTCAATACCGTGTTCCTGGAAATACTCCAGCGTCATCGCTTTTGGCGCGCGCCCGGAGGCGTTCAGACCAACAAGCTCTTTCTTTTCCGCATCCCAGACGATCGCGAATAAGTCTCCGCCGATGCCATTGCCGGTTGGTTCCATCAGTCCCAAAGTGGCGTTGGCCGCTATAGCTGCGTCCACCGCGCTGCCACCGGCTTTCAGGATATCGAGAGCAACCTGGGTCGCTAGCGGCTGACTTGTAGCAGCCATCGCGTGTGGCGCGATGATCTCGGACCTCGATGCATGCGCACGCCCGGCGACCCGGTCGTATCCCGGGTCAGAAGCGGCCACTGCTGCGGCTCCTGTGACTAGTATTACGATACTTGCTATCCATTTTGCCTGTTGCATCCTCTGCTCCGTTACTGGGCGGACCTTGATCCCGAATTGCGGGAACCGCTAATGATGGCACTCGCCGTCGATGGCGGCAACAGGGTATGATTTGTCCATGAACAACGACTACACAGCCTCAAGTCCCGCTCTTGGTGCACTCTACGCTGAGCACATTGAAATTATTGCCGCGCGCCACGATCACGCGCTTGAGCAGGCCGGCGCGGGCCATGCCGTCATTTATTCGGGGAATCCGAAGAACGCGTTTCTTGACGACTACCAGATGCCGTTCAAACCAAATCCGCATTTCGTCAACTGGGCACCGCTTACGCGTCTACCCTTTTCCTGCATTATCTACACGCCTGGTGAGACACCGATCCTGATCTACTACCAACCACATGATTACTGGCATGTGGTTCCGGGTGCACCCGACGGCTACTGGACCAGCCAGTTCGATATTCGCGTCGTGCATAGCGTCGACGATGTCGCTGGTCACCTTCCTGCTGATCGGGAGAAGTGCATTGTCATCGGTGAGATCGACGCCGATACCTTGACGTTCGGAATCGAACGCGTCAACCCTACAACGGCAGTGAATATACTGCACTACGCACGTGGCAGGAAAACGCAATACGAGCTCGCAATAATGCGTCTCGCTTCACAGCGCGGAGCAAGTGGTCACGCTGCAGCGGAAGCTGCATTTCGTCATGGCCAGTCTGAGTTCGAAATCCACCGCGCATATTGCAAAGCCGTTAGCCACACAGATCCGGAGCTGCCTTACGGCAACATCGTCGCGCTGAACAAGCACGGTGCTGTACTGCACTACACGGATCTCGACCGTCAACCGCCCGCTGAATCGCGATCTTTCCTTATTGATGCCGGTGCGCAAGTGCACGGATATGCGTCCGACATCACCCGCACGTACTCAAACGGCGATGAGCGTTTCCAGACCCTGATTGAACGAATGGAAACAATGCAGCTGGATATCGTTGGTCAGGTCCGTGCTGGTGTCGATTACCTCGACCTGCATATCGGCACTCATAAGATGCTGGCGGGCATACTTGTCGACGCTGAGCTCGCCGCCGGTGATCCGGACACCTTACTTGAGACAGGAGTAACGTCCGCCTTCTTCCCGCACGGCCTCGGACATTTGCTGGGCATTCAGGTGCACGATGTTGGCGGCTTCATGAAGAATGAATCCGGTACCACAATAGATCCACCCAGCGGTCATCCGTTCTTAAGGCTGACGCGCGTGCTTGAAGAAGACATGGTGCTGACAATTGAGCCTGGCCTGTACGCGATCGACATGCTGCTTGAAAATTTGCGTGGTACGCCCGCCGAGTCTCATGTGAACTGGAATACGGTCGACTGGCTACGACCGTACGGCGGCATCCGGATCGAAGACAATATTCGCGTACTGGTTAATGATCGGGAGAATCTGACTCGCGATGCTTTCGCTCAGCTTTAAGCTTCGCCTTCACCTTTGCTCCCTTGCGCTCCAGTATCGGTCTGATTTTCGGGCTTAGACCAGGGAACAAGTACATGAGCGTCGTCAAGACGCCACTGAGTTTCGGCATGGACTGTTCACGAAGATTATTACCACACAAATCCAGAATTGCCTGAGCAACTTGCTCGGCAGTACTGATTGGTTGTGAGAACGTCAGGTCTGACGTCGCGTCAAGGTCAGCCATGATGAAGCCAGTATCAATCGGCCCCGGCGAGACGACAGCGAGCTTGATATTACTGCCAGCCAATTCACTTCCCAAGGCATACGTAAATGACCGTAAGCCGGCTTTGCTGGCCGCGTAACCGGCACTGCCTGGAATAGGCGCCCGGCCAGCCAATGAACCCACATTGATGATCGCGCCACCTCCCGCCTCGTGCAGATAAGGTAAGGCTATTCGGCTCAACATGATCGGCGCTTTCAGGTTCACGTCGATCATTTTGCCAAGATCGGCAGGGTCAATCTCTTCGACCGGGCCACGCGTGTGATAGCCGGCATTATTAACCAGAACATCGACTCGGCCAAACTCGAATGCTGCTTTCTTGAATACGTCGACGCAGGCTTCTGCGTCCGAGACGTCCATAGCGAAGACTTCGACTTTGGTCTTGGAGCGCAATTCTTCGGCTATGGCATCGAGATTTTTCTTGTTGCGCGCGACCAGCATCAGGTTGGCGCCAGCTTCGGCAAACATGCGTGCGGCAGCCGCACCCACGCCCTCGGATCCGCCCGTGATGATCACGGTCTTGTTATTGAATATCATGCAGAGATTGTAGCACTTCGGGGCAGCGCTCTTAGGCGCAGAACCTAGAGACCCAGGTAGGCTTTGATCTTTTTCCAGAGGCTTGTTTCCCAGCCATAAACATCAAGCTGGTCAGGGTCGAGGACCGCCACAGGCATTGTCGTGTCAGCACGAATAACTTCGTTGGCTGCAACATCGTCAGGGCGTAGCTCGAGCTTCCCTTTCTTCCCATCGCTCGATTCAGTCAATCCATCCACCGCAAGACTTAAGTAGGGAAGTACCTCGTCGTCAACAATATCGTCAAGGAAAACTGCGTCCGGATCGAACGTTTCCTTGGTCAAAATGACGCAGTCATCAAAGGCTTTGTCGTTACTGATGAGTCTGTCTCGACGTGTGGTTATGAGGCTAACTTTAGAGCCATTGATCAAGAATCACTGTGAGCCGACTCACAAATGTGGGTTTTCATATTCTCAGTGTATTTCAAAGGCTTATGTGCTCTATTTCAGCCGAGGTACAAAAAAACCGGGCAAAAGCCCGGTTTTTCGTGGAACGGCACCAATGCGCGGATCTAGTCTTCGACAACAGCCTCAGGAGCCTGATCCGTCAACATGACGATCGCCATCGGCGCATTATCGCCTGGACGAGGTCCGGTTTTCAAAATACGCAGGTAGCCACCCGGACGCTCTTTACAGCGTGGGCCAATATCTGTGAACAGCTTGCCAACAACTTCCTTGTCACGCAGGCGATTAAAAGCCAGGCGACGATTTGCAACACTGTCTTCTTTCGCGAGCGTAATAAGAGGTTCTACGATGCGACGCAGCTCTTTTGCTTTGGGTACTGTCGTTCGAATCGTCTCGTGCTTGATCATCGACGCTGCCATGTTACGAAACATTGCCTTGCGATGAGAGCTGTTACGACCCAGTTTACGACCGGATTTTCTATGACGCATTGTTCTAACCCTTCATTCTTTTGGTGCCAGAGCCCTTTCCGTAGAAAAGGGCTCTGACCCCGTTTAATTACATCACGAGTTCGTGTTCGGGACGCAGGGAGGCTGGTGGCCAGCTTTCCAGGCGCATACCCAGACCCAGACCGTGACCTTCAAGAACTTCCTTGATCTCTGTAAGAGATTTCTTGCCGAGATTCGGCGTACGCAGAAGTTCAACTTCGGTTCGCTGTACGAGATCACCGATGTACATGATGTTCTCCGCCTTGAGGCAGTTCGCAGAACGTACTGTAAGCTCAAGCTCGTCAACCGGGCGCAGCAGAATCGGATCGACCTGATTCTCAGCCTGATCAGACAGGCCATCTTCCTGGCCCTGCAGGTCAATGAAGACGGAAAGCTGGTCTTTAAGAATGATGCCCGCACGGCGAATAGCTTCTTCAGGATCAATTGTACCGTTAGTCTCGATTTCGATGAGCAATTTGTCGAGGTCAGTACGCTGTTCTACGCGAGCAGACTCAACGCTGTAAGTTACCCGGACAACCGGGCTGAACGATGCGTCTAGTTGCAGGCTGCCGATCGGTCCACCCTGCTCCTCAAACGACGGACGCTGTGTCGCAGGACGGTAACCACGACCGCGCTCGACTTTCAGAATCATGTTCAACTCACCCGCTTTGGTCAGGTTCGCGATAACCAGATCAGGGTTCATGATTTCAACATCATGATCGAGCTGAATGTCGCCCGCGGTAACCGGCCCAGGGCCTTTCTTGGATACGCGCAGCTCAGCTGTGTCACGAGTGTTCATCGTGACTGCAACTTGTTTCAGGTTCAGAAGAATGTCGACGACATCTTCCTGAACACCTTCAATGCTGGTGTACTCGTGAAGTACGCCTTCGATCTCGGCTTCGGTAATTGCGGCGCCTGGCATAGACGACAACAAAATTCGACGCAGCGCATTGCCAAGGGTGTGACCGAAACCGCGTTCGAACGGCTCGATGGTGACTTTGGCTTGCAGATCGTTTACCGGCGATACTTTTACAACGCGCGGCTTCAAAAATTCGTGTACTGATTCTTGCATGGGGAAATACCCTCCTGGCTACTTCGAGTACAACTCGACGACTAGGTTTTCGTTGATATCGGGGAGAATGTCTTCCCGATCCGGCAACGACGTCAAAACACCCGCCATCTTCTTCGTGTCGACATTGACCCACTCGGGCAAGCCGACCTGTCCTGCAATTTCCAATGCACTCTGGATTCGGAGTTGCTTCTTCGCTTTCTCACGGATCGTAACCGCATCACCCGCTTTGAGCTGAGCAGACGGAATATTAACGATCTTGCCGTTAACTTCGATGCTCTTGTGGCTCACTAACTGGCGTGCTTCAGCGCGTGTTGACGCGAAGCCCATGCGATAAACGACGTTATCCAGACGTCCTTCGAGCAGCCGCAACAGATTTTCACCTGTTGAGCCTTTCAACTGTGCGGAACGCTTGTAGTAGTTACGGAACTGACGCTCCAGTACACCGTACATACGACGCAGCTTCTGCTTCTCTCTGAGCTGCAAACCGTATTCCGAGACACGCGGGCGACGTTGAGCCGCACCACCTGGAGGAACATCCAGCTTGCACTTCGATTCAAGCGGCCTTATGCCACTTTTAAGAAACAGATCCGTGCCTTCGCGGCGGGACAGTTTACATTTTGGTCCTAAATATCTTGCCATTGTTCAGCCTCTACACACGACGCTTTTTCGGCGGACGGCAGCCGTTATGAGGAATCGGTGTGACATCCTCAATATTTTGAATACGGAATCCCAGAGCATTCAGGGCGCGTACTGCTGACTCGCGACCTGGGCCCGGCCCACGAACTCGCACATCAACATTCTTCACACCAAACTCGAGAGCCGCACGGCCCGCTTTGTCTGACGCAACCTGTGCTGCGAACGGGGTGGATTTACGAGATCCACGAAAACCGCAACCGCCGGCCGTTGCCCATGCGAGAGCATTGCCCTGACGATCGGTAATCGTAATGATCGTGTTATTGAAGGAAGCATGAATGTGCGCAATTGCGTCAACAACGTGCTTTTTAACCTTCTTCTTTTTTACTTCAGCCATAGTTTTATTCGCGGCCTAGGGCACCCTAAGGGCAGAGACCGCCGCTCCTACTATCGTTTTATGGGACGACGCGGACCTTTTCGGGTACGCGCGTTCGTACGAGTGCGTTGGCCGCGTAGCGGCAAACCACGTCTGTGACGGATACCCCGGTACGAACCGAGATCCATCAAGCGTTTGATATTCATTGACGTCTCGCGACGTAGATCGCCTTCGACCGTGAAGATTGCAACTGCGGTACGCAGTTTCGCAACCTCCGGCTCAGCCAGATCTTTTACCTTCATGTCCGGAGCAACACCGGCCGCTTCGCAGATTTGCTTCGCGCGCGTGTCTCCAATGCCGAAGATCGACGTCAGTGCGATCACGACGTGCTTCGTCAACGGAATGTTTATGCCTGCTATACGTGCCACTTAAACTATCCTTATCAATAGACCCGGGATTAACCCTGGCGCTGCTTATGCCGTGCGTCTGTGCAAATCACTCGCACGACACCTTTGCGGCGAACAATTTTGCAGTTTCTGCAGATTTTCTTTACTGATGCTCTTACTTTCATGAGCTTGCTCCTAAACGCTGACGAATCAGCGAGTTTGTCCACCCTTGCCGTAATTGCGAAGGTTGGCTTTCTGCATCATGCCTTCGTACTGATGACTCATGGCATGTGCCTGCAACTGTGACATGAAGTCCATCGTGACTACGACCAGAATCAGCAGCGATGTGCCGCCGAAGCTGAACGGCATGCTCGGATAGAACATGCGAACGAACTCAGGCAGCAGACATACACCAGCGATGTACAGTGCGCCCCAGAACGTCAGTCGAGTCAGAACTCGGTCAATGTATTCTGCTGTGTGTGCCCCCGGCCGAATACCCGGCAGGAATGCGCCACCTTTCTTCAGCTGATCAGCCGTATCTTTCGAGTTGTACTGCAACGCTGTGTAGAAAAAGCAGAAGAAAATAATCAAGGCTGCGTACATCAATACATAAACAGGCTGACCTGGGCCTAGGTTGGCACCAATCGTCTGTAATGCACGTTGTACGACAGTCGGATCAGCCGCCTGGCCGAAAAACTGTGCGATCGTCGCCGGGAACATCAGGATGCTCGAGGCAAAAATCGGCGGAATAACACCCGCCATGTTGATCTTGAACGGCAGGTGCGTACTTTGCGCCTGCATCATCTTGCGGCCCTGCTGGCGCCGTGCGTAATTCACCGTAATTCGGCGTTGCGCTCGCTCCATGTAGACCACGAAGATGATTGCTGCGATACCACCGAGCAACATCATGATCGCTGTGACCGAAGACATTTCACCGGTTCGTACCAGTTCGGCTGTACCCGCAATCGTGCCTGGTAAGCCGGCGACGATACCCGACAAGATAATCATCGAAATACCGTTTCCGATACCGCGCTCGGTGATCTGCTCACCCAGCCACATCAGGAATACCGTGCCTGTAACCAGCGTAATGCAGGCTGTAATCAGGAATGACGGACCGTGAATGATCACCAGCCCTGGCTGACCCTGCAACCACGATGCTGCTGCTATCGACTGAAAGCTCGCGAGAGCCACCGTGCCGTAGCGCGTGTATTTAACGATCTGACGACGACCCTGCTCACCTTCTTTTCGAAGCTGCTCAAGGCTGGGAACAATACGACTCGCCATTTGCATGATGATCGACGACGAAATATACGGCACGATGCCCAGTGCGAAAATTCCGAATCGAGATAATGCGCCACCAGAAAACAGGTTAAACGTCGCCAGCAATCCACCGGATTGCTCCTGGAAGAAACTATTCAACGCGACCGGATCTACGCCTGGTACCGGAATATAGGTACCACAGCGATAGACGATCAGCGCGCCGATGAGAAACAGGAAACGAATTTTTAATTCGCCCAGTTTGCTCGCCTGCTTCGCTACGTCTGCCGGACTTTGTTGGGGCATCTTTGCCATATTGTTCATTTCGCGGTCTAAGGACCGCTCCTACGTTGTCAATTTCGCGGTCTTGGGCACCCTAAGGGCAGACCCACCGCTCCTACTAATCTTCTATTGAACCGCCAGCTTTTTCGATCTCAACGCGGGCACCCTTGGTGACCTTGAGACCTTTAAGCTTGACCGCTTTGGTAACTTCGCCGGACTTGATGACCTTAACTTTGGTCACAAATGCCGGTACCAGATTCAGAGCTTTCAATACATCCATGTCGATGACGTCAGCTGTCGGAATGTCGAGTTCGTGCAAACGCAGTTCAGCCGTCAGGCGTGCCATGCGTGAGCGGAAGCCCACTTTTGGCAAACGACGTTGCAACGGCATCTGTCCGCCTTCGAATCCAACCTTATGGAAGCCACCAGACCGTGCTTTCTGACCTTTCTGGCCACGACCACTGGTCTTGCCTTGTCCCGCGGAATGACCACGGCCCAGACGCTTGCCTACTTTTTTCGCACCCTTACCGGGTGACAGATCGTTCAGACGCATGTCAGACTTCCTCTACCGATACCATGTACGAAATCTTGTCAATCATGCCGCGATTCTCGGGTGTGTCGATCACCGTCACCGTGTGACGGATCCTTCGCAAACCCAATCCAGCAACACAGGCTCTGTGGCTCTTCAGCCGCCCGAATTTGCTTTTCAGCAGCGTGACTTTTAGTTCTTTGGACTTCGCCATGATCTTGTCTCTTATTTCCTATTCGCGGCCAGTGCACCCTAAGGGCAGAGACCGCCGCTCCTACATATTTCCTGGCTTTTAGGCGAGGATTTCCTTAACTTTCTTGCCGCGTTTCGCTGCGATGGACTGCGGGGAATGTATTTCCGACAGACCTTTAATCGTTGCGCGAACGACGTTGATCGGGTTACGCGAACCGTAGCTCTTGGCCAAAACGTTACGTACGCCAGCAGCCTCAAATACCGCGCGCATCGCGCCACCAGCAATTACGCCGGTACCTTCTGATGCAGGTTGCATGTAAACCAGCGTGGCACCGTGACGGCCCTTCTTGGCGTACACGAGCGTGTCGTTATTCAAGTTAATGCTGATCATGTTCTTACGAGCAGATTGCATTGCTTTTTGAATAGCGATCGGCACCTCACGAGCCTTGCCATAGCCGAATCCAACCTGGCCAGCGCCATCACCAACAACGGTGAGTGCAGTGAAGCCAAATTGACGGCCGCCCTTTACTACTTTGGCGACGCGGTTAACGGTGACCAGTTTTTCAATGAGGTCATCGCTGGGTTGATTGTGATCGTTTCTAGCCATTTTGTGGGTCTCTCTAAAACTTCAGTCCGGCTTCGCGAGCCGCATCAGCCAGTGCTTTCACACGGCCGTGGTAACGGAAACCGGAGCGATCGAATGCAACGGTGTCAATGCCAGCCGCTTTCGCTTTTTCTGCGATGCGCGCGCCAACAATGGATGCTGCTTCAACGTTGCCGCCATTCTTGATTCCTTTGCGAACTTCAGCCTCAAGCGTCGATGCGGTCGCCAGAATCTTGTTGCCTTCAGCACCGATAACCTGTGCATAGATATGCTGCGGTGTACGGTGCACGCTAAGACGAGTTGCCTCGAGCTCACGAATCTTCGAACGACCCCTGCGGGCGCGGCGTAATCGGTTTTGTTTCTTATTCAACTTCATGGTGACTTACCTGGTTATTTCTTCTTCGCTTCTTTAAGAATGACACGCTCGTCGGCGTATCGAACACCCTTGCCCTTGTACGGCTCAGGCGGACGGAAGCGGCGGATTTCAGCGGCAACCTGACCAACTTTCTGCTTGTCAGTACCCGTAATTACAACTTCGGTCTGGCTCGGCGTTTCGATGTTGATCCCTTCCGGTGCCGCATAGACAACTGGATGCGAGAAACCGAGCGTCAGGTTCAGGTTCTTGCCCTGTGCCTGTGCACGATAACCAACGCCTACCAACTCGAGCTTGCGCTCAAAACCTTCACTTACACCATGTGCCATGTTGGCCAGGAGCGAACGCATCGTGCCCGTAACGGCCACCGCGAAACGCGATCCCGAACGTGGCGAAACCTTCAACCCACCGTCATCCTGAGTCAGCTCGACTTCGGAGTTCAGCTCCATCGACAATTCGCCTTTGCCACCTTTCAGTGTGACGACGTTGCCTTCTTGCTTGAACTCGACGCCTTTCGGCAGCTCAACCGGTACTTTTGCAATTCTTGACATAGTCCTGTCTCTTCCTAATGGGGTTATGCGCTACGAAACGACGCAGATAACCTCACCACCAATACCTTTTTCGCGGGCTTGGGCGTCGCTCATTACGCCAGCTGACGTTGAAACGATTGCCACACCAAGACCACCCAATACTTTCGGCAGCTCGTCCTTGCCACGGTAAATTCGCAGACCTGGCTTGCTTGAACGCTGGATGTTCTCGATAACCGGCACGCCTTCGAAATACTTAAGCTCTACTGTGAGCTCTTTCAAAACGCCTTCACCATCGGTCGCAAAACCTGTGATGTAGCCTTCGTCCTGTAATACTTTTGCAACGGCCTCTTTCGCTTTCGATGCGGGCATCGACACGCTTACTTTTCGCGCACCTTGTCCGTTACGAATACGGGTCAGCATGTCTGCAATGGGATCGGTCATACTCATGTTCTGTCTCCGCCTACCAGCTGGCTTTCGTCAAACCAGGGATTTCGCCATTCATGGCGGCTTCACGCAGTTTGTTTCGGGCAAGGCCAAATTTTCGATAAACACCGTGCGGACGACCCGTGATCGCACAACGGTTACGTTGGCGTGTCGGGCTGCCGTCACGCGGCAAGCTGTTGAGCTTCGCCTGTGCAACTGCACGCTCGTCATCTGAGCTGTGGATGCTGCGAACGATCGCTTTCAGTGCCTTACGCTTTTCGGCTTGCCTGGCAACCATTTTGGTTCGCTTTGCTTCGCGCATGATCATTGATGTTTTTGCCATGTGTGTTCTCTATTTCTTAAATGGGAAGTTAAACGCTTCGAGCAGCGCCTTGCCTTCCTCGGGGTTGCGCGCTGTCGTGGTAATGATGATATCCAGTCCACGCAGTGCATCAATTTCGTCGTAATTAATTTCCGGGAAAATAATCTGTTCCTGGACGCCCATGCTGTAGTTTCCCTGGCGGTCAAATGACTTCGGGTTCAAACCACGGAAGTCACGAATACGCGGGATCGCAACGTTCACGAGACGATCAAGGAATTCGTACATCCGTTCGCGACGCAACGTAACCTTGCAGCCAATAGGCATGCCGTCACGAATCTTGAAGCCAGCAACAGACTTCTTCGCAATCGTTGTAACCGGCCTTTGACCAGCGATTTTTTCCATATCGCCACGGGCCTTATCCATGATCTTCTTGTCAGCAACCGCTTCACCCACACCCATGTTCAGAGTGATCTTGGTGATCTTCGGTACTTCCATCGGATTCTTCAGGCCAAGCTTCTTCTGGATCTCTCCGGCAAGCTCGTTTTGATATTTTTCGTGTAATCGTGCCATGTTTAATCTCTGCATTCGCGGCCTTGGGGCCGCTCCTACTGTTATATATCTACTACGTCGCCGCTGGCGAAGACACGAACTTTCTTGCCATCTTCGACGCGGAAACCAACTCGCTCACCCTTCTTCGTCTTCGGGTTAAATACGAGTACGTTCGAAATATTCATCGGCATCGCATGGTCCTTGATGCCACCTGCTTCGCCAATATTCGGGTTCGGCTTAACGTGCTTCTTGGCGAGATTAATGCCCTCAACCAGTACACGCTCATCATCAAAAACCTGCAACACAGTGCCACGACGGCCTTTGTCCTTGCCTGCTTTTACGATGACTTCATCGCCATTTTTGATCTTGTTCATATCTATATACCTGCTAGTAGGAGCGGCCGTAAGGCCGCGACCTGTCGCGCTCAATGAGCGCTCCTACAGCACCTCCGGTGCTAAGGAAATAATTTTCATGAACTGGTTGGTGCGCAGCTCGCGCGTAACCGGTCCAAAAATACGTGTGCCGATAGGCTCAAGACGTGCGTTCAGCAAAACTGCTGCGTTGCCATCGAAGCGAATCAACGAACCATCTTTGCGGCGTACACCCTTACGTGTACGAACGACAACGGCGTTGTAAACCTCGCCCTTCTTGACCTTGCCACGCGGGATAGCGTCTTTAACGCTTACCTTGATGACATCACCTACACCGGCGTACCGACGCTTCGAGCCGCCGAGCACTTTGATGCACTGCACACGACGGGCACCTGAGTTATCTGCCGCATCCAGAACTGTCTGCATCTGAATCATGACTGCATCCTAAGTTAAATTACTTGTCCGCCGCGCGTTCAACAACGCTAACGACCGACCAGGATTTGTTTTTCGAAATCGGACGACACTCCGAGATCGCAACGCGATCGCCCGGCTTGCACTGATTCGTCTCATCATGCGCCATCACCTTGGTTGTACGACGGATGTACTTGCCGTAAACCGGGTGCTTGATCAGACGCTCGATAGCTACAGAAACGCTCTTGTCCATCTTGTCGCTTACTACACGACCGGTAATCGTGCGCTGTGCTTTCTTTTCTTCACTCATTTGTCTTCACCCGCCGCACGCGAAAGTTCATTCAGAACCGTCTTGACGCGCGCGATATCTTTTCTGACACGGCCGTGCTGATGCACCTGTGCCAGCTCACCTGTTGCCTGTTGCATGCGCAGGTTGAACTGCTCACGGCGCAGAGCAACGAGCTCCTCGTTGAGCTCTTCTACCGATCTACTGCGGAGGTCAGCTGCATTCATTACATCACCTGCCGTCTAACAAACGTGGTACCAAACGGCAGCTTCGCAGCAGCCAGGCGGAACGCTTCACGAGCGATCTCTTCGGTAACACCTTCCATTTCATAGAGGACACGGCCTGGCTGAACCTGGCATACCCAGTATTCAACATTGCCCTTGCCCTTACCCTGGCGTACTTCAAGCGGCTTCTTGGAGATCGGCTTGTCAGGGAATACCCGGATCCAGATCTTTCCACCACGCTTGATGTAACGCGTCATTGCTCGACGAGCTGCCTCAATCTGACGTGCTGTCAGACGACCACGACCGGTCGCTTTGAGTCCGAACTCACCGAACGAAACATTGCTTCCGCGCAGTGCGAGACCGCGGTTGCGTCCCTTAAACTGCTTGCGAAACTTTGTACGTTTTGGCTGTAACATTCTCGTATATCCAGTAGCTGACCGTTCTTACGAACGCGCCGCTTTCGCTTCTGCCGGCTCTGCCGGAATTACTTCGGGCTTCTCAAACACTTCGCCCTTGAAGATCCACACTTTCACGCCGATCACACCGTAAGTGGTATGTGCCTCGGCCGTGCCATAGTCGATGTCCGCACGCAGCGTGTGCAGCGGCACGCGACCCTCGCGATACCACTCCGAACGAGCAATTTCAGCACCGTTCAGACGACCACCAACCTTAACTTTGACGCCTTCAGCACCAACTCGCATGGTGTTCGTAACGGCGCGCTTCATAGCACGGCGGAACATGACGCGACGCTCGAGCTGCTGAGCGATGCCTTCGGCAACCAGCTGCGCATCAAGCTCGGGCTTACGAATTTCATTGATGTTGATACGAACATCCTGGATGGCCATACCGATCATCTTCGACACTTCAGAACGCAGCTTTTCGATGTCCTCACCCTTCTTGCCGATCACGATACCCGGACGTGCCGTGTGGATCGTAATGTTGATCTTGTTCGAAGGACGTTCGATCGTAATTCGGCTAACCGATGCGTCTTTCAGTTTCTTCTTGATGAAGACACGCACCTGGTGATCCGCACGGATGTATTCTGGAAACATCTTGGAATCGGCATACCACTTTGATGCCCAATCCTTGACGATGCCGAGGCGTATTCCTGTTGGATGTACTTTCTGGCCCATATTACTTCTCGTCTCCAACGCGGATTGTGATGTGACTGTTCCGCTTAATAATCCGAGCGCCACGACCTTTTGCGCGAGCACGGAAACGTCGGAACGTCGGTGCCTCGTTAACTTCAATGGTCGCGACTTTCAATTCGTCGATGTCCGCACCGTGGTTGTGCTCCGCGTTGGCAACTGCCGACTCCAGAATCTTCTTCACGATACGAGCGCTTTTCTTCGGTGAGAAAGTCAAAGCACGCAACGCATCATCTACAGACTTGCCACGGATGACATCAGCCACCAAACGACATTTCTGTGGAGAAATACGTGCATATCTAAGTGTTGCTGCAACTTGCATTAACCAGCTCCCCTATTTCGTTTTCCGATCACCGGAGTGACCGCGAAACGTACGTGTCATCGCAAACTCACCGAGTTTGTGACCAACCATGTTTTCGGAAATCAAAACAGGTATGTGCTGACGACCGTTATGTACGGCGATTGTCAGTCCAACCATGTCCGGCAGAACCATCGAACGACGTGACCAGGTCTTGATCGGTCGGCGGTCGTTCGCCCTTGCTGCTACGGCTACCTTCTTCGCCAGATGGTTATCAACGAATGGGCCTTTTCTTACGCTACGCGGCATTATCGAAATCCTTTACTTACGCTTCTTGCGACGGCGAATAATCATGCTGTCCGTACGCTTGTTTGAACGCGTCTTCGCGCCCTTCGTCGGTGTGCCCCAAGGGCTAACCGGATGACGGCCACCGGATGTACGACCCTCACCACCACCGTGTGGGTGATCGACAGGGTTCATCGCAACACCGCGAACCGTGGGACGTACACCCCTCCAGCGCGTAGCACCGGCTTTACCGAGCTTGCGGAGGTTGTGTTCGCCATGACCAACTTCGCCAATCGTTGCGCGGCAGCTGATGTGAATCTTGCGCGTCTCGCCTGATCGCAGTCGTACAGTCGCGTATGCACCTTCACGAGCGGCCAGTTGTGCGGAGCCACCAGCCGAACGAATCAGCTGTCCGCCCTTGCCTGGTTTCATCTCAATGTTGTGAATCGTGGTACCAACCGGTATTGCACGAATCGGCAAAGCGTTACCCGGCTTGATCGGTGCTTCCTCGCCACTGATGATCGGCGCGCCGGCACGAACACCCTTTGGTGCCAGTATGTAGCGACGCTCACCGTCGGCGTACTTGATCAGAGCAATGTGCGCGCTGCGATTGGGATCGTACTCAAGGCGCTCTACCACGCCCTGAATTCCGTCTTTGTCGCGCTTGAAGTCAACAATTCGATAGTGCTGCTTGTGACCGCCGCCCTGATGGCGAACCGTAATACGTCCTAAGTTGTTGCGACCGCCCTTGCCCGACTTCTTTTCAAGAAGAGGTGCGTGTGGCTTGCCTTTGTGCAACTCCGGCGTCTTAACAGCGACGACGAAACGGCGTCCTGGTGATGTCGGTTTAGCTTTATGCAGTGACATGTTGGGTAACCCTTACTCTGTACCGAAGAGCTCTTCGATGGACACGCCATCAGCGAGCTTCACGTATGCTTTCTTCCAGTTGGCACGACGACCGTTAGACTGTTGAAAACGCTTGGTCTTGCCTTTCATGTTGACAACCTGAACCGCGTCGACCTTGACCTCGAAGAGCAACTCGACTGCTTGTGCTACTTCCTTCTTGGTCGCGTCTGTACGAACCTTCAAGACAACGTGGTTATGCTCAGACGCAATATGTGCCTTCTCAGACATGTGCGGGCCCTGAATAACCGTCATCAACCTTTCCTGATGCAGAGCTCGACTCATGACAGGCGCTCCTCAATCAGTTTCAGCGCTGGCACAGTGACCAAAACCTTGTCGAAGCGAATCAGGACGACCGGATCCATGGATGCGACATCGCAAATACCAACGTTTGGCAGGTTGCGCGCAGCCAGGAACACCTTTTCATCGAACGCTTCGTTGAGGATCAGAACATTGTCCAGATCGTATTCTTTTAGCTTTGTTGCCAGCAGCTTGGTCTTCGGTGCTTCGAGCGTGAGCTCGCTGACGATAACCATGCGTTCCTGACGAATCAGCTCTGAAAGCACCGAGCGCAAAGCTGCACGGTACATTTTCTTGTTAACTTTCTGAGTATGGTTACGCGGTTGCGCAGCAAATGTGCGACCGCCACCAACCCAGATCGGGCTACGAATTGTGCCAGCACGCGCTCGGCCAGTACCTTTCTGGTTCCAGGGCTTTGCACCGCCACCGCGAACCGCCGCCCGGTTCTTCTGTGCTTTCGTTCCAGCACGTGCACCGGCGAGATACGCGGTAACAACCTGATGAATGAGAGCCTCGTTAAAGTCCGCTCCGAACGCTACATCTGCAACGTCTACCGAACCCTTATCCTGAAGTTTCAATTTCATTAGACCGCCCCTTACTTCTTGGTCTTAATGGCGGGACGAACAACAACACTTCCGCCGCGGTGACCCGGGACAGCGCCCTTGATCAGGAGCAGGTTACGCTCGGTATCAACACGTACAACTTCGAGGTTTTGTACCGTGCGACGAACGTTACCCATGTGACCCGCCATTTTCTTGCCCTTGAAAACGCGACCTGGTGTCTGGTTCTGGCCAATAGAGCCCGGAGCACGATGCGCCAGCGAGTTGCCGTGCGTCGCGTCCTGCATGCTGAAGTTCCAGCGCTTGATAGCGCCAGCAAAGCCCTTACCAATTGACGTCCCGATAACATCGACCTTCTGGCCTGCTTCGAAGAGGTCTACCTTCAGCTCGTTGCCTTTCTCGAACTCGCCTTCATCGGCATCATCGAGTCGGACCTCAGTCATAAGGTCGCCAGCTTCAACCTTCGCTGCTGCGAAGTGGCCGGCTGCAGGCTTCCGTACACGAGATGCACGACGGCTTCCGGCTACAACTTGTAGCGCGCGATAGCCATCGGTCTCAACGGTTTTCACCTGAGTAATTCGGTTTGGCTGTGCCTCAATTACGGTGACTGGAATCGAAACTCCGTCTTCCGTAAAGACACGTGTCATGCCGCATTTGCGACCAACAAGACTCATTGTCATGTTTAAAACCTCGCACCGACTTCGTTTGGTCAGTGACAATCTCTAATTCAAAAATATTCACCGTGGCCACTTCGATTGGCGACCACTGATTTTCATTCATTGCAGACATACGAAAGGGCCAGCCATCGCTGAGGACCTCGTCCTCTGTGCTCTGGGGCTGACCCAAGCTCCGATCCAGCCATTCAGCTGTCTCGGCCGTTCCGGGATTTGCCGTGTCACCCTCAATTTCCTGGCGACTATTTGTTCGCTGTCCTGCTATTGGCCGACTCCCGGTCCGGCCAAATCTAGCGAGCCCGCAATTATACGACTCCAACCCCTTATTACAAGCGGATTCGAGGCTTTTTTTGCAGGTTTTTCTACCTTAGACCGATCCCAATAGAATCAATGACTTAGCGGACAGTCCGCGGTCGGTTGGGAGAGTCCTTACTGGAATGGCTCCCTTCGGTCCGCTTTATTCCCTGTCACACATATGTCGGCCGCGGGCCTATCGTTATTAGAACGCCTGACTAATTAAGCTTAATCTGAACGTCAACACCCGCCGGAAGCTCAAGCTTCATAAGCGCATCAACAGTCTTGTCAGTAGGATCAACAATATCCATTAAGCGCTTGTGAGTCCGAATCTCGTATTGATCACGAGCATCCTTATTCACGTGCGGAGAAATCAGGATCGTAAAACGCTCCTTTCGCATCGGCAACGGAATAGGACCCTTGACCGTAGCACCTGTGCGCTTGGCGGTATCAACGATTTCGCGTGCTGAAGTGTCAATCAATCGATGATCGAATGCTTTCAGGCGGATTCTTATGTTTTGATTTGTGCTCATAATTTTTACTCAATAACCTTTGCAACGACGCCGGCACCAACAGTACGGCCACCTTCGCGAATAGCGAACCGCAACCCATCTTCCATAGCGATCGGTGCAATCAGCTCTACAACCATCTGCACATTGTCGCCCGGCATTACCATCTCGGTACCTTCCGGCAACTCACAAGCGCCTGTTACGTCCGTCGTACGGAAGTAAAACTGCGGACGATAGCCCTTGAAGAACGGCGTATGACGACCACCCTCATCCTTGGTCAGAATGTAAACCTCTGCCTCGAACTTGGTGTGCGGTGTAATTGATCCTGGCTTCGCGAGCACCTGCCCACGCTCAACCTCTTCACGCTTCGTTCCACGCAGCAATACACCAACATTGTCGCCGGCCATGCCCTGGTCCAATAGCTTCCTGAACATCTCAACGCCGGTGCAGGTCGTCTTCTCGGTATCCTTGATACCAACAATCTCGATCTCGTCACCCACGTTCACAATACCGCGCTCAATACGACCCGTTACCACCGTGCCACGACCCGAGATTGAGAATACATCCTCAACCGGCATCAAAAAGTCACCGTCAATGGCTCGTTCCGGGATCGGAATGTAGCTATCCATCTCTTCGATCAACTTCTCGATCGACGGAACACCTATGTCCGAGGTATCACCCTCGAAAGCCTTCAGCGCAGAACCGATAATGATCGGCGTGTCGTCGCCCGGGAACTCGTAGGTCGACAGAAGATCACGGATCTCCATCTCAACCAGTTCCAGAAGCTCGTCATCATCAACCTGATCGGCCTTGTTCATATACACAACGATGTACGGAACGCCTACCTGACGTGCCAGCAGGATGTGCTCGCGTGTCTGAGGCATCGGGCCATCTGCCGCTGATACAACCAGGATAGCGCCGTCCATCTGCGCTGCACCCGTGATCATGTTCTTCACGTAATCCGCGTGTCCCGGGCAGTCAACGTGAGCGTAGTGACGGTTATCACTCTCGTACTCAACGTGAGCCGTAGCAATCGTGATACCGCGCTCGCGCTCTTCCGGAGCGTTATCGATCTGATCGTATGCCGATACTTCACCGCCGTGCTTCTCCGCCATAACCTTCGTCAGAGCTGCTGTCAGTGTCGTCTTGCCATGGTCCACGTGACCAATCGTGCCTACGTTTACGTGCGGCTTTGTTCTCTCAAATTTTTCTTTAGACATGACCTTTTCCTGTCGTTCGTTTCGCGGCCTTGGGGGCCGCTCCTACAAGCGTTCATTTTGTTCCGTACGAGCGGCCCCAGGCCGCGATCACCTTTTTATTACCGTATCCGCCACATTTTGCGGCACTTGTGAATACTTCTCAAACTCCATTGAGTACACAGCACGTCCCTGGCTCATTGAGCGCAGGTCCGTGGCATAACCGAACATCTCGGCCAGCGGTACTTCAGCACGGATCGACTTACCCGACGGCGTATCGTCCATGCCCTGCGGCAAACCGCGACGACGATTCAAATCGCCCATCACGTCTCCCATATAATCCTCAGGTGTCACCACCTCGACCTTCATTATCGGCTCAAGCAACACTGGATCTGCATCCGCTGCGCCATCTCTGAATGCCATGCTGCCAGCGATCTTAAACGCCATTTCGCTGGAGTCAACATCATGATACGAGCCGTCGTATAAAGTCACCCTGCAATCCTGCATCGGGTAACCCGCGACAACGCCGTTTTCCATCTGTTCCTGCACGCCCCTGTCGACGGCCGGAATATACTCTCTTGGGACGACTCCGCCAACGATTCCGTTAACGAATTCGTACCCTGTACCGGGCGGAAGGGGCTCGATCTTCAAATATACGTGACCATACTGACCGCGCCCACCTGACTGTCGCACAAACTTGCCTTCCTGCTCCACCGTCTTTCTTATCGTCTCGCGATAAGCGACCTGAGGCTTGCCAACATTAGCCTCGACATTGAACTCGCGCTTCATGCGGTCAACGATAATATCGAGATGCAGCTCGCCCATCCCTGAAATAATCGTCTGCCCGGACTCGTCGTCCGTATGAACACGAAACGATGGATCTTCCTTCGCGAGCTTTTGCATCGCGATACCCATCTTTTCCTGGTCTGGCTTCGTTCTCGGCTCAACCGCGACAGAGATAACCGGTTCCGGAAACTCCATCCGCTCAAGCGTAATTTTTTCCTTGATATCGCAAAGCGTATCGCCTGTGGTCACATCCTTCAGACCAACCGCTGCTGCAATATCCCCGGCGCGAACTTCCTTGATCTCCTTGCGATCATTCGAATGCATTTGCAGAATTCGGCCAATGCGCTCTTTCTTGCCCTTTACCGGGTTGTAAATTGTGTCGCCGGAATTCAATACTCCCGAATACACGCGGAAGAACGTTAGATTGCCAACGAACGGATCCGTCGCAATCTTGAACGCCAAAGCAGCGAACGGCTCTTCGTCGTCCGCATGCCGCTCGCCTTCCGATTCATCTTCATTGATGCCCGCAATTGCCGGTACATCAAGCGGCGAAGGCATGAACTCGATAACTCCATCGAGCATGGCCTGAACGCCTTTGTTCTTAAACGCCGATCCACACGTTACTACGACGATATCGCCAGACAATGTACGTTCTCTCAGTCCGTGCCGAATCTCGTCGTCCGTCAACTCGCCGGACTCGAGAAACTTGTCGGTGAGATCCTCGTCGCCGTCGGCCGCAGCCTCAATCATTTTCTCGCGCCAGGCCTCTGCTTCCGCCTGTAACTCGGCCGGGACCTCACGAGCTTCGAAGGTCACGCCCAGATCGCTCTCATCCCAGTACAGCGCCTGCATCTTTATGAGATCAACAACGCCTTCAAACTTCTCTTCTGCGCCGATCGGCAACTGCACCGGCACCGGGTTCGCGCCCAGCCGCTCAGTGACTTGCTCGACGACGCGCAAAAAATCAGCACCGGCACGATCCATCTTGTTGACGAAGATCATGCGGGGCACACCGTACTTGTCGCCCTGCCTCCAGACTGTTTCGGTCTGCGGCTCTACGCCACCAACGGCACACAATACGGTTACTGCGCCATCAAGCACTCGCAAGGAGCGCTCAACTTCGATCGTAAAATCAACATGCCCGGGCGTATCAATAATGTTGATACGGTGCTCGTCGTACTGTTTATCCATGCCGGACCAAAAGCAGGTCGTTGCGGCCGACGTAATCGTAATGCCGCGCTCCTGCTCCTGTTCCATCCAGTCCATGACGGCTGCACCGTGATGGACTTCACCTATCTTGTGCGAGACACCCGTATAGAACAAAACACGTTCAGTCGTCGTTGTCTTGCCCGCATCAATATGGGCCATAATGCCGATATTGCGGTATCGCTCAATAGGAGTTGTGCGAGCCACGGCAAAGCCTTTACCAACGGTAGTGCGAGAACGCCTTGTTAGCTTCAGCCATACGGTGTGTGTCTTCCTTCTTCTTCACAGCCGTACCGCGATTCTCTGCAGCGTCGAGCAATTCGTGTGCAAGACGGTGAGCCATCGATTTCTCGCTGCGCTTACGTGCAGCATCAATAACCCAACGCATGGCAAGTGTCTGGCGACGAGCCGGACGAACCTCAACCGGAACCTGGTAAGTAGCACCACCAACACGGCGTGACTTTACCTCGACGGCGGGCTTCACGTTTTCAAGCGCTGTCTCAAGCAGCTCAAGTGCTTTTTCGCCGGTCTGTGTTTCACGATCGGAGATACGATCCAGTGCACCGTAGATGATGCGCTCAGCAACGGACTTCTTGCCGTCGTTCATGATCATGTTCATGAACTTTGCGAGCAGGTCACTACCGTACTTGGGATCGGGCAGAATCGTGCGTTTGGGGGCCTGTGATCTTCTGGACATTCAACTATCTCAATTATTTATGACTTAGGTCGCTTCGTTCCATATTTGGAACGCGCCGTGTTCGGACTATGACTTCGGACGTTTCGTCCCATACTTCGATCGACCCTGACGACGATCGGCAACGCCAGAGCAATCGAGCGTGCCGCGGACTGTGTGGTAACGAACACCAGGCAAATCCTTAACACGACCGCCGCGAATCAGCACAACACTATGTTCCTGCAGGTTGTGACCTTCGCCGCCGATATAACTTGTGACTTCAAATCCGTTCGTCAGACGCACACGAGCAACTTTCCGCATTGCCGAGTTCGGCTTCTTCGGTGTGGTCGTGTAGACACGCGTGCACACGCCACGCTTTTGCGGGCTGGCTTCAAGCGCCGGTACTGTGCTTTTCACGCGCTTGGTCGATCGCGGTTTACGTACTAACTGATTTACTGTGGCCATGGGCCTTCACTCTTCTTTTTGCTGAATATGACAGGGTCCGCCTAATGACGAGCCCTAAAAAATCAGGGCCCACCAATCGGTGAGCCCCAAGTATCAAGGGCGGGCATTTTAGTGATGCCGGTAACGCAGTGTCAAGCAAGCATCGCCGCAGGCCCGCCGGGGCCTATAAGTTATTGATTTTATTAGGCCGCCGTTGTTTCCTCATCGCCTTCTGCTGTTGTTTCCTGATCACCTGCCGCAACTACTTCACCCTCAGGTTCCGCTTCTGTCACGACTTCGACTTCCGCGTCTTCGGCAAGTGCCTCAGCAAGGCTAGCGGCTTCCGCCGCCGCAACTTGTGTTTCCTCGAGTAACTTGAGTTGCTCCGCAAGGTCCTGTTCGCGCGTACGCCGACGATCGGCATGATGTGCAAAACCAGTACCTGCCGGGATCAATCGACCGACGATAACGTTCTCTTTGAGACCGCGCAGATCATCGCGCAAACCACGCACTGACGCCTCGGTCAACACACGGGTCGTTTCCTGGAATGACGCCGCCGAGATGAACGACTCAGTCGCAAGCGATGCCTTCGTGATGCCGAGTAGAATCGGATCGATGGTCAGTGGATCTTTGCCCTGTACCAGCAACTGCTCTTCGGTTTCAAAGAAGCGCGCCTTGTCGATTTGCTCACCTCGCAGGAAGTTACTGTCGCCTGGCGTGGCAACAATGACCTTACGCAGCATCTGGCGAATGATCACCTCAATGTGCTTGTCATTGATCTTCACGCCCTGGAGACGATAAACGTCCTGAATTTCCTTAACGAGGTAATTCGCCAGGTTCTCAACGCCGCGCAAACGCAGGATATCGTGTGGGTTCGGCTCACCATCAGCGATTATTTCGCCTCTTGCGACCTGCTCACCCTCGAACACATTGAGGTGACGCCACTTCGGAATCAGCTCCTCATAACCGTCCGTCTCTCCGGTAATAACGAGACGACGTTTGCCCTTCGTTTCCTTACCAAAGCTGACCGTACCGGTGTGCTCTGCCATGATCGCTGGCTCTTTCGGCTTACGAGCTTCAAACAGGTCAGCAACGCGTGGCAGACCACCCGTGATATCACGAGTCTTGGACGATGCCTGCGGAATACGTGCGATAACGTCACCAACCGAGACGCTCCCGCCGTCTTCCATCGAGATGATAGCGCCAACTGGCAAAGCGTAAACCGCCGGAATTTCCGTGTTTGCGAAGCAGACTTCTGTACCGTCAGCGTCGACCAGTTTCGCAACAGGTCGCAAATCCTTACCGGCACCGCCACGACTCTTCGGATCGAGAACAACGATACTGGTCAGACCGGTAAACTCGTCGACTTGCTCGGCAACGGTGATGCCGTCGATGAAGTCTTCGAATTTAAGCTTACCTTCAACCTCGGTGACAACCGGGTGAGTATGCGGATCCCAGGTCGCAAGAATCTGTCCTTGCTTAACTTCGACACCATCCTCGATTGTGATCGTCGCTCCATAAGGAACCTTGTAACGCTCACGCTCCTGGCCCTGATCATTAATGACAATGATCTCACCAGAGCGAGATACAGCAACAAGATAGCCCTTGTGATGTGCGACCGTCTTGATGTTACGCAGATGCGCCACACCGTTGGACTTGATCTCAATGTTATTGACCGCCGCTGAACGCGATGCAGCACCACCAATATGGAAGGTACGCATGGTCAGCTGTGTGCCCGGCTCACCAATAGACTGGGCCGCGATAACACCAACAGCTTCACCGATATTGATTCGGTTACCGCGTGCAAGATCACGTCCGTAACACTGCGAACAAACGCCGTAGCGAATTTCACACGTGATCGGCGAACGCACCATCAGATGGTCGATCTTCAGATCGTCCAGCTCTTGTACAGTTGCCTCGTTGAGCATGGTACCCGCATCGAAAGCGACTTTGTCAGTGCCCGGATGCAGAACCGGCTCAGCCAGTACACGCCCCAGAACACGATCACGAAGTGGCTCAACAATATCGCCACCCTCAACGATTGGTGCCATGGATACGCCATTGCGAGTTTCGCAATCGACTTCCGTGACAACCAGATCCTGCGCAACGTCAACGAGACGACGTGTCAGGTAACCCGAGTTAGCGGTCTTCAGAGCGGTGTCCGCAAGACCCTTTCGAGCACCGTGAGTCGAGATGAAGTACTGCAATACGTCCAGACCTTCACGGAAGTTAGCCGTGATCGGCGTTTCGATGATTGAACCATCCGGCTTGGCCATGAGGCCACGCATGCCAGCGAGCTGACGGATCTGGGCCGCAGAACCACGAGCACCTGAGTCGGCCATCATATAGATCGAGTTAAATGATTCCTGCTCAACCTTCTTGCCACCGGCATCCGTCACGGTCTCGGAACCCAACTTGTCCATCATCGCTTTCGCGATCTGGTCGTTGGTACGTGACCAGATATCGACAACCTTGTTGTAGCGCTCGCCATCGGTTACCAGACCAGAACCGTATTGATCCTGAATCTCTTTAACCTCCGCTTCGGCTACAGCAAGAATCTGTTCCTTATTGTCCGGGACCACCATGTCGTTAATACCGATAGAAATACCGGCCAGTGTTGCGTGTCGGAAACCTGTGTACATCAGTCGGTCAGCAAAGACGACAGTCTTCTTCAGGCCAAGCTGGCGGTAGCAGGCATTGATGACGTTTGAAATCGCTTTCTTCGTCATTGACCGGTTTATATGGGTAAATTCCAGACCCTTCGGCAAGATACCCGACAACAATGCGCGACCAACGGTCGTGTCGATGAGCTTGGTTACTTCTGCGACCTCACCGTCTTCATTCGCTTCGTGAATTGTCACACGTATCTTCACCTGCGCCTGCAACTCGGCAGCACCGGCTTCGAATGCACGACGTGCTTCATCGAGGTTCGCAAGAATCATGCCCTCGCCCTTCGCATTCACTTTCGTACGAGTCATGTAGTACAGACCCAGTACGACGTCCTGCGAAGGTACGATGATCGGATCACCGTTAGCCGGCGACAGAATGTTGTTTGACGACATCATCAAAGCACGAGTTTCAAGCTGCGCTTCGATCGACAGCGGTACGTGCACCGCCATCTGGTCACCGTCAAAGTCAGCATTGAATGCTGTACAGACTAGGGGGTGCAGCTGAATAGCCTTGCCCTCAATCAGTACCGGCTCAAACGCCTGGATACCAAGACGGTGAAGTGTTGGCGCACGGTTCAGCATGACCGGGTGTTCACGAATCACTTCTTCGAGAATATCCCAGACTTCCGCACCTTCACGCTCAACGAGTCGCTTGGCAGCCTTGATGGTTGTCGCTTCGCCACGCAGTTGCAGCTTCGAGAAGATGAACGGCTTGAAAAGTTCCAAAGCCATCTTCTTCGGCAGGCCACACTGGTGCAGCTTCAGTGTCGGGCCGACAACAATCACTGAACGACCGGAGTAGTCAACTCGCTTACCCAGAAGGTTCTGGCGGAAGCGGCCTTGCTTACCCTTAATCATGTCAGCGAGTGATTTCAGCGGACGCTTGTTCGTGCCAGTAATGGCGCGACCACGTCGGCCGTTATCGAGCAGCGCATCTACAGATTCCTGCAGCATGCGTTTCTCGTTGCGAACAATAATGTCCGGAGCATTCAGCTCGAGGAGACGTCGCAGACGATTGTTGCGGTTGATAACGCGGCGGTACAGATCATTAAGATCAGACGTTGCGAATCGACCGCCGTCCAGCGGCACCAGCGGACGCAGGTCTGGCGGCAGGACTGGCAATACAGTCAGCACCATCCACTCAGGCTTGTTGCCTGATTCTACGAACGACTCGATGAGCTTCAGACGTTTCGACAGGCGCTTGATTTTCGTTTCGGAACGCGTCGCGCCCATGTCATCGCGAACTTTCAGAATTTCGCGCTGCAGATCGATCGTCATGAGCATTTCACGAACGGCTTCGGCACCCATGCGGGCATCGAACTCGTCACCGTATTGCTCCAGTGCATCGAGGTACATATCATCGGTCATCAACTGACCACGCTCGAGTTCGGTCATGCCCGGCTCGACGACGACAAACGCCTCGAAATACAAGACACGCTCGATCTCGCGCAGCGTCATGTCGAGCATGAGGCCGATACGCGATGGCAGTGATTTCAGGAACCAGATGTGTGCAACCGGGCTCGCCAAATCGATGTGCGCCATGCGCTCACGACGGACCTTGGTCTGTGTAACTTCAACGCCACACTTTTCGCAGACAACGCCGCGGTGCTTCAGGCGCTTATACTTGCCGCACAGGCACTCGTAGTCTTTGATCGGGCCAAAGATCTTGGCGCAGAACAGACCATCGCGTTCTGGTTTGAAAGTACGGTAATTAATCGTTTCCGGCTTTTTTACTTCGCCGAAAGACCACGACCGAACCATGTCCGGAGAAGCGAGGCCGATGCGAATGGCATCGAAATCATCAACCGGGTTCTGATACTTGAAAAGCTTAAGCAGATCTTTCATTAGTCTGTCTCCAGCTCAATGTTGATACCAAGAGATCGAATCTCTTTGACCAATACGTTGAACGATTCCGGCATTCCGGCATCCATGTAGTGCTCGCCATCCACGATGTTCTTGTACATCTTGGTACGCCCCTGAACGTCGTCCGACTTGACCGTCAACATCTCCTGTAAGGTGTAAGCGGCGCCGTAGGCTTCGAGTGCCCAGACCTCCATCTCACCGAAGCGCTGACCACCGAACTGCGCCTTACCGCCCAGCGGCTGCTGAGTAACAAGACTGTACGGTCCGGTTGAGCGTGCATGCATCTTGTCGTCAACCAGGTGGTTGAGTTTCAGCATGTACATGTAGCCAACGGTAACGTCACGATCGAACTTCTCGCCGCTACGGCCATCCCACAAGGTGGACTGCCCGGAAGCATCAAGGTCAGCAAGCTCAAGGAGTCCCTTGATCTCTGCCTCAGAAGCACCGTCAAAGACCGGCGTTGCGGTCGGCACACCGTTGGTCAGGTTGCCTGCAAGCTCGACGATCTCTTCATCATTGAATGACTTGAGATCTTCGACCTTTCCGCCGGTCTTGTTGTAGACCGCTTCGAGGAACTGACGAAGTTTGGTGATCGATTCCTGCGCCTTGAGCATTTTGTCGATCTTCTTGCCGACACCCATCGCAGCCCAGCCGAGGTGAGTTTCGAGCACCTGTCCGACGTTCATTCGAGACGGTACGCCCAGCGGATTCAGCACGATATCGACAGGATTGCCGTCTTCGAGGTACGGCATATCTTCGACAGGAACGATCATCGAGATCACGCCCTTGTTACCGTGACGTCCAGCCATCTTGTCACCCGGTTGGATGCGACGCTTAACGGCCAGGTACACCTTAACCATTTTCAGAACGCCGGGAGCCAGGTCATCACCTGCCGTGATCTTGGTCTTCTTCTCATCGAAGCGACTGTCGAACTCTTCACGCTGTAACTTGAGGCGCTCAAACGCTTTCTGCAATTGCTCGTTCGCATCGTCGTTCTTGAGACGAATTTCGAACCACTGCTCGCGTACCAGTTCATCAAGGTAAGCCTTGGTGATCTTGCTACCAGACTTCAACTTGTTCGGACCGCCCTGAGCCATCTTGCCGGTGAGCATACGCTCTACACGCTCGTAGATATCTTCTTCGAGAATGCGCAACGTGTCATCGAGATCCTTACGAACGCTTTCGAGTTCAGATTTCTCGATCGACAGGGCACGATGGTCTTTCTCGACGCCGTCGCGTGTAAATACGCGAACGTCGATGACCGTACCATCCATGCCTGGCGGAACGCGCAGACTGGTGTCCTTAACGTCAGACGCTTTCTCACCAAAGATTGCGCGCAGAAGCTTCTCTTCCGGTGTCAGTTGCGTTTCGCCCTTCGGCGTTACCTTACCGACCAGAATATCGCCTGACTTCACCTCAGCACCGATGAACGCAATACCGGACTCGTCGAGTTTCGCAAGTGCGGCATCACCGACGTTCGGAATGTCCGACGTGATGTCCTCAGAACCTAGCTTCGTATCGCGAGCAACACACTGCAGTTCTTCGATATGAATCGTTGTGAATCGGTCTTCCTTAACGACACGCTCTGAAATCAGAATCGAGTCCTCGAAGTTGTAACCGTTCCACGGCATGAACGCGACCTTGAGGTTCTGTCCAAGTGCCAGTTCACCCATGTCGGTCGATGGTCCATCTGCCATAACGTCACCAGCAGCGATCGAATCGCCGTTCTTGACGAGCGGGCGCTGGTTAATACAGGTGTTCTGGTTTGAACGCGTGTATTTCGTCAGGTTGTAGATATCGACGCCCGGCTCTGCTGCCGTCGTCTCGTCATCGTTAACACGAACAACGATTCGCGAAGCATCAACTGAATCAACACGGCCGCCGCGACGTGCAACTACTGTTACACCGGAGTCGACAGCAACAGCGCGCTCAATACCGGTACCAACCAACGGCGCTTCAGCGCGCAGTGTCGGAACTGCCTGGCGTTGCATGTTCGAGCCCATAAGAGCGCGGTTAGCATCATCGTGCTCAAGGAACGGAATCAAAGCAGCAGCGACCGAAACGATCTGGCGTGGACTTACGTCCATGTAGCTGACGTCTTCGGGCGAAGCCAGCGTAGTCTCGTTTTTGAAGCGTACCGCAACGAAATCTTCAACGAACTTGCCGTTCTTATCGACCTCAGCATTAGCCTGGGCAACCATGTACTGGCTTTCCTCGATCGCTGACAGGTATTGGATATCCATCGTCGCCTTGCCATTTTTCACGCGACGATACGGTGTCTCAAGAAAACCGTATTCGTTGGTGCGAGCATAAACAGCCAGCGAGTTGATCAAACCAATGTTTGGTCCTTCAGGCGTCTCAATCGGGCACACACGGCCGTAGTGAGTCGGATGTACGTCACGAACCTCAAAGCCAGCACGTTCGCGCGTCAGGCCACCTGGCCCAAGCGCAGAAACACGGCGTTTGTGAGTTACCTCTGACAGCGGATTGTTCTGATCCATAAACTGCGACAGCTGCGACGAGCCAAAGAATTCTTTGACGGCGGCTGCAACCGGTTTGGCGTTGATCATGTCTTGTGGCATCAGGCCATCGGCCTCCGCCTGCGTCAGACGCTCTTTAACAGCGCGCTCAACACGAACCAGACCAACGCGGAAAGCGTTCTCGGCCATCTCGCCGACACTTCTTACGCGGCGGTTACCGAGGTGATCGATATCGTCTACTGTGCCGAAGCCGTTGCGAATATTGATCAGCGTAGACAGCACATCAAGGATATCTTCCTTGTTGAGTACGCCCTCACCCTCTGAATCGTCACGACCGACACGGCGGTTAAACTTCATGCGTCCAACGGCCGACAGGTCATAGCGATCTGGATTGAAGAACAAGTTCTGGAACAGGTTCTCGGCAGCTTCCTTCGTAGGAGGCTCGCCAGGACGCATCATGCGATAGATTTCAACCAGCGCTTCAAGACGCGTTGTCGAAGGATCAATATTCAGCGTGTTCGAGATGAACGGACCGCGATCCAGATCATTTACATACAGGGTGCTGATTTGTTCGATACCCGCTTCGATCAATTGCTCGATCAGTTCAGGCGTCAACTCGGCGTTGGCAGCCGCCAGCAACTCGCCGGTCTCCGTATCGACGATGTCATGCGAGAGAATCTTGCCCTCGAGGTATTCGTTCGGTACGAGCAGTTTCTTGACCGTGGATTTTGACATCTCGCGGACGTGCTTCGCCGTAATACGTTTGCCATCTTCGACGATGAGCTTGCGGCCCAACTTGATATCGAATGTCGCGGTCTCGCCGCGCAAACGCTCGGGCACGAGGCCCATCTTGATCTCTTTCTCGGAAAGATAGAATTCGGTGTTCTCGAAAAACAGTTCGAGCATCTCCACGTTGGTCATTCCCAACGCACGCAGGATGATCGTAACCGGTAACTTGCGACGACGATCGATACGTGCGAACACGGAATCCTTCGGATCAAACTCGAAGTCGAGCCAGGAACCGCGGTAAGGAATAACGCGTGCGGAGAACAGCAACTTGCCGGAACTGTGTGTCTTGCCCTTATCGTGGTCGAAGAACACACCCGGAGAGCGGTGCAACTGAGAGACGATTACGCGTTCGGTACCGTTGATGACGAAAGTGCCGTGGTCGGTCATCAGCGGCATTTCGCCGAGATAAACTTCCTGCTCACGGATGTCTTTCACCGGCTTCGGCGTACCGCTGGCTTCCTTGTCATAAATGACCAGGCGGACCAATACACGAATCGGAGCCGCGTAAGTCATGCCGCGCATCTGACATTCTTTAACGTCAAATACGGGCGTACCAAGACGGTAGCTCACATATTCGAGCGCTGCGTTGCCAGAATAGCTGACAATCGGGAAGACCGACTGAAACGCCGCGTGCAGACCTTTGTCTTCACGCTCTTCAATCGCTTTCGATTTCTGCAGGAACTTATTGTAGGAGTCGACCTGAATCGACAACAAATAAGGCACGTCCAGAATTGTGGGACGCTTGCCAAAGTTCTTGCGAATACGTTTTTTCTCAGTGAATGAGTATGCCATTCGAGAAGCCCTCTTTAGCCTCTAAATTATAGACGCGAACAAGCAGCCAGCCGCATTGCGACTAGCTGCTCACCCGACTTTTCCTTCGCCCGGCTGCCAATCGGCGACCGGTCAAGCATCTTTCGATGCAACAACTTATTTGAGCTCGACGGTAGCGCCAGCTTCTTCGAGTTGCTTCTTCACGTCTTCTGCTTCGTCTTTAGCTACGCCTTCCTTAATGGTAGACGGCGAGCCTTCAACAGCGTCCTTGGCTTCTTTCAGGCCAAGTCCGGTGAGTGCCCGAACAGCTTTAATGACAGAAACCTTGTTACCGCCGAAGCTCGTCATTACGACGTCGAATTCGGTCTGCTCTTCAGCAGCAGCGCCTGCATCAGCAGCCGGACCAGCAGCAACAGCTACAGGTGCAGCAGCAGACACGCCCCACTCTTCTTCGAGCATCTTGACGAGTTCAACAACTTCCATGATTGGCTTGGCGCTCAGTTCTTTGAGCAGATCTTCGTTTGACAGTGCCATTTCTAATTCCTCAATAAATATCTAATTCCCTGAGTCAGGGATAAAAATCTTATGCAGCTTCCTGCTCACCACGCGCGGACATTGTCCGTGCGAGCATTACTGGAGGTTCTGCGAGTGTGCGTACCAATTGGCTCATCGGTGCTACAAACACGCCAAGCAACATTGCGCGTGCCTGATCAAGCGTTGGCAGTTCTGCCAGCTTAGCGAGATCAGACCCTGGCATTAATTGCCCACCGGCCGATAGCGATACCGCCTGCAGAGCGTCATGCTCCTTGGCGAAATTCTTGATAACCCTGGCAGCGGCACCTGGATCGTCCTTTGCAAACGCGAGAAGAATCGGTCCCTTGAGCGTGTCTTTCATACACTCAAATTCGGTTCCTTTGACGGCGCGACGTGCCAGCGTGTTTTTCACAACACGAAGGTATACGCCGGCGCTGCGTGCTTCTTTACGCAACTCCGTCATTTCTCCAACAGAAAGACCTCTGTACTCAGCTGCAACAGCTGTAACAGAATCTCCTGCGACCGCATTTACCTCTTTGACAAGTGCTTTTTTGTCTTCGAGTCTCAGTGCCATGAATATCTCCTGGCTTACGGTTACACCAATGGGTGAAGCAAGCTTCACCCCCCATTTGGGGATGTCCATCCCCTTGCCGGATGGGCAACCGTTGCCAGATAAATCTGACTCAGGTAACTCCATCTACGTAGGCGTCTATTAAGACCAGCCTCCAAGCTGATCACCTACGGTCTTCGACGACCACCGCTTCCTTGCGGCTAGTGTTCAAACTTCCGAAGAAGCTCTCACATGTTCTTTTCTGACCGACCGTCGTTTAAGCGTCGACTGACGCTCTATCGACTGCCACACCTGGACCCATCGTTGATGAGACGGTCAGCTTCTTGAAAAACGAACCCTTTGCGGATGCCGGCTTGGCCTTCTTCAGATCAACAAGCAATGCCTCAAGGTTTTCTTTGAGCGCATTCACGTCGAAGTCAGCACGGCCTATTGGGCAATGGATAATTCCAGCCTTGTCGGTGCGATAACGAACCTGACCGGCCTTTGCATTCTTGACAGCAGTTTCAACATCAGCGGTAACCGTGCCAACCTTCGGGTTAGGCATCAGTCCGCGCGGGCCGAGAATCTGACCGAGCTGGCCGACAACACGCATGGCATCGGGTGTTGCGATAACGACATCAAAGTTCATCTCGCCTTTCTTGACCGTTTCCGCCAGATCTTCAAAACCGACGATATCGGCGCCAGCCGCAGTCGCTTTTTCAGCATTCTCGCCTTGCGCAAATACTGCAACGCGAACGGTCTTTCCGGTGCCGTTCGGCAGTACTGTCGAACCACGAACAACCTGATCAGATTTACGTGGATCAACGCCGAGGTTTACAGAAATATCAATACTCTCTGCGAACTTTGCCGTGGCCAGTTCTTTCACCAGGCCGAGCGCGTCACTGATTTCGTAGGCTTTCTCCGAATCGAGTTTTTCGCGAGCTGCTTGCCTTCTCTTGCTGACCTTTGCCATTAGTTCACTCCCTCAACTTCAATACCCATGCTGCGAGCCGTGCCAGCGATGGTGCGAACAGCTGCATCCATATCAGCGGCAGTCAGGTCGGGCATTTTGGTCGTGGCGATCTCTTCGAGTTGCGCACGATTTACCTTGCCAACCTTTTCGGTATTCGGTGTACCAGACCCCTTAGCCACGCCCGCAGCTTTACGCAGCAGTACCGCGGCAGGCGGTGTCTTGGAGATGAACGTAAAACTACGATCGCTGTAGACCGTAATTACGACAGGGATGGGCAGTCCCGGCTCTGTACCTTGAGTCTGCGAGTTAAACGCCTTGCAGAACTCCATGATATTGACGCCGTGCTGACCGAGAGCGGGACCAACGGGGGGAGACGGATTCGCCTGGCCCGCAGGAACCTGCAGCTTTATGTAGCTGGCAACTTTCTTCGCCATTGTAATTTCCTCTCGAGTTCAAGCGCTCTTGCGAGCTCCTCGTACTGTTTTTTTAACCCTGTAGGAGCGGTCCTTAGACCGCGATCGCGACCTAAGGGTCGCTCCTACAAAACATCGCGGTCTCAGGACCGCTCCTACCCTTTTTCTACTTGACCGAAGTCCAGCTCAACCGGCGTAGAGCGCCCGAGGATCTGTACTCCGACCTGAATTCGGTTTTTCTCGTAATTAACCGACTCAACCACTCCCGAGAAGTCGTTGAACGGCCCGTCCGTAACGCGAACAACCTCGCCTGGCTCGAACAATACTTTCGGCCGTGGCTTGTCCACGCCTTCCTGGACGCGCTGCAGAATACGATCTGCTTCTTTCTCGGTAATCGGCGCCGGTCGGTCGCTGGACCCGCCGATAAAGCCAAGTACCTTGGGTACTTCCTTGACGAGATGCCAGGTCTCGTCATCCATTTCCATTTGCACAAGAACGTAGCCGGGGAAGAACTTGCGCTCACTACGGCGCTTGCTGCCTTCCCGCATTTCAACGACTTCCTCGGTCGGAACCAGGATTTCACCAAACTTGTCCTGCAACCCCATACGCGCAATACGCTCCTCAAGCCCACTTTTGACGCGGTGCTCGAAGTTCGAATAGGCGTGTACGATGTACCAACGTAAGGCCACTGCAGTCATTCCTCTATAATCCGTTCGTTAGTGCTACTGGCGTCAGCCAACCAGCTTTTGAGTCAGCCAAAGCAGACCCGAGTCAAGCAGCCAGAAGAACAACATCATTATCAGTGTAAAAACGAACACGGCAATCGCCGTCTGCGTCGTTTCCTGCTTCGTCGGCCAGATAACTTTGCGAATCTCAACACGCGAACCCTGAATAAAGTGCCAAAGCCTGTGGCCCTGAACACTTGTCATCGCAATGCCGATGCCGGCAACTGTTCCGCCAAGCACCATGAGAACGCGAAGCGCCTGAGCAACGCTCGGCTCATAGTAGTAATACGCGTAAAGCCCGCCCACCAGCGCAACCGCTGCCAGCAGCAGCTTGATGGTGTCGAGCATGCCGCTCTGTGATGTTTCTGTTTGTGCACTCATGCTTTTCTAAAACCAAGTGGCTCAAATGGCAGGCCAGGAGGGAATCGAACCCCCAACCTGCGGTTTTGGAGACCGCCGCTCTGCCAATTGAGCTACTGGCCTTTCGAGTTACTTATTCAATGACCTTTGCAACAACGCCGGCGCCAACAGTACGGCCACCTTCGCGAATAGCGAACCGCAACCCATCTTCCATAGCGATCGGTGCAATCAGCTCTACAACCATCTGCACATTGTCGCCCGGCATTACCATCTCGGTACCTTCCGGCAACTCACAAGCGCCTGTTACGTCCGTCGTACGGAAGTAAAACTGCGGACGATAGCCCTTGAAGAACGGCGTATGACGACCACCCTCATCCTTGGTCAGAATGTAAACCTCTGCCTCGAACTTGGTGTGCGGTGTAATTGATCCTGGCTTCGCGAGCACCTGCCCACGCTCAACCTCTTCACGCTTCGTTCCACGCAGCAATACACCAACATTGTCGCCGGCCATGCCCTGGTCCAATAGCTTCCTGAACATCTCAACGCCGGTGCAGGTCGTCTTCTCGGTATCCTTGATACCAACAATCTCGATCTCGTCACCCACGTTCACAATACCGCGCTCAATACGACCCGTTACCACCGTGCCACGACCCGAGATTGAGAATACATCCTCAACCGGCATCAAAAAGTCACCGTCAATGGCTCGTTCCGGGATCGGAATGTAGCTATCCATCTCTTCGATCAACTTCTCGATCGACGGAACACCTATGTCCGAGGTATCACCCTCGAAAGCCTTCAGCGCAGAACCGATAATGATCGGCGTGTCGTCGCCCGGGAACTCGTAGGTCGACAGAAGATCACGGATCTCCATCTCAACCAGTTCCAGAAGCTCGTCATCATCAACCTGATCGGCCTTGTTCATATACACAACGATGTACGGAACGCCTACCTGACGTGCCAGCAGGATGTGCTCGCGTGTCTGAGGCATCGGGCCATCTGCCGCTGATACAACCAGGATAGCGCCGTCCATCTGCGCTGCACCCGTGATCATGTTCTTCACGTAATCCGCGTGTCCCGGGCAGTCAACGTGAGCGTAGTGACGGTTATCACTCTCGTACTCAACGTGAGCCGTAGCAATCGTGATACCGCGCTCGCGCTCTTCCGGAGCGTTATCGATCTGATCGTATGCCGATACTTCACCGCCGTGCTTCTCCGCCATAACCTTCGTCAGAGCTGCTGTCAGTGTCGTCTTGCCATGGTCCACGTGACCAATCGTGCCTACGTTTACGTGCGGCTTTGTTCTCTCAAATTTTTCTTTAGACATGACCTTTTCCTGTCGTTCGTTTCGCGGCCTTGGGGGCCGCTCCTACAATCTATTCTTCGCCCGTACGAGCGGCCCTTAGGCCGCGACATCATTTTCTGGAGCCCACACCCGGATTTGAACCGGGGACCTCTTCCTTACCAAGGAAGTGCTCTGCCCCTGAGCTATGTGGGCAATTCTTCTGGCGTGCGTCCGTAAGACCTGCAGCACATCCTTCCAATATTGGAGCGGGTGATGGGAATCGAACCCACATCATCAGCTTGGAAGGCTGAGGTTCTACCTTTGAACTACACCCGCCTGATTCATAAAAACCTCATCCGAACCATGACTCCTTATATAGGCATGATTCAATATTCGTTCGCCCCGCGACATTCAGAGCTTTTATTTGGCGTGCAAAAATCCTGACAGTCTTATTTCATCAACTGTCCGGATATCATATGTCCTGTCTGTTTCGCCGCGTTGCTGGCCTCTGGCTGAACCCTCCCAGCCGCACCATCATCTGGTGGAGGGGGTAGGATTCGAACCTACGTAGGCTAAGCCAGCAGATTTACAGTCTGCCCTCGTTGACCGCTTGAGTACCCCTCCGGTACGCAAGCCGGGCATTGTCTAATTACATCGCCCTACTGTCAACAGCTAAACGACTGATTTTTGATATTAATACCATCGAGGCGATTTTGGCTGGAAGCCTTACCCGAAGCGCTGTGCAGCCGGTCCTGGCCAATTATTTACTGGTTTTGGCCCAATGCCACGGCTCATAGACAAATCCCTGGCGATTTTCGCGCGGATAACTCATCGAAAAACCGAAGTTGGCAGCATTCTTTTCAAGCCAGGCGAAGGCCGCCGATGATTCGAAGTCCTCGGCCAAAGGCTCGGCACCCGGCTCCGCGAGATCAATCGCTCGTCCGGTGTGATGCTCGCTGAATCCAGGAGCTGCATTGACAGTCAAAATGTCGCTAACTGATTGACCTGCATTGAGTTTCCTGCGGATCAGGCCAGCCTGGTACTCGATACTGCGGAATCCCGAAATGAGCAAAAGCGCAACGCCATCGCCTTCTGCCGCGGCCTGCATTGTTTGCCAACTGGCTGCCGTTGCGGCTGTCAGGCGCTGCATTCGACCATCCGGATTCGGCCCCACTTCGACCAAATCGACAGCCTCTTCAAAGGCTGGCTTCACACCATCACTGCCGTAGTCATCGGGAATGCCGAGTTCTGTGTGAAGTTCGCGTAGCATACGCGGAATTGTATCCTCAGGACGAGCTTCGCGCTGCCAAAAACTCTCCGATGACCACTGACAAAATCTACCGACAAGATTCCGAAGAAAAGCCGTTCCGCTTCAATGAAGACGTCGCGAAGGTATTCCCGGACATGCTGCGACGCTCGATACCGGGATATGCGGCCACTATCGAGGCGATTGGTTCGCTTGCCGCGCGCTATGTCCTGAAGGACACCAGCTGCTATGACCTTGGTTGCTCGCTGGGCGCCGCGACAATAGCGATGCGCCAGGGCATTGAGAATCCCGGCTGCCGTATTGTGGCGGTAGACGCAGCCCCCGCTATGACAGAACGTTGCCGGGAGATCCTCGCTGAGGATGACCGCCTGTTTGCAGCGGCCACTTCAGTCGAGGTCATCGACGGAGATATTCGTGAGGTCGCAATCACTAATGCTTCCATGGTGGTTCTGAACTACACGTTGCAGTTTCTCTCGATGAATGACCGCAGTGCGTTGATGTGCTCTATCCATGACGGACTCAACGATGGTGGACTGCTTGTGCTCTCCGAAAAAGTGGTCGACGAAAATGCGGAAATGGAGAAACTGCTTGTTGACCTGCATCACGAGCACAAACGTCGCAACGACTACAGCGCACTGGAAGTTAGCCGGAAACGGGCCGCGCTTGAGAACGTGCTGATACCCGAAACGGTTAGCGCCCACCGCGACCGGCTAAAAGAAGCGGGCTTTCGGCATGCCGCAGTCTGGCTTCGCTATTTCAATTTCGTGTCGATTATCGCCATCAAATGACGCGATGGAAATGATCGACATAAAAAAACTCGCCGCGTGTCTGAATGCTATCGGCCTGGACGATTGGCCAGAGGTTCTGGCGCCACTAATCGGTGAACGCCTGTCTGTGACCAGCCATGGTGACTACGAAGTGTGGTGCCGCATCGTGCGATCGCTGCATGAGGTCGATGGCAAACCCGATGACGTTCGGGAATCGCTCCTGAAGCTCGCGCCATGGCGCAAAGGTCCGTTTGATATTGCCGGTACCCATATCGACGCGGAGTGGCGCAGCGACCTGAAGTGGGCCCGCCTGCGAAATTCGATAGCGCCACTCGACGGCAGGAACGTTCTCGACGTTGGTAGCGGCAACGGTTACTACGCACTGCAAATGCGAAATTCCGGTGCTCAAAGGGTTATCGGGGTTGATCCGACTGTGCTTTACGCCATGCAGTTTCTTGCGGTCAATGTATTTGCTCGGGACCCAGCTATCTTTATTTTGCCGCTCCGACTGCGCGAACTGCCGCTGCCAGCAAGAAAGTTCGATACAACATTTTCGATGGGTGTGCTCTATCACCAGCGCTCACCCCTCGACCACCTTCGACAGCTACAACAAACATTACGGCGCAACGGACAACTCGTGCTCGAGACCATCTATCTTCCCGGCGACGACGCATATGCCGCGACCCCGGAAGATCGATACGCCCGTATGCGAAATGTCTGGTTACTGCCAACCATCAATGAACTAACAACCTGGATGACACGCTCCGGTTACAGGGACATTGAGGTAGTCGATACGTCGATGACAACCGTCGACGAACAACGATCCACGGAGTGGATGACATTCGAATCATTGCGCGAATCGCTGGACCCGAAGGACCCGACACGCACAGTTGAAGGCTGGCCCGCTCCTCACAGGGTCGTTCTTACTGCCACTGCACCTTAGGACGAGCACGGCGAGTGGCTTGTTTTAGTGTTGCAGAGAGCGTAGTTTCAGTCTAAACAGAAATAAGAGAAATGATTGATGCAAATGACTCCGGCGGTTGAGAAGTACGTCCTGCACTGGGGCGAAATGGGCACCCGCTGGGGCACAAACCGGACCGTCGCCCAGATTCAGGCCCTCCTGTATCTTTCGCCGAAGCCCTTGCGGGCTGACGAGATCGTTGAACTCCTTTCGGTTGCACGCTCGAATGTCAGTACCAGTATTCGCGAGTTGCAAAGCCATGGTCTGGTGCGGATGACGCACTTGCTCGGCGACCGACGTGACTATTTTGAATCATTGCACGACGTGTGGGAGTTATTTCGGGTCATTATCGAACAACGCAAGCAGAAGGAGCTAAATCCGACGCTCGCAATGCTGAAGGGATGCGCCGCTGAAGTTCAGGCCGAAAAAGAGACCGACCCGGTTACCAAAGAACGCATTCAGAACATGCTGCAGTTCGTCGAATCAACCAGTGACTGGTACGAACAGATCAGCGAAATTCCTACGAGCACTCTGACTAAACTCATGTCGCTAGGCAGCAAGATCACCAAGCTCGTCAAGAAATAGGGATTACGGACTAGTCCGCGGCCTGCACTACACACGATGGCCACGTCGTCACGTCACCCTGGCTGGTTTCTCGCATCACCCAAAGCGATTCGGTCAATGCAAATGACTCCGGACCGCCGCTGATCGTGTTCGCTGGTCTATAGAAATATCCGCCAGGGGCATATTGCCAGTTCTCAATTTCACCATTCACGCATTCGGCGTATTGCTGGTTGCCGGAGACAAGATAACCTTCGCGCAGCGCACTGGATGACTCCCACGTTTTCGACGCTCCGGTAGACACGCGAACAAGCCAGGTCTTCGCACCACTGCCGGGGTCGCTGCGCAGTTCTTTCGAGCTAACGCCTGCCTTGGCGGTGGACTGCCAGTCCAGCAAACTGCTGTTGATGATTATCGGCGAGCGGATGACCGCCTCTGGGTCCAGATCACTAACGAAGTACAGGATCCGTGCTCCTTCATCGGCAGTCAGATTGAACCCGAGAGAACCTGCTGGCAGGTATGCATACCCACCGCTCTGCAATGAAATATCCGCAACTTTCAATTCACCATCTATTACGAATAATTCCAAAGAACGTCCCGGCGACCCGCCGCTGGTTCCTTTCCAGTCTCTCGGCAAATCGACCCGGTTGCTTGTCCGCCGCGTTTGCGGGTCGCCCGACAATTGTTTCGCCCGGACTCCGGGCAGGCTTGCCATGAAGACATCTTCCAGTTCATCAACCTGGATGAATGCGGGATACGGGAGCTTGGGTGGCCCGCCTGCACAACCGGTCAACAGTGTTGCCCCAAGAAAAGAAATTAAGTTGTTTCTACATCGTGATTTCATTGCTGCCTTCCAGAGTGGCAAGAAAAAATGCCGCCCAAAATCTGGGCGGCATATTAAGCAGAAGATGTATTCGGCTGGGTTCAGATCGCTTTCGAAACATTTGGAACATCAATGTCGCAATAGTATTCGGCGTGCTCTGATCCCCGGTTAGCGATCCGCTTCATCGTTGGCCACAACTGATTGCAGGTAACCAGTTGAACGGATGACGTGTTGAGAGGGTTCACGTATCACCCGCCTTCGAGTCATGCATCCGGCATGGCGGTTCGCCCGCGTGCCATCCTACATCTCATCTCCGTGCGTACCGGATCGGTACGCACGGAATGCTACTACATATAGTATTGGAAGGCGAGAAAACCACTATATTTAGGTGGTTTCCGGAAAAACACGAAAATTGACGACGAACAGGGAAAGAAAAGGTAGCCTTGCCGACTTACGTAAATCAATGAGAATGACTTGAGTGACAAAGCGATGATTGAGGGACGCTCAACCAGCCAGAAGGTAGGACTGCTTCTCGGGCCGTCCTTATTGCTGATTATGTTGTTGCTTGGCCGACCAGAACAGCTGAGCAATGCAGCATGGGCAACGGCGTCCATCGGTGTCCTGATGGCAATTTGGTGGGCGACCGAAGCTGTTCCGATCGCAGTGACCGCACTGTTGCCAGTAGTGCTTTTTCCGTTATTTGGTGTAGCGACTATTCAGGATACGACGGCGCCCTATGCGAACAAGGTCATCTTCCTGTTCCTCGGCGGCTTTATAGTTGCCTTCGCGATGCAACGTTGGAACCTGCATCGGCGGATTGCATTGGCCGTCCTGCAACGAGCTGGCGGCAGTGGACGATCTCTGGTGGGCGGCTTCATGCTCGCCAGTGCTTTGATCTCAATGTGGGTCATGAATACATCGACGACAATGATGCTGTTACCCATTGCCGTGTCAATCATTGCCGTTATCCACAAGACAGTTGTTGGCCTGAGTGATAAAGCCAAGGAAGACTTTCAATATTCCTTGCTACTCGGCGTTGCCTACGGCGCGACCATTGGCGGCATCGCAACGCTGGTCGGAACCGCCCCAAACGCGATGTTCGCAGCCTTCATGCTTGAGAACTACGGCACGAGTATCGACTTTTCGAGCTGGATGATGGTGGGCTTGCCGCTGTCGGCACTAATGCTTCCACTGTCATGGCTCGTACTAACTCGTTTGGTATTCAAAGTTGATTTCGTTACGTCGGGTGAAGGACGCGCTGCGCTCAGAAAGATGAAGGAAGACATGGGCTCCATAACAATCCCCGAAAAACGAGTTGCGATTGTCTTCGTCATCATGGCACTGACGTGGATACTTCGACCCCTGCTGATCAAGTTGCCAGGCCTTGCCGCTTTGGACGACTCGTTGATCGCGATTTCGGGCGCCATCCTTATGTTCATCGTGCCAAGCGGAAGTAAAGAAGATCCGTTGCTGCTGCGATGGAAGTATGCAGAACAATTGCCCTGGGGTGTGCTCCTGCTGTTCGGTGGTGGACTAACACTGGCGGGCGCCGTTTCGCGGACCGGCCTGGCTGAATGGCTGGGCGGAAGCCTGCAGGCAGTCGGCACCTTGCCCTTGATCGTCATCGTTATCCTGGCCGCAAGTCTTATCATCTTTCTTACAGAGCTAACCAGCAACATCGCGACCACTGCGACATTTTTACCCGTCGTTGGCGCCATCGCAATCGAGGCAGGGTACGACCCGATCATACTGGCTGTACCAGTGACGCTCGCCGCGAGCTGCGCCTTCATGCTGCCGGTCGCGACGCCGCCAAATGCGATTGTATTCGGTTCCGGGATGTTAACTATCCCACGTATGGCGCGAGCCGGGCTTGCGTTAAATCTAATTGGCATTGTTCTGGTGTCGGCCGTCGCCTACAAACTGGCACCAATGTTCCTGCACTAAAGTGGAGACCTGATCGGTGAGCGAAGAGTACGAAGTCAGTAAGCAGAACAAAGTACGGCAGTTGCGTGAGAAAGCTGTGTACGACAAGAAAACGGTGCACCAGATACTGGACTCGGCTTTGCTCGCTTCAGTTGGCTTCGTGCAGGACGGTCAGCCCGTTGTCGTACCCATGCTTTATGGCCGCGAGGGCGAAGTTGTGTTCTTGCATGGCGCCCGTAAGGCGCGGGTTATTCGCTTGCTTGAAAGCACAACGACGGCATGCATGAACGTGACGCACGTCGATGCGCTGGTTTACGCACGATCGGCATTTAACTCATCGATGAACTATCGCTCCGCTACAGTTTACGGGTCACCAAGGCTTGTGGATGATCCGGACGAGAAACTTCATGCTCTGCGAGTAATAACGGAGTGCACGATGCCGGGGCGTTGGGATGAACTACGCGAACCACTGGAGAATGAAGTCAAGAAGACGGGCATTATCGCGCTGGAAATTGAATCAGCGTCTGCGAAAATTTCCACCGGCATGCCCGATGATGAAGACGCAGACTACGAGATTCCGGTTTGGGCAGGAATATTGCCACTGAAATCGGCGTTTATGACGCTCGAAAGCGATGATCGTCTTATCGAGGGCGTTGAGGCTTCCGACGTTGTCCGCGCGATGGAAAATAAGCAACTGTAGGAGCGGCCCCCAGGCCGCGAAGCGAAGCGGCAGCCGCAGGCTGCAAAAAGTTTCAGCCGAGACATCTCGCGGCCTGGGGCCGCTCCTACAATAGTCCATTGCTGTTTTCTGCCTCCAGTCTCAAGAGCGCCTCTTTGGTGTCCAGTCCGCCGCCGAAGCCGGTGAGGTCGCCGCTGCTGCCGATAACACGGTGGCATGGCACGATAATCGGAATCGGGTTGCGACCGTTGGCTGCACCCACCGCCCGCACCGCTTTTGGCCGACCGATTTGTTTTGCGATGGCACCGTACGAGGTCGTTTCTCCATACGGTATTTCGAGCAGCGCTTCGAGCACGCTCACCTGAAACTCGGTGCCACTCAATTTCAGTGGCAGATCGAAATCCTTTCTTTCTCCGGAGAAATATTCTGCGAGCTGTGTACGTGCTTTCTCGAGTGGCTCTTCGTTGTAGATCCAGTCAGGCTCGGGGTCACGCCGCATGGCACCCTTCGGGAAACCGATCATCGACAATGCGTCGCCCACACCGGCCAGTAACAATTCCCCGATCGGGGTATCCAGGTAACAGTAGTACATCATTCAACCTCCAGAGTTCTCGCCGGAACTCCATAACAATAGTGCCGCGTAAGCTCGCCATGGACGCCATGCCTCGGCGCGGGCCTTTAGTTCTGCGGGTTTCATGCGATCACGGCCGGGCGCATCGAATGCTCGCAGCAAGCCCAGATCCGAGTGCGGAAATGCATCGGGATTCTTCAAAGCTCGCATGGCGATATATTGCGCCGTCCACTCGCCGATACCTTTGATAGCAACCAGTGACCGACAAAACTCATCAACGCCCTGAGCGGGATCGAAATTGATCTCACCCGCAGCGGTCGCTTTGGCTATTCGCCGGATCGTATCCGCCCGGCTTCTGATAATTCCCAGGTCACCAAGACGTGCCCGCAATAGTTTTTCCGCTCGCGGGAATATCAGATACGGCGCCAGACCGTCCTCGATTCCGGGCACGGCAACGTTGATCTTCTCGCCGTAGCGCTTCGCGAGTCGGCCGGACAAGGTAGTCGCTGCGGCAACGGAAATTTGTTGTCCAAGAATTGCTCGCACCGTTAACTCGAATCCGTCCCACACGCCGGGAACACGAATGCCCGGCTGCTTACGGATCAGGGATTTGAGTAATTTGTCTCGTGACAGAACGCTTGTGACATCATCAGGTGATGCATCGAGGTCAAAGATTCCACGCACTCGCTGAATGATCGGTAACAGTGATCGGGTGCCAGCGCCATGAACGGTGAGCAAGACATTGCCACCGCCATCGTGCAGATCGATGACTCCATGGACGTCGTCAATGGTCACGCTGCGCAGATACCGGCCATCTCGTGCAACTTCAACACCCGGTATCGCCCGGGCAGCGAAAAACTGCGTTAGCTGCGAAAAGCTGAAGGGCGAGCGGTAGGGTAACTGCACGGTCAGGCTCGCCGACGGATCAGTAACGGCACGCCGCCGTCGTAGCTCGCGCGGTGTTCGACCGTAGGTATTTCGAAAGGCGTCGTTGAATCGTCGCGTGCTACCAAAGCCGGACGCAATTGCGATGTCGGCCATGGGCAGCGTGGTTTGATCGATAAGGCGCTTTGCGAAGTGCAACCTTTGCGTATGTGCTACGGCTAGCGGGCTGGCGCCGAGATGTTTGCTGAACAGACGACGCAGGTGGCGGCTGGTCACACCGAGCCGATCAGATAAATGCTCGATGTCGCCATCGTCCAGTGCACCGTCGGCGATAAGCCGCAGGCCACGTTGCACTGTTGTCGATGTGCCTTCCCAGGCGGGAGTGCCGGGGGCACATTCTGGTCGACATCGCAGGCAAGGACGGAAACCAGCCTCTCCCGCTGCGGCCGCCGTCGAATAGAAAGAAACGTTCTCACTCTTCGGTGTATTCGCCGGGCAGATCGGTCGACAGTAAATTCCGGTCGTCTTAACGCCGATGAAGAAACGACCATCGAAGCGCGCATCGCGAGACAGTCTCGCGCGTTCGAATACTTCCCTTTCTGAGCTGTTTGAATTCCGGAGCATGCACAAAGTATACGCATACCCCGGATTCAAACTAGCCAGATTCGGACCTGTAGGATCGAATCCCGTCAGGCAGCGCTGCGGGTCTCGCCCTCACCGCGCTGTTGCAGCCAATCAGCGAGTTCATCGGAGCCGCCAATGAGCTTGCCATCAATGAAAACCTGCGGATACGTAATACTGGCCGAGACGGCTCGCAATGTCTGATCCGTGTAATCACGATTCAGCAGAAGTTCTTCGAACTCGATACCAGCGTCATGGAGTAGTCCTTTGGCGCGTACGCAGAACGGGCAACCATCACGCGTAAACACGGCGACGTCTAACGGCAGTTCACCTTCCGGGGCCAAGTACCTGAGCATGGTATCGGCATCGGAAACACCGTACGGATCACCTGGTACTTCCGGCTCGATAAACATCTTCTCGATCACACCGTCGCGAACGAGCATTGAGTACCGCCAGGACCGTCGGCCGAATCCCAGGTCTTCCTTATTCACCAGAAGGCCCATCTTGTCAGAGAAATCACCGTTGCCGTCGGGCAGGAAAGTTACGCGTTCCGCGCTTTGACTCCGCTTCCATTCGTTCATGACAAATGCATCGTTAACGGATACACAGATGACTTCGTCCACACCATTGGCCTGAAACTGCGGCACCAACTGGTTGTAACGAGGCACATGCGACGACGAACACGTCGGTGTGAATGCGCCGGGCAGTGAAAATAATACGACGGTCTTGCCATCAAAAATATCAGCAGACGTAACATCGACCCACTCGTGCTCTTTGCGGGTGCGGAATGTTACGTCGGGGATTCGTTGTCCTTCGAGATTGCTTAACATGTCTTGCTCCATTCGTTTGAATGAAGCCAGCATAGAGTTTTTCCATTAACTTATAAAACAGGTTATTTCGATCATACTGTGCTATTTTTTCGATGATGCGATCACCCACGCTGAAACAGCTTCGTTACTTTCTGGCGCTTTGCGAGGAACATCATTTTGGCCGCGCGGCAGAACGCAGCTTTGTCTCACAATCCGCCTTTAGCAATGCGATCCAGGAGCTTGAGGCTGCGCTCGCGACGCAGCTGGTTGACCGGACCAACCGCAGCGTAACGATCACAAAGAACGGACAGGACGTTGCCACGCAAGCGCGCTTGGTCCTGCGGGATATGGAAAGCCTGATTGAAATTGCGCAGGGTGATCACGAGCCGTTGTGTGGGGAACTGCGGCTGGGTGTCATTCCGACCATCGCTCCGTTCGTGCTGCCAGCCATACTGCCGAGAATCCGCAAGGCCTTTCCCAAGCTGCAGTTATATTTGATCGAAGACCAGACACAGCGTATCTACGAGCGATTAATGGATGGCGAACTCGATATCCTGCTGCTCGCCCTGCCCTGGGCGATGCACGGTATTGAAGAACAAGTATTGTATCGAGATGAGTTTTGTCTGGCGTATCGCCAGGGCACCGATCGGGTTGATCCCGAGAACTACCTATTCAACAGGCTCGACTCAGATAGTGTCTTGCTACTCGAGGATGGCCATTGCCTTAGAGACCATGCACTCGCCGCGTGCAGGATTCGCGATACTGAGAAGGTCCGGCGCTTTGGTGCCAGCAGTCTGCTGACACTGATCGAGATGATAGACGCGGACTTGGGCATTTCCTTCCTGCCCGAAATGGCGCGTGGGAGTTCATTGCTGCGAAATACGCGTGTGCGCCTCCAATCACTGAGTGACAAGAGTTACCGCAATATCGGCATGGTATGGCGCAAGGGCAGTCGCCGTGTTGACGAGTTTCAAATGCTCGGCGACTTCTTCCGAGACCACTGCTGACGGCGCGAACTCAGGGAGATGGGCGTCGATTTGCTCTTTGGCACTTTCGTTGGCCGGCCGACGAAGTAACCTTGCGCCATGTCCACTCCGAGTTCCGACAGCAACTCGAGTGATTCGACGTTACGTACGTACTCAGCGATAGTTTGCATCCCTGCTTCCCGGCCAACCTCAGCTATCAGCTTGATCATCTTCTGATCAACGGGATTATTGGGCAGGTCTTGCACGAATGTGCCATCGATCTTGATGTAGTCGAACTGCAGCTTTTGCAGGTAACTGAAAGAGCTGTAGCCTGTACCAAAATCATCCAGCGCAAATTGGCAGCCAAGATCACGCAATGTGGCAATTTGACGATCAACCTGCAGCGGTCGGCGGACGGCGAGGCTCTCTGTTATTTCGAAGACGATGTCGCTTGCCTGCACATCGTACTTCTCGAACACCTCCTTCACATATCCGGTCAAATCATCGTTCTCGAACGCGTTCGCGGAAAGGTTGATCGAAAACTTCAGTCTTTCATTGGGGCGCGAGTGCTCCGCGTAAGCGATGGCCGCGTTGCGAATCATCCAGAAGTCGATCTCGTGCATCAAACCGAAACGTACAGCGGATGGCAGGAAAGCGTCTGGCGACACGAAACTTCCATCCTCTGCTCTCAGCCTGATAAGCAGTTCATGATGCGTTGTCTTACCTGTCGATATGTTATTGATCGGCTGGAAGCGTATCTCGAATTTGTCTTCGTCAAGCGCTTCTCGCAAGTTAGTCATCCAGCTGACGTCAGTCTTGCTACGTTCGTCTTCGCCACGCGCCTCGGCGAATATGCGCATGCGATTGCGGCCGGCTGATTTGGCTTCGCGGCAGGCTATGTCTGCCTGGTTGACGAGTTCATCATGATGCAGGTTATCGCCCGCCATGATTGTGATGCCAATACTGCAATGCACGTGGAAAACCTGCTCGCCTTCAATATGGGCCATACGACGCATGTTGGTGAGAATGGTTTCCGCGGCTGCCTCGGCGCCAACGAGGTCTACATTGCGAACAAGTATTGCGAATTCATCACCACCGAACCGCGCGACCACATCGTCCTGCCTTATGCTTCGTTGCAGTTCGTCAGCAACTTTGCAAATGAGCCGGTCGCCCGCCGGATGACCGCAGGCATCATTGATGTATTTGAACTGATCAAGATCGATAAAGAAAAGAGCGCTGGTGCGATCCTCGCGCATGACCTTCATCACTTCTTTGCGTAGCTCTTCGTTGAAGCGTCGGCGGTTAAATAGTCCGGTCAGGCTATCGTGGTTGGCCAGTTTTCGAAGCTGTGCATCTCGTTCGCTGAGTGCCGAGGCAGTGGTTTCAAGCGCCTCGACGATGTCGGAGATTTCGCGGTGTTGTGCCGGCTCGAATTTTACTGCCAGGTTTCCCTTGGCCAGTTCCTGGATGGGAATTTGTAGTTCGGAGATAGATGCCAATGCCCTGCGCAAAGTATGGCGTCCGTACAGGGTGAACAAGATAAGAAGTGCCGCCAATATGACAACTGCAAAACGGATATTGGATAGCAGTCGATCATGAAACATCACAAAGTCGAGCTTCATCTTCACGAAGCCGAGTAACTCAGTCTTGGCCGGGGCAGCTGCGCTGGCTTCGTCGAAGCCAAACAGCCCGTCATCAGGAATCGACTCGATCCAGACGGGAGCCAGAATTTCGAATTTTCTCGGATCGAGCATTCCGCCGGACATCAGGTACGGTTTGTTCTCACCGACAACTGCGATCGCTTCTTCCAACCGTGAAGATGACAAGACATCTATGGGATCAATGTCGCCAGGATAGTCGACCGTGTGCAGAACACTGCCATCTTTCGCGTAGTAGATAACCTGATCAATTTCCGGATAGCGATCGACGAAGCTGTCCAGACTTAATCGTGCCTCATCATCGTCCAAGAGATACAGGGGTGAGCCAAGTTCGTTAAGTTGCTCGGTCCATTGCAAAGCCCAGCGACTGTAATTGTCCTGCAAGATCCATTGGCCGCCCCAGTAGAGCCCGCCTATTGCCATGAATCCAACGAGCGCAGCACTTACCACCTGAATAGAAAGTATTTCGTGAACGAGTGCGCGTTTGCCACCCTTGTTACTCGGGGTCTGGTCGCCGAATCGACTCTTTACAGAACCTATAATTGCAAGGAGACGCTCTTTCACCGATTAGCCACTTCAGCACCGCCACGCGTCACCACCCGAACCGCCGATAACGGGCTGATCGCAGGGACGCTGAGCAGGCCATCATCGTGAATTTGTCGAATGATTTTGGCGATGGTCGCTGCTATGTCTTCTGCCTGCGTCGCCATGCTAATGGTTGCACCCATCGTCAACATTGATTCGTAGGGTACGGCAACGGCGACCTGCCCTCGCTTCGCGGAGTTCAGAATTTGCTGCAGTGATCGTGCGCTTAAGATGCGATTATCAGGAAACAGCCAGAAGCCATCGATTTCGTGGGACATGCGCCGGAACAGGTAGAGCGTCTCCTGGTCTGAATGCGCAATTCGAACACGTAGCTCGATATTGTGTTTTTGCGCCGCTATCCGCGCCTCCGTAATCAGCTCATCGTGACCCTCGCCGATGATAATACCAATGCGTGAAATAGTAGGATCAGCCTCGGTCCACGCAGCAAGCTGGGCGTCGAGCGGCGCGAGCGGCGCGATACCCCGGCTGCGCTCAGTTAGTAGCCCATAATCCTGATGATTGAATACCTGGCTGAAAATGACGGGCATGTTAGCCATCGCGACCGAAGACATTGCTGCCCGTAAACCGATAGCAACCACGGTGCCTGAATTCGAATCGTTGATAATACGAAGAACGGAGACCGGCGGCTGACTACTGTCACCAAGATCGAAGATCTGGAAGTCATCGAGATGCTCGGTCAGAGCATTCGCCACATCAACAAATGCAGGTTGACTGCTCGTTAGCACGATAGCCACGGCAGGCAGGCGCGGCGGTTCAGTATCGGGCTCGGGTACTTTAACGGGTTGTTCCGGCTCCACTACAACCGGCGCGCTAACAACTTCGGGCTCGGCGACGGGCTCGATTTCCGGCGTGAATATCGAGCAACCGGCGAGCGTCAAAGCGACAAAAAAAACTGCGCAACGGATCATTATCCGCATTGTGGTGCCATTCCCTGGCATTGAACTTCTTCCCATATCCGGCTACAAACCACGCAAGTTGCGATAATTCCCTTAGATTCGCCATTTGTAGCCGAATTTGGCGGTTTTTTCTGTGTTACAGGTCCCTAAAACGCCATAATTCCGGCCGGCACCCGGCGCCCTCCGCGCGGGAAAATTTGCGTCTGAACATTGGCCGGCCAGTGAAGTCACATAAAGAAGAAAAGTATTGGAGGTAATCATGCTACTGAAGAGGGCTCGAAGTACGACAGCGATAATCTGCGGACTCGTTCTTATGAGTTCCATCGCTGCCGAAGCTGACGACTGGAACCATAAGAGCTTCAAGACAGTTGGCGGCGGCGCACTCGAATTTGAATTTCCCAAGTCGTGGGGCAAGAAACCCGAGTACAACATTTTCGATTCTGTAACTGACATCCAGTTCGGACCGTTCGGTACCAGTGCAAAACCGATTTTCCTTGTGCACCTGCAGGCCATTGTTGCCGTTGATCCGATCAGCGACGCCGACCTGATGGAAATCACCAAGATAGAAGTTGAAAATCTCAGGAACACTGCGTTTGAAACTGACATTCCTGTCAGTGACTTTGAGGGTCCGAATATCTCGGCACACCTGTTTTCGATTACCGATAAGGAATCAAAAAGGGGTGAGTTCGACTACCTGACGATGGCCATCGTCAGTTCAGGGCCACTGCTGATCAAATGCTATTTTTTCTCGAGCGATGGCGCTCCGGAATTTGGTCCCGACGCGATGCAGATGATGCGCAGCATAAAGTACACAGCGCCTGAACCAAAAGAGGAAAAATAGACGTAACGATCTCGATTTCAATCGGTGGCGAACACTCCCTGATCCGTCACGTAGTCCCGTTACACCCAGCCAGTGCCGTTACTCGATGATGTAAGTCGCGAATATCTCGCCGCTTCCGGGCTCAACCGCGAGTGTGCATGGTCCCGGGCACGCAGCGGTACTGAAGTTGTCCTCCGCATTCCAGTCGGCATCGTAGAATTCGAATGACAGGTGCATGATCGTGTGATCCTTCACGTCCTGTCCCTCGAATACGGCCATCACTTTATCGCCGATGGTTGCCGGAATACCGTCGATGCCGCCGAAGTAAAGCCAGTGATACGTCGTTCGTGATGTGTCGAACTCACCGACCCGGCCCTCAATCGAGAAACGCTGATTCTCGGTCAGGCCGAAGCTGATTGAGCGCAGATCATCGGGAATGTTCCACTGCGGATCAAAGAACTCGATCTCGTCGTCTTCGGTCATTTGGATGCCGTCGGCTGCCGCATCGACGCAAGGTGTGTTGTTGTACTTGCTAAGCCAGAGCCCTTCGCACACCGTCATGAACGGACGGTAGGTCCAGTCGTTCGCTATCGTATGCGGCACGGCCTCGAGGCCTGTGGCTGTCGAATCGTCCGGTCGCCGGACCTGGAAGTTGAAACTGATTTCGCCATCACCGTTGCGTGAGCCGTGGCTGGTTCCGGGCGACTGGGGGATGCCTAAAAATGAACCCCAGTCGGCATCTCCGTCTTCGTCGACACGAATACCGCGATAGTAGACGGTGACTCTGAAGTCGACTTCGAGCGGGTTTAGCCCGAGCGCAATCTCCTGAAGGTCGTCACGGCGGTCGTTGTCGGTGTTGGCCAAATTCGGATCCGATCCGTATGCATGCTCATCGCCATCGACGACCGTGTCGAAGTCCGCGTCGGCGTTGCGGGGATCGCTGTAGACTCGGTACGGTGCTTGTCCTGCTACCCGGACGATCCATCGGCCCGCGACCGTATCGTCGACTTCAACCTCGTCACCATCAGAACGCCTGTCGTCATCCGTGTCGGCATCGGCCGGGTCGAGAGTGATGATGCCGAGATCGCGCAGGGCGAAACCGCGCTCTTCGACGAAGTCGTCGAGGCCGTCATGGTCGGTATCGGTGTCACTGGGATCCGTCCCCGCCGTCCACTCGACGCCATCGGGCAGGCCATCGCCATCCGTGTCGGCAGTAGCCGGGTCAGAGGTAACGTGTACAACCACCGGCTGGACCTCGTCGCACTCGGAATTGCAGATTTCGCTCATCGGCGACGTTCCGACCTCGAAAGGCGGCAGGACGCCGTAGACGTTGATATTCCAGCCAAGCGTTTCTTCAATGTTGGCGAGGCCATCGCCGTCATCGTCGGCAAACTGGTTACGGTCGGTCGGATCCGTCGGATCCCCGCCGAGTTCGCGCTCGACGCCGTCGGAGGCCGTGTCATCATCGGTATCGCGATCGATGGGCGAGGTCGGTACCGCGGCCACAAAGATGACCTGTCCGGACGGTGTAGTCTGCTTGTCGAAACCACAGATTTCTTCCATGTCCGGAATGCCATCATCATCGGTATCTTCGCTGCTCGGATCGGTAATCCAGGTACCGTCCGGATTGCCGTAGGCGCTGCAGTCGATAGTCGCGCCAGCTTCCTCGGCATCGGTCAGCCCGTCAGCATCCGTATCGGGTGCGGAGCAGCGCGGGAAGACCCGGCGCACTCCCGCGTCCGTCGTAACATCCCAGCCGATCAGGGCTTCCTCCCGATCATCAAGGCCGTCCAAATCGGTGTCGACCATCGCATCCGAGCAATTGTGTATGTACTCCAGGCTGGCAACCATACGGTCCTTATCTACGTCCTGAACGTAGGCGAGCTTGATGTCGTCTTCGGTCTGAAGAATAAAGTCATCGAGCCCGATGGTCTGGTCGATGCCGTCTGCTGTCAGGATTTCCCACGCCTTCGGAATTCCCGGCTCCACGGCGGCTTTACGAACCCGATACACGCGTTCGATGCCCACGTCGTCGATGATCGTGGAGAAACTGTCACGGAGCTCCTGCTCCGAAAGCGATAACATTGGTGTGTCTTGTTCGCTGTAGTGTTTCAGCCCGATAGCTTCAAGTGCATGCCTGAGTGTAATTCCTACGTGATCACCATCACTATTGAAGACAATGCGTCGATCCATATCGCCGACGATGCGACCGGAGCCTGTTGATACGCGATGGTATTCGGTCAGGTCGCCTTCGAGGTCACCGTCGCTGTCGAAGCTGCCGAAATCAATGACGAGAGCGGTCGTGTGTTCGACAACTTCCTGCGAACTGAACGCGAAGTTTCGATCCAACTCGTCGGCGATATCGTAGTTCGAGATCACGAACACCAGCCCGCGCGGGTTCTTCATCAGGCTTTCGAGGAGCTGCGGGAATATCACGTCGTTGGAGAAGATAAAGGGCCCGCGCTCCGGAACGAGCGGACCAAGGTGAAATCCCTCGGCGGGTTCATTGTCGGGCAACAATGTCGCGACCGGTTTCAGCCGTGTCGGATCCTGCGGGTCCTGGATGAATGCCGTCACCTGGAGGTTGCTGATGCTGTACGCCAGGTCGCTTGCGTTCTCGATCGAAATCGTCGCGCTCATCCGCGCGCCCTGCACCGATCGCGTCACGGTGGAGCCCTTGGTTATTTCGACATCGGTCTGCAGAGACTCTTGATACGCCGCTTGGGTCTGGGCAGCTGACGTGCGCGTGCTCGAGGACGTCCAACTGCCGGTCCAGCCCGTTTCGAAACCAACATTCGTCGTCCACTTTCCGCCAGGGGCGAAGATGAGCTCGCCCACCTCGTACTCGGTACCGACCGAGATCTTGGCCATAGCCTCCTGGGTGTTGGAATTGCTGTTGCTGTATTCCTGCTTTTGACTCTGTGTCAGAGTCGAACTGACATTCTTGGTTTCAAGCTCTCTCGTTTCGACAGACGTCGTCTCGGTGAACCGGACATCGAGCTGCAGATCGATATCCCCGACTTCGATGGTCGGGGCGGGCAGGTCGGCGACCCGGGGGTTGCGGATCGCGAGTACCACCTCGTCGTAGTCGTTGATCTGGTCACCGTCCGAGTCCGCGAAGATCGGAGAAGTCAGGTGGAAGTTGAATTCAGTGCCATCGATGAGACCGTCTTCATCGGTGTCTTGCCGATACGGAACGCTGTAGATATCTTCGAGTTCCTGCCGGTCTGTCAGGTCGTCAGCGTCCGTGTCCGCAACTCTCGGGTCGGTCAGCGCCGTTTTCTCTCGGGCGTCGGACACACCATCTTCATCAGTGTCACGCATCGCCGGATCACTTGTTACCGATCTGGTTTCAACCTCGCCGTTGGCAAGGAAGATCGTGACCTCCCAGCCGTTGACCTCAGCGACGTCGGACAGGCCATCGCCGTCGCTGTCGAGAGTATCGGAATTGACATGTTGAGCAGGGTCGCTACCGCCGCCGCTATCGCAGGCGACCATCAAAGCACCGGTGGCCAGAAGAAAACCCAAGAGAAGTGATTGATGACCAATCGTTGAGCACTTCCGCCAAATTGGCTTTACAAGTTCGCACCGGCCCACGTGACTGGCCCACATTAGGACAACGAGCCCGCGGAACAGACAAGCTGTTGATCTACGAATGAGCATGATCGTCTCCCTTGCTGCTGAGTTATCGGCAGCCCGGCGATCTTGAGTCCTCACGATAGAACGTCGTGAGGAAGGCGAGGACCCGTAGCTTTGCGTCCCTGACTTTGGTCAGGTTTGCCTTTGTTGTTAGAGCGATTTTCGCATGCCGAGAAAAGCAGTCAATTATGGGATGTACCTAAGGCCTGCTTTGGGCTAAAAAGTGTCTACATACGGAAGGCAAATTGTGGTTCGTGCTCTTTTCTATCTGCGAGATGCCGGAGAATGAAAGAACTTATAAAGAAATATCGAGTCCGGCCCGTGACAATCGGCGCAAAGTGGCTGGACAAGCTCAGGCATCCTCAAGAACAGGCCTTGTAAATGCTCGGGTCGCCCGTCAGCGCGCTCTTGATGCAGATTGTGGCAAGTTGGACAACCAATTTGACCCACCCTGGCTGCATGGCCTTGCTCATTGAAAACCGGCATTTCCGCAGCTGAATTTCCACGAATGGATTTTCTGACTTGCTGCGACCAAGCGATGACATCCGCCGGGTGTTCGGCGGGATCCGGATCATCGTCATGGCAATCGCGGCACAGCGTATTAACTGCGATAGTGGCCTGGCCTTGTTCGCGTGCCCACATCAACGGCTTATCGGACGCGTGGGGTGCATGGCAGTAACCGCATGTGCCACGAGCCTCAAAGTCCTTGCTCCTTCTTGATCCCTTGTCGTGCACGCTGTCCGCGATGGCGGCCTTGTCCTGGTGGCAGGCCTGACATATCTGGCCACCAGCACTGCTGGCACGCATAAACAAGTTCACCTTTTCAGGCGCACCCTCGCTCTCGTTCAAGTGAGCGGAGTGGCAGGTGCCGCAATACATTTTGCCATCATCATTCATCGGAAATTCAGGCGAGCCGCCGAGCTCCGGTACACTGATATGCTCCGAGGGCACAATGCCTAGCCGATGGCCCCTGTAGCCATCCTTCCATATGTCGCGGGAGTCTTCGACGAAGCCGTCGTGGCAGGACAGGCACATGCCCGAAGTGCTGGCAATGTCCTGCGTGCCGGTCGGTTCCTCTGGATACTCAACAACAGGGACGATAGGATTCGCTCTGCGGCCCTTGAAGTCACGAATCCGCAGTACGTGACACACCCCGCACTCGAACATGTCGGCCGCTTCTTCAGCCAGCGGTGGATTCGATGACGGAACGACAACGAGGGCGACGCACAGTACCGACAGAACAATCCGGATGTGGCTCATGGCAGCGGCTCCATCTCCAGCACCAACACGTTACCCACGAGCATCTGCACAACAAGCAAACGAGAACCGTCTGCAGCAAGGCCGACAGGTGTGTCGAACACTGTCGTCTCGCCGCCCTCGCCGAGCACGTACAGAGGTTCGCCGGCGGCGTCGAACACCTGAATGGCGCCGAGATAGCTGTCGCTAACGTAAATGCGGCCGGCGGAATCCAGCGCAATTCCCTTCGGCCGGAAGAAAGTGCCCGGCTTGCCGCCCATCTTACCGAAGGACAAAAGCAGATTGCCCTCAGGGTCGAACTTCTGCACGCGCTGATTTAGAACATCGACAACTAGAACATTGCCATCCTCATCCAGCGCAATTGTCGCTGGATAGCGGAACATGCCAGGATCTTCACCTTCACCACCCCAGCCACGAAGGTACTTTCCTTCGGCGGAAAACACGAGGATACGGTGACTGTTATTGACGCTTACATAAAGCTCCTTGCCATTCGCTGATACCGCGACATCGACGGGATCGGCTTCTTCGCCATTTTCTTGCAGCGCGATTTCCCGCCGGAAGCGACCATCAGCGGAAAACACCTGCAGGCGCTGATTGCCCTTGTCCGCGACGTAAACCTCGCCTTTACGGCTGACCCCAAGCCCGACTGGGCTCTCGAGCTGTCCCTCCTCCGAGCCTCGTGCGCCGAGCGTGGCGACGCGTGCGCCAAGATCATCGAACACGGCGACCTGGTGGTTGCCACCATCGACGACGTAAATCCTGCCGTCTTTGCCTATGCCAACATCGCTCGGCATGGAAAGAGCAGCACCCAGTTCCATACTGGTCTTGTGGGCCGTTGTGACGATGTCTTGAGCCATCACGACACGACAGAGGATCAGAGCCGCGCAGACGAGCATTGCAGGGACTTTTACCTGGTTCAGTTTTCGCTTACTTGTCATGACATGCCTGGCAAATCTTTTCTACTCTGAGTCGATGATCAGATCCTGGTGGATCGGCCACTGAGTACCCTTCCAACTGATCGTGGTGGGGGTTGTGGCAAGTGGCGCAATGCACCTCTCCGTTGTAAGGGTCGACCGGAAGGATAATCCCCCGCACCACCTCGGCCTGTTGCATGTTTTCGGTTACTTCCGCAGACGGAACGGCCAGATGCTCCCAGCCGACCGGCTTGCCCGAGAATGAATTGCCCGGATGTGGTCGAACCGTGTGGCATCCGAGACACACATCGTTAAGCGATTCCTGCATATTGAAGTCCACGGCCAGCCAGCCCCGCTCGCCTTGCACCGGTAGGTTGGCATGACACAAAAGGCAGGTCGGTTGCGGCGGATCACCCGCTTCCACCACGTGCGGATTCAGTCTTTCGTAGCCGAGTCTGCTGTGGCACTGGTAGCAGTACTCACTCGTCTGCGGTGATTTCCGGTCGCGCAGAAACCCCGGGTTCATGAAACTGTAGGACTTGACCGGATGCGCACATTGATAAGCAACGTCGTGGCATGTCGTGCAGACGAGCTGCCCCTCCCGCAAATACGCACGATGGCCTTCACCCACATTTTGTTCGTCAACCAGGATGCCGGATGTGTGCCTGCACGGGCGTGCGTCGCCTCGGCTCCCATGGCAGGTGTCACAGAGCTGCTCGGTACTCTCCGCTGTCAGACCCAGATTGTTGACCGCGGGCGTCACGGTCTCGTGGCAGACCTGGCACGTACCTTTGTTCCAGTGTGGATCACCATCGGCACTTGCTCCTTCGGAGAGGAGCAACACCGCGGCAATCTGCACCGCTATGGCCAGGCTAATAGCCGATATTTTCATGATTGTCGCCATGGCAAAGAAGATCGCAAGAACCGGATTGCAGGCCCGTGTCCACGAAGCGAAGTGTACGCCGTCAACGCCAATGGAACAGATTTAGCTCTGGTTTAAGGGAGTGTTTTTGTTCATCCTAACCTGAGGAGTCTAGATGAATCAGAAACCAAGAGGACGTACATCGTCGTCCGAACAGATCATTTGTGACATCAAACGCAAGACGCGCAAGCAATACAGTGCGGAGGAGACGATCCGCATTGTTCTGGATGGATTGCGTGGCGAAGCCAGCAACCTACTAAACGTGAAGGAAAGACCTTTAACGCTGAAAAAAATCGAATCAAAATCAGAATACGGAAAGATCGTATTCGCCGAAAAGATTGTGCGGCCAAATGCAGCGTAACTGGATATATCCGGGTTCGCCCTATTGCTCGATAGAATCTCTGGCGCAATCGCGAATTTCCAATCACAGAAAGAGTGATGACGCGGATTAGAGCCGCTAGTCCTGTCTGTCCAAATCTGCCCTGAATTGGAGCGCACCGTCTACCAGGCGTCTACCAAGACCAAAACCAGCCAGCGCGCACGCCGAAGGTACTCGCTAACTGTTTGATATGTTTGGTGCCGGCACCACGAATCGAACACGGGACCTACTGACTACATATCAGAGTCACAATCAAGGAATGGCGGGGTCTTCAGCTCGATCCTCTTAGAAGTTTGCCGCGTTTAGGGCTCGTAGGCACACCGTACAGAAGTGTTTTCTTAGAAGAACATCTGGCATAAATCCGCCAGGTCCCGCTTCCGAAACGAGTGTTCCGTCTGTTGCGGCGATTGTGACGCACGTTACGTCATAGCTCTCAAGGCGCGCGAGAATCTGATCAAACCATCGTCCGGGTCGTCAAACGCATGATGCTCTTTCAAGGTATCGACGAGCTCATTGTAATCCCGCCACGGCAACGCCGCCGTGTATCGGTAGAGCTGTGTAATCACCTTTAATAGGGTCCGAAAATCCTCTTCCCTGTTCGCCAGGCGCAGTCCGTTGACGTAATCGTCGCGCTTGACGTTCGGAATGATGATCTTGCTCTCGTCGGCACTAACGAGCTCGGCGGAGAGAAACAGCCTGGCCAGCCGACCGTTGCCATCATCGAACGGATGTACCTGGGTGATGACGAAGTGCATGAAAACCGCGCGGGCGAATCCACGGGGAAGGTCCAGATAACGTTCGAATCCCTGCGTCAATGTGCCGTTCACCGTCTCAGGCGCAGCGAAGATGACGTTGCCGGCCTGATTAGGCTTTTCTTTCCATTGTCCCGGCCGCTTGTCCGGGCGATTGTGCATGAGAAAGGCATGCCTCCGCGTCAGCAGTTGCCGGAACTTGCCGGGCGTCGACGGCGTATTTACCATCTCGTCGGTGTCGACCGCGATATCGTACACCGCGAGAATATCGTGGCTGTCCGCATGCCTCGATTCGTCCACTCGACGTTCGAAAACGATCTCCTCGGCTTCGCTCAACGGGAACCGCGTACCTTCGATGTAGTTCGAAAAAAACGACTCAATAAACGCCTGGTGCCGCCAGGAATGCCGATCGAGTGTGACTTCGATTGCCGGCAATTCAAAATCGCCGAGCGCGCGCACGAGCGCATCAAAACAGCTTACAACATGGGGATCGAACGGCTCCCGATTAGCACGGGCGATGGCGCGTTCCGACTTCAGGATGCCAGCATGCGGCCGGGTGGCGCAAAGGGCACCGATAACTGCATCGAGCCGCGCCGCTTCCTCTTCCAAACCCAGTTGTGGAGCGATGCCGTTCGCTTTGCGCCGAACCTCCTTCAGGTAGCTTTCCCCCATGCGGGTCATGACCTTTTCAAGTTCCGCCTCCAGGGCTTCCTGGCCGAGGGCGCGGGAGATTCTGCCTCGCCGGCGACTCGCACTCAGATTCTCGAGCCATGCACGGGCGTCATCGGAGGCATGGAGTTCCTTGGCGATCGGTCGAGTGGCGATCTTCACATCGCCCGGAGTCACGCTGATGGTCAGCGGACCGATCTTGTAGTTGCGGTAGGCGCTGACTGGTCTCGTCAGGAAAACCGTGCCTTTTTCGGGCCGCAGGCTGATCGCCGTGCGGTGCGAGACGATGGCATCCGGAAAGGTCCATTGCGCGATGTCGGGCCAGTGGGAAAACACCAGGGTGGCCGGATCGTCATCCGGCTCGCAATAGATACCATGGCCGAGAGATTGCCACCCCTGGCGCGCGGCCTTCTTTCTGAGGGTATCCGCCGAACCGTCGCGATTCTTGATGTAGAGCGCCATTGCCAGCATCCGGCTGCTTGAGGAGACGGTATTATGTCCTTTTTTCTGAATATAAGACAATACTTGGCCGGTTTTACGAATATAACGTGACGTTTGTCCGGATTCCCGAAGATAACAGGCCGAAATGGCCGATTCCCGAATATACCGTGCTTCGGTCGATTCGAAGTCCGCAGTCGGCGATTTTGATGTCTGGCTGTTCAACCGTTGCCGTTACATCAAATTTCGCCGCTTTAGTCAGGGCGGTGTCGAGCAATCGGACTTCTGCAGTGGTATCCATTTCTACGCAATGTCCACGAAACGTGGACGGCTGTGATTTGCGGACATCTGTCTTTAACGCTGTCGCGAGAGCCTCGCACACGTGGGCATAAAAAAGGGGTCGGAGCCTGCTAGCTCTAACCCCTCTTTTTTCTTAGAAAATTTGGTGCCGGCACGAGGAATCGAACCACGGACCTACTGATTACAAATCAGTTGCTCTACCAACTGAGCTACGCCGGCTTATGTCCTCGAAAATATCGAGGGAGCCGGATTATTCCGGTTTCAGGCCTCTCTGACAAGGGTTTTGCTCTCCTATTGGGGACAAGTAGCGTCACCCCGCAGCAGAACTCGCTCCTGGCCGTATTTTTCAACGATCGCACCAGCCCCTTTTCCGGGTGGCAAACCGATATCCACGAAGAAAACATTACCGTCCCGGGTTCTCGGTGATATTTCGGCAGGAAGATCCAGCGAGCGAGCCTGCAGCTCGATTTTCTCGGCTCCAGCGACATCGCCAAACAACCCCAGTGAGATTTTCAAACCTTCATCGTCAGTACGAACCAGGTAGGCATCGCTCAGCCCACCCGCCGACAATTGCGCCAGCATGTCATTGGCCGTCGCCTCGTCTGCAATATTTCGAATTTGTACCCAGTGACCAACGAATATCTGCCCTCTTGTCGTGCGCAGGGCAGCATTCATTCCCTCGTTTGAGTACTCAAGTACCGCCGAATCTGCATCCACGCTTTGCCTGAACGGGCCGACGGTCACACACGCTCGACCAACCACTGCTTCCAGAGCCGACGGGTCTCCGGATCCAAGTACTGCACCCACGCTAGTGAACGCATCAGCGTCGCGATCAGTCGTCACCTCGAGTGGCGGACCAAGATCCGTTTCTTTTACAAACTCCACGCCAGGTTCAGATTCTTCCTCGGTAAATAAGCCCCACATCAGATAGAGAATGTTGGCGAGCAGCAGGATCAGCAGAATATTCTTCATTGAGCGTTTTCCAACATGTGTGCAAGCCCGTGCAGAACCAGATTTGGGCGGTGCAACGGGGCCTCTTCGAGCGCCCCAACAATGCGCGACGCACCACCGCCGGTCAAGATGATTGTTGGCTTAAGACCGTTGGATTGCAGAGTACGAACCGCCCGCTCCACGGCGCCAACAACTGCATTCTGTGCACCTTCCCGAACCGCAGCGGCCGTATTACGCCCGAACATCTTCAGTTCACCCGCCACCGGTTTCGAGGATGCTTTCACTGCCGGAATGTCACTGGTGGCTGAAGACAGGGAATCGAACATGGTCTCAACGCCTGGAATGATCTGACCGCCGAGATGCACACCATCGCCATCCATCGCATCCAGCGTCACTGCAGTTCCTGCATCGACTATCAGGCACGCTGACTGCACTTCCGCCCAGGCACCGATCATCGCTACCCAGCGATCTACCCCCAGTAGCCGCGGTTGCCGGTAGCTGTTGGTCACTCCCCAACCGCGTTTCTCGCTACGTGCAAAATGCACGTCGGCGTTACAGTGCATTCCGATCACGCCCGACAACCGGGTCGCAAAACTGGTACCGGCAACATTGCTGGCGCGCACCGCGTCCACGCGGCGCGGCAATTTCGTCGTCAATACCGAAAGCCCTTGCTCGCGAATCTTTTCCTGAGATATATGCCCAGTGCGACGAATGTCGCCATCGTCAAGGACGCCCCACTTCAATCGCGAGTTACCAACATCGAGCAACAACACGCTCACTGCCGTTCTCCCCTCGAACCCGCTGTGATTATGGAGCCGGATGTCACGCGTCGAACGCCCGAGTCCGGAGTCTCAACCAAAAGCGCCCCATCGCTGGCGATACCGGCGCCCACCCCTGAGACCTGCCCGTCTGCGGTATCTACTGTGATATCACGTCTGAGGAGCCAGTCATAAAGAGGCCAGCGATCGGCCATTGCCGCAAAGCCCGATGTCTCGAAGTCGACAAACGCTTGCAGCAGATGTGTCGTGAATTCACCGGCAATCTCTTCATGACTTAGCTGAGCATCACATATGCTTTTTAGATCGACGACCCGCTGAGCCCAATCCGTTTCGGTTCCGAGATCGAGCTTGCTCTTCAAATCGACGTTTACGCCGATGCCCGTCACAACAGTCGCCGTACCGGCAGACTGCTGCTGCACTTCGGTCAGAATGCCACCCAACTTTCCGTCCAGCGCTACAAGATCGTTCGGCCACTTCAGTTCAACGCCGCTGGCGCCAAGCGATTCCAACGCATCAATAGCGCCCATCCCCAGCGCCAGAGTCAGCGCCGGGAGGTCCTCCGGTTGCCGTGCAAACGTGTATGCCGCCGATAGACACAAACCGGACCCGGGCGGCGACTGCCACGTCTTGCCATGACGGCCACGGCCTGCTGTTTGATTATTTGTTACTGCAACGCTGAGCATGCCCGGTTCCGGCGCGGGCATTTGCATCAGGTAACTGTTGGTGGAGTCGATCTCGGAGAACACTCTGATGTGCGCCAGTCGTTCCCGCACCGGGTCTTTCGCGAGCTGTCGAATTACCTCGGCGTCAAGACTGGTCATCACCCGATACCTCAGCCTTTGCGGCGAAAAATCATTAAACCGGTATTGCGGTGCTCAGTGCCGTCTCGCATACGCCTGATGTTTGAGCGGTGCCAGAAGATGATGAGCATCGTCATAACAGTGGTGTATATGAACAATGGCTGGCTTTCGAGCTCAAGGGTAAAGCCCAGGTAGATGGGCAGCGCGGTCGCGGCAGTCATCGTCGCAAGTCCAACGAAACCAGTAACAACGAGCACCCACGCCCAAACGAAGAGCACACCAATTATCAATTTCGGCCCTAGAATGATGAGCGTGCCGATGTACGTACCTGCGCCCTTGCCACCCCGGAAGCCATGGTAGATCGGCCATACGTGACCGAGTACAACAGCGGTGGAGCAACAAATCGTCAGCCATGTTCTTGAAAGCATGGGATCTTCAGGGACAAACGGAAGGTCCAGCTCAGGAATAAGCCCTGCGCCAATAACGCCTTTGCCGATATCGATGATCACAACACCGAGCGCGAAAATCAGTCCCTGGGTTCGCAGTGCGTTGGTACCGCCTGCATTACCGCTACCCATCGTGCGGATATCTACGCCACCTCGTAATTTGCCCATAATCATTGAGCCCATCAGGGAGCCCAGAAAATAGCTGACTAAGAATTTGACGCCCAATTCCAACATTTGTGCTTTTCCAACTTTGCGAGAACAGTCGCGCGCATTGTAGCATCGGCATATGGCTGCAGACACGATCCACCTGTTTCTAAATCCGACCGCCGGGCGCGGCCGTGCTGGCCAACGTCAGCCGCAAATTCTCGAGCTGTTACAACAAAGCGGCATTGATATTGAGTATCACGCAAGTCAGTCGCACGGGAATCTCGAATCCCAGGTATTGCAACACGTGAATGAGGGTGTGAAACGCATAGTAGTGGCCGGCGGCGATGGCAGTGTTCATGAAGCTGTTAACGGCATTATGAACTCTGCCAACGACGCGGCACTGGGTGTCATTCCAACCGGCACCGGCAATGACTTCGCCAAAGCTTGCGACATTCCCCTCAACTGGGAGCACGCAACCAAACTACTCGCCGATCGCATCGCGGCGGCCGGGACACCGCGGAAGGTTGATGTGGGTCGATTCAATGATCGTTTTTTTGCGAACGGCGCGGGGGTCGGTTTTGATGCCAAGGTCACTCGTGTGGCGCAGTCTATTCGGCTTCCTATTGGCGACCTTGTCTATCTACTCGCAATTTTCCGAACCATGTTCGAGGGCATCGCGACCCCACAACTAAAGATAGTCGCGGGTGATTACACCTGGGAAGGCCCGCTTACGCTGGCAACTATTAGTAACGGCCCGTGGGTGGGTGGCATGTTCCACATCGCACCGATGGCGAACAACTCGGATGGCAAGATGGAGTTGCTGGTCGTAAAGCCGGTAACGAGGCGACGCATTTTGAGTTTGTTACCGAAACTCATGGATGGCGAACACTTGCAGGAGGCGGAAGTAATTCATCGACCCATCACTGCGCTGCGGATAGAAGCCGAACAACCTATTCCGTCGCACCTGGATGGTGAGGTTCAACCGCTGCAGACTGATTTTGAACTGTCCGTACTGCCGGACGCCCTAGACCTGCTTTGATGTCGAGCGCGCCGTGCCCAGATAGATCGCTATCAATGCAATGCCAGCACCCAAAAGTTCCATAGCTGTCATCGGCCGGCTGAAGAACAGCACGTCCCAAACGAAGCTCAAGGTCGGCTGTAGTAGTAGCGCCAACCCGGCCTCCACCGTCGAAACCTCAGAAAGGCTACTCACGATAAACAACCAGCCCAGACAGTGGGAGAGGACACCGTAAGCAACGAGCCAACCCATGTCTTCGATGGTCGGTATCGCCAGCGACTGCCCTTCCACAAGCACGGTCGCTGCCAGCATCACGGCACAAATTACGGAGACCACTGCCATTTCGCGTGTGGGTACGCGGAATGTTGACGTCTCGCGAACCTTACGCAGAGTTAAGAGATAGCTGGCGTATGCCGCTGCGGTAAGCAATCCGAATATGACGCCGAGTTTGTAGTCTTTCGGTAGCGCGTCCCAGTCAAGGCCGATGATTAGTATGAGACCCAGAAAAGCTAACGGCACAGCGAACATTTGCACAGGTCTCGGCATCTGTCGCAGAAAGACGATGCCCACAATCATCATGATGAATACTTGAAAGTTCGCCAGCAGCGTGGACAGGCCAGGGCCAACGTAAATGATGCTGCGATGCCAGAACCAAAGGTCGAGTGAAAGAAAGACAGACGCGATTATCAACAACGACCAAGTCTGCCTCGTCATATGCAAACGTCGTCGCGTTACGAGCAAGTAAATGACCAGCGCAGCTCCGCCGAACAACACACGATAAAAACCACTGGTCGACGGTGGTACATCGACGAGCTTTACCCATACCGGCGACAAACTGATTAGCGCCGCGCCAATGAACAGGCGCAGCGTTGGGTTTGCCAGCAGTGTCACTGAGCCTTCAGCCAGTTATTTCGGCGTTCGGCCGCAGCGGTGCCAGCGTCACCGTCTTCCTGCAAGTAACAGGTATCGGCTGGTGCCGCGGCCCATTTCAGTTTTAATGTGAGCAGCTCATCGCCACGAAACACGGTTAGCTCGGACTTGTCGCCAGGTCGGTAGCGTCGGATACGGGTATCACTACCGGACACGTTCGCACGAATGCCATCGAGTGCAATGACTTCGTCGCCCGGTGAAACACCGGCACATTCGGCCGGACCCCCATTCGACAGACTCACAAACACCGGCTTACCGCCACGTACCGCAAGATTGGCTCCCAGCCATACCGCCGGTAATTTGTCTGCATCGACTTTATCGCCACCTTTGTCCTTGCGTCCTTTCGCTATGCGCAAGCAGTAATTAACGCCGTGCTCGTGCAGCAACTGCTCCAGAGCCAGTTCGCCGGTGCCGCGCACAGCAGCGTCGAAGAAATCACCGAGATCGAGTCCGGATACCTCGGAACTGACTTCCTCCAATCCATGCTCGGGCATACCCTCGCCGGTCTCGCCCCATTTCTCCCAGCAGACTCGCATGACGTCATCGAGGGATACACGGCCATCTGTTTCTGATCGCAACTTCAGGTCCAGCGCCAGGGCGATCAACGACCCTTTTGTGTAGTAGCTGACAATCGCATTGCCGGCGTTCGCGTCCTGTTTGTAGAACTTCGTCCAGGCATCGAAACTGGAGTCAGCAACGCTTTGCCGGCGCCGTCCCTGGCCGCGAATAACGCGCGTTACGGTCTGTCCCAGTAACTCAAGATAGCCCGATGCTGGAATTAGCCCGGATCGCACCAGCGCCAGGTCGTCGTAATAAGACGTTATGCCTTCGAATACCCACAAGAGTTCGGTGTGCGATTCCTGCGATAAGTCATAGGGCGTAAACACATCCGGTTTCATGCGCTTTACGTTCCATAAATGGAAGTACTCGTGGCTGACCAGGCCGAGGAAGGTTCGGTATTCGGACGATACGCCCTCATCGCCGCGAATCGGAAGGCTGTCGCGGTCGGCTACCAGGCTCGATGACCAACGGTGCTCCAATCCACCGTAACCACTACCCGGCGCGTGTAGCAAGAACACATAGCGATTCAGGTCACGCGGCGTTCCCAGCATCTGCATGTGAAAAGAGCACAGCGTTTGCAGGTCGCGACACAAACGCGCCATGTCCGCCTTGGTATTGCCACGAATGGCGATCACGTGAGGGACATCGTCAACCTGAAACTCACCGATGGACAGATTGCCGATCTCTACGGGGTGGTCGATGAGCTCTGCATAATCGCTCGCAGCATAGTCACCAAAACCGTACGGCTCCGCACCGGCGCGGTTCATCGATGTTGCCACGCGCCAATTCCTGGCCTCGGGTAAGTCCGTCGCCGTGATCTCGACCTCGCACCCGACGTCTTCTTGCCCGACGACAGCTGGAAATACACAAGGCCCGTTGAAGTAAGCGTGCGTCACGTCCAGATGTGCACCGCGGACGCTTTCGTCGTGTGCGTATATTTCCAGGGTCAGCGTAACCGCGCGCTCTGTTGGTTCTGTTTGCCAACGGCTCTTGTCGAGCTTCTTGATCGACAGACCAACACCATCGGCTTCCGCACGAATCGCGACAACGTGCCTGGCGTAATCGCGAATCATGTAACTACCGGGAATCCAGGCCGGCATCGCGAAAACCTGTCCTTGCGGATCAGGTTTCGCAACCGTCAGGCGCACCTCAAACAGGTGCGCCGCAGGATTGACTGGCCGGATGCTGTATCGATGCGCATTGCTCATGATGATTACGTTACGGTCTCTGCGGGTCCCCAAGATGCATCAGCGGTAATGGGCTCGGGCTCGAGCCATCCAGGAAATACACCTTGCTCGCCGGGTCTTTAGAGATGGCTTTTAGTGCCTCGAGCGACTGCAATTGAATATACGCCGGATTATTCGATACCGCATTGTTGATTTGGGTGATCTCATAGGCTCGTGCGTCGGCAAGAATTCTCATGCGTGCAGCTTCCTGGTCAGCCGCTTCGCGTCCCGCTTCCGCTCTGGCAACTTCTTGCTGAAGTTCCGTTCGAACTCGTTCCAGCTCGGCTCTTTCGCGTTCCACCGCCTGCTCGCGCTCTTTCTTCTGCTCGATAGCCGCAACGATGAAAGGCGGCAACGTGATGTCCCGGATCAATACCGCCGAGACGATGACACCCTTTGACGCCAGATGGTCGCGAAGACCTTCCTCCAGCGCTGTCTGCAGGGTCACCTGAGTTTCTTCCAGAAAGAAGTCCTCTGCACGCTTGATGCTCTTGCCCTGTTCACGCAGTAGAGACCTTAGCGCTGGAATCAAATGCACGCGGACTACTTGCGCCGCGTCACCAGTCTGTTCCAGAATATCTGGCGTCATCGACCCGTCTATTCGGTACTGCACGCTCACCTCGATCTTGGTCTGCAGCTGATCCTGACTCGGGACGTTTGCGATCTCTTTATGCGTTTGCTGACGAGCATCGAACATGGTCCAGCGATACAACGGGTTTACCGGGACATGCAACCCTTGCTCATAACCATCCGGCTGAGCATTCCCGAACAACGTTGCCACCGCAACGTGTCCAACGGGAACCTGTTTGAACATTTGTAATGCGACCATACCGACGAGCGCGACGCCAACGGCGATCACGACGAAATTCTTCTGTAAATTAGATCCAGCCATGGATATTCTCCTGCGGGGAAATTTTGAAGGGGGATGTATATTTATGGGCGAATTCAATGGTTTAAAGCTCCAATGACGATATCTACCATTAAATCGGTAAGTGAATTTCTGCCAGCATACAGCGCACGCTGC
>Ga0255049_10000002_pt1 | contig 190889 bp, 161 predicted proteins | sample JV7_2_3_MG_FD_183615 | JGI IMG/M metagenome (GOLD analysis project Ga0255049, IMG submission 183615) | Seawater microbial communities from Jervis Inlet, British Columbia, Canada - JV7_2_3 | ecosystem: Environmental > Aquatic > Marine > Inlet | place: Canada: British Columbia | collected... | reverse complement strand
CTCGCTGGGGCTGCTGACTGATCTCGTCAACACACACGGTGTCGACTCATTGACCGCCAAGATCGGTGCAACGATGTATGGCTCGTCGGAAACGACCTTTTATGTGCTGGCTGTTTATTTCGGCTCGGTGGGTGTGGTACGCAGCCGCCACGCGATACCGGCTGGTTTGTTCGCGGATATGGTGGGGGCGGTAAGCGCGGTGTACTTGTGCAAATTGCTGTTGATCTGACGGATTGGTCGCGGCCTAGGGGCCGCTCCTACAGGGGGACGCGCGCCCCGTAGGAGCGGTTGTTATGCCCTTCGGGTGCCCAGACCGCGAACCTCGGTCCCGCTTGGGGGAGCATCGCGGCAGCCTGCAAGGCTGCAAAAAGTTCCCGACTTGTGCCGCAGGTTGATGGTTTTTGCGGCCTATCGGCCGCCGCTTCGCTTCGCGGTCTGGGACCGCTCCTACGGGTTGTAATTACGGGGGACGCGGGCGGTGACGCCGCTTAGTAGTTCGTAGCCTATTGTTCCGCAATGGATTGCTACCTGGTTGACGGTTACGTCTTGCCCCCAGAGTTCGACTGTATCGCCGATGGCGACGTTGTCGTGATCGGTCAGGTCGATTGACAGCATGTCCATCGAAACCGTGCCCACCAACGGTGCCATCTGATTGTTAACCATCGTTGGCGTACCGTTCGGTGCGTGGCGAGGATAGCCATCCGCGTATCCTGCGGCAACGGTGCCGATAACGGATGCTCGCTGCGCCGTCCAGCGTGCGCCATAACCTACTGACTCACCTGCCGGTACCTCACGAATGGCAATAATCTCCGAGCGCAAAGTCATCGCTGGCTGCAATCCACTCGCCGACTCGACATCCGTTGTCATCGGTGAACTGCCGTACAACATGTAGCCCGGTCGGTTCCAGTCAGCGTGACTCGCAGGCCAGGCGAGGATACCGGCCGAGTTGCTGATGCTGATGGGCAGATCAGTTCCCACGACGCAGGCTTTGAAAGTATCGAGTTGCTGTAGCGTCGCGTTACTCGCGAGGTCATCAGCACACGCCAGGTGTGTACAAACGACCGACACGTCGTGACCGCCGGCTCGCAGCCGCTCAAGCGCAGATTTCAGGTCACCGGGTGCAAGTCCAATGCGGTGCATGCCGGTATCGACCTTGAGCCACAATGGCACGTCGCCAGGCGAACTCGCCTTAAGAAGCTGCGACACTTGCTCCGGATTGTGAACGACCAGCGAAAGCTCGTTTGCGGCAGCCACGTCACAGGCCTGCACATCGTTAACCCCTTCAAGCAAAAGTATCGGCAGCGAAATTCCAGCGGCGCGCAGCTCTAGTGCCTCATCGAGAATCGCGACTGCAAAAGCCGGCACAACATCTTGTAACGCCTCCGCGACGCGCAACATGCCATGACCGTAGGCATCCGCTTTAATAACAGCGATGTTCTTCGAGTCGGGTGCGAGTTTGCACGCCAGGGAATAGTTTTCGCGAATAGCGTGAAGATCGACGAATGCGATTGTTTTGCGATACACGCTTACTAGTCCGTAACTCGCGGCAGATCAAGATCGGTGAAATCCCAATCGGCCTCTTCGGAAACTTGCTCTACGTCCATACGCAGGCTGTTATCGCTCGCATCGATTTCGAAAGTCACAAAGGCATCCGCCTCGAGTGTCTGGTCTGCCCAGTATGCGTAAAAGGTATGACCTTCATACGGCCAGAGTTGTCCTTTCATCTTCGGCGACATTTCGGACACAAACCACAAATCACCATCGATGATTTCTATCGACACATCACCGAACCAGGGATCCCTGTACACGCCTACATAGGTAGCCAACGAAGCATCGACGCTGCCGTTCCTGAAATCGATCACCTCGGGTTCCTCTTCGACTGCTGGCTCATCTTCTCGACTGAAGTACTCGATCCAGTCGACATTGTGAACACCGAGGTAGGGTTTGACGATGCTCTGTGCGATTGCACCGCGCGCCGCGCTCGCTGACGCGTTGAGCATGATCACTACGCCCAGCTCCAGCTCAGGCACTAAAATGACATAGGACCGAAAGCCCGTGTAACTACCCGTGTGTGCAACCTGCTTGTAACCCTCGACATCGGCGAGACGCCAACCGAGTGCATACGCCTTAAAGTGCGTGCGATCGCGCTCATACTCTTCTGCACTAACGCTCTGAATCGTCTGCGGACTCCACATGATGCGGCTCTGCTCCGCACTAAATACGCGTGACCCGTCCGGCAATTCACCGCGAGCTAGCTGTAACTGCGTCCACTTGAGCATGTCGTCGAGGCTGCAGCGCACACCACCAGCAGCCGCTGCCACATCAACTTCTGCACGTGCTCGATTACGCTCAACAACCTGCAATTCGTCGTCGATGATGGCGTGCGGCGCAGCGAGATTCTGCATTTCCTTCTCTGGAATTTTCCCGGCAAAACAGCGGCTGGTAGCGAGCTTGCCGAAAATATTCTGGTCGACGAAATCCGACCACGACATGCCGGTCACTGCGGGGACGAGTTCGCCCGCGACGATGTAGAGCAGATTGTCGTACGCGTATTCGGTTCTAAAAGCACTCTCGGGCTTGAAATAGCTCAGGCCATTAATAAGGTCCGCACGCGTGAATTTGTTGGGCTTCGGCCACAGCATCAGGTCACCGGCGCCACCCTCCAGCCCGCTGCGGTGCGTCAGCAGGTCTGCCACCGTGAATTCCGCGGTGACCCACGGATCGTACAAAGCGAATTCCGGAATATAGTCGACAACCTTATCGTCCCAGCTCAATTTGCCTTCGTCGACGAGTATGGCCAGCGACACCGTCGTTATCGCCTTGGTGGTTGATGCGATGCGGAACATCGTTCGCAGGTCAACCGGATCGGTCAGGCCCAGCTCGCGCACACCATAGCCCGACGCATGCACAACGATGCCGTCTTTAACAACGCCAACGGCGACGCCCGGTACCGAGAATTCCTGCATCGCGTTGGTGACGAGTGAATCAATTTCTCTCGAAGATATTCCTGGCTGCGAGGCGCAACCGACGACGACGAACATTAGAAAAGCGGCGACAACGCTTCGTCGAAAATAATTCATAACAAGACAATGCCCGCAACGACATACATCAACAAGGCGATGAACCCGCCTACCACGGCATAAGGTAATTGCGTCCGAACATGCTCGAGCAAGTCGCAGCCCGAGGCAATGGCAGACACGGCAGTAGTATCCGAGATCGGTGAGCAATGATCACCGAACACACCGCCGCCCAGTATCGCGCCGAGCAATAGCGACGGTGGCAGATCCAGCGAAATCGCCAGCGGCATGCCCAGTGGAATCAGGATCGCGAATGTTCCCCAGGAAGTACCCGTTGAGAACGAGATCAGCGCGCCCGCGAGGAACAGCATCGCGGGAATCAGGAAGTCCGGCAAATTACCGCCGACGATATTTGCGATATACGCACCCGTGCCCAGAGCACCCAGACTTTGTCCCAGCGCGAGAGCCAGCAAAACAATCGCAACCAGTGGCAATAACTCGCCCATGCCGTCGAAGCCGATTTTGACGAGCCTGATGTGATCGAACTGGCCGCTCAGGAGCATTTGTAGATAGGCAACGGCGGTCGCAAGCGTCGTCGCATACAGGACGGACTTCGAGCCACTGCCGTCAGCCAGATTGCCGTTGCCGGTCCAGTACATGAATCCGAGCATGCCGAAGATCATGACTGAAAGCGGCACAATCATGAAGCGTGTTCTTGTCGCGATCACCTCGTCGCCAACTTCACTATCACCAACCGCATTGGGTTTGCTCGTCGCCAGCGGACCGAAGTATCGCCCCGACGCGGCTGTTAGAAACACAATGACGAGTGTCACGAGCGGATAGAAATTCAGGTGCACAGTGCCCCACAATACTGTTGCGGATGACATGCCGAAGTCGTAGTTGTTGAGCAATACCAGGATGAACGCGCCCCAGCTGTTCAGCAAAATGAGAATACAGACTGGCGCCGACGTACTGTCGATGATGTAAGCGAGCTTCGCTCGACTCATTCGGTACTTGTCGAACAGGCCTCGCGAAAGGATGCCCGAAGTTAATACACTCAGATTCGACTCAACAAAAATGACGCCGCCGACGGCGCTGGTCAGCAACGCGGCCTGCTTGCCATTCTTCGCAACGCCTCGATTCACAATGCTCGCTACCATGGCAGCAACACCGCCCGACAATCGTATGAATGCCAGCAATGCTCCGATCATGAGACTGAATATCAGCAGCCGAGCGTTGTCAGCATCACCGAATACACCGACTATGCGTTCGATCGTATTGAGCGTTGCCGGAATCGGCGCGTGCCATGCAAAGGCAAGCTGCAACAATTCTGCAGAGAAAATCGCGAGCAGCAAGGCGATGATTACTTCCTTGCGCCACAGCACCACAACGACGGCGACGATGGGCGGAATAATTGAAATCCAGTCCATAGGCTAGTGTTCCAACAAGTGGCAATTTGAAGAGCGGCCAAGCTAATCATTTATTCTTGGGCAGTCAACCAATATAATATTTTATTCTAGGAACCAGAGACCCACACGATGACTGCATTTTCGTATCGCGACGGCCACTATTTCGCTGAGGATGTTTCGCTTAAGAGGATCGCCGATGCCTGTGGCACGCCCTTCTATTGCTATTCGCGTGCGGAGATCGAAGCGCAGTACGACGCTTACGTGGCAGCACTGAAAGATTTTGATGCCCTTATTTGCTATGCAATCAAAGCCAATTCACATCAGGCGATTATTCATTTGCTCGCAGATCGCGGTGCCGGCGCTGATGTCGTTTCAGAAGGTGAATTGAGACGCGCGCTTATAGCAGGCGTTCCTGCTGCCAGGATCGTGTACTCAGGCGTGGCCAAAACCGTGCGTGAAATCGAGTTTGCACTGCAGCAGGATATCCGCCAGTTCAATGTCGAATCGGAACCCGAACTGGAAGAGATCAGTGCAGCGGCAGTGCGCCTGGGCAAAACAGCACGCATCGCGTTTCGCATTAACCCCGACGTCGATGCAGGCACGCACGAGAAAATCTCGACGGGCAAGTCTGAAAACAAGTTCGGCGTACCCTGGGAGTCTGCAAGTTACGCCTACGACAAAGCGGCCAGCCTGCCGGGCATAGAGATCTGTGGAATCGATTTGCACATCGGTTCACAGATTACGAGCCTGACACCGTTCGAGCATGCCTTCGCACGCATCGCCGAACTCGCGGAGCAACTGCGCGATGACGGACACACTATTTCAACAATCGATCTCGGTGGTGGTCTTGGGGTTAACTACGGCGGAGAAAATGACAATGCGCCGACACCCGCTGAGTACGCAGGTATTGTTAAGGAAAAGCTTGGGCATCTGAACTGCGATTTCATTATCGAGCCAGGCCGATCGCTGGTCGCCAATGCCGGCGTTCTGGTTGGCAGCGTGATTTACGTCAAGAAAAGTAGTCAAAAGACATTCCTGATCATCGATGCGGCGATGAACGACTTCCTGCGGCCGAGCATGTACGACTCTTACCATGCAATCGTTGGTGGCCGCGAGACCGGTGCAGCAGACGTCCTGTATGACATCGTCGGACCTGTCTGTGAGACTGGCGACACGTTCGCGCGGCAACGACAGCTACCAGAGCAGCATGCCGGCGACCTGATCGTTATCGAAGGAGCGGGAGCCTACGGCAGCGTTATGGCTTCAACCTACAATACGAGACTGCTCGTACCCGAGGTCCTTGTTGATGGTGACGAATTCCGAATTATCCGAAAACGACCGAGCTACGACAGCATCATCAGTCTCGACCTGGACTGGGAGTCAGCCTAGCTGGTTACTTTATTCAGAGCGATAATCAATGCTGCGGAATAACTTCTCGGACGCGATCAACCTCCGGGTATTATTGTCAGCTCGCTGCCAGGCTTGCCTGACTCTCGCCTCACTATCTGCTTCCTTTAAAAGCACACTTACCTGGGCACGCTTAAAAAGAGCCATCGGGTAAGCGGGATGAAATCTGGAAACTTTGTCCAGCGCCAACGCCGCATTGGAAAACTGCCGATCGGCCAGGTAGAGGACGCCTAGTTCGAGATTTTGCTTGAAGCGCCGATCGAGAACCTGACTGGCCTGCTCAAAAGCGCTGATCGCAGCCTTTGTATCGCCACTGGCCATTCGCATTTGCCCAAGCCGGACCAGTTCCGGTCCGGGTGAGTCTTTGATCTTTACGACCTTCTCAAGCAGCTGCATCGCCTTTTCATCTTTACCCTGCCGCAAGTATATGCTCGCCAGCCCCTGAAGGGCGGGCAGTCGATCTGGCATTTCCAGCAACACAGATTCGAACAGCGGCTCGGCCAGATCCCGCTGCTGATTACGCATGTAATGCATCGCGTGATAATGACGAAGGTCTATGGAAGAAGGGTTAATGGACCTCGCGCGCTCAAAGAACTCTTGAGCCTGGTCCTTTTGGTCGGTAACAGAATAAGCAACAGCCAGACGCATTGCTGCCATGAAGTTATAAGGATCGACTTCCAGAATCCCGGAAAAAACCTGGATAGCAGCATCGTAGTTTTGACGGGTGAAGTAACCCGAACCAATATCCAGATCATGGTAGAGATGTACCATGTCCCTGGGATTTGGTGCCACTTTACGCAGGACGGGACGACCGGACGTACCAACGTATCCCAGGCTGGCCAACCTCTCTACCGTTTTCTGACTGAGCGCCTCTTGAGTTTCAGCCTGATCGCTCTGTTCTTCAAGCGCTCGAGACGAGTAGCCACTAATCGCCCCCTGAAGTTCCGGAGCCAGGTCCACATTACCGACCAGGTTGTCCGTTTCGCCGGGATCGGTATGCAGGTCGAACACTTCGATATCGCCGGACTGGATCATCTTGATGCCGTCGAGTACCACCATAAATTGTGGCTGCCATCCGTACTGCAGATAGGGCTTCAAAGCCTCGGCAAGAACGGGTTCCCTTTTTGTTCCGAGTAAACTCCGCTCACCACTGACCCCGGCCCACTCAAGTACCGTATCGAAAACTTGCCGGACGCTAACGGCTCTATCGACGCTTCCCGGGCTAATACCATCTCCGGCAACGATTAAGGGTACGCGCATGGTCCCTTGGTAAAGCAGATTCCCATGCAGGGCTTCGCCATGATCACCTAGACCCTCCCCGTGATCACCAACCACTATTATCTTCCGCGGCCGATCAGAAAATCGCGCCTCGAACGCCGCCAACAGGCGGCCTACTTCTCCATCCATGAAAGCCAGCTCTCCCGAATAGGGATTGTCCGGATATTGAGAGAGAAATGGCTCAGGCGGTTCATAGGGAGCGTGCGCGTCAAAATAATGAACCCACAAAAAGTCCGCTGTTTGCTCTGCATCCAGATATTCCAGCGCGGCGTCGGTAGTGACTGCTGCCGAACGCTCGGCAGCAGTCCCTGTGAAAGCATCGTCATACTTGTCGAAGCCACGCGCCAGACCAAACTGTTGTGCCAGTGGAAAGCCGGAAACGAAAGCCGCCGTGTGATAACCGAGCCCTTTCAATTTCGTTGCTAACACATCGAGTTGCCCGCCAACCCGGCGTCCGTTTTCACGTATCCCGTGGTCTGTCGGATAGAGGCCCGTCATCATCGAAGTGTGGGACGGTAATGTTGTCGGGGTGGTTGAATAAGCCTGTGTGAAATACAAACCGCGCTCTGCCAGAGCTTTGAGATGTGGAGTTTTGACCAAACTTGATTCAATACCCAGGCGGTCGGCTCTTGTCGTGTCCAAGGTAATCAGCAGTATCGCGGGGCGTTCGTCATTTCCCTCGGAACAGCCCGCCATAAACAAAGAGACGGCGGCAACGAGTACTGCATAAAACTGAAATGCCGCGGTCCTGGTCAACTTAATGAATCTTCCACACAATTTTAATGACGACGGAAAAGAATATCAGGAATAACATAAACGCGAACAACCAACCGCGCATCCATCCAGGCCCCCAGTTCATGATAATTTGTGTTGGGGTGTTAAACACAAACATCCCGATGTCCACATTCGCGTCAAGATAACCTGCAGGATTTGCAATGAGATAATTCCACCAGCGTTTATGGTGGATGACGCTGGTGGGCACAGAAGTTGGAAGACTGAGCTGCTTCTGGCTGCCTGACATTAACGACGCGGTCTGCCCTGGACCCGGTTGGTAAAAAGTCCACGCCTTCTTTCGAGCATCCCATTGTGCATTAACTCCAAGCCATTCGAATTCCGATGGGGAGCCCTGCATGTCTTGCGGCGTCACATAGACTCTGGAGTCTTGTTTTGGTGTTTCGACACTGAACTGATTGGAACTAAAGGCCAGCAGAAACAGTACCGGTATGGAAGCAAGCAGCGCGGGCCACAAACTTAACCACAGCTGTCTTCCGGTGAGCTTCAGGTTCTGCTGTATGACTTTTCCCAAGCGACCCGCTTCCATTTGTGAACTGGCCAGCTCTTTTTGCACCGCTTTAATTTCTTGCTTTAATGCGGCTAACTCAGCTTGATTCGATAGCGTTTTGAATAACCACATGGAGACGCTACTGGCGAGCGCTGCGAAGATAGCGATTCGCCAAACCGGGGCAAGCGCCAGAGAGCTGCTCAAGACATCGTCAATCAACGACAGCAGAGGGCTCAACAGATCGAAAAACGCAAGGTCAGTCATCAATACGTGTTTCCAAAAGGTCCAGAATCAAATCAGGAACGTCCTGAATATTATTGACTTCGCGTGACAGTGGGAAAGACGTAAATAAAACACCGGGCACCAGTGATGGATCGATGCAGTGATCGCCACTCCATTTCTGCTCATTGGCTTCTACCAATTCCTGCGGCGCGCCTCCCAGAGTTGTCTGCCAGGACGCACGATAATTTTTCTCATATCCGATCACCAGATCCGGTGCCTCAGCATTAGCCAAACCAGGATAGATATCCTTTCGATCAAAAACTCGTCGTACCAGGGAATCCCCCGTTTCCGGGTCAGTAGCATTAACGAGCTCCTCAACAATTTTCGCCTTCAATGCCTCTGTCTCAAGAACACTGACACTGCCCTTTGGCTCGCGACCTTGTTGATTTACGAATACTCCATTCAAGCCCAGCGCATAAGCTTTTGTTTGGGTCCAATCAACACCGCTAAATAAAGCATCTGAGCCATGTTCGCCCGGTTTAAACTTAAGGTACCCAGCTTCAGCTAACCATCGATTCAGATGAATTACTTTTCGAAAAGGCGCAAAGCCGTGGTCACTTAAGACAACAAGGTGATCCTTCGGGTCCATTCGCCTGAGCGTTTCACCCAACACCCTGTCCGCTTCCTGATAAATCCATTGAACAGCCCCGCGTGCATTCTCTCCGGTCTGGCTATACAACGGATGCTCTTCATCCAGGCCCCGATAGAACATGTGACTCACTCGATCCGTTTGCACAAATACGGCAACGGCAAGTTCCGTGTTGTGAGCTTCAAGCGCGGCGTACCACATAGCTTCGCGCTCAGCCCAGGTAGTCCGAATCACGGCCAGATAGTCTTCATCACTAATCTGGTCCTCATTCAGCGACCAGGTTTCTTCGGGCATGCCGATGGTATGGTACAAACCGATCTTGTCCGCCAATTCAGCCGCAAATTCCGGCGGTGAGGAAATAGGTACTGCCGGATCGTAGGGGTCAATGTGGATGGGCGAAACATAGAGCTTGAGTAGCGGATAGGTTTGCAGCAGCAGAAACCGCACCATTCCCGAAGTGTGCAAGGGCCCCAAAACATCAAAGTTGACGCCAACCCAATCACTCCACTGCCCTTCCTTTAACCCAAATGTTTCACCATTGATGCCAATTTGGACTCCGCGAGGCGCGGGCTCAACGGTAAAGGGCTGCAGCAATGTTTTCCCTTCGGCAAGAGGATCATCAGGTCCGACAAGCGCCGTTTCAACTAAACCTTTCTGATCCGGCATCACACGTTTGATGCGTCGGTTTTCGGTCGTCTCCAGACGTTCGGTCGTGAAAATAGAATAGGTTCCCTGAGAACCCAACAAGTCTGGCACGCCCATGCCGGAAAGCATGTGATGTATGGGGTCCGGTGGATAGGTCACCGGTACGCGCAAAACCACGGCATTGAGACCCGTTTTTTCCGCAGTCATCCAGAACGGCTCACCCATTCGGCGATTTATGATTTCACCACCATCGGTGGGAATCTTCAGGCCAAACATATCTACAGTGTATTTCGTGGGCTGCGTTTGTGAGATGGAAAAATCAGGTTGGTAGGTATCGGTAGACCTTCTCAGAAAATCAAAAACACCGTGCTCTCCGGGCCCGGTTCCCGTAGCAAAGCTGGACCAGGCCACTGGGGATTGGGCGGGATTCGTCGTCGCAAGCATCTGAAAACCGCCACTTTCGGCCAAGCGCGCGAAATTGGGCATCAGCCCTTCTTTCATCCAGCGTTGTGCCAGTTGCGGGTCCATACCGTCGAATCCCAAAACAATGGTTCTACCACTCACCTTTTCGGGAACAGCCTGAGGTTGGTACTCGTAAACCAACCAGGCAAGAAACCCGAGACCGACCAACGCCAGCACAGCTCGCGCTCCTCCGAAATTTCGGAACAGCAATTTGAACGGCAGCAGGACAATGGCTACAACCGACAACACAATGCCAACCAGGGCGACCCAAACGCCTTGCAAGAAGCTGATCCCCGCACCGGGACCGATATAAGCCTCGGCAACTGCAGTTGCCAACACTAAATACAAAGCCAGGACCAATCGAATGGTGTGGGCAAGGGAGGAGCTGGGCATAAGCGAAAGTATAGATTGTCAGGACTAGCCGGGGAAGCGTCAATCCCTATCAGTATTCTTGGGTATACTTGGCTAAAGCTACAGAGTTGTCCGGCGTCGCGATAAAAGTGCCCCCCAAAAAAATATCCCATGTACCGACCGGACTCCATTTGGCGAGCAAAATGGTCGCCAGTACTCCGCGTTTTTGGAAGGCCTTGGGAGACCTGGAGTCTTTCACTCTGGGTAAAGGGCTGAACAGCCAGGAAATTATCAAACCGATCTTCGTGAGCGGTGTGGCGCGCTCTGGGTCAACCATCCTCACAGAAATCATGAGCCAACATCCACAACTTGCGTGTCATCACTACAGCGACTTTCCGATGACCTGGATGCCTTATTGGTGGAACAGTCTTCGCAAGCAGCTGCCGCTCCCGAAACAAGAGCCTCGAGAGAGAGCCCATCGGGACCGCCTGATGATTACTGCTGACAGCCCGGAAGCGGTTGAAGAGGTTTTGTGGATGCACTTTTTCCCGGAGGCTCACAAACCTGATTGCAGTCATGTGATGGGGGAGCAGGAAAGCCACCCGCAGTTCGAGAAATATTATCAGGATCACATCCGCAAGCTGCTGATGGTCGGAAACCGGCAAAGGTACCTGGCCAAGAACAACTACCACGTTACCCGAATTGAATATTTGCTGAAGCTGTTTCCTGGCGCCCGAATTGTCATTCCGATTCGGGACCCTGTGCATCAGGTAGCTTCACTGATTAAACAACACCGCCTGTTCAGCCAGGAAAACGTAGAGGATTCCCGGGTCTCACGACAACTAAAGCTGTCGGGTCATTACGAGTTTGGCCCTCTCCGCTGCCCCATTATTGTTGCTGAAAACCGGCAGGCACATTATGACCAGGGTCTTGAAGAAGTCGCCTGGTATGCAAGCCAATGGGCGGATGTCTATGGCTTTTTACAACAGCGCATGAAAGAAAATAAAACGCTCGCACAAGCGTGTCTCGTTGTTCGTTACGAAGACATCTGTTCCCAGACCAGGAAGAGTCTGCTTAGATTATTCGCACATATAGATCTCGATGACGAGAGGGCCGAAAAAATAATTGAAGCCTGTGCGCCGACAATCAACGCACCAGACTATTACCAACCTGAGTTCACCGCAGCGCAACTGGAACTAATCCAGAAACTCACCGGTGATACTGCCGAATCCTATAGCTAAATAGGCTACTTCGCCTTCGACACATCCTTTTTCCGGCTCCGCTCTTCGTGCTGTGCGAGCGAACAAAAGACGAGATCTATCACGTGCTGCTGCGATGTTGCCGCAACGATATCGGACATCTCGCTATCTGCTCCGCGCGAAACCGAGAACAAGCGGATATCGGCCAGGCCAGACACCGGATTGGCTGACTGGTTGGTCAGGGAAATGATTGTCACGCCAGCCTTTCTTGCTTGTCGGGCAAGTTGTACAAGATGCGGCGATTGTCCCAATGCCGTTATCACTAAGAGGCAGTCACCACGTCCAAGCGTGGCAACGCCGGACAGTTGCACCTCGGTATCGGCCTCAGCAATTACCGGTTTGCCGAGGCCCATCATTTTCAACGCCGTATCACGCGCTACGATATACGCGCTGCCATTGCCAACGAGCTGCACTCTGGCGGATGAATCAATGGCACGAGCAGCGGCCAACAGCGAATCGTCATCATTCAGGTCACTGGCCCCGCTGATTGCTTCAGACTTGGCCCGGTAAAGCTTGTCCTTGAAAGAAACCTCTACTCCGGGTGACACGCCTCTGCCATGCAATAAAGAAACGTTGGATTCCTGTTTTACGACGGATTCATGAATCGCCAGCTTCAAATCTGTGAAGCCCTTGTAGCCCAGTTTCTGGCTGAACTTGACGACGCTGGACTGACTGACGCCCACTGCCGCGGCAATTTGCTGCGAAGAATAGTCGCGCACCAGCGACGCATTTTCGAGAACGAAGTCCGCGAGTTTCTTCTCGTTCGCCGACATTTCATCACGAGCAGATCGAATAATTGTGAGACACGACATGACAGCTATGATAAATGAAGTAGTCCCCATTGCAATCTGACAACTGAATGAACCGACGACAAATACTGCAAACGAGCATTGCTGCTGCCATCTCGGGAGCCGCCAGCATGGTGCCGCTATCGGCTACTTACGCCGCATCGGGGCACAAAATTCGCAAACCACGGCGGCTTATGGCGGGCGATACAGTCGGGTTGATCGCGCCAGCGAGTAACGTGTCGGAGGACGAGACCATCCGCTTTGCCGGGGACGTTATCCGGTCACTTGGATTCAAGGTAAAGGAAGGTGAGCACCTGTATCACCGCAACCAGTACCTGGCCGGGCCTGACAAGGATCGCGCAGCAGACGTGAACCGCATGTTCGGTGATGACGAGGTCGACGCGATATTTTGCATTCGTGGCGGCTATGGTACGCCACGAATATTGCCGTATCTCGACTACGATCTGATAGCGGACAATCCCAAGGTGTTTCTTGGCTTTAGTGACAACACTGCGATTCTCGCAGCAATGCACGTGAAATCCGGACTGGTTGGTTTCCACGGTATAAATGCGGGTCAGAATTTCTCAGAGTACACACTGGCGGAATTCAAGAAAGTCCTGATGAACCCATCGCCAACTACGTTCATCGGTCATCCACCGGCGATCGAAGCACGGGAAGGTTACGTCGAAAAAACCAACCGGATTACACAAATCACCGGCGGCACAGCGACGGGTCACCTCATCGGCGGCAGCCTGAGTCTGATCGTGACATTGATCGGAACTCCGTACGAGCCCGATTTTCGCGGCAGCATCCTGTTTCTCGAAGATACTGACGAAGCGCCGTACCGGATCGATCGCATGCTCACGCAGCTCTGGCTCGCCGGCAAGCTGCAGCAGGCAGCCGGTATCGCCTTCGGCAAGTTCACCAAGGCCGATGACGATGGCAATACTTTCAGTATCGAAGAGGTTATTCGCATGCGCTGCGAACCTCTGGGGATTCCTGTGATTCGTGGTTTGATGATTGGCCACGTAAGAGATCAGACCGTTGTCCCGATCGGCCTGCAGGCCAAACTCGATGCCGACGCCGGCACCCTTCAGTTGTTGGAAGCCGCAGTCAGCTAACTGATTGCATTCGAGCGCACCAACCAGAGTCATGTGCAGCGCACTGTTCTATGTCCGCACCAACACCGGACGTTCAGATACCCTGAAATCCACTAAATTGAAGGTCTGCTTTCGGCGATAGGCGGTCATCGCTTTCTAGGCGTTATCCCTCATTGACACTATTCTACCGTCGGCCCATAAAACCGAGTCACAACCGACAAAAACAAACCTAGTCAAAGCTAGGGAAGGTTTAGTGATGCACCCAATTCTGCGCAGAGACTTCCTGACCATCTGCCTGGCCGGCGCTACAGCCGTCTCCACCCTCCGAATCGACGCCGCCGGTGCACAGTCCGCCCCGCTGGAGAGGAAAGGGCCGGCAAAGAAAGTGATCGTAGTCGGAGCCGGACTGGCCGGACTTGCGGCGGCCTATGAACTGACGGCGGCGGGCCACGACGTGACGGTGTTCGAGACTTTACTGCAGCCCGGCGGGCGTGTCCGGACCCTGCGGGAATCCTTTTCGGACGGGCTATATGCCGAAGCCGGCGCCCGGATCTTCTCAGACAGCTACCCGCGTCTCCTCCACTACGCCAAGCTTCTTGATGTTCCCTATGCTCCCATTCCCTCCGAGGCCTTCGCCTCGCTCTACCACTTGGGCGGGCAGCGCCTGACAGCAACGGCTGGCGAGCCGGTTGACTGGCCCTACGATCTGAGCGCGGAGGAGCGCCAACTCGGTCCCTTCGGCATCCTGATGAAACACGTCTCCCCGGCGCTCAAAGAGATCGGCGACCCCAACCTTCCGGATTGGCAGCTCGATCCGGTGAAGCGCTACGACCAGAGCACATTCAACGAATTCCTGCGCCAGCAGGGAGCTTCGAGTCAGGCCGTGGAGCTGCTGCGCCGGACATTCTGGTTCGGCGAGGGAGCGGACACCACCTCGGCCCTGCAATACCTTGTGGCCTTCCTGGTGCCTTTTTTCCTGGGGCAGGGATTCTACGCGTTTCGCGGCGGGAACGACCTTCTGCCCCGGGCCCTGGCCGCCCGACTCCAAGACAAGATCCATTACGGCGCCACGGTGGTAAAGATCAACCACGGTCCGAAGGGTGTCGAGGCAGTATTCCGGCAGAGCGACGCCTACCAGACCGTGGCGGCAGAGCATTTAATTTGTGCGGTGCCTTTCTCCCATCTCCGGCACATGGAAGTCAGCCCTCCTGTTGCCCCGGAGGAAGACGCCGTGATTCAGGGGCTGGACTACGCCAGCGCCGCCCGGATCTATTTGCAGGTTTCAAGCCGATTCTGGGAGAAGGAGAAGGTCAGCGGCAGCGCCTATACCGACCTGCCCATTATGGAGGTGGTGGAGGAGCCGTTCCCCCGGCCGCAGTCCCCCACCCCCCGTACAATCCTAGAGGCCTATGTGCAGGGGCCCGAGGCCCGCCGCGTGGGGAGGATGAAGGAGAGCGAACGAATCGAGTTTGCTCTCGAGCACATGGAGAAGGTCCACCCCGGACTCCGCAGGTACGTAGAAGGGGGCACTTCGAAGTTCTGGGGGCACGGGGCCTTTACTCAGTTCGCCCCCGGTCAGATGACCTCCTGGCTCCCGCTGGCCGCACGCCCGGAAGGCCGCCTGCACTTCGCCGGAGAACACACCTCGCGGCTGGCCGGCCTCATGGAAGGCGCACTCGAATCTGGTCAACGCACCGCGCAAGAGGTAAGCGTAGCTTCTTGAGAGTGGTCATTTCCCGCCAAAACGGGATATACATCTGAGCTCATGGCTGCCCTTGGAACTGGGAGAGAGGGTACCGGCGTCTTGATTCGCTCTACCGATCACGAGTATCACAATTCAAATATGAAGATCTACAAGCGCCTTGAATGGTAGGCCTGTACAACAGGCGTAAGGGCGATTGAACCCAAAAAAAATCCCCGGACCCTTTCGGATCCGAGGACTTCTTATCGTTGGCGGAGCGGACGGGACTCGAACCCGCGACCCCCGGCGTGACAGGCCGGTATTCTAACCAACTGAACTACCGCTCCAAATCTTGGTGGGTGCTGACGGGATCGAACCGCCGACCCTCGCCTTGTAAGGGCGATGCTCTACCAGCTGAGCTAAGCACCCGTTTCTCGATCAATAAGTCTGGAACAAAAAAGTCAGGACATGAAAAAGCCCGTAAAAAAACGGGCTTCTTCGTACCCTGTGCCCCGTTGGGGCGCGCTAGTTTACGGCATCCTTCAGGCCTTTGCCAGCCTTAAATCCAGGAACATTACTCGCCTTAATCTGGATGGTTTCACCCGTACGAGGATTACGTCCTGCGCGTGCTGCGCGTGCCTTAACCGAGAACGTTCCGAAGCCAACTAGTGACACCGAACCGCCATTGGATAGCGTGCCTTGAATGCTATCGAGTACCGCGTCGACCGCTTTGGTTGCATCAGCTCTTGAAAGACCTGCTGCGCCCGCAACTGAGTCTATGAGTTCCCCTTTATTCATGCTATTCACCCTTGCAGATTGATTAAAGAAATGGTCATCAATCCAGCGAGCCTCCATGTTGGCACAATCCGCTGAATGGCTGTAAGTGACTCCGTGCATCCACAAACAACTACGTGGCTTATACCAACTGGCTTATAAAGCGTCAAATATCCTTTAACCACGCGGGTTCCAGCGTGTTAGTGCGGACGCACGATGTCGTCGGATTTCTGCTCGTCAGATGGTGATTTCGGCTTCGATTTCTGGTCGTCTGTGGAAGGCTCTGGCACCGGCATATGTACCAGTGCATGCTGCATGACTTCGTCGATCCATTTCACTGGAACTATCGTCAGTTTGTCCTTGATGTTCTTCGGAATTTCCACGAGGTCCTTCTCGTTCTCCTGAGGGATAAGCACCTTCTCAAGACCCCCTCTGTGGGCCGCCAGGAGCTTCTCTTTCAGCCCTCCAATAGGCAGTACCTCACCTCTAAGCGTGATCTCTCCAGTCATGGCAACATCGGCCTTTACGGGGATGTCTGTCAATGCCGACACCAGTGCAGTACACATGCCAACTCCCGCACTCGGTCCGTCCTTCGGAGTGGCTCCTTCAGGCACGTGAACGTGCACATCGAGCTTCTGGTGGAAGCCCTCTTCGATGCCCCAGACCTTGGCCCGGCTGCGTACAACGGTCATCGCTGCCTGGATGGATTCGGTCATTACTTCGCCCAGCTGGCCCGTGTGGGTGAGCTTGCCTTTACCCGGAACGACAGCGGCCTCGATCGTGAGAAGCTCACCACCGACCTCGGTCCAGGCGAGACCTGTCACCTGGCCGACCTGATCCCTGTCCTCGGCTTTGCCGTAACGGAATCGACGCACGCCAAGGTACTTTTCCATGCTCTTTGACGTGACAAGGACGCGTGCTTTGCGCGGCTTCAGAAGCAGCGATTTCACAACCTTGCGACAGATCTTTGAAATCTCGCGCTCAAGGCCGCGAACACCCGATTCACGCGTGTAGTGCTGAATGATGTCGCGTACGGCGCTTTCGGTGATATTGAGCTCTTTCGTCTTAAGACCGTTCTCTTTGAGCTGCTTCGGCACCAGGTATTTGAGTGCGATTTTGGTCTTCTCATCCTCGGTGTAACCCGGAATTCGAATGACCTCCATGCGATCAAGCAGCGGTGCAGGAATATTCAGGCTGTTCGCCGTGCAAACAAACATGACGTCCGACAGATCGAAATCGACTTCGAGATAGTGATCGGCGAAAGTCGAGTTCTGTTCGGGATCCAGGACCTCGAGCAGCGCCGAAGACGGGTCGCCACGGAAATCCATAGCCATCTTGTCGACCTCGTCGAGCAGGAACAGCGGATTACGCACGGCTGTCTTCGAAATGTTCTGGATGATCTTGCCGGGCATCGAGCCAATATAAGTACGACGGTGACCACGAATCTCGGCCTCGTCACGCACGCCACCCAGTGACATACGCACGAACTTGCGGTTCGTCGCACGAGCAATACTTTGACCTAACGACGTCTTGCCGACACCCGGGGGGCCAACGAGGCACAGGATCGGCCCCTTGAGCCGCTTCACGCGCTTCTGTACCGCAAGATACTCAAGAATGCGTTCCTTAACCTTCTCAAGCCCGTAATGATCTTCCTCGAGCACGTCTTCGGCCTTCTTCAGGCTCTTGAAGACTTTGCTGCGCTTCTTCCACGGTGCCTTGACGAGCCAGTCGACGTAGTTGCGTACGACCGTAGCTTCGGCAGACATCGGTGACATGAGCTTGAGTTTGTTGAGCTCGGAGACGGCCTTTTCATTGGCCTCTTTCGGCATGCCAGCTTTCTCTATCTTCTTTTCAAGATCGCCCAATTCATTCGGCACATCGTCCATCTCGCCGAGTTCTTTCTGAATGGCCTTCATCTGCTCACTCAGGTAGTACTCGCGCTGGCTCTTCTCCATCTGGTTCTTGACGCGGCCACGGATGCGTTTTTCGATCTGCAGTACGTCAATTTCACCTTCGATAATGCCGAGCACTTGCTCGAGGCGACTTCGTATATCCTGAATCTCGAGAATGCGTTGCTTCTCGGACAGTTTCAGCGCCATGTGAGCGGCGACTGTGTCGGCCAGGCGTCCCGGCTCGTCAATGCCGCTCAAGCTGGTCAGCACCTCGGGCGGCACTTTCTTGTTCAGTTTCACATAGGCTTCGAACTGCGAAATGATGGACCGTACCAGAACGTCAATTTCACGCTCGTCGTGTTGATCGTTTTCGGTCAGCAAGGTGATTTCGGCGGAGAAATGATCCTCGACATTGATGCGATCAACGAGCGCTCGCTCGCCGCCTTCGACCAGTACTTTGACTGTGCCGTCGGGGAGCTTCAGGAGCTGCAGGATCGTTGCGAGCGTACCGACCTCATATAAATCAGAAGGTTGTGGGTCATCCAGATCGGCGGCCTTTTGCGCCACCAGCAAGATGCGCTTGCCGACCTTCATCGCATAATCGAGTGCAACGATGGATTTCTGCCGGCCGACGAATAACGGAATGACCATGTGCGGATACACGACAACGTCGCGCAGCGGCAATACCGGCACGCCGGATAAGTCGTCGATGACGTGCTCATCCGGTGACGGATCAATGGATGAAATCAAATCTTGTTCAGGTTTCTCGTTTTCAGACACCGTGAATAACCTCTGAGAGAATTAACAATACTTAAAAGCTGGTTGCAAATGTGCGGCCAATTGGACGCAATTCAAGCTTCGGTATTCGATGTCTTTTAAGCGCCGTCCGACCCCGCTTGTCGGGGCGGCCGCTCGATGTCTACGGTCGGCGTTTCATCCGATTCATAGATGATATACGGCTGGGTCTCACCTGTGACAACCGCCGCGTCAACGACCACCTTCTTCGCGCTATCCGCGGATGGCAGGTCGTACATCGTGTCGAGCAACACATTCTCGAGAATGGTGCGCAGGCCGCGAGCACCCGTCTTGCGATCCATGGCCTTGGTAGCCACGGCACGCAACGCATCGTCGCGGAATTCCAGATCGACGCCTTCCATCTCGAACAGCTTGCGATACTGCTTTGTCAGCGCGTTCTTCGGCTCCAGGAGAATTTGTACGAGGGCGTCCTCGTCTAGCTCCTCGAGCGTCGCAACGACTGGCAAACGGCCGACGAATTCCGGAATCAGCCCGAAGCGAATCAGATCTTCCGGTTCCACGCCGTGTAACAGCTCACCAATGCTCTTCTGATCTTCGTCCGTCTTGACGTCGGCCACAAAGCCGATACCCGCCTTCGACGAACGATTTTGAATAATCTTTTCGAGGCCTGCGAATGCACCACCGCAGATAAACAGGATATTGCCGGTGTCCACCTGCAGGAATTCCTGCTGCGGATGTTTGCGACCACCTTGCGGCGGTACTGAGGCTATTGTGCCTTCGATCAATTTCAGGAGCGCTTGCTGTACGCCCTCGCCCGATACGTCGCGTGTGATCGACGGATTGTCGGACTTGCGGGATATCTTGTCGATCTCGTCGATGTAGACGATGCCGGTCTGCGCTTTCTCGACGTCGTAGTCGCACTTTTGCAGCAACTTTTGAATGATGTTTTCAACGTCTTCACCAACATAGCCGGCCTCAGTGAGGGTGGTTGCATCGGCAATGGTGAACGGTACGTTGAGTAAGCGGGCCAGCGTCTCAGCCAGCAGCGTCTTGCCGCAGCCGGTGGGCCCGATCAATAGAATATTGCTTTTCGCCAGCTCAATGTCGTCTTTGGAACGTTCGTCCATACGATCATTGAGGCGCTTGTAATGGTTGTAGACGGCGACGGACAAAACCTTCTTCGCACGTGCCTGGCCAATGACGTACTCATCGAGAACTTCATTGATTTCCATCGGCTTCGGCAGCTTGTCATGCCCGGTGTCGCCGGTGTCCTCAAGCTCTTCGCGAATGATGTCATTGCAGAGCTCGACGCATTCGTCACAAACAAAGACAGAAGGGCCCGCGATTAACTTGCGAACTTCGTGCTGTGATTTGCCGCAAAAAGAACAGTAAAGGAGTTTTCCATCCTCGTTCTTACCGCGGTTTTCATCGCTCATACAGAATTTGCCTTTGTGACGTATGCGTTGGGATCGTAGTTTACATGGGCGCTTTGGGCGTGCATAGCCGCATGTCACAGAAGCGCACTGTTACCTTATAACAGATTGATATTTAAGAGTTTAGTTCACACTTATTTTGACAAATAGACGCAAATACCAGCAAGATGCCGGTGAATGGAAAAATTTGCACCGGAAAAGCGACGCCGGACCGTGGCCATCGGCACGCAATGAGAAACGAACATAGGCAGTTGCTCGTATGGTGACCTCGTCCTGTCCGTGAGAAAAATCCACCCTGAAAGTCGTTTCTTCTACAAGACACAAAGTGGAGTCAATATCTTGAAATCAATCAATTCAACGCTGGCGGCCGCGGGATTAATCGCGGGCCTTTTCGTGACCCAGATCGGCTGTGTGGAATCCGGACAGGAGCCGGCCACTGACAACCCGGCATTGGCGTCGCCGGTACCTGAAGGCATGGTACGTGGCACGGTACTGGAGACAATGAACTCTGGCGGATACACCTATGTATTCATCGAGGCTGATCCGGACAAACGCTGGGTAGCTGCACCCCAGACAATGGTTTCGGTTGGGGACGTCGTACAGACATCCCAGGGCATACCCATGTCTGCATTCACGAGCCAGACCCTGAACCGCACATTCGATGTCATCTATTTTGTGGATACCGTGCACAACCTGTCGGCACCCGCGCCTGCAGAAGAACCTCCTGTCAGCGAACCGCCCACTGGACACCCGGATATCGATGAGACGAGCAGCACAGACGTAACGGACAACAACGTAGCCGAATTCGAGTCAGGTCAGAATATCGCCTACGTGTACGCCAACAAGGACTCGCTTGCCAACCAGCAAATCAGCTTGCGCGGCAAGGTGGTCAAGTACAACGAGGGCATCCTGGGCTGGAATTTCATTCATATTCAGGACGGCTCAGGCGCTGTGGCGGTTGGCAGTAACGATCTGACCGTGACCAGCAAGGCAACAACAGCTGTAGGCGAGACCGTAGTAGTCACTGGCACAATTATCCTGGACAAAGACTTCGGTGCCGGCTACAAATTTCCGCTGCTAATTGAAGATGCAAATATTGCAGTGGAATAGCTAACTGCCCGACCTGTGCTGTCAATCACTCGTCAGCAGTGACGCTCATTTCCTGGCGATTCGCCAGTACGGTATCGATTAGCCCGTATTTGACAGAATCTTCAGCGCCCATGAAGTTATCGCGCTCCAGATCTTTCTCGATCTGCTTAAGACTCTGGCCCGTATGTTTGGCCATGATCTCGTTCAAGCGGTGCTTAAGCGCAATGACTTCTTCGGCATGAATACTGATATCAGTCACCTGCCCCTGATAGCCTGCGCTTGGCTGGTGCACCATGACCCGCGAGTGCGGCAGTGCGAAGCGTTTTCCCTTTGTACCACCGGCCAGGAGTAATGCACCCATACTGGCCGCCTGGCCAATACAAATTGTCGATACATCGCAATTGATGAACTGCATCGTGTCGTAAATGGCCAGACCCGAAGAGACCACACCGCCCGGTGAATTGATGTACAGGTGGATGTCCTTGTTCGGATTCTCGGACTCGAGGTAAAGAAGTTGCGCCACGATCAGATTCGCCATTTGATCCTCAACAGGACCAACGATGAAAATCAGCCGGTCCTTCAGGAGTCGGGAATAAATGTCGTAAGCACGTTCGCCGCGAGCCGTCTGCTCGACGACCATCGGCACGAGATTCAATGCTGTTGCGCTCATAGTCTTATTTTCCATCGTACGTCAGTGTCGTAGTGTCTCATGAAGCAGGTGTGTTCATGAACTCCTTGAACGATATCTTTTTGTCTTTGGTCTTGCCGTTGTCGATGATCCAGTTGATCGCCTGTTGTTCAACAACCATCGGCTCGACCTGCTGCATAACCTGAGGATTGCTCATGTACATGTTGACCATGTCATCAGCATTCTCGTAGCCGGCACACATTTCCTCAACACGAGCGCGCATCAGCGCCTCATCGACAGTGATCTCCTTGTCAACGATGACCTGTCGCAACAGCAATCCCAGCGCAACACGCTTCTCGGCGCCTTCGGAAAAATTATCCAGTGGCGGAGCCATTGCAGCATCCTCGACGCCCAGTCGCTGCATCGCTTCTTTTTGCAGCGCATGCATTTCCTGATGTTTGAGCGTATTCGGAATATCGATCGGATTGGTTTCCAGCAACGCATTCATGACCTGCTCGCGAATATCATTCGTTACTTTTTGGCCCGCCTCACGATCCATGTTCTCGCGCACATCCACCTTGAATTGTTCAAGGCCACCTTCGGTGACGTTGAATGACTCGGCGAATTCATCGTTGAGTTCCGGCAGCACTTCGCCTTCAACGCGATGCACATTAATTTCAAAGTCTGCCTTCTTGCCAGCGAGATCTTCTGCGTGATAATCCTTCGGGAACTTGACCTTGAAGGTCGTCTCTTCACCGGCCTTGACGCCCATCAGACCTTTCTCGAAGTCTGGCAGCATTTGGCCAGCTCCCAGCACGACCGGGTATTCCTTGCCTTCGCCGCCGGGGAACACCTCACCTTTCAATTTACCGACGAAGTCGATTGTCACGCGGTCACCATCAGCGCTCTTGCGAGCAACCTCTTCCCAACTGGCTTTTTGCTTGCGCAAGTTCGTCAACATGTCATCGATGTCTTCGTCACCGATCGTGACGTCAGGCTTCTCGATCTTGATCTTCTCAAGATCCTTGAGCTTGACCTCCGGCATGATCTCGAAGGTCGCCGTGAACGCAAAGGTCTTGCCATTGTCGTCCTCGGTCTCGATTTTCGGACCACCGGCTGGATTCAGTTTTTCCTGCGTAACGGCCTGCGTGTAGCTCTTTTGCAGAACCTCGTTCAGCACTTCCTCACGGACCTGCTGGCCGTAACGTTGCCTGACGACCTTCGGCGGTACTTTGCCTGGGCGAAAGCCCTTGATCTTGGCGGTACGACCAACCGTTTTCAGGCGTGAATCCACCTGTTCTTCAATGGGTGCGATAGGCAGCTCAACACGCATACGGCGTTCCAGAGTACCTGTCGACTCGACAGTGACTTCCATTCTATTAATTCTCTATAAATTAGAAACTTACGATTGAATTGATGATTGTATTGGACTGGTGCGAAAGGAGAGACTCGAACTCTCACGGGTTACCCCACTGGCACCTAAAGCCAGCGCGTCTACCAATTCCGCCACTTTCGCATTTGAGGTGCGACGTTGATACCCGCACTAATTGTCCAGCCGCGCATTATACAGTGACAAAGTTGCCGAATGGAACCACTGCTGCTGTAGGAGCGGTCCGTAGGAGCGGTCCCAGACCGCGAACCTCGGTCCCGCTTGGGGGAGCGCAGCGGCAGCCGCAAGGCTGCAAAAAGGTTCAGCCTGTGACGCAAGCCGGGCAGGGGTCGCGGTCTGGGGACCGCTCCTACGCAAGGAAACGGAAGCGATCTGCCAGTTTCGCGTCCAGGCTGTGCATGCGGCCGGCGTGGACGGTCGCCAGTACGATGAAAATCATGAACCAGATGACATCGTGGTTTTGCCCTTCAAGAAACCCCTGACCTTTTGTGAACCAGAACGCCGCGAGCATTATTGCGCCGGCGATTGATGCATATCGGGTTGCCAGACCCACAATCAACGCGAGTCCGATGAGCAGTTCGCCCCAGGAGACCATGACGCCGAATAAGGCCTTATTGGGCAACACCACCGACTCGAGAAAAGGCCGGATGAAACCATAGCTGCCCTCCAGCCTGCCGCTGACAAAGCCTTCCAGACCATCCGCAAAACCGCCGCGCTGGATCTTGCCAAAGCCGTGATACGCGAAAAATACGCCTGTATAGACGCGCAGCAGCGTTATCGGCCAGAGATGTGCGACTTTCTTGCGGTCGAATTCATTAAGGTTGGACATTGTGACCCCCCGGTCAATTGTTCAGTATCCCAATCATACAACGGATGTTGGCTATTGGGCTCACGATGCTTAGTATTGGCACATGGCTGATGATGACAAGAATATTCCGGAGCACCACGGCATGAACGTATCGAGCCTGCGGCGCTCGGCGACGGGCTTCGCGCTCGATCGCGAGGACCTCGCCGAAGATCCGGTCGTGCAGTTCGAAGACTGGTTTCGCTACGCTTGCGAAACCGTGCCGATGGACCCGAATGCGGTTTCGATTGCGACCGTCGATAGCCAGAACCGGCCATCGAGCCGCACCGTTTTATTGAAGTACTTTGATGAAGACGGTTTTGTTTTTTTCACTAATTTTGAAAGCAAGAAAGCAGCGCATATTGAGGCGAACCCCAATGTCGCCATGCTGTTCTTCTGGTCCGAGGCCGCGCGGCAAGTGAAGATTCGCGGCAAAGCGGAACGCATTCCGACGAAAGAAACGCTTAAGTACTTCCTGTCGCGCCCACGCGGTAGCCAGATCGGTGCCTGGGTATCGGCGCAAAGCAGTGTCATCACTTCGCGTTCATTGCTGGAAATCAAATTTCAGGAAGTGAAAGAAAAGTTCAGCAACAAGGAAATTCCGCTGCCCTCATTCTGGGGCGGCTATCGCGTCGTCCCGGAGGAAGTCGAGTTCTGGCAAGGCCGGCGCAATCGCTTGCACGATCGTTTTCAATACACGATACAGGCAGACGGTAGTTGGACAATAGAACGGCTTGCTCCCTGAGCCTGGCCTGGCGCTGTGACTGTAGGAGCGCTCCCAGAGCGCGAACCTCGGTCCCGCTTGGGGGAGCGTAGCGGTGGCCGTCAGGCCGCTCGAGATCTCGACCCTGGCAGAGGTCGCGGCCTAGGGGCCGCTCCTACAGCGTCTTCGTCGTCCCGCGCGTCCGCGTCTTCCTGGTACAACTTCTGGCGCAGGCTTGTCCGGCACCGGTGGCAATTCCGGCAACTCGGTTTGGTCCACGAAGCCTTCTTTCACCAGGTCGCGCATCGCAGTATCTATCGCCGGATCGGTTTCGAACGGCTCGTACTTCGCCAGCCGCGTTTCCACCGCCGCACAAGCGCGTTCATAAAGCTCCACCGAGCCGCCCTCTTCCCAGGTTTCGCGATTCAATCGATCGATAACCGGATCGGTGAGGTATAGCTCGTTTGGCCAATGCTCAAGCGTGTGTGGCGAAGTAATCAAATGGTCTTCCCGTATCAACTCATCAACCAGGTCCTGCGTCGGCAAGTCACCAAGCGGTTCGATCTCTTTCACAAAGTGCAACGCCTGACCACACACTTCGTTATCGAACACGAGTTTCGGCAGACTGAACGTCAAGACAAAATCGAGCATGCCGGGCCCCGACACGGAGTTAACACCAGCGATCGCAGCAAGCAATGCACTGCTGAAAGTCTCCCCACCCGCCTGTGCATCAAGTAGCTTGCCGTCGCTCAGTGCCATGTAGGCCTGCGTCGGCAAGTTGAGAGATTTTGCAATTTGCACGTACGCGACGTTCAGGTGTTGCGCTTCGATAGCTGCCATCGGCGAGCTCGCTGCTTTCATGTGAAAAGTCGCGGGAGCACCGCCGAACAGTACCGGCGTTCCGGGACGTGCGATTTGCGCCATCGTCAGGCCCGCCAGGACGTCCACGCAGTGAAACACCAGCGCGCCAACCAGTGTGACCGGCGCGATGAGGCCCATCAGGGTTACAGGAACGATCTCCACAGGAATTCCTGCGTCGGCGCAATCCAGCAGGTTTTGACAGGAGTCTTCGCCGTAACGGAAATTACCGGTTGCTGTGATTGTGAAAATCGACATCGGCTTTGCGATCAGGTCCTCACGATCGTTGCGGAACATTTCCAGCATCGTTGCCATGCGGGGCACGCCTTCCTCACTGAATGCACCTGAGACGACAGGCTTTTTCGAAGTCGTCAATGTCATGTACAAACGCCAGGCGTCAGAAACCTGCGATTCAATATCCTTGTTTGTTGAAAACGCCGTCGCCAGATACGCGATGTGCTCAAGCCCATCGCACAGCCGTGCGTACTCGATAAAGTCGGTGGAGTTGGTCAATCGCGTTTCGCCGCTACGATGGTCGAGAATCTTCAGGCCACTCGAACCGGGCACGTAGTGAACGTTGTTGCCGCCAATTTCGGTGTATGGATCGCCGTCACGATTGAAGAGCGTGAACGATTTGGGCGTGCTCGCAATCGCCGCGTCGACGACGTCTGGAGTGAAAAGGATGCGCTTGCCGGTTTCGTCCGTCTTAAGTCCGTGATCGAGCAATCGCTGGCGCATTTTCTCGCCGCGAATCTCCATCCCGGTTTCAGACATGATGCGTTTTGCCTCATCGAGAATTTTCTTGATGAGGTCGTCCGAAAGAACGTTAAGTTGTGGTCTCATTATTCTCGTCTGCCTTACGTCGGTTCACGTAATCCACCAGCGCCTCGTCGATCGCCGGGTCAAGTTCGGGTTGTATGTATTCCTGCAATAGTTGTTTCCAAATCGCGTTCGCGCGTACCGCCGTGTCGATGCTGCCGGCTTCCTGCCAGGCTTCGAAGTTTTCCCGGTTCGACATCATCGGCGAATAAAATGCCGACTCGTAACGCGCCAAGGTATGACTCGTACCGAAGTGATGTCCTCCCGGACCGACTTCGGCTATCGCATCCAACGCGAGTTCGTCGTCATTCACTTCAATCGGGCGCAAATACTCGGCCATCATCTGCAGCATTTCAGCATCGATAATCAGCTTCTCGAACGATGCCGTAAGACCGCCTTCGAGCCAGCCCGCAGCGTGGTTCACCAGGTTGGCGCCACCCATAACCGAACCCCACAGCGACATCTCGCTTTCGAACACCGCCTGCCCATCGATACAGTTGGACACCGTCGTATTGCTGGAGCGAAACGGCAAACCAAGTCGCCGTGCAATTTGCCCACTTGCCTGGGCTGCTTTGGTGTACTCGGGAGTGCCGAGCGCTGGCGAACCACTTCGCATATCCACGTTTGACGCGAAGCTGCCGTAGATCACTGGGGCCCCGGGGCGAACCAGTTGTGCGTATGTCATTACCGCAAGCACTTCAGCGGTTTGCTGCACCAGCGTACCCGCAAGTGTCGCCGGGCTCATCGAGCCGGCCAACGTGAATGGCGTGATGCAGCACACCTGACCTGCTCCCGCGAGTTCCTGCACAGCCTCCGTCATTGGTATGTCGAGTTGCATCGGAGAGTTGGTGTTGATGATGCCGAGCAAGGCCGGTTCTGCAAGTAGCCCGGCTCGATCCGTTTCGAGTGCGAGGCAGGCCATCTCGATAGAGTCCTTGCTGCGTTGCCCACCAAGCGCGTATGACTGGCAGTTCTTATCCGTCAACCGGTGTTGCGCCAGGTAAAGATCGAGGTGCCGCGTGTCTCCCGGCAAGTCCATCGCCTCGAACGGACCGCCACCCTCCTGATGCACGATGTTCAGGCTCTGCACCAGGCGCAGGTAATCGCACATCTCTGCATAAGTACCGGGGCGGCGACCTTTATCGAGGTCACTGCAGAACGCCGGTCCACCGACCGACGCGAAAACAATATGATCGCCGCCAATATGCAGATTGTGTTCGGGGTTGCGTGCCCTGAGTCCAAACTCCGCAGGCGCCAGCGCCAGTTTCTCCAGAACGAGATTGCGATCGAAGCGCACCATCATGCTGTCTTCATCGACGTCGGCACCCGCTATCGCCAGCTGCTTGCGACTGCTCGCCTCGAGAAAACGCAATCCTTGTGTTTCGAGAACGGTCAGCGCGCTATCGATAATGCGTTCCAGCTGCTCATCGCTGAGAACTGCCGTAGGCCTGTACGGATTTACGACGTCACGCCACGGCAACTGCTCGATCTGGTTCGCTACCCGCTTTTGCCGATGCCCTCGTCGCGCCATCTTCGACCCCTACCCGAACTCAGCCAGGCCAAGTTCAGCCAGAAAAGCGCGGCGCCACTGCTCCGCTTTTTCAACCTGGTTAAAACAGTAAATGTGGTGTCCTTGAATATTGAGTTCCGGGTCTGCCAGGTACGGCGCCAATGCGATCAACAAATCGTCGGGTCGATAATTTTTTGACCACAGCAATTTCGCAGCGATCCTGCCGTTATTCTTGAGGTAACGCAGTGAGTCGCCGACGCCGATGCGCATCGACGTTGTCATTAGAGAGGCCCGGTTCGATACGCTCGGCAACCCCAGCCAAACCGGCAGCGTAATGCCGTCATCACGAATATTGCGGACCCAGTTGCTGATAATCTTCGCGTCAAAGCACATTTGCGTCACGATATAGTTTGCGTACTGCTGCTTCTGCCGCATTTCTTCGATAAGCACTTCATTGCTGACAGCAGGGTGGCCCTCAGGGTGTCCGGCAATTCCGATTTCTGTGAAACGGTGTTCGAAGTCGGCAATGTCGCGCAATAATTCAAACGCCCTGGAGTATTCTCCGGCTGGCTTGGGCGCATCGCCCCCCGGGACGAAGATGCTGATGATCGGCAAGTCGTTTAGGTGCGCCATAATCTCGCCAAGGTGTGCCTTATCCTTGACCATTCTTGCAGCTATATGCGGAACGACTTTGAAACCACGATTAGCCAGGCGTTCTGACATATCCAGTGTGACCTCAACGCCTTTGGCTGGTGAGCACGTTACTGCGACATAGGACCCCGGCTCTAACGCGTCGAGTTTGGCCTCGACCGTATCGGTCGGGAAGATCTCCATGTACGCCTCATGCACGGTCGCGGCGAGTGCGTGCTTTTCTGCATCTGAAATTCGTCGTTTCATTTCGACCGCCGTGCCACACGTCGACCACGACGCTTCCCTTTCTTAACGGGCTTCGCATCATCACCGCCAGGAATCGACATGGACGATACAAAATGTTCCTGAAATCTGGGTTCGACAGCCGTTTCAATCTTCTCGACATCGCGCACCTCAGATTCCACCCGTTTTCGAGATTGCTTGTCGAGCAAAGTGATCCGTGCGCCGGTGCCGGCGGCATTTCCGGCGGAAGAGACGTGCTGTAAATCACATTCGGGAATCAGACCCAGAACCATCGCGTACTTGACGTCGATGTGCGCACCAAAAGCGCCAGCGAGCCTGATGCGATCGACCTTTTCGACACCGAAGTGTTCCATCAACAACTTCGCACCCGCGTGCAATGCCGCTTTAGCAAGTTGAATCGCACGTACGTCATTTTGCGTGACGCTGATATTCGGTTTGCCTTCGTGCAACACGTAAGTGAACGTTCGTCCGTCCTCGACCACTCGCTTTGATCCGATGCTTTCGTGTTGTTTGATTTTGCCGTCCGGGTCAAGAATACCCGCCAGAAACATCTCGGCGATGACCTCAATAATTCCTGAGCCGCAAATTCCTGTTACGCCGCTCTTCCTGGTTTGCTCGTCAAACCCGTCTTCGTCCGACCACAAGTCGCAACCGATAACTTTGAACTTCGGCTGCAGCGTTTCCTTGTTGATTCGCACACGCTCAATCGCACCGGGTGCCGCGCGCTGCCCGGAACTGATCTGTGCACCTTCAAATGCGGGGCCCGTTGGACTTGATGCTGCGAGTATTCGTTGTTTGTTACCCAGTAATAATTCAGCGTTCGTACCGACATCGACGATCAGAGACACTTCATCACGATCGTACGGCGCCTCGGCCAGCAACACGCCAGCAGCATCGGCACCGACGTGACCCGCGATGCACGGTAGTGCGTAGACATGGCCTCCGGGGTTGATATCGATGTCTATGGTCGATGCCAATACATCGACGCTGCTATCGGTTGTCAGGGCGAAGGGTGCCGTGCCCAGCTCAACCGGGTTCAGCCCCAGCACCAGGTGCTGCATGATTGGATTGCCGACGATGGTCATCTCCATGACGTCGGTTGGTTCCTGACCGGCTTGCTGAACCACATCCGCAACCAGTTCATTGATCGCTTTGCGAACTGACGCGATCAAATCAGCTTCACCACCGTCGTTCATCATGATGTAGGAAACACGGCTCATGAGATCTTCGCCAAAACGAATTTGCGGATTCATAACGCCAGCGCTTGCCAGCACTTCACCGCTGGTCAGGTCGCAAAGGTGCGCAGCGATCGTGGTCGACCCAACGTCCACTGCCACTCCCAAAAGTTGCTCCTTGAGTCCGGGCCAGATTGCAACAATTCGTTCGTTATTTCGGACCGCAACTGTCACCTGTCGCTTGTCTTTCCTGAGCGCCGCCTGTAGTGCTCGTGTCACGACCAGTTCACAAGACAAATCCGCTAACTGCCATTGCTCTTGCAGCGCTTGTTGCAGGCGTTCCAGATCACCAATGGCCTCCTGCATTTCGGGTTCGGCAACCTCGACAAAGTAAGCATGCACAACAGGGTCGATTGTGATGTCGTGTGCTTCATGGGGTTTGCGCACGACTTGATGGTGCACCTGGGAACTGGCCGGCACATCGATGACAACATCACGTTCAAGTAATGACTGGCAACTTAGTCGACGTTTAACGGCCAGCCCGCGTCTGCTGCGAAATTGCTCTTCCGCGTCACCGCTGGATGACACACTGTTCACGCTTGACGTAATGCCGTGTTTGGCGAACTCGCCCTCAGCGATCTCGATCTGGCAACGGCCGCAGATTGCGCGTCCACCACAAACAGAATCGATATCAACACCAAGACTGCGCGCTGCATTCAGAATCGACGTCGAACGCGCGAAGCGGCCTCGCTTGCCCGAGGGCATGAAGACAACCAGTGCATCGTTCTTGTTGGGAGCGCTCATTCGGTATCAGGCCGGCGAGCTGCGGCCGCGACGACCACCACGTCGTCCCCTGCGCTCGCGGGTCTCGGCATTCGGATCGCGATTCGTCGCGATCCAGTTGCTGCATTCAGGATCGTGTCCCATAACGACATTAGCACCACGAACGGATTGCATTATTTCGGCGTGCAGGGGATTGGTGATGGCCGATGTCATACCACTCGCAATTGCCATGCTGATAAAGGCCGTGTTCAGGCCATTGCGATTCGGCAAACCAAAACTTAAGTTCGATGCACCACAGGTCGTATTGACCTTGAGCTCATTACGCAAGCGCTGCACCAGCTTCATGACTTGCCGGCCCGCTGAGTTAATGGCGCCGATCGGCATGACCAGTGGATCGACCACGACATCGCTCGCTGGTATTCCGTAGTCCGCCGCACGCTCAACGATTTTTTTCGCGACCTCATAACGAATATTAATATCTTCCGAAATGCCACTGTCATCGTTCGATATCGCAATGACCGCACAGCCATACTTCTTGATCAGTGGCAGAACTGCCTCAAGGCGTTCCTCTTCACCCGTAACAGAATTGAGGAGTGCTTTTCCCTCGTATGCCTCAAGCCCCGCTTCAAGCGCGGCGACGATCGAAGAATCGATGCACAGCGGTACGTCAGTAATCGACTGCACCAGCTTGATGCTCTCGGCGAGTATTGCAGGCTCGTCCGCCAGCGGTATTCCCGCATTCACGTCAAGAACCTGAGCCCCGGCCGCAACCTGCGCTAGCGCATCCGCTTCGACCCGGCTGTAATCACCATTCTTCATTTCTTCGGCAAGAAGTTTGCGGCCGGTTGGATTGATACGTTCGCCAATGACAACAAAGGGTTGCTCGAAACCGATAACAAGCTCTTTGGTTTTCGAACTGATTACTGTGTCTGTCATGCTGCCGTTCCCTTTTGAATAATGCCGCCGGCCTTCACCACGGTCTCAAGAAACTCTGTGTCAAATTGGCTTTCAAGCGCTGCAACGCGTTCATCAATCAGCGTTTCGAAATCACCGCTGACTTCTTCGGATTCGCGCCGCCAGTCCTCAAGATAGGCATCACTCGATCCGCGGCCAGCACGCATCGCTGCCCGATCAATCGCTTTCGCAAAGCGTGGCGACAGCTCCTTCTTCAAACTGTTCTTGCGCCCGGCCCGAACGACGACTTGTGCAGGAATATCCCGCCAGTAAATACAGATCAGTTTAGCCATTGAACAGTATGTTCCTTGATTGCGTGTTCCACATTGCCGAGACCCGTGTGTCTGTGCTCGTACTGGAGTCCCAGGTATTGCGCGTGCTGCTCCGCGAGTGCTTCGAGTTTGTCGGACTTCGTTTGCGACAGATAAACAATTCGCCGGTAGTTGCCAAAATACGCGGTCGCCAACTCCGGATTTTTGTCGAGTCCGAGTCCTTTCTTGACGAGCCGATCAAAATGCCGCGCGAGGAAGTCGGTCAGATAGAACGTACCTGGCTCAGCTTCCCCAAATTCAGCGAACTCGGATTCGCCCGTAAAAAATTCGTAGCAGTGCGCACCTGGCAACCGCTCGATATTGAACTCAGCCAAAACCTGATCAAGCTGCCCGCCGGTACCGCAATCAGCATATGCCACGAAAATGTGTTCAAAATTCTCGCGATGCTCTTCTATCGTCGCCCTCACGGCAGCCGGTATTTTTTCCGGTCTGTTGTGGAGCTCTGCGGGCAAGCACTGAATCTTTATATGCGACCAGTCATTACGTTTCTGCAATGCGACGATTTCTTTCGCCAGCGCGCCGCACGCAATTAGCAAAACAGTTGGCCGCATCAAGATCAGGAAGCGCGCTGTTCTTGCACGAGTTTCTTGGCGACTTCAACGGCGGTAGCCGCGTCACGACAATAGGCATCTGCACCAACAGCATCGCCAAATTCCTCATTCAGCGGCGCTCCACCCACCAGGACTATGTAGTCATCACGAATGCCTTCCTCAACCAACGCATCAACGACGACCTTCATGTACGGCATCGTTGTTGTCAGCAATGCAGACATGCCCAGTATGTTCGGCCGGTGTTCTTTCAAGGCAGCAATATAAGTATCGACATCAGTGTTTATACCGAGATCGACAACTTCGAATCCGGCGCCTTCCATCATCATGCCAACGAGGTTCTTGCCGATGTCATGGATGTCACCTTTAACCGTTCCTATCACGAGCTTGCCGACTGGCTCCGCGCCGGCCGCCGATAGAATCGGTTGCAGAATAGCCATGCCGGCTTTCATCGAGTTCGCCGCCATTAGTACTTCCGGGACGAACAGGATGCCGTCCCGAAAATCGATACCGACGATGTTCATACCGCCGACCAGTGCGTCATCGAGGACTTTTTTGGCTTCCCAGCCACGATCCAGAAGAATCTGCGTACCTTCTGCAATCTCATCGGCCAGGCCATCATAAAGATCGTCAAATATTTGCTCGACGAGCTCGCTATCGGAAAGTTCCGACAACACAATTTCTTCGTTTTGTTCCTGCGACATAGACTAATTCCGCTTCAAGGTTAAAAGGGTAACTACCAACGCCCGTTACCGGGCTGCATATCTTCCGGCTGCAGCCGGATCGGAAATTGATCACGAATACGCTTATCCGCTTCGGGATCGATGTACGTTGGATAATAATCAGCGAGCATTTCGCCAACTCTTTCATGTGCTCGTTCGTATAAGGTCTTACAACCGTCGTCCACCCAGGCTCCGGGTGTCTGTCGGTCGGCAATGTCCGGATACAGGTACTCTGTGTTCATCAGCTCGAGCGTTTGACTACTGCCGAGGTAATGGCCGGCCCCGCTTACCGTGTCTTTTATGACCTCATAAGACAGCGTGTCATCAGTTACTTCGATGCCTCGAAGAATCCGTTGAACGTTGCCGATCATATCATTGTCGATGATCATGCCTTCGAAAGAGTGGCCTATCAGGCTGCCCACAGTTCCCGCATACGCCGCAACAAGATTGGCACCGGACAGGGCTGCCGTCGCAACGGTCAGGGCTTTCTCGTAGCCAGCCTGGACGTCCATGGTTTTTGCATCCGTCATGCCCGCGCCAACGCTGGTCGTGAAGCCGAAGTGGTTGCAAAGCTGCGCGGTTGCCGCCGTAATGAGTGCTTCTTCACCACTACCACCTGAAAACGACCCGGTTCGTAAATCCGAAATGAACGGCCACATGCCAAAGTTGATGGCAGATCCGGGCTTGACCATGTTCACAACGCAAAGACAGGCAAGCGTCTCAGCGAAACACTGTGCCAACGTTCCGGCAAGTGCCGCGGGTGACGTTGCTCCGGCCTGTGGCGCAACCGCGATATCGGCGACAAGACCGAGCTCCGCAATCTTCACCAGTACTTCGGCGTTCTCCTGTCCGAATCTGAGCGGCGAGACGATCGGACAACCGCCGATTGTGCAAAACGGCCGTTTTACGAATGCACCCTCCTCGCCAAGGTAGGTGTCAAACATCGATATGATTGGCTCAATGTGGTCGGCTATCGCAATGCCAAGTCCAAAATTCTTGTTCGTTCCTGCAAGCTCGGCGTAGGCGATGTTCATGTCGTGAACGAAAACATCGTGACTGTACTCTGCGACAATGAACGGTTGCCCGAAATTGTGAATGTGCTGCAGTCGATCTCCGAGACGCGCCGCATCGTAGAGATCCGTCAATGTTGTTGGTCTGAACTTCTGCGTTTCGTAGTCGAGCACAGTGACCGCTTCACCCGAGGTCGAATACAACACTTCTTCATCGCGAACCATTAAGTCATTCGCCGGGTCCGGCGCGCACATGCGGTACTCTTTCGCGGACATAGCGATCAGGTCATCGACCAGCGCACGCGGAAAGCGCAGACGCCCGTCGTCACCCAGCGTGCAACCCTTCGGCAAAGCGTAGTGCAGGATCTCGGGGATGGGCTCACCGATACCGATGTTCTCCAGAATATCGAGCGCGGTCGTATAGATGCGCTGAATATCGGCATCGCTCAGTGGCCGGTACTGACCACCGCTCATCCCCGGTTTCACGACGCTCGCGCTCGTGGCTTCCGCTTTCGCGGCCCGGCGTGCTGCACGGCCACCACGCCTGACGTGGGGCGAACTTGTACCTTTGTGCGTCATAACGACCTTATCGATTGAATTGATTGGGAATTTTACCGGATCGTATCCTCCGGGAGCCAGAAGCGATTCCACAATATGGAACGGGATTTCACTTTGTGCATAGCATTCGTCGCTGAGACAAGCACTTACCAGCGATCGTTACCCGGCACCATAACGGTATGGGGAAGCTCGATCTTGAAGCGCTCGCGTAACTTTGCGTCAAGTTGAGAGTCTATATAGCCCGGATAATGCGACGACAATATCTGCTTAACTCGTTCGCCAGCCGGTGTTCGAATGTCCGGTGAGCCCATTTCCTGCCATTGATTTGGCGGCAGCCGATCTGCCAGTTCAGGATACTCGTACTCCGTCCGCATGAGCGCGAGAGTCTGGTTTTCACGTAAGAAATGACCCTCACCGCGAACCGCGCTCTCGATCACGTCGTAGGACAAGGTTTCTTCGTTGACCTCGATTCCCCGCACCGTTCGCAGCACCGTTCCCAACATGTCGTTATCGATGACCAGCGACTCGAACGACAAACCCATGAGGCTGCCCATCATGCCGGCAGATTCGGAGACATTGTTACAGCCCGCCTGGGCCGCAAGCGCGATGGCGATGGCCTTTTCGTAGCCGGCCTGATTGTCCGGCAGCTTGGAATCGCTCATGCCTGCCGCTACCGAGCTGACCAGGCCATAGTGGTTTGTAATCTGGCCCGCGGCGGCACTCACCAGGGCTTCCTCGCCGCCGCCACCTGTAAAACTTCCCGTGCGAAGATCCGCCACAAACGGCCACGGGCCCAGAATGACCGGATGCTTGGGGTGCACCAGGTTCACCATCAATAGACAGGCCAGCGCCTCAGCAATGACCTGCACAAGAGTTCCGGCCAGCGCCGCAGGAGCCGTTGCACCTGCCTGAGGTGCGGTGACTACCCAGACGGGTGCGCCAAACTTGACCGACTCAACGCAAACCTCACTGTTATCAGCGGCGTAGCGCAACGGCGAGATGATCGGACAGCCGCCGCCGTGAGCGAATGGCCGGTCGCGGAATTTCTTTTTGCCACCCGCGACCATGTGCAGCATTTCGAGCGTTGGCTCGACATTCTTCGCATCGCCAAACGTCAGCGCAGTATGTTTAGCGGTACCCGCAACGCTCGCATAAGCGGTGTTGATGTCGGTGGCGAGCCGGCCTTGCATTTCTGTTGCAACCAGCAGGCGGGAAAACGCGTGAATATTATCCAGCTTGTCGACCAGCCGAGCGGCATCGTAGATATCAAGTAGCGTGGACGGGCGATACTCAATCGCACCGACGTCGAGAATCGTGACGGCCTCACCCCCACCATAGGTATGAACCCGTTCGTCGCGAAGATCCAGATCGTGTTTGGGGTCCTGTCCGTAGAATATGAGCTCGTGTGCCGCCTCGGCGATGACATCTTCGACCAGCGCCCGCGGAAAGCAAAGCCGGTCGTGTTTATCCATTTTGCAGCCCTTCTTCAGGGCATGTTCTTTTACGATCGGTATCGGATCGGCGATACCGATGTTTTCCAGAACATCAAGGACTGTATGGTGGACATTCTGAATCTCTGGTTCAGTCAACGGCTTGTACTTGCCACCCGTGAAACCTGGCTCTACAGCAGATTGCTTTGGTGGCGCATCAATGCGCGCCTTTCTTCCACGACGCATGAACTAACTCCCCCAACCAGACGTTTGCGGATAGCTACTCATGATACGAGAATTGGTGGGCTTCCGGGACTCGGAATCCACATTGTGAGCAGAAAGTGGTGGGCCCTCGGGGGCTCGAACCCCGGACCAAGAGATTAAGAGTCTCCTGCTCTACCAACTGAGCTAAAGGCCCACTTTGTGAAAGATGGGGTGGACGATGGGACTCGAACCCACGACGACCGGCATCACAAGCCGGGGCTCTACCAACTGAGCTACGCCCACCACGGTACTTTCCGTTTTCTACATTGCGCCTGATGGCGCGCCCGGCAGGACTCGAACCTGCAACATTCGGCTTAGCTTACCAACTACCGTTTTCACGGCCTCGCTACAGCGAGTTTGTGGTCTGGACTCTCTCTTCACCATCTCAGGCGCCGCACGTATAGTCTCTACGGAGCCCTGCGAAAGTCAGCAATCAAGAATATCTCTTCTTGCCTGACCTTGCTTGGACGTCTCTACCCTCAACTGAGCCTTCAAGACGTCCAGGTCGCCCAATTCTTCGGACGTCCACAGGTTTCCACGGGATTGCCATCAGCATTACCTGTTAAGGTTTCCCCGTTACGGTGCGGTCCACTGAACCGGTTGTGTTTCCCGGTGCAGGCTCCTCACTCAAAGGCCGATGCTCTATCCGGTTGAGCTACGGGCGCTTAACTATCAAGCCTAACCAGAAAATCGGCTGGTCGGGGCAGAGAGATTCGAACTCCCGACCCTCTGCTCCCAAAGCAGATGCGCTACCAGGCTGCGCCATGCCCCGATGCCAGATTTTCCGCCACGCAGCCCCGGAAGAACCGGATATTGCGCGGGTTGCGATCATACGGGCGGATTGCATGGCAATCAAGCGTTTGCCTCAGGTATATTGCCGATTCTGGCAAAGCCATAAACTACGGAATATTGATGAAAAAGACCCTGCTAACGCTGCTCCTCGCACTGTCCTGCACAATCGCGTGCGCTGCAGACAAGGTTCCGGCCCACCCCCATATTGAAGTCGTAACCACTGAAGGTACTTTCAAGCTCGAGCTTGACGGCAAAGCAGCGCCTCTGACCGTCACAAATTTTCTCAAACTGGTCGATTCCGGTTTTTACGATGGCACCGTTTTCCACCGCATAATGCCGGGCTTCATGGCCCAGGGCGGGGGCTACACACCGGGATTCAAACTCAAGGAAGCGGGCAGCACAGTCCCGAATGAGTCGGGCAATGGCCTCAGCAACTTACGCGGCACTATAGCTATGGCTCGTACCGGCGACCCACACTCGGCCGGCTCTCAGTTTTTTATCAATGTGGCCAATAACGTTGGGCAGGATGCCGCTTCACCGAATCTCGACCCCGTCAAAAACACAGTGCGCGGTCGCTGGGGATACACCGTATTCGGGTTCGTATTTGAAGGTATGGAGGTCGTCGACACGATCGTCAACGCGGAGTCCCGAGCGAATGGCCCGGGCGGCGCACCCGCACCGGTTGTGCCGATCGTCATCAAGAAAATGTCACGCATCACCTACGACTAGCATGACGACATTATTTATCTCGGATTTACACCTTGAGGTCAGCCAGCCCGAGATTGGCGAGCAATTTTTGAGCTTTCTTGGCGGCGAAGCGCGCGAGGCAGAAGCGCTCTACATACTGGGCGATCTGTTTGATGCCTGGCTCGGCGATGACGACCCTAATCCCTATTACGGCGAGATGAAAACCGCGTTGCGCGAGCTGGTCGATACCGGGGTAGCGGTGAGTTTCATGCATGGCAATCGCGACTTCATGATAGGTGAGGACTTCGCCAATGAAACCGGCGTATCTATTCTTGCTGACCCTGTTGTCGTCAACCTCTACGGCGAGGACGTACTGCTATGTCACGGCGATGCTCTGTGTACCGATGATGTGCATTATCAGCAAGTGCGTGCGATGACACGCAACCCGGAGTGGCAGGCAATGATGATCGCGAAGTCGATAGAAGAACGAATCGCATTCGCGATTCAGGCCCGAAAGGAAAGCATTGCGCGTGGCGAGTCGATGAGCGACGAAATCATGGACGTGAATCAGAACACGGTGGTGACGACGCTCCGTGAGCAAGGCGTAAACACAATGCTACACGGGCATACGCACCGTCCCGCCGTCCACGAGGTAGATATGGGGGACCGAGTGGCAACACGCATCGTGCTCGGCGACTGGTACGAACAAGGCAGCGTGGTTCGGTGGGACGAGAACGGACCCCGACTGGAAGCTATGCCCCGCCGTAGGGGCGGTCCGTAGGAGCGGCCCTTAGGCCGCGAACCTCGGTCCCGCTTGGGGGAGCGCAGCGGCGGCCGTCAGGCCGCAAAAAGATTCAGCCCGTGGCACAAGCCGGGAGTGGTCGCGGTCTGGGACCGCTCCTACAGGGGGCATCCCGAGTGGAATCGGAATTCCGGGTCTGGGTCCAGAATCAACGCGGCCTCGATCTTCTTCAGCTCTTCCAGGCGTTGCTCGATTTCAGCATCCGTAACATCGCATTCCGATTTCGCGAACGCTATGTAGTGTTCGAAATGGCGCGCTTCTGAGGCCAGTAACCCGCTGTAGAATTTTCCCAGTTTCTCTGGCAAGCGCGGCGCGATCTTCGCGAAACGCTCGCACGAGCGTGCTTCGATCAGCGCTCCAATCAGTAACAGATCCAGTAATTTATGCGGCTCGTCACGGCGTGCTGCGTCGCGCAAACTTCCGGCGTAACGAGACGCTGTCAGGCGTTCAAACGGTATGTCCATGTCATCCATAATAGAGCGTACTTGCTCAAAGTGCCGCAGCTCTTCTCGGGCAAGACGTGACATGCGCTGTGCAAGTGCGCTTCGATCAGGATAGCGATACAGAAATCCCAGCGCCGTCGACGCTGCCTTCAATTCACAATTCGCATGATCGAGCAGCATCTCCGGCAATCTTTCGGTCGCAGCATCCAGCCACTCCTCCGGTGTTGCCGTTTCCAGGAACCCGGATATATTCGCCGGAAGCTGAACTCTTACAGCCATTCTTCGATCTCCGCCGCTGTCTGCAGTCGGTCGCCTGGCCGTTTTGCCAGAATCATGTTGATAAGTGCCTGATACTGCGACAGTCGTGGCGGCAATAACGGGATCGGCGCTTTTGCATGTTTATAAATGATGCCCATCGCCGTACCACCTTTGTACGGCTTAGCACCTGTCAGCAATTCGAAGAAGATCACGCCCAGGCTGTAAATGTCACTGCGCTCGTCCACCTCGGCGCCATGACCTTGCTCCGGGCTCATGTAATAAGGCGTGCCGAAAATCTCACCCTTGTCCGTGATTGCAGTTTCAAGCTTGACGCGCTTCGCGAGGCCGAAATCAATAAGCGCGACGGAGCCGTTCTTGCGCAACATGATATTTCCCGGCTTGAGATCGCGATGTAATACGTGCTTTTGATGTACGGCCGATAATGCACTCGCAATTTGTCGTAAATACCTGACAGCCTCTCGCTCACTTGCACCTGCCTCAATCTTTTTCCGCAAATCACCACCGTCGAGATACTCCATCGCGATATGCGCATGATCGTCACCGACGCCAAGGTCGTAGATCCTGACAATATTCGGATGATCCATATCTGCGATCGTTTCGTATTCCTGCAGGAAGCGGTCAAACGCACCAATACTGTCACCGTGCTCCGGCATCTGCCGCAGCACCTTCAATACAACTTGCAGATGTGTTGATTCACGCTCGGCAAGATATACGCCGGAATGCTCAGTCGACCCTAGCTTGCGCATGAATCGATAGCCCTTGATCAGCGGGTGAACGCCAGTACGCAGGTCGCCAACCAACATGGAGCCGGTCGAAGTAATGCGTTGATGGGACAGCAGTACTTCCCCAATACCGATAATCAGCGAGTCGTGGTTGAGGTGATCACGCATAAAGTGCGCATCCGGGTGCAAACCTGCCGCCGCCTGCTCGTCGTCAGCGGTGCCAAAGTAGACTACCGGCGGGAAGTTATTGCGCTGCACAAATCGCGACAGTACTTCAATACCGTCACGATCCTCGCCGTGCGAGCTGCCCAGTAAGATAATGTCATTTCCCGCACCACCGAATTCGTCCGGCAGATGTCCCGCCGCTACGGGATCGTACGCCGCTATGATCGCATCGGGCCAGTGTGTGGTGACGTGATGCATGAGCAGGCTGCGGAAATCCGCCTGCTCGTCAATGATCATGAACTTGATGCTCATATAAGATCGCTCGCCGGGGAGCGTTTATGCCCCACGGGTGCTCCTACAGGGCGACGACGTTGGACTCGGGGTCGTGCCTGGTCGCATGCTTTTGTTTGGCAGCATCATTGCGGCGCTCTTCAAGTTCATGCAAATACTCATCTGTGACATCTCCAGTCACATATTCGCCTGAGAAGCACGATGTATCAAACTCCGTGATACTTGAATTACCGTGTCGCACGGACCGAATTAGTCCATTGAGGTCCTGATAGATCAAACGATCAGCACCGATCAGGTCCTGGACCTCTTCGACAGTGCGTCCATTGGCGATCAACTCGGCCACCGCTGGCATATCAATGCCGTATACATTCGGATAGCGAACCGGTGGTGCCGCCGATGCGAAATACACCTTGCGCGCACCGGCTTCCCGCGCCAGTTTGATGATCTGCTTCGAGGTAGTGCCGCGTACGATGGAGTCATCGATGAGCAGCACATTCTTATTACGGAACTCAAGATCAATGGCATTCAGTTTGCGGCGCACAGATTTCCGGCGTTCCTCCTGACCAGGCATGATGAAGGTGCGACCGATGTAGCGGTTCTTGATGAAACCCTCCCGATACTTGACGCCGAGGTGATAAGCGACCTGTAACGCAGACGTACAACTGGTATCCGGTATCGGGATTACGACATCAATATCGTGGTCGGGAAACTCTCTGACGATCTTGCCTGCGAGCTGCTCACCCATTCGCAGCCGCGCTTTGTAAACGGACAGATCATCCAGAATCGAATCCGGCCGCGCAAAGTAAACGTACTCGAAAATACACGGCGTATGTGCGGCGGTGCCCGGATATTCATGGCAGTGTAAAGTACCGTCGTTCTCAATGACGACACATTCTCCCGGTTTGACATCCCGCAACCTGGAAAACTGCAGCACGTCCAGCGCAACGCTTTCCGAGGCAACCATATAGCCCTTCCGGCCACGCTCTTCGCGTTCGCCGAGTACCAGCGGTCGAATACCATTCGGGTCACGAAACGCAACAATACCGAACCCGACGATCAGCGCGACGACGGCATAGCCACCTTTGCAGCGTCGGTGCAGCGCTTCGATCGCATCGAATATGTTTTCCGCTGTGGGATTACCGTTCACGCGCGTCTGTAGTTCGTGGGCGAATACGTTTAGCAGAACTTCAGAATCGGAGTTAGTGCTCAGATGACGACGATCTTCGCGAATCAGTAACTCGGTAAGCTCGTCATGATTGGTCAGATTGCCGTTGTGTGCGAGGCAAATACCGTACGGCGAATTTACGTAGAATGGTTGTGCCTCGGAAGACTTGGAGCCTCCGGCAGTCGGGTAGCGAACATGGCCGATACCGACGTTGCCCTCAAGCCGCATCATGTGCCGGCTGTGAAAAACATCGCGAACCAGTCCGTTGCTCTTGCGCTGCTTGAGTCCCTGTTCGGTGCTCCAGGTCACAATACCTGCCGCGTCCTGGCCGCGGTGTTGCATTACTGTCAGCGCGTCATACAACGCCGGACCGGCAGGGTTTGAGCTAACAATTCCAACTACGCCGCACATAGTTCGTCTCTACAAATCCATCGGCAGATCGACCGGCAATTCACTCGCGACCTCATCCGGAATTATCAGTTCATATCCGACCGGCGCCATGACCTTGATCCAGTCGGCAACCACTTCAAAATGTGGCAACAGGCGTGAGTCCAACCACCAGTCATCGTTATCGAATCCTGAATACTGTCCACCGATCACGAATAACGCGACCACAATAATTCCGCGCAATATGCCAAACAGCGAGCCCATTAAGCGATCGAGACCACTCAGGACGGATAATCGAACAAGTTTGGATATTCCCCAGCCAAGCAGGCCACCGATGGACAAAACAATGGCGAAAACCAGAATGCGCCCGAACCAGGTCTGCATTTCCACGGAACTCAGCCAGCTTTGCGAGACCTCACCAACAGCGGGACCGAAATACAGCGAGGCCCAGATCGCGATCACGAGCGTCGCGATCGAGATGGACTCTTTCACGAAGCCGCGCACGAATCCAACAATGATGGACGCGACCAGCGCTATGGCAATGATTATGTCGATGATCGGCATCGAAGATGTCGTCTCAGTTCGGCACGGGTGAGAATGGACGGGATTCTAGCAGATCATCAGGCGTAATAGTCATCATCTGATCTGACAGCGATTATCATTACAAATCGATTATGAGTGGAGTTCTTAATCCGGCGTTGGTCCGGGATGGCCGACGCCGGCTCCACGACCCACAGTCACCAGCGCCGGCCATCCCGGACCAACACCTCTTCAATGCTCAACGGTTAACTGAAATACGCGACCGACTGACGAGATGCGGCCGATACGCCAATGAATTTGACTGTGTGTCGTGGAGAAGTCATTGGCGTATCGGCCGTATCCCTGCGCCGAACACTAAGTTGGGTAAAAAGCGACCTCTTCTGATAATGGCTGTCAGATCAGATGATGACAATCACACATCAAGGGTGCGGTACCACCTGACCCTTATGATTTACTTTCAACAGCCTGGCCGCCATCGCCTCCGCGCTGGCGCGGTCCTTCTGTGGCCCAATTCGTACCCTGTGAAGTTGTCCGGAGTTCGTTTGCAATTGGCTCAGGAACGCAGCGTAGCCCTGTTTTCTAAGGTCTGCAGCAAGCTTCTCGGCGTTCGCCTTGTTCGAAAAACTGCCGAGCTGTACGGCCCACATTCCAGTGCTTGATGCTGCGGGTTTTGCGGCCTCAGTACGCGACTGTGGTGCCGGGTCTTGCTCCTCGCGCGCGATCTCCTGTTGCGGGATTGGTTCTGGCGTCGGTTGCGTCACCTCGGGCTCTGCAGGAGACTGTTCCGGCTTCTCGGCATCACTTTCTGGCTCGCTGGCCACCGGGATCGGCTCTGATCGCCCTCTTTCCAGCACGACGGTCTTGTTATTCTGGTCTTTCTGGCCTGGCAACAACACTCGTTCTGAAACGATCTCACCATCCTCCGGCGGGCCATCCAGAAAAATAGGCACAACAAGCACCACGAAAATGACCAATACGATTGCGCCGATAATGCGTTCTTTCAAAGCTCGTTCCATCATGTTTTTGGTCGCGATTCTGTTTTCAACTGATCGAGTATGGGACCGACGGTAAAGAATGATCCCGTGGCGAGTATTCTGTCATTTTCTGACGCGCTGCGCCGGGCAAATTCGATAGCGTCCAGCGGCGACTCCGCTATCAGGCAAGCCTTCCCGCTAATATTCGAGACTTGCCGCGCCAGCTCGTTCGCAGGAATCGCCCGGTCGCTGGCAGCCGTGATCGCGATCCAGTTATCCACATGCTCCACCAACGCTCCAATGACACCGGCTACGTCCTTATCGTGCAAAAGCCCAACGATGGCGTATGTAGCTCCCGGCGACTCTCTCGATGCCAGCGTTTTGGCCAGCACCTCAGCTGCGGCCGGGTTGTGCGCAACATCGATCAACCACTCGTGGTTCTCGCAGCCCAGACCAGCGACTAACAAGTGCTGCGAGCGACCAGCGAGCGTCAGCGTCGGCAACACGCTGTTAATGAGCTCGACATTGATTGCTTCCGCCAGCCCCGCCACATCAAGCAACGCCAAAACCGCCGCTGCATTGCTCAACTGGACTTCGCCAGCAAGACCCGGTGGTTGCAATCCCTGCAGTTCACCAGACGCTCCACGCCAGCTCCACACCTGGCTCTCACCAATTTGTATTTCAAAATCTCGACTCGGCAGCAGTAATGTCGCTCCGCAGGTGTCAGCTTGACGCCGGACCGCCTCCGGCACGTCGGTGTCTCCGAAGACAGTGGCAATTCCACGCCGCATTATGCCGGCCTTCTCGGCGGCAATCGTCTCGACGTCGTCACCAAGCCAATCACAATGATCCAGCGAAACATTGGTAATCAGCGATGCGGTCGGTTCAAACGCATTGGTCGCGTCCAGTCTGCCTCCCAAGCCCACTTCCAGAATCCAGACTTCAAGTTCAGCGGTAGCGAACACGACTGCGGCTGCCAACGTGCCAAACTCGAAATACGTCAGTTCCGTATCAGCACGGACCGCTTCGATCTTCTCAAAAGCAGCGATGATCTCCGCGTCACTGGCTGCAACGCCATTCACCACTATGCGCTCATTGTAACGACTGACGTGCGGCGATGTGTAAGCCCCGACGTTGAGTCCGGATGCACGCAATAAAGCATCTGTCATTGCAACGCTGGAGCCTTTGCCGTTGGTTCCTGCAATCAGTAACACATGTTCGGGTCGTGGCAGATCGAGGCGCTCGAGAACGTGTTGTACGCGCTCAAGCCCAAGATTAATTTCTGTTGGCGACAGCGATTCGAGCCACGTCAGCCAATCGGACAGTGGCGCAGCAGAGGGCAACATGATTGGGTTTACTGTGCTACGACCGGGCCAGTGTTCCAACAATACTAACTTGTTGGAACACTAGGTCGACCCTCGAACTTGGCCAGCAGATTGCCAACCTCATCGCGCAACTTGCGCCGGTCGATGATTATGTCGATCGCACCGTGGTCGAGCAGGAATTCGCTGCGTTGGAAGCCTTCCGGTAACCGCTCGCGTACCGTCTGTTCGATAACACGTGGTCCAGCGAAACCGATCAGTGCGTTCGGCTCGGCGATATTGACATCGCCAAGCATGGCGAGGCTCGCCGAAACGCCACCCGTCGTCGGGTCCGTCAGCACAGAAACGTAGGGGATGCCTTTGCTACCAAGATTCGCGAGGGCCGCAGAAGTCTTCGCCATTTGCAGCAACGAGAACAGTGCTTCCTGCATGCGAGCACCGCCACTCGCGGCAAACGAGATCATTGGCATGTTGTTTTCGGCAGCGTAGTTCGCCGCGCGCGCAAATTTCTCGCCAACTACGGAGCCCATCGAACCGCCCATAAAAGCGAATTCGAAGGCACAGGCCACAACCGGTCTGCCATGCAAAGTTCCTTTTACACTGATCAGCGCATCTTTTTCGCCGGTCTTTTTTTGCGCCGCGACGATACGATCACGATATCGCTTGCTGTCTTTGAACTTGAGCGGATCCTCCGGCTCCAGCTGCGCCGACAACTCGGTTTGTGAATCGGCATCGAGGAAGTAATCCAGGCGCTTGCGCGCGCCAATGCGCATGTGGTGATCGCATTTCGGACACACCTGCAGATTGCGCTCCAATTCGTTGCGATATAGCTGCGCATCACAGCGGGCACACTTGATCCAGACACCTTCGGGAACCGACTTGCTGCGGTTCTCGGTGCTGATGCGCGACGGCATTAATTTTTCAAACCAGCTCATTTCGACATGATACCCGCTGCTCCAAAATATTCACAAGGGTAATCAACCGACGTAAGCGTGAGCCCGTGCGGCGGTGCCGCGATTCCGCCTCGCTTACGATCCCGGCTCTCGATCACCTCTGCTATCCATTCTGTGGATTGCTCACCCTCGCCGACGCTGGCAAGGGTGCCGGTGATATTACGAACCATGTGCTGCAGGAACGCATTGGCGGACACTTCGAGCGTAATCCAGTCGCCCGCCCGCTCAATGTTAATCCTCGTGATATTGCGGTGCGGCGTGTTCGCGCGACAGCCCGCCGCCCGAAAGGCCGAGAAATCATGCTCTCCCAGCAAGTGTTGTGCGGCCTCGTGCATACGCGCCGCATCCAGTGGCTGATAGACCCACCAGGCGCGGTGCCGATGCAGTGCCGAGCGCTCAAGGCGGTTCAATATGCGATAGCGATAATTCCTGCCGGTCGCCGAAAACCGAGCGTGAAAATCGTCGTCGACATGTCGCGCCCAAGTAACGCAAATATCGTCTGGCAGATTACTATTGGCACCGAGCAACCAGCCGCGATCGTCCCGCGTGCTCGGTGTATCGAAATGAATGACTTGCCCACTGGCATGAACGCCGGTGTCGGTGCGACCGGCACACGTCACCTCAACGGGATGGTCAGCAACCAGTTTGAGAGCTTCTTCGACGCGTTGCTGCACACCGAGGCCGGTCTTCTGCCGCTGCCAGCCGTTGTACGCCGTACCGTCGTACTCAATGCCGAGCGCGATGCGCATGTGGATTCCTGCTGCCAGTGGTCTGACAAGTACTAGCTGGGAAGAGAATCCAGCAATTGTTGGGCTTGCTGCTTCTGCGGATCATCACCCTCGTCGAGTACTTCCTCGAGGATGCTGCGTGCGCCCGCAGGGTCGCCCATGTCGACGTAGGCGCGTGCCAGATCAAGCTTGGTACCAACCTCTGTCATCGTGCGCGCATCGTGCAGATCACTGCTCATGTCTTCCGGCGCCAGTGACATCGTCGGCACTTCTGCCGTTTCTTCGGCAATCGTCGGACGGGGTTGCTCAACCGTTGCGTCATCACGCGGCTGCTCGATCGTGTCACCGATCTCGCTGACCTGCAATGCGGCCGTCAGATCATCCAGGTCCAGATCCACATCAGTTCCAACTATCGCCGGTGTTTCTGCCGTGGCATCGAGATCCATGTTGCTGGTGAATGCGTCAGGCGGTAATGCTTCGGTTTTCGCGAAATCGAAATCATCGTCGTCATCATCCATCGGCGCCAACATCGTCTCGACATCTTCCGCCGGACTGTCGATGGTGGCATCGCCCGTGCCCGGCGCGAGCATGGTCGCATCAGCATCGGACAGTGCACCTGCAAGATCAGCAGCCGTTTCAACGGCCATATCGTCGCTGAGAACCTGCGTAAGGCCGGTTGCATCCAGCAGACTGTCGTCAATACCAACGTCAGTGGGTTCCCGCTCTGGCTCTGCCGAAACCATTGGATTCTGGCCGGTCTCATCGGCCGCGAGATGCATTCCGGAGCTTTCAAGATCGCTCAGATCAAGTCCCTCCACAAGGCCCGTGGCGTCAGGATCCAGGCCTTCCTGGATGCCCGTGGCATCCGGATCGATGGCCGGATTCACGCCAGTGACATCAGCGGCGTCGAAATCGAGGTCGCTTAATGCTTCGTTGATGCCGGTATCCGAAAGCTCTTCGTTCTGCCCGGTTATGTCTATTTCGTCCAACGATGCGACTTCAGTCTGCGTCAGATTGTCGATACCGAAGTCCAGCTCATCGACATTGATCTCAGCCGTCGAGTCCGCATCCTTGCCACTGGCGGAAATTGCTTCTTCCAGAGAGTCTTCATCCAGTGATGGCAGCTCGGAAGTACCTTCACCAAACCCTGCAAACTGATCTTCGATGGTCGGGGTTTCAACGATTGGCGCCGGCATTTCGGCCGTCGCTTCGGTCATCGTCGATTCGATGGTCGGAGTTTCGGCTGTCACGTCGAGATCGAAATCAACAGCGTCATCTGCAGCTGCCGCCGGTTCGGCGAAATTAAAGTCGACATCCTGTTGCGTTTCGTCGTCGCCCTCGCCGAGGTCGATTACGTCGGATGCGCCGCCGTCGTCCGCACCAAAATCCATGTCCAGTCCACCGGCTTCGTCACCACCCTCATCAAATGACAGGTCAACCTCTTTCGTGGCCCCGGCCACATCGGCGCCGGCAAACAGATCGTGATCAGCGGCTATCTGCTGCCCCATAATCACTATCTTGTCCCAATCAGCGCTGCCGCCATCACCGACTGCCATTTTCAGGCGTGTCGCGGCATCAACAAAGAAATCACGATTGCCCCAGACGAAGTAAATTTCGCACAGTTTGGACATCAGAGACTTGTCGGATGGGTCTGACTCCAGCGCACCATTTATCAGGTCGGCCGCCTGGTCATAAAGACCATAGGCCATGTGGAAATCAGCCTCGGCAATTGGATCTGTCTGATCCAGATTGATCGCCGTTTCACTGCTGAATGTATCTTCGAGAGAGCCAAACGCCCCTGACGCCTCTGCCTCGCCAGCGTCAAGATCTGCTGCCGGTGCTTCAACGGTATCTTCAAGTATCGGATGGATGCCCGAGTCCTGTTCAACCACAACGATGGCTTCTTCATGCGTAGGAGCCTGCATCGTAGAAGTAACGGAAATACCGCCAGCCGCCATCTCGTCGGAATCCAGTGTTTCCCAAGGCCGGCTGTTGTCATCGTCGTCGTCGCCGTCGCGCCGCATGAACCAGACCAACAAGCCGATAACCGCTACCACGGCTGCTGCAATACCTCCCCAGATACTAAGAACATACCCAAGGATCTGATCAACAATGCCCTTATCGCGGCCGGAAGACGAAGTAGAAATAATGTCGGTCGGCGGCGTCGTGATGTCGCTATCGACAACGTCATCTGCTGTGTCGTCGGCAACCTGCGTATCGTCCGCCACATCATCGGCGACGATGTCGCCGATACCGGAATCATCCACGGCGTCATCAATGCCCTGATCGTCGTCAAGCACGTCTTCGACCAGAGAGTCATCTGCCACGTCTTCGACAGGTGCCTCATAAACCTCACCGCGAATGTCGGCGAGTTCCTGCCGCAATGCGGCCAGCTCGTTATCCCGAATTTCAATCAGGGACTGCTGATTGGGCACATCTGCGGCTTCCAGCTCGACAATACGGCCCTCAATCTCCTGTTCACGAGATTGCGGTTCGTACGTTGATGCATCGTCATCATAGTCGCCGCCGACCACATCTTCGTCGGGCGGTACCAGCGTCAAGCTTGGTCGCGTGGTCGATTGCTGCGGTTCCGTGTAGCTCGTACTGCCGCCCCAGGCATTGTGCTGGCGTTGTACTTCATTCAGCGCGTCACCGCGGTTGATCTGAAATACTTCGTCCGCACTTGGAATGCGCAAACTCGCACCCGCTCTGAGTACGTTGATATTGCCGCCGAATGCTTGGGGGTTGGCCTCGTAAATCGCCAGCATTGTCTGATTCATCGACAAACGACCATCCGGTCGATTCCGGGCCGTAAGGCCCCAAAGCGTTTCGCCGCGCTGCACAACCAGATCACCGACGGCGGTCGTGCCGTAGGGCGAATCATCGACAGGAGGTTGCGGTCGTGGCTCAGGTGGTGATTCGTAACTTGAATCAGCAACACTCGTATCAGCAACGCTTGAATTCGCGGTTCGGGCCGGTTGAGTCGGTTGTGGTGCCGGGCGAGATTGTCGCTGTGTCGGCGGTGGCGTTGGCGTTGGCGTTGGCTGACGTTGTATCTGGCCACTATCGCTCGGCGTGCTGCGACGTGGTGCTTCGACCGCCGGTGCTTGCCGGGAAGAAGGTGCTGCATAAGTCGGCGGGTCGAGCAAAACAGTGTATTCACGCAACAAACGGCCACTTGACCAGGTCGCTTCCACCAGGAACGTCAGGAATGGTTCGGTGATCGGTTCTCGCGAACGTATTTGCACCACGCTGCCACCGGTGCCGGCGTCAATTACGTTGAATTCAATACCCTGCAAATAAAACGGACGATCTATGCCGTAGCGGGTAAAAGTTTCGGCAGATGCCAGAGTAACGTTGAGGTCGCTCAATTCATCGGCGCTGGCCGACAACAAATCAATTTCCGCTCTGAGCGGCTCGTTAAGCGCAGAATCCAGATTGATGTCGCCTAGCCCAATGGCCCAAACTTCGCTCGTAAGCATCAGGACGAACAGCAGCGAGAGACGAGTAAAACGTCGCGACATAATGTATTTTCTCCAAACCCCAAAAAGCCCCGTATTCGACATCCAGTCTGGGCCCGTTAATTGCTTGCGAACTATAGCCTAAAGATAGTTTTTTGCCAATATTTCAGCAATTTGGACACTATTTAGAGCCGCGCCCTTACGTATGTTGTCAGCGACTACCCAGAGGTCCAATCCGCGTTCGTGAGAGATGTCCTCTCGAATGCGGCCGACGAAAACCGGGTCCTGACCGGAGCTTTCGGTCACAGCCGTCGGATATTGACCCAGTTCGACGCCATCCAGTACTTCAATTCCCGGTGATTTCGCCAATAATTCGCTCGCAGCTTCGGCCGAAATCTTGTCGCGGGTCTCTATATGTATTGCTTCGGAATGACCGTAAAACGCCGGGATGCGCACTGCTGTCGGGTTGACAAGTATGTCGTCATCGCCAAGGATCTTGCGGGTTTCCCAAACCATTTTCATTTCTTCTTTCGTGTAACGGTTATCCAAGAAGACATCGATATGCGGAACCGCGTTGAACGCAATTTGCTTCGCGTCACCTTTGATGTCGAGTGGGCGTCCATTCAGCAACGCCGTCGTCTGTCGCACAAGTTCTTCAACGGCGCTACGTCCTGCTCCGGACACAGCCTGGTAAGTGCATACGTTGATACGCTCGATGCCCACCGCGTCATAAATCGGCTTTAGCGCCACCACCATTTGAATCGTTGAGCAGTTCGGGTTGGCTATAATGCCGCGACTCTTATAATCCGCAATCGCATCAGGATTAACCTCGGGTACAACAAGTGGGATGTCATCGTCGTACCTAAACTGCGATGTGTTATCGATCACGACGCAACCGGCGGCAGCGGCTTTCGGTGCGTATTCTTCCGAGATTGATCCACCTGCAGAAAACAGGCCTATCTGAACCCTGGAGAAATCGAACTCGGCGAGGTCCTCTACGTCCAATTGACTGTTGCCGAAATTAACTTGCTTGCCAACCGAGCGCTCGCTAGCCAGCGCGTAAACGTTCCCTACGGGAAAATTTCGTTCATTTAGAATCTCAAGTATCGATTCGCCGACAACGCCTGTCGCGCCAACGACAGCTATATTCAAGCGGTCCATTATCAGATTTCCGGTGTTACCGACTCCACGTCGGCATTCTGTGCGCGATTGCGCAGGTAGTGATCCATTATGACCAGCGCAACCATCGCCTCGGCTATGGGTGTCGCACGTAGTCCAACGCAGGGGTCATGGCGCCCCTTCGTTACGATTTCAGTATCTTTGCCTTCCTTGTCGATGGTCTTGCCTTTCACCGCGACACTCGATGTTGGTTTGAGCGCAATGCTCGCGAGCAAGTCCTGGCCAGATGAAATCCCGCCGAGCGTGCCGCCGGCATCATTCTTGTTAAAGCCATCCGCAGACATTTCGTCCCGATGCTCGCTGCCGTGTTGCGTGATTGCAGAGAAACCAGCACCGATCTCTATACCTTTAACAGCATTGATGCTCATGAGTCCGTGCGCAATATCGGCGCCGAGCTTGTCGAAGACAGGTTCACCCAGCCCCGGTGGCATATTGTTCGCCAGCACACTGATTTTGGCGCCAATCGAGTCACCTTGTTCGCGGAGTTCATCCATGAAATTGTCGAGTTCATCGACACGCTCCGGGTCTGCACAAAAGAAAGCATTATCGTCAATCGTCGTGAAGTCCTTCGCAGCAAGTTCAATAGAACCCAGTTGCGACAAGTAGCCACGCACTTCGATACCAAGTCGCTCGAACAGGTACTTCTTCGCGATCGCTCCCGCCGCAACGCGCATGGTCGTCTCGCGGGCAGATGATCGGCCGCCACCGCGATAATCCCGAATACCGTATTTCTGTTGATAAGTGTAATCGGCGTGACCTGGCCTGAATTTGTCTTTGATATCGCCGTAGTCTTTTGACCGCTGGTCTTTATTTTCGACCAGCAATCCGATCGGCGTACCGGTCGTTTTACCCTCGAACACGCCGGAAAGAATCTTCACCTGATCCGGTTCGTTGCGCTGAGTTGTGTGGCGATTGCGCCCGGGACGACGTCTGTCGAGGTCACCCTGAATATCCGCTGCCGACAATTCCATCCCCGGAGGGCAACCGTCGACGATGCACCCGATTGCCGGCCCGTGGCTTTCACCGAAGGTCGTTACCGTAAAAATCCGCCCAAAAGTATTACCAGACACTGCTATAAACCTTGTAAGTCGTTTTTTGTCAGCAAGAACACACCTGCCCCACCCGCTTCGAACTCGAGCCAGACGAACGCCACTTCAGGATACTTAGCTTCGAGCGCGCCCTGGCTGTTGCCGACCTCACAGACGAGTATTCCATTGTCCGTCAGGAATCGCGAGGCATCGTGCAAGATCTTGCCTACTGAATCCAGACCATCGTCCCCGGCGGCAAGCCCCAACGCCGGTTCGTGATGATATTCAGTTGGCATCGACTCCATGTCCTGCCGGTCCACGTAGGGGGGATTGCTGACGATCAAATCGTACTGTTTGCCTTCCAGCGCCCCGAAAAAATCCGACCGCACGGGTGTTACCCGAGCGGCCAGCTCATGACGTTCTATATTAATAACGGTCACTGCCAGCGCATCCGCTGAAATATCGACCGCATCGACGCATGTCTCCGGAAATGCATGCGCGATCGCGATAGCGATACAGCCGCTGCCCGTTCCAAGATCCGCTGCAGTACGAACTTCCTGTGGCTCTATCCACGGTGAAAATTGCGCATTTATCAACTCGGCGAACGGGCTGCGTGGCACCAGAACGCGTTCATCAACGTAGAATTCGTGCCCGGCAAAGAACGCCTGGTTCAGTAAGTACGCGAGGGGCACCCGTTCATCGATACGACGTTCGGCCAAAGCGGTTACTGCTGCAATCTGCTCAGCCTCAACAAGCTCCGAGTAGACGGCCGGCGCATCGTCGTGCGACAGGTGCAGAGCCGCGAACACCAACCAGGCCGCCTCATCCAGTGAATTGTCGGTGCCGTGGCCATACGAGAGCTCCGCCTCATCAAAGCGTGCAGCAATTGTGCGTATTAACTGTTCTATATCCATTTGCGACGGCGAATCTATCACGCTCAAGCCCCAACTGCCTGTAGAATCGCCGCTTCGACAAGCAACGTTCAAAGAACCTCGAAAACCCAACATGAGCCCTAAAAACCTAATACTGGGAATCCTGCTCGGTAGCGCACTGGCGGCAGGTATTTTTGTCGCAACAAAAATCACAACGCCGGCAGAACCCCAATCCGCCTTCATCATCCCAATATCCAGCGCAATGCCCGAATTCTCGTTGCTGGACCAAACCGGCGCAGCGGTCACGGCCGACACATTTCGCGGCCAGTGGGACCTGGTGTTTTTCGGCTTTACCAACTGCCCCGACATTTGCCCCACGACACTGCAGACCCTGGCCAGTGCCAAACGCGAATTCGCCGCGGCCGGAGCCGAGACACTGCCGCGCATCGTGCTCGTGAGCGTCGACCCGGAACGCGATACGCCTGAATTGCTGGGCCAGTATGTGGACTATTTTGGCGATGATAATCTCGCGGTCACCGGACAACTCGAAGAGGTCACGAAGCTGACTAAGGCTTTGGGTATCTACTTTGAGAAGGCACCGACAGACGATGGCAATTACGGCGTCAATCACTCGGCAACCGTTCTCGTCATCGATCCAAAGGGCGAGTTTATGGCGTTGTTCAGTGCACCGCACCTCGTGGCAGATTACTTGCACGATCTGCCAATCATCATGGATAGCCAATAATGCGATCAGTCGCTCTAATCGTCTGCCTGTTTCTCGCGGCCTGCGGTGGTGAGGCAGAGGCGCCGCTGGTAGCGAGCGATATCGTTATCACCGAACCTATGCCGGGAAGTCACATGAGTGCGGGCTACATGTCGTTTACCAACAATACGAGCGATGCAATAAACATCACGCATGTAGTGAGCGCCGAATTCGACGCTGTCGAAATGCATGAGTCGTTGGTCGAGGGCGGGGTCGCGAAGATGCGACCTATTGAAACGTTAGTGATTCCGGCGCATTCGAGCGTATCGCTGCAACCCGGTGGCAAGCACCTGATGTTGATGCGCCCAACCGGTGCACTGCACACCGTATCGCTGCGTTTCTACAACGTTCACACATTGCTACTCAATGTGAGCGCCCCGGTTTCGCGGAGAAATAACTAATGCTCGCCACTCTATTTGTCGCACTGCAGTACATATTACCGCAGCACTTGCTGACCGCCCTGATCTGGCGCATCGCACGAATTCGACATGCTGCGACAAAGAATTTTCTGATAACGCGCTTTGTTGGCCTCTACGATGTAGATATCGATGAAGTAAAACTGAATGTGCCCAATGACTTCGCGACCTTTAACGATTTTTTTGTGCGCGAACTCGAAGCCGGCGCCCGACCTGTCGATGAGAGTGACAACAGCATCGTCTCACCCGTTGACGGCACAGTCAGTATCGCCGACGCAATCCGCGACGACAGCATCATCCAGGCAAAAGGACTCAACTACTCGCTCAGCGACTTGCTGGCAACAGACCTTGAGCAAGCCGCGGCGTATGTCGATGGTACGTTTGCGACCATTTACCTTGCGCCTTACAACTATCATCGAGTGCATGCGCCATGGGATGGCGAACTGGCTGCCGCTCGGTACGTACCCGGCGACCTGTTCAGCGTTAATGAAGCAACCGTCGCCCGAGTTGATGGATTGTTTCGACGCAATGAACGACTGGTCATGCATTTCAAGACAGATCGGGGCCCGGCGGTCCTGATTTTCGTCGGCGCGATGAACGTAGGCAGTATCTCCACACCGTGGACGGGCGAATTGCGACCACGTAAACACGGTGTTGTAAACGTTCCTGAGCTTTCGGCACATTCACCCACTGTCAAGAAAGGCGACCTGCTGGGTTGGTTCAATATGGGATCCACGGTGATTTTGTTGTTACCAGCCGGCGTCGCTATGTGGGATGACGACCTGCGGCCGGGCGAGACATTGCGCATGGGCGAGGCGATAGGCCAGCTGTCGGACGACCTAAAATGACAGGCTGGCGGGCAGCATCAGGGCCTGAAGTCGCAATAAGCAGGGCCGCGATGTCGCAGCGCCTGCGTGCTTATTTTGATGCAGAGTCAGTGCTGGAAATCGACACCCCGGCTTTGAGTACCACAGCGGTCAGCGATACAAACATCGAGAGTCTGGAGGTCATCAGTGAACTGACCAACGCACCGCTCTACCTGCATACATCACCGGAATTTTGCATGAAGCGCCTGCTCGCATCCGGCTACCCGGATATTTACTCGATCTGCCGCGTGTATCGTGACGGTGAGGCCGGCCGATGTCATCAACCGGAATTCACGATGGTCGAATGGTATCGAATTGGTTTCGGTCTCACAGACATCATTGCCGATACGCTCAAGGCAATCGCAATGGCACTGGATGACCCAACGCTCGAGGACGAGATCCTCGTTATCGACTACCGCAATGCGTTCATCAAAGTCTGTAATGTCGATCCATTACAGGCATCGATCGACGACCTGGCCAATGCAGCTGATGCTGACGATGGATTGCGACGGGCGCTGGGCGACGCGCGTGACGACTGGCTGGATCTGATCTTAACAACGAAGCTTGCACCAACATTTGCCGCAGACAAGTTCACCGTGTTGCAACACTACCCCGCCAGTCAGGCTGCACTGGCACAGATCTGTCCCGCCGATGCATCCGTCGCCGACCGCTTTGAAGTATTCATGGGGCCGGTGGAACTGGCCAATGGCTACGTGGAATTAACCGATACCCGAATTCAGGCAGAGCGTATTGCAAACGATCAGGCCATGCGTGAGTCGCGCGGCCAGGCGGTACGACCGCATGATCAGTCGCTACTCGCCGCGCTTGAGTCGGGGCTGCCGGCTTGTGCCGGTGTTGCAATGGGACTCGAACGCTTGCAAATGATGCACGATAAGACGGACGATATTCGCAACGTCCTGTCTTTTCCTTTTGAGGCTTCGAATGACTGACCCGGATTACAAACTGCTGGATTCACAATTGCGCGCCTTGCTTGCCGACGAAACGGATGCTCTGGCAAGTGCCAGCAACTTCGTTGCGCTGTTATACAACGCGATGGACGACATCAACTGGTTGGGAATTTATGTCCTGCGAGGCGCTGAACTGGTGCTCGGTCCGTTTCAGGGGAAGCCCGCCTGCGTGCACATAGATATCGGTGCCGGTGTTTGCGGAACCGCCGCGGCTACTTTGCAAACGCAGCGTGTAGCCGATGTGCATCAGTTCGAGGGGCATATCGCGTGCGACGCAGACTCAAGATCCGAAGTCGTCGTGCCGTTGATTAGCAACGGTCACCTTATCGGTGTGCTCGACATCGATAGCCCGACACCCGACAGGTTTGCGGAGACCGATCAACTCGGCATAGAAAAACTGTGCGCGTCATTTTGCGAGCTACAAGACTCCCGCAATTCTTTTATCTAGCCGTGATGGGCGCAGGGATGCTGCTGGTACGCCAATGACTTCTCCGCAACACACAGTCGAATTCATTGGCGTACCAGCAGCATCTCGTCAGTCGGTCACGTAATTCAACTACCCGTCTCAGCATTGAGCAGGCGTTGATCCGGGATGACCGGCGCTGGTGACTGTGGGTTGCGGAGCCGGCGCCGGTCATCCCGGATCAACGCCGGATTAAATACTTCACTGGTAATTAAGAAAGCACTACTTAACGCGCGACACGTATTCCCGAGAACGAGTATCGACTTTGATGGTTTCATTCTGATCGACAAACAACGGCACTCGTACGACGGCACCCGTTGACAAGGTCGCAGGTTTTACACCACCACTTGCCGTATCACCCTTCACACCCGGATCCGTATCGACGATCTCAAGCTCAACAAAATTTGGCGCAGTCACGATTAGCGGCGCGTCGTTCCAAAGCGTAATACCGCAAACGTCGCCATCCGATATCCAGTCTTTCGCGTCACCGACTGCAGATTCATCAGCGGCGTATTGCTCGAATGTGTCCGGCACCATGAAGTGCCAGAATTCACCATCAGCATACAAGTACTGCATATTGGTATCCACGACGTCGGCGGCCTCTACCGACTCACCGGACTTGAAGGTCTTGTCGACCGTTTTGCCTGTCTTGAGGTTCTTGATGCGAACGCGGTTGAACGCCTGTCCTTTTCCTGGCTTGACGAATTCATTTTCGACAATGATGCAGGGATTGCCACTGATAAGGATGCGAAGCCCTGATTTGAACTCGCTGGTGCTGTAATTAGCCATAAATATCGCTCTTTTGTCGGGCCTGCCGGACGGCGGCGAGGCGCTATGATACTAGTATTCAGGCCTGTCACCAGCCGTATTTTCGGCCCTGAATGGACCTGAATCACTCCGAAACTTGATTCAGGTCACGGTTTTGACCTCCCGACAGCGACGAAAGACACCGCAGTGTCTAAACTGCTCGTTCGGTTAACAAAATATGGAAATCAGCGGAAAACCGCCGTTGCCAGGGAAAAGGGATTTGAACGGGCGCCACAGCATCTCAATCGCCGTACTGACTGGAAATCAGGACGACGTCCAGGTTATCAACAGCGCGCTGCGAGACGCGGGTCACGCGGCGCATTGTCACTGGATATCTACTCCCAACAAACTGGCCGACACTCTGTCCGCTGAGAACGTCGAGTTGCTGATCCTCAATTGCGACAGCTACAAAGACTCGATTCAGCAGGTCATCAAGCAAAAAGACCGTTACAAGCCGGAAGTCCCCGTTATCGCCACGCAGGAAACTGCTGATGAAGCGAGCATCCAAAAAGCAATGCAAGCCGGTGCCTGCGATCTGGTTTCGATTTCACGGAAGACGCGCCTTCAGTCCGTCGTTTCACGTGAATTGCGCGCTTTACGCGTCGAACGAGCTCTGAATTCAACGTTGCATTCAGCTACTGAATACAAGCGCCAGCTCAAAGATCACATGGATGCGTCCAGCAGTTCGATCGCATTGGTCCACGAAGGAATCTTCACCGACGTCAACGAAGCCTGGATGGCTCAATTCAAGATCAGCAACCGGGACGAGTTGATTGGCATGCCCGTCATGGATACGTTCAATCCCGAAAGTCAGGCAGCACTAAAGGGCGCCCTCGTCGCGACCATTGAAGGCAAGTGGCAATCTGGCGAGAAGCTAATCGTCAAGTCACAGGTAGACACTGGCGATCACGACGATATACACCTCGAATTTCGCAAGTTCGAACTGGATGACGGCCCCTGCGTGCAAGTCCGCATTGCGCCACAGTTAAAGGTTGCAGAAGAACCGACCAAACTGGTGCATAAAGCATTGCAACGCGATCCAACGATGCTGTTCTATCATCGGGCGCAATTCATCGAAAGAATCACCAAGCGACTGCAGAGAAAGCCAGCGCAAGGTACGCACTGTCTGGTTTATATCAAGCCCGATAACTTCAGCGCAGTACTCGACAAGGTCGGTATCCTGCATTCGGAAGAAATTCTTGCGCAGCTTGCTGAAGAGATTCGAAAACGCATGCATCCGCGTGATGTTGCCGGGCGCTTTGAAGGAACCTCGATCATGGTTCTGTTGGAACGCGGCTCTGCTCGCGACGCACAGGTTTGGGGCAAGCAGATTTGCGATCACATCGCGAAGCACACCTTCGAAGTTGAAGACAGCTCCACGCACATAACCTGCACGGCCGGTGCGTGCGCTGTAAATGAAGTATTTGGCAGCCTTGAAAAATTCATCGCAGCAACTGTCGGCGCCCACAAACTAGGCAAGGAAGCTGGTGGCAATACTTCGTTCCTGGACGAGAGCGCCGAGGAAGACACAAAACAACGCGAATTCGACGCAGTCTGGGTAAAACACTTGAAGGCTGCATTGATGGAAGGCCGTTTCCGTCTGGCGCAACTGCCAATTGCCGGATTGCGCAGTGATTCAGTCAAAATGTACGACCTCCTGGTAAGAATGATCGATGAACAAGGTAACTCAGTGTTGCCATCCGAATTTCTGCCGGCAGCAATACGCAACAACATGATGAAGAACATCGATCGCTGGATGCTGCAATCGGCCGTTGATTTTTGTAGTGAGGGCGACGCCGATCGTGTATTCGTGCGTTTGTCCAAGCAGTCCATCATTGATCCAACGACGGCCTCCTGGATGGAACAGAAGCTCGACGCTGAAGGGTTTGATTGTTCGCGTCTGGTCGTGCAGATTCCCGAACGAGATGCTGCGAAGCACATCAAACAGACGCGCGCACTTGTCATGCATGCCCGCAAGCTCGGTATCGGTTTCGCACTCGAACACTACGGCATCGATCAGGAGCGATTCCAGATTCTGGATATATTGAAGCCCGACTACATAAAGCTCGATGGTGAACTGATGCACACCTTGATGACGGACTCCAAAATGCAAGGCGCAGTTAGCAAGATCGTCAAGGCTGCCCAGGAACGAAAAATCAAAACCGTCGCAGAACGCGTCGAAAATGCGAATGCGATGGCCGTACTATTCCAGCTGGGACTCGACTTCATGCAAGGACATTATGTCCACGAGCCAGAAGTCGTGCTACAGGAGATTGCGAGTGTCGCAACCAGCACATTGGCTGATCTGGCGGCTGCCAACGGAAATTAGCTTGTTTCGGCAAAGATCAAAGTGTGACGCAAGTCACACTCTGCATTACCGACCACCCGCTAACGCCCGTCTACTGTCAAATCTTAAGATAGACTATCAGCCACCGGTGCATAGTCCTGCAAGGCTGACTATTGATTTTCTTGGAGTAAGTGACAGTGAACAAAGCAACGAGCAGAAAGAAATTGGCTAATCGTGGCATTCCGGTCATCATCGCAGTCGGCAGCAGCCTGGCAGCACTACCAGCCAGTGCGCTGGAACTCGGTGAGCTAACTGTCCAGTCGCGATTGGGTCAACCACTTCGAGCAAGTATTGCTTATGCGCTTGCACCAAACGAACAGTTATCGGACTACTGCGTCACGCTGCGTCCGGGTCCTTCGGTGAGTGGTCTGCCTGGCTTCGGGGCGGCAACCATGAGTGTCGCGAATGGCGTCATCATGTTGACTGGCAGAAGCCCCGTTCGCGAACCGATGATTTCAGCACACGTTGTCGTGAATTGCCCCTATTCCGCAAACTTGAGTCGCGAGTACATGCTGTTCATCGACCCACTGATTTCAACTCAAGCCACGACGACGACACTTCAGACGACACCGCAGGCTGAGCCGGTCGCCATAACACCCACCGCTATCGAGCGCCCTGTAACGGCTGTTGTAGCCGCACCTGTACGAAAGGACATCGGCACAGCGACGAGTTACCAGGTCCAGGCAGGTGAGTCCCTGTCGACGATTGCTCAGCGTATCGAGAATCGCACCATCGGCCTATGGCCCGCCGTAGACGCGATCTTCGCTGCAAATCCGGATGCGTTCATGAATAACGATCCGAATCAATTGAAAGCCGGCAGCTGGTTGTCCATTCCCGATTTTGACGGTAGTGCTGCCGTCGTTGCCGCGCCGGAATCCGTTGCAGTTCCCGTTGCAGACGTTTCCGCGGCCTATGAACCCACACCTGTGGTGGAAGCTATAACCGAAGAGATAGTGCTTGAGGAACCAGCGCTTATCGAACAGCCGATAGCCGTAGAAGAACCTGTCGCCGATATGACCAACGACTTGCAGCCGGGTGACATCATTCTGGATACCAAACTCGAGGGTCCAACGACAGCGTCATCCTCGCCCAATGTTCCTGTAGCCATTATTACGACCAAAAGCGTAAGTACCGATGGCGCAGCGTCATCATCGTGGCTGATCTGGCTTGCGGGCAGCGGTGTTGCTCTTGTCTTCGGTCTGTTGATGTTTGGCCGCCGCCTGCGTGGTCGCTCTGACAAGCCGCCAGCGGTAACGCAGACGGACCAGTCGCAACGACGCTTCAGCGACACGCAAACTACCGATACGGAAAACATCGAGGCGCTTGGGGTTGACTTTGATCTTTCGGATGATTCACCAACGGAAGAAAATCTCGTACTGGATGCTGATCTTGTGATTGGCACAGGCCTCGATCAGAACTCCACGGCAGGCGGCCCGGAAGACTTCGGATTCGCTGCGACAACGGAGCTCGACATAGAGCTGCCATTTGAGCCGGTTGCCCAGATATCCGACGAAACGGATATGTTGCCGCCGTTAAAAACAGACGAACACTCGATTCTTGAGAGCGAAGTGCTGCCGGAAGATGACGATTACGATATGTCTGTAATTGTCGATGCCACGAAAATGCCGCGACCTGAGGATGTCACGGAGCACGACCTGAAAGCCGTTGAATTACCTCACGATGACGGAACGTTGATCGCTGAGAATTACACCATCAACAAAGAGATCGACTACCAGGTAGTTGAGCAGGACTACGAAGACGAGCTGACTGCAACGCAAGCATTGAATGAAGAAATCGCTCGAGCCGCCACCGAACTTGCGGAACGCATGGAAAGCAACAGCGACGAGCATGAAACAGCTGCCCTGCCGCTGGCGACCGTCACTGAACTCGATGTCACAGCTCAGATGCCCGCACAGAACGACGATATTTCAGATCTAGACGATACGGGTGTCAACGAAGCGATCACCGTGAACACAACACCCGACGACGAAACTGCCGAAATGCCGGCTGAATCCGGCAAAACCAGCTAGTAGGAGCGGCCCGTAGGAGCGGCCCGTAGGAGCTAAGCTACGCCGATCAGTCGTTCGACCTTACGCCATCCCTTCGGTAGCATGCTGCCTCGAAGGGCGCGGTCACCGTAGTAGTCGTCCAGGTCATTCCATTTGATCGTCATCATGCGGGTGCCCGTCTGCACCTGTAAGGAACCGTCTTCCGGAACCACCGTTGCAGCCACCATGATCTCCGTACCACTCTTGTACTTCGGTCCGGGAATATTGATCAGCTTGTTGCCTTTACCTTTGGCCAACTCCGGTAATTCTTCCATCTCAAATAGCAGCAAGCGTCCTATCGAACTAACAGCGGCAATCAGGCATTCAGTCTCCGCAGGAATCGGGGCGGGGACAACAGCTTTGCCGCCCTGCGGCACACGGAGAATTGATTTCCCTGCCTTGTTTCGTGAAACAAGATCGCTGAGCGTCGCAATGAAGCCGTACCCGGCATCGCTCGCCAGCAAGTATTTCTGTTCGTTGGCGCCGATCATTGCGCCACAAAACGCCGCCCCATCGGGTGGCTTGAAGCGGCTCGACAACGGTTCGCCCTGCCCGCGCGCAGACGGCAAGGTGCCCGCCATCACGCTGTAAACGCGCCCGGTACTGTCGATGAACATCGCCAGTTGGTTACTGCGACCCTGCGCGGCGGCAAGATAGGCATCGCCGGACCGGTAGTTGAGTGTGCTTGGGTCTATCTCGTGACCTTTCGCTGCCCGTGCGTACCCAGCTTGCGACAGCACGACAGTTACCGGCTCGCTTGCAACCAGTTGCGTTTCGTCGAGTGCTTGCGCCGCTTCACGTTCAATAATCTCGGTGCGGCGGTCGTCGCCATAGGCCTCAGTGTCCTCGAGAATCTCTTTCTTGATGAGCGTCTTCATGCGTGCCGCGCTTTTGAGTGTCTTCTCCAGCAGGTCGCGTTCCTCACTCAACTCATCCTGCTCACCCCTGATCTTCATTTCCTCAAGTTTGGCGAGATTGCGTAAGCGCAAATTCAAAATGGCTTCAGCCTGGATATCGGCAAGCTTGAAGCGTTTCATAAGAACGGGTTTCGGTTCGTCCTCTTCACGAATGATCGCGATAACCTCATCGATGCTTAGGTACGCGACCAGCAAACCATCGAGAATGTGTAAACGGTCGTTAACAATCTGTAGGCGATGGCCGAGACGATTAGTGACCGTCTGCTTGCGAAACTTGAGCCACTCTTTAAGAATCTCGAGCAGATTGAACAAACGCGGGCGCCCATCAAGCCCGATGATGTTCATGTTGACGCGAACGGTGCGCTCCAACGAAGTCGTTGAGAACAGGTGAGACATCAGCTGCTCAACATCGACGCCACGCTTCTTGCTAATGACCAGACGGGTTCTTTCCTCATGATCCGATTCGTCACGAAGGTCGTCGACTTGCGGTAACTTCTTGGTGCGCATTTGTGCCGCTATCTGTTCCTGCAACTTCGCACCAGAGATTTGATGCGGTAAAGCAGTAACGACGATATCGCTGCCTTCCATCTTGTAGGAGGCGCGCAGCCTTAATGTGCCGCTGCCGGTCTCATAGATTTCTTTGATATCTGCCGCTGGTGAAACCAACTCGCCGCCCGTTGGATAGTCAGGGCCTTTGATGTGTTTCATCAAATTAGCGATAGATGCTTTCGGGTTATCGATCAGGTGGATCAGCGCACTCGCTACTTCCTTAAGATTGTGTGGCGGCACATCCGTTGACATGCCTACAGCAATACCGGTCGTGCCATTCAGCAGCAAATTGGGCAGGCGCGCGGGCAGCACAACGGGTTCATTGAGCGTGCCATCGAAATTCGGCGACCAGTCGACGGTGCCCTGCCCCAATTCCTGCAACATGCTTTTCGCATACGGCGCAAGGCGCGATTCTGTATAGCGCATTGCGGCGAATGATTTGGGATCATCGGTGGAACCCCAGTTGCCCTGACCGATAACGATGGGATAGCGATAGGAAAAGTCCTGCGCCATGAGCACCATCGCTTCGTAGCAAGCAGAGTCGCCATGGGGATGGAATTTGCCTATAACATCGCCGACGGTACGCGCGGACTTTTTCGGCTTTGACGATGCCGATAATCCCAGCTCGCTCATCGCGTAGATGATGCGTCGTTGAACCGGTTTCAGACCATCGCCGATCTGCGGTAGCGCTCGATCCAGAATGACGTACATCGAGTAATCGAGATATGCCTGTTCCGTATAGTCCTTGAGCGCCTGTTGCTCGACGCCCTCAAGGTTCAGACTGTTTTGCATGTCACTCATACCTCGGCAAGGTTGCCTTTGGATTCCAGCCAGCTGCGACGGTCTTTAGACCGCTTTTTCGCCAGCAGCATGTCCATCATCTGGTCCGTCTTGTCCCGTGCGTTGATCGTCAGTTGTACAAGTCGTCGTGTATCTCGGTGCATTGTTGTCTCACGAAGTTGTTCGGGGTCCATTTCGCCAAGACCTTTAAAGCGAGTCACAGTTATTTTGCCTTTCTTTTTCTCCGCTTCGATGCGATCAAGGATGCCTTTTCGTTCGCCTTCATCCAGCGCGTAATACACTTCCTTGCCAACGTCGACACGATACAGTGGTGGCATCGCGACATAAATATGCCCGGCCATAACCAATTCGCGGAAATGTCTGAGAAACAGCGCGCACAACAGTGTCGCGATATGCAGGCCGTCTGAATCTGCGTCGGCCAGAATGCATATCTTGTGATAACGCAGGCCGCTGATATCGTCGCTGCCCGGATCGACACCGATGGCAACCGCAATATCGTGGACTTCTGCTGATGCCAGAATTTCTGCTGTCTCGACTTCCCAGGTATTCAGGATCTTGCCTCGAAGCGGCATGATCGCTTGCGTGAGTCGGTCACGCGCCTGTTTCGCTGAACCGCCGGCAGAATCACCCTCCACCAAAAACAGTTCGCAAAGCTCCGGTTCCTGGGAACGACAATCCGCCAGCTTTCCGGGCAACGCCGGCCCAGACACGATTTTCTTGCGGACGACTTTTTTTGCAGCCTTAAGCCGACTCTGGGCCTTGCTAATCGCCAGTTGCGCGATCAGGTCACCCGTTTCCGGGTACTGATTGAGCCATACCGAGAAACTGTCCTTGATGATACCGGCGACAAATGCCGCAGATTCTCGAGATGACAAGCGTTCCTTTGTCTGGCCGGAGAATTGCGGGTCTTCGAGCTTGGTGCTAAGCACGAAATTCAATCCGTCCCAGACGTCTTCAGGTGCAATAGCCACACCTCGTGGTAGCAGGCTGCGAAATTCGCAAAATTCGCGCAACGAGTTCGTCAGCCCGGTACGCAAACCGTTGACGTGCGTGCCACCCTGCGGTGTCGGGATCAGGTTGACGTAACTTTCCGTGACGCTCTGGTCGCCGTCCGTCGCCCAGACCAGCGCCCAGTCGACGGTTTCGTTATTGCCGCTGATGCTGCCGGCGAACGGTTCTGCCGGCAATGTCTCGCCGCCACCGATCTCTTCAAGCAGGTATTCCTCCAAACCGCCGGAATAACACCACTCGATCTTTTCCTTGGGCTGCTCGACTTTCAGGCACACGGTAACGCCAGGGCAAAGTACCGCCTTGGCTCGCAATACGTGTTTCAGTTTATTGACTGAGAATTTCGCAGAATCGAAATATTGCTCATCAGGCCAGAAACGAATTGTGGTACCTGTATTCGCCTTGCCAACCGTGCCAACAACCTCAAGCTTGCCGCGTTTCTTACCGCCGACAAAGCTCATGTTGTATTCCTTGCCACCACGACGAATCCAGACCTCGAGATTCTTCGACAAAGCGTTTACAACCGATACACCGACGCCGTGCAGGCCACCAGAGTATTGGTAGTTGTCGTGATTAAATTTGCCGCCGGCGTGCAGGCGAGTAAGGATTAACTCAACACCCGGAATCTTCTCTTTTGGATGTTTGTCGACAGGCATACCACGGCCATCGTCCGAAACTTCAAACGAGCTGTCTTTGTAAATTGTAACGTCGAGTTTTTTGCAGTGACCCGCAAGTGCTTCATCGATGCTGTTGTCGATGACTTCATGCGCCAGATGATTTGGCCGCGAGGTGTCGGTGTACATGCCTGGCCGGCGCCGTACAGGCTCCAGCCCGCTAAGGACTTCGATGTCCGCAGCGTCGTATCGTTTGCTCATCTAGTAACCACAAGAATGCCCGGCGGCAGTTTAGCCTGTATGGCTAACCGGTGCACCCGCAATATCTGTGGATTCAAGCTTGTTACGCGAGGTCGTTTAGCAAGGTCTCGCGAATGTTGTCTGCAACAGGACGGATTTCGACTGAATAGTTTTCATGATCGATACCCGCTATCAAGGATGATCCTGACCGCAGCGCTGCTGATTGCTCGGGCGGAAACTCGAAACGCATGAAATGCACAGCGGACGTCTTGTACTCATCGGCACGTTCCAGATCTTCATCCGATATAGCGTATACACGATCGAAATCTGCGACCTGAACGTAAACCCGGTCTTCGATGCCGACCAACTGCTCGAGCATTTCCTGACGCTCAACAGCATCGGGAAACTCGATCATGAAGGTTGCTTTCCAGTTTGAGCCGTCGGGGATCAGCGGATTGTAAGCTTCGAGCTCTTCATTAATACCGTCCGCTTCAAAAATGCGTTCGATGCGCAGCATTTCCTGCACCTGGTACTGCATCGTCAGGCGATCCTCGAAATACAATGCCGCATTGGTGCCGAGATCAAGGCGTCGATTTTTCTTGTGCGCCATAACCCGGTCGCGAAAGGTCGCGCGTTCCTCGGCATATTGTTCGAGGCCCATTAGATCTTCACGCGTTAGCTTTTGCATATCGATGCTTTTCTCAGATGCCGTAAGCGCTGCGTAACAAACTCATCGGATTGTTCGCGTCTACGTTGTCAACTTCCTGTGCGATCTGCTCCGCGGCCATAGGACAGTCACTAACAAAGTGATCAGCCTCACCGCGTTTGACCTTATTGACCACAGGTCGAGCGATTTTTTTGGAAATCTCGTGAAACTCTTTCTTTACCGCGTAAGTACCGTCATGCCCCGAACAACGTTCGATCACTTCGACTTGCGTATCCGGAACCAGCTGCAACATATCTCGCGTCTTGAGGCCGATATTTTGCACTCTCAAGTGACACGGCACCTGATAAGAGACTTTTCCTAACGCCTTCGAGAACTCGATATTTAGCTCACCGCCCTTATGGCGCAGCATCAGGTATTCAAACGGGTCGTACATCGCGTCGCGAACTTTCGCCACTTCGGGATCATCCGGGAACATCAGCGGCAATTCCTGCTTAAACATCAGCGTGCAGGACGGAATCGGCGTCACGATATCCCAGCCGTCATCGACCATCGCGGCGAGAATCGGAATATTGATGTCTTTGGCCTTAGCCACTGCTTCCAGATCGCCCAGTTCGAGCTTCGGCATGCCGCAGCAAGTTTCTTTCTCTGCCAGTCCCATGGGAATGCCATTGTGCTCAAAAACAGCAACCAGGTCTTCGTCGATTGCGGGATGATTTCGATTGCCGTAACAGCTTGTGTACAGCACGACTTTGCCGCGCGTATTTTCGGTCGGTATCACATCGACAGGGCTGGCACCTTCGAGCCGGGCCAAACGCTTGCGGGCCGTTTTGGAGTGATATGCCGGTATAGGTGCTTTGTGATGTACACCGAGCGTCGCCTCAAGAAGCTTGCGTCCTGCCTTGCTGCGATTCGTTGCGTTTACAACTTTGACTACGACCGGGATACCGGCGAGCTTTCCGACCCTGTCCGTTGCACTCAGAATCCTGTCGCGAGTAGATGCACCTTCTTTCTTGAAGCGCACGGCCTTGGCGCGCAGCATCAAATGTGGAAAATCAACATTCCACTCGTGCGGCGGCACGTACGGACACTTCGACATGTAACACATGTCGCAGAGGTAGCAATGATCAACGACGTCCCAGTAAACCTCTTTGGGAACGCCGTCGACTTCCATCGTGTTCGACTCGTCGACTGCGTCGAACAAAGTCGGAAACGAATTGCAAAGATTGAAGCAGCGACGGCAGCCGTGGCAGATATCGAAGACGCGCTCAAGCTCCTCAAAAAGAGGAGCTTCCTCGTAAAATTCTTCAGACTGCCAGTCAAGCGGGTGCCGGGTAGGCGCCTCCAGACTGCCCTCGCGTCTTCCGCCAGACAAGCGATTTAGTCGTCGAGCGAATCGAGTGCTTTCTGGAATCGATTGGCGTGTGAACGCTCTGCTTTGGCCAGCGTCTCAAACCAGTCAGCGATTTCGTCAAAGCCTTCATCGCGTGCTGTCTTGGCCATACCCGGGTACATGTCGGTGTACTCGTGAGTCTCGCCCGCAATAGCGGCAGCGAGGTTTGCTGATGTCGGACCAATCGGCAAGCCTGTCGCCGGATCGCCGGTCTCTTCCAGGTACTCAAGATGGCCGTGCGCGTGGCCTGTCTCGCCTTCCGCAGTTGAGCGGAAAACAGCCGCTACATCGTTGTAGCCTTCGACATCGGCCTTTGCTGCGAAGTAAAGGTAACGACGATTTGCTTGCGACTCGCCAGCAAACGCGTCTTTGAGATTCTGTTCTGTTTTGCTGTCTTTCAGTGACATTTCAGGTCCTCTCAGAATGAGAATAAATCGTATTAGAATGATTCTAAGGAGCGATCACTTTAGCCCCCGTTTTATGTACTGTCAACAGCGAACCATTGACCTTCAATTCGGCCGCCTGTAGCGTAACGACGCTGACGACAATGGACCGAAAAAATGGCTGCTGCTAAGAAATTTGATCTCGAAAAATCACTCGCCAACCTGGAAGAACTGGTTGAAGAACTTGAGTCCGGCGACCTGCCGCTCGAGACGGCGATGAAGAAATTCGAGGAAGGTATCAAACTCACACGCGGCTGCCAGACAGCCTTGAAAGAGGCCGAACAGAAGGTCCAGATACTCCTGAAAAGCGCCGGCGGCGAAGACCTCGAAGATTTCGAAATTGACGAGAAGTAGGAGCGGTCTTGGACCGCTCCTACCCTTCGGACATTAACTCCATTAAGGCGACAACCGTCGATTCCACGCCTGCTGTTACTGATGGTTCCGGTGAGATTTTGAATAGTGGTGAGTGGTGGCTTGGTACTGCCTCGCCGCCTGCTTCTTCAACGTCAAACGCTTCCTGGGGTGTTCCGCCGATCGCCCAATAGACACTCATAATGTCGGGGTTTACCGTAAAAAATGGGAAGTCTTCGGCGCCCATGCCTTTGGTTGGGATATCAACCACAGCGCCGTCGCCCATACTTTCTGACCATGCCTGTTTCAGGCGACGGGCGAGTCCTGCGTTGTTTGTTGTGGGCGGCACGCTCTCATTCGAGACAATGACTTCCGGCAATTTGTCGTCCGGGAGGCCCGCGACACGACCCATGTTTTCAGCGACGCGCTTGATTCCGTTCAGAAGTAACTCACGCGTTTCCGGGTTTGTATTCCGGACTGTCAATTGTAAGTGGGCGCGATCAGAAATTATGTTGTGCTTGGTGCCCGAATGGAATGATCCTACAGTAACCACACCAGACTCTCGGGGTGATAACTCCCGTGCCACCAACGTTTGTAGTGCCATCACGATCTGGGATCCCAGTACGATCGGGTCCTTGCCACGATGCGGGGCTGCGCCGTGTGCGCCGACGCCATGGATAATAATGTCGACTGTATCGGCACCCGCGTACGGACTTCCTTCTGAGACGTTGATGACGCCCGCGACGTCGGAAGATGAAACATGGAACGCCAATGCGTAATCGGGTGTACCGAACCGGCCCCAGATATCGTCATCGCGCATTGCCTGGGCGCCCAGCACTCGTTCTTCCGCCGGCTGCACGACCAGCATCAAGGTGCCCTTCCATTCGTCTTTGTGTGCCGCCATGTGGCGCGCTGTTCCAACGAGGCTCGTGATGTGTACATCGTGACCACACGCATGCATGGTGTAAACCGTATTGCCCGTGATGGGATCTTTTTGTTGTGCGCGTGACGCATTCTCGAGGCCGGATTTTTCTTCTACCGGAAGGCCATCCATATCGGCGCGCATCATGACGAGTGGCCCCTCGCCATTCTCCATGATCGCGACCACACCGGTACCACCGACGCCCTCAGTTACCTCGAAACCAGCGAGGCTGAGTTCCAATGCCATGCGGCGCGCCGTTTCGTTCTCTACCGTAGAAAGCTCGGGGTTGCGATGAAAATGGTCGAAAAGACTCGCGAGATACCCGTCATAATCGGCTTTGACAGAATCGCCTAGCTCCCCACCGAAGGCAGAGACCGAGAATAAAATGGCCGTCAGGCCGAAAATACGCTTAAACATCGTTGACCCCTGTGTTGTTCAGTGGGCCAGTTTAGCGATAATTCGAGTGGCTTGCCTAGGTGTTGGCGCCGCCGTTGCCTTGCAGGCGAGTAATCAGTGCGCGCAGGAAGACTTTATTGAAGCGCAACTGGCAAGCGGACGATACCTGCTCCATCAGCGTTGAGCTGACACGCAGGATTGTCACCTGGCCATCGGCCTGAATCGAAGCCTGGCGCCTGGCGCCGCGAACATAGCTCGTTTCGCCGAAGCAGTCGCCGTTCGCAAGTTTGCCTAAATTGTTGCCGTTGGCCAGCACTAGCACTGAACCGGCCACAATGATGTAGAAGCGGTCATCAACTTCGCCTTCGCGAACAATGTCTTCGCCGTCCTGGTATTCGTGCCAGTCCGAGGCTCGCAATACTTCCCAGATTTCTGCGTGCGAGAACTCGTGGAAGAATGTCAGGGTTCGCAGCAGATCAAAGTGTTCCTGATTGTCGAGGCTGTCGTATTTCTGACGCAGATCTTTGTAGACTCGTGTTAACTCGGCCGCCATTGCGTTACCAGTTACAAGACGCTTGTTCGGCTCTTTCTGCATCGTCGTCATTACAACGCGTTCGAGTTCCTCAGGAAGGTCATCGCGATAAGTGTGTATCGGTGGCGGTGTTGCATACACGATTTGGTGTAACAGCTTGGACAGATTGTCGGCGCGGAATGGACGAAAGCCCGTCAACAGCTCGTACATGACAGCACCCAGCGAATATAGATCAGATCGTGGCGTCAATTCTTCAGACTGCACCTGTTCAGGCGACATGTAACTCGGTGAACCCGCGATGCCCTCGATCCGCGAAACGTCAGAGTCACGGACGATCGCAATTCCGAAGTCGATAATGCGGACGTCATTGTCGATCGTCAGCATCACATTGGAGGGTTTGATATCACGGTGGATGACACCGCGACCGTGAGCGTAGTGCAAGGCCTTCGCACACTTGTAAATTATTTCTACGACGTCATCGACACGCAGCAGGTTGTCCGGGCGACAGTACGCGGCCAGTGTGCGTGCGCCCTGAATGTGTTCCGTTACGACGTAGTAAGCACCGTCTTCTTCGCCCGCGTCATAAATAGGCATGATGTTCGGATGCTGCAACATGCCAACCATGTGCGCCTCGTTAAAGAACATCTTGCGAGCAACACGAGCCTTTTCGGCATCGGCATCTTCTTCGGTGTTGTAAACCTTGATCGCAACGTCGCGGCGGTAGTAGGGATCGTGAGACAGATAGACCATGCCGGTACTGCCCTTACCAATTTTATTGATAATGACGTACTTACCGATTTTCTCAGGTACATCAGCGGAGCGCTGAATATCAGTTACCTTGCTGACCATGTTTTGCTCATCTGCTCAATTCATAAGCCAACCGTACAAACCCAGCAATATTGCGGCGTACAGAGCGGCTACGAGGTCGTCCAGCATAATTCCGACCCCTCCACCCAGTCTGTGATCCACGTCTCTAATCGGCCACGGTTTTACAATATCCATGAACCGGAACAGGACGAAGGCCAGGGTCCAGCCGATAACTGAAAATGGAGCTACCAGGAGCGTGACATACATGCCGACGATCTCGTCCCAGACGATACCGCCATGATCGTGGACCCCTATACGCCGTGCGCTTTCGCCGCAAATCCAGACGCCAGCAAGGGTCATTGCCAGCGCCACGCCCAGTTGAACATAAAGTCCGAAATCCATGGTCAGCCAGAACAACAAAATACCTGGTAGTGAGCCAAATGTGCCTGGTGCAAAAGGTGCAAGGCCGGTTCCGAACCCGAAAGCCAGGATATGGACCGGATCCTTCATTACAGTGCGCGCAAGATTGTCGGGTGGCTGATTCATTGGAAGTGACGGTAACCGCTGTCGTCGACTTCTACAATATCGCCGTTTTTGCGGCAGGTAAGTCCGGTGAAATCATGCACACGTCCGATCTCTGTAACTCCCGGAATATCCACCACGGCGTCGTGGGCTGCAGCGAAACACAACTCATAGTCATCACCGCCGCACAGCGCCATGTATCGCCGCTCTTCGGCAGTGAATCGCTCACGCAGTGACTCAGACGTCGGCAGCTTGTCGATTTCAATCTCGCCACCAACGCCGCTCGCCGTGAGTAGTTTACTCAGGTCACCGGCCAGCCCATCTGAAATGTCGATAGCAGCATGCGCCTTGCCGAGCAATGCTCGTCCAGTAGTAATTCGAGGCGTGGGTCGCAAGAAACGCCGCACAAGAAAGTCGTCGGACTCACCGCGTTGCAGCAACTTCAGGCCTGCGGCTGCATCACCTAACGTACCAGTCACGAATATCCCATCGCCTGTCTTCGCACCACTGCGCAATAACGCGGCGTCCTTCTCGACCTCACCAGTTATGGTCACTGTCACCGTAACTATCGGGCCGCTGGTTGTGTCGCCACCGACCAGCGCGACGTCGTACTTGTCCGCAGCCTCGAAAAGGCCACTGGAGAATGACTCAACCCACTGCTCGCTGGAATCGCTGAGCGTTAAAGCCAGCGTCATCCAGCGCGGGCATCCGCCCATCGCCGCAATATCCGAAAGATTAACGGCAACAGCGCGATAGGCAATATCAGCTGGATGGGTATCGGCAGGAAAATGCACCCCTTCAACGAGAGTATCAATGACCTGAATTTGTTGCTTTGTCGCGTCTGGCGTCAGAACGGCACCGTCGTCTCCAACGCCAACTGCTACGCCGGGCATGTCACCGTTGCGATCGAAATAACGGCGAATCAGTTCGAATTCGTCCATGCCTAACTCTTCGCCTGAGTCTCGATCTCTCGGAAGGACTTTGCGGCGACATCGAGACAGGCATTGATGTACTTGTGACCCTCGATGGAACCGAAGCGCTTGGCAAGATTCACGCATTCATTGATAACAACGCGAAACGGAATATCAATACGCGACTCAAGCTCATAAACACCGATGAGCAAAATGGCAAGCTCAACGGGGTCCAGCTGCTCCAGCGGCCGATCGATTAATCCATCGATTTTTTGCTCAAGCTCATCCTGTGAATTGCTGATCGCCGGAAACTGTTCATCGAAATACTCCTGATCAACACGCTCGTACGCGACTTGCTCATGAAACTGGTCCATGAGCTCGGACGTCGAGTGATCCGCAAGCTGCTTTTGATAAAGCGCTTGCACCATCAACTCACGCGCGCGTGTTCGGGCACCGGCTGCCTTTGAACTGGACTTGGTCATTTGCTTAAGGACTCAACCTAAGGAATCAACGATAGAAGGCGCCGTTTCGCGCTGGGCCGATGATACATCGCGTTCGATTTCCAGGCGATAGCGAATCAGGTCGGCAATGGTTCCGATCTTGATGTTATGGGTCTTCGCAAACCGTTCGAGGTCCGGTCGGCGCGCCATACTGCCGTCCTCGTTGAGTACCTCGACAATTGCTGCAGCAGGCTCGAGCCCCGCCAGTCCCGTCAGATCACAACCCGCTTCGGTGTGACCAGCCCGTTTCAGTACGCCGCCCGTCTGTGCCATGAGCGGGAAGATATGGCCTGGCTGACTCAAGTGTTCAGGTTTTGCGTCGCAAGCGACGGCGACTTGCATCGTACGAGCGCGGTCTTCGGTTGAAGTACCCGAAGCAATGCCCTCCACGGCATCAATGGAAATGGTGAAATTGGTCGCGTGTTGCTGGTCGGTGGCGCTAACCATCAATGGCAGACTCAATTTCCGGCAACGCTCTTTCGAGAGTGTCAGGCAAAGCAAGCCGCGCCCGTGCGTCACCATGAAATTGATATCTTCAGGGCGAACCTTCTCGGCTGCGATCATCAGATCGCCTTCATTTTCACGGTTCTCATCGTCGACCATGATAACTATCTTGCCACGCTTAAGATCGGCAATGATGTCTTCAATACTGGCCAGCGCGCTAAGCTCAGACATCGGATTTATTGCTTCTTCTTGCCGAGCATTTCAGGAAGCAACGACATTTGCTCTCGACTTGCCGCTGTTTCTGAAATCTTCTGCAGGCGTTTGATCTCTTCTTCAAACTCGGTGATGTCCTGAAAACGCCGGTAGACGGAGGCGAAGCGCACATAGGCAACTTCATCAAGCTCGTGCAGCTCTTCCATCACCAGTTCGCCGACAAGTCGTGAGGGAACTTCACGCTCACCCATCGTCCGCAGCTTATGAATCAATCGGCCGATCGCCTGCTCCAGTTCGTCGCTCGGTACCGGCCGTTTTTCGAGAGCCCGAACCATGCTGTAACGAAGTTTGGCCTCGTCAAAGGGTTGTCGACTGTTGTCGTTCTTGACCAGGCGCGGCATTACCAGTTCGGCCGTCTCAAACGTTGTGAAACGTTCGTTGCAAGCCAGGCATTGACGGCGTCGGCGAATCTGTCGGCCGTCGCCGGCGAGACGCGAGTCGATTACCTTGGTTTCTTCGTGGGCGCAGAATGGACAATGCATGGTTTTAGCCGATCGGACTGTTAGCCATCTTTAGCCGTAAACTGGGAACCGCTGGCAAAGATCCAACACCTGGCTCCTGACCCGATCGATAATTTCCTCGTTTTCAACGTCATCCAGTATATCCGCAATCCAGCCAGTGAGCAGGCGGGTTTCTTCAACGCCGAAACCGCGTGTCGTGATCGCCGGAGTTCCAAGCCGCAGGCCGCTGGTGACAAACGGCGATTGCGGGTCATTGGGTACCGAGTTTTTATTCACAGTGATGTAGGCACGGCCCAGCGCTGCATCCGCTGCCTTGCCCGTAATGCCGCGTTCAATAAGACTCACAAGCATGAGGTGGTTTTCGGTACCACCCGAAATAATCGGATAGCCACGCTCGGCGAGTACCGATGCCATGACCTTCGCATTTTCGCAGACCTTGCCCTGGTATTCCTTGAATCCGGGTTCGAGTGCCTCTTTCAACGCTACCGCTTTCGCCGCAATGACATGCATCAGCGGACCGCCCTGGGTACCCGGAAAAACGAGCGAATTGAATTTCCTGGTCAACTCTTCATTAGCGCGCGCGAGAATCAATCCACCACGTGGCCCGCGCAGCGTCTTGTGTGTCGTAGTGGTGCAGACATCCGCATGTGCGATCGGGCTCGGGTAGTGACCTGTTGCCACGAGGCCGGCAACGTGTGCCATATCAACGAAGAGATAGGCGCCGACGCTATCCGCAATCTCGCGAAAACGCGCCCAGTCCACCACCTGTGAGTAGGCTGAGAAGCCAGCAATGATCATTTTCGGTTTGTGCTCGGTTGCCAGCGCCTGCACTTCATCATAGTTGATCAGGCCGGTGTCGGTATCGAGGCCATAGGGAATAATATTGAACAGCTTGCCCGAAAAGTTCACCGGCGAACCGTGCGTCAGGTGACCACCGGCATTCAGGTCCATTCCCATGATCGTGTCGCCCGGCTCAACCAGTGCGTGATAGACCGCAGCATTTGCCTGCGACCCGGAGTGCGGCTGAACATTGGCGTAATCGGCACCAAACAATTCCTTGGCCCGCTCGATTGCCAGGGTTTCGACATCGTCAACGAACTCGCAACCACCGTAGTAACGCTTGCCGGGGTAGCCCTCAGCGTATTTGTTGGTCAGTTTTGATCCCTGTGCCGCCATTACGAGAGGGCTCGCATAGTTTTCTGATGCGATCAACTCGATGTGCTGTTCCTGGCGTTGGCTTTCCTGAGCGAGGGCTTTGGCTACTTGCGGATCGAAGGCTTCGATCGTCTTCGTTGGGTCGAACATGGGTACTCCGGGTGGGCGCGGAAAAGACGGGGATATTACCTGCTAAACGCTAATGATGGCACCGCGAATGTACCTAAATGCCCAAGGCTCGGCGCAGGGATGCTGCTGGTACGCCAATGACTTCTCCACCACACACAGTCGAATTCATTGGCGTACCAGCAGCATCTCGTCAGTCGGCCACGTATTTCGCCTAGCGGTCTCAGCATTGAGCAGGTGTTGGTCCGGGATGGCCGGTGCCGGATTAAGAACTCCAATGGCCGTCAGATCAAATCCCGACCATCACATCCAGGGAATGTCGTTATTGCGTTTCAACAAATGACTGCACAACCCGGGTCCAGGCGCGCGCCACGTTGTGGCGATTATAACCACCGCCGCCAGTACCGATGATCCGGCCATCGCAAAACTTGTCCGCCAGACGGCACAGGCTAGCCGCTGCTTTGGCGTGGGATTCCTCGGTCCAGCACAAGTGCGTGATCGGGTCGCCCTCAAGGCTGTCCGCGCCGCACTGCACCAAAATAAACTCGGGTTTGGCGGCTTCCAGGTACGCTTCCACTCGGCCCCAGACGTCGTTGAAATCAGAATCATCCGCACCCGGCGCGAGTGGGATATTGAGCTTGGTACCGCGCGCTTTACCAGTACCGGTCTCTTCAGCTGCGCCAGTACCGGGGTAAAGATGGCGACCGTCCTCGTGAATATCCGCAAAAATCAGATCGGGATCATCTTCAAAGCCGTAGAACATTCCGTCACCATGGTGGGCATCGATATCGACGTAGGCAATTCGTTTGACGCCAAACTGTTTGCGGAGGTATTCGGCGGCGATGCCACAGTCATTGAATACGCAAAATCCCGCGGCGTGATCACGGCCGGCATGATGCAACCCGGCTATGGGTATGAAAGCGCGCTTGTAGTTGCCATGCATGATCTCGTCAACGGCACACAAGACAGCGCCCACAACGGCCGATGCCGCATCGTAGATTCCCGGGACTGCGGGAGTGTCACCGTCGTCGAGCCAGCCTTTGCCTGCGGCTGACAGGCGGGAGACTTTGTCGATGTATTCTGCGGTGTGGAACAGAGCCAACTCATCGACCAGCGCGGGACGCGGATGGCCAAAGTCGATCGAATCACCGAGGCCGGCCTTATCGAGCTCAGCAAAAAACACGTTGTGGCGATCGGTTCCGAACGGGTGCGGGTCGCCAAAGCCGTAAGCCGCGATCTCCTCCCCTCTGTAAACAAGCACGGTGTCGCTCATGGACGCCTTATGGTTGTTTTAATGCATTGCAGCATACCGGATAATGCGCGCTCTTTACTCGCAAAATCACGTGGTCGAAAAATGGCACAGTACATCTACACAATGAATCGCGTCGCGAAGGTCGTAGCGCCCAAGCGCCACATCCTGCGAGACATCTCGCTGTCTTTTTTCCCGGGTGCCAAGATTGGCGTACTGGGACTCAACGGCTCGGGAAAGTCTACGCTACTGCGCATCATGGCTGGTCTCGACACGGAGATTGATGGCGAAGCACGACCGCAGCCGGGAATCAAAATTGGCTACCTGCCACAAGAGCCTGAACTCGATCCTGATAAAGATGTGCGCGGCAATGTTGAAGAAGGCGTTGCGGAAACCAAAGCGCTACTCGACCGCTTTAACGCTATCAGCGACAAGTTTGCGGAACCGATGAGCGACGACGAGATGACCGCACTGCTCGAGGAGCAGGGCACGTTGCAGGATGCGATCGACTCCGAGGGTGCATGGGAGCTGGAACGTAAGCTCGAGATTGCGGCCGATGCATTGCGCTTGCCAGCATGGGATGCGGATGTCACGAAACTCTCCGGCGGTGAGCGCCGCCGTGTCGCGCTTTGTCGCTTGTTGCTGTCGCAGCCTGACATGCTGTTGCTCGACGAGCCTACCAACCACCTCGATGCTGAGTCCGTTGCATGGTTGGAGCGTTTCCTCGATGAGTACCCGAGTACTGTTATCGCGGTCACCCATGATCGCTACTTCCTGGATAACGTCGCTGGCTGGATTCTTGAGCTGGACCGTGGCCACGGCATTCCCTGGGAAGGCAACTACTCATCGTGGCTGGAACAGAAAGAAGATCGCCTGAAGAACGAAGAGACATCGGAGAAGGCACGGCAGAAAGCCATGGCTGCGGAACTCGAATGGGTACGCAGTAATCCAAAAGGCCGACAAGCGAAGTCCAAAGCGCGCTTGCGGCAGTTTGATGAGATCTCATCGCCGCAGTACCAGAAGCGTAACGAGACCAACGAAATTTACATTCCACCTGGCCCCCGTCTCGGTGACGTTGTTCTCGAGGTCAATGACCTGAAGAAGGCCTTCGGTGACAAGCTGCTTATTGATGAGCTCAGCTTTCAGTTACCGCCCGGTGGAATTGTTGGCGTAATCGGCCCGAACGGTGCCGGTAAAACGACGATGTTCCGCATGATCACGGGCGAAGAACAGGCTGACTCAGGGACGCTGCGCCTCGGCGATACCGTGCAACTCGCGAGTGTCGATCAATCCAGAGACAGTCTCAACGACGACAAGACCGTCTGGGAGGAAATCTCGGATGGTCTGGATATGATCAAGGTCGGCAACTACGAGACCTCATCGCGCGCCTATGTCGGACGTTTCAATTTCCGCGGTCAGGACCAGCAGAAAAAAATCGGCCTGCTCTCCGGCGGTGAACGCAATCGCGTGCATCTCGCCAAGATGTTGCGAGCTGGCGGCAACCTGTTGTTGCTCGATGAGCCCACCAACGACCTCGATGTAGAAACATTGCGCGCGCTCGAGGAAGCACTGCTTGAATTCCCGGGCTCGGCCATCGTGATTTCGCATGACCGTTGGTTTCTGGACCGCATTGCGACCCATATACTCGCGTTCGAAGGTAATAGCGAGGTGGTTTGGTTCGCCGGCAACTACGCTGACTACGAAGAGGATCGTAAGCGTCGCCTGGGCGCCGATGCGGCAAACCCGCACCGAATCAAGTATAAGAGACTTAACGCGTAGGACTCGACGGAGAGCAAACGATGAACCTGTTGCTGACAGCCAGTGCGGCTTTCATTTTCATCGCCTTGTATTTCGTATTTTCTATGACACGCCACGCACGCAGACGGCGCCCGATCCGGGCAACCCGCTCTCTCGCCGGCGGCGTGGTTTCCGGCGCAATGGGCAGTGCCAGCATCCTTCTGGCATTCAGTTATTACGGTTACGGCCGCCTGGTCGATGAACAACTGGTCAGTCGAATTGAGTTCTCGCAGTCCGCAGCAAATGAATACACGGCACGTGTCATGGTCGATGGCCAAATAGATCGCCTGCTTGTGTTACGCGGTGATGAGTGGCAAATGGATGCACGCGTCATCAACTGGAAGCCGCCGGCAACACTGCTTGGGCTGGACCCGATTTACCAGCTGGATCGGCTGAGCGGGCGCTACTCGAACATCGACGACGAAATGTCCGAGGAACGAACGGTGCACCCGCTGTCTGAAGAGATCACACTGGATGTCTGGCGAGTCGCGCGGAAATTTCCGATGTTGATGCCGGGCGTTGATGCCTATTACGGAACAGCGACGTATTTACCGATGGCCGATGGCGCACGCTTCGAAGTCACGTTGAGTAGAACGGCATTATTGGCGCGTCCCGTTAACGACGCTGCGCGAGAAGCAGTTGGCACCTGGAATCATTAAGTTTTACCAGATTATGTCAAGCTGGCAATGTGACTGCAGATTCTTGGTGCATACTGGAAGTCGCTGATTAGATTAAAGAAAACTGTCGCCAAAGAGCGACTGGGAATAACGGCGGAATCAGGGCGAAATGACGATTGTATTAGATGAGGATCAGGGGATCGAAAGTGGACTCGAGGAACGTATAGGCCTCGAATGTCCGTACTGTGGCGTCTATGCCCACATGAGTCCGCAGTCTGTTCCTGACGCGGCTTCGCTGTTACGCGACAAACCAAAACACGTCGGCCTCGTCTATCAGTGCGATGCCTGCCACGCGCCGGTTTTCTTAAGATTCGCGGTGCGCGAGTACGCTGATAATCGAGTTGAGTTGTTACGCAACTTTGTCGAACTCGAAAGACCGAAAGAGCGTTTTGCTTTTTCCTATTTACCGAAGCACACCGAAGTCATGTTTCGGGAAGCGCTCACCTGCTATTCGAATAACAGCTTCAACGCGTTTGCCTCGATGTGTCGGCGCGCTGCCAGAAGTTCATTTGCTGCGCTAGGTGAAGGTGGCAAGCTCCGGGCTTTCGAAGAAGTGCTGGTTGCCCAGGATATTGCGGGAATCGACGACGACGCATTCGCACCGATCAAAAGCATTTTATTCGGCACCGGACAACAGGAAGACTTGCCGTTGTTGAATCGCGCGCAAGCCGGCATTCTGCTGGAAATACTGAAAGACCTGTTCTACCAGTGTTTTGTACGCCACGGAAAGCTGACGCGCGCAATCAAGGTTCGCCAGTTCTTCGTCTCCGAAGAAAACACCAACCGCCAATCCGCGTAGTAGCGGTCCCGTAGGAGCGGTCCCATAGGAGCGGTTGTTATGCCCTTCGGGTGCCAAGACCGCGAAGCGTAGCGGCGGCCGATAGGCCGCTCTAGATCTCAACTCTGGCACAGGTCGCGGTCTGGGACCGCTCCTACGGGACCCCTCCTACGTGCCTATTACGGCTCGTACGTTGCGGAACATCTGCATCCAGGCGCCCTCTTCTCCCCACTCGTCCGGGTGCCAGGAGTTCTGGCGTGTCATCGCGACGCGTTCCGGGTGCGGCATCATGATAGTCACCCGACCATCTTCATTACTCAATCCACAAATGCCATCGGTTGAACCGTTTGGATTAGCAGGATACGTATCAGCGACATTGCCGTAGTTATCAACATAGCGAAGAGCAACCGTGTATGACGAGGTATACCGTGCCGTGTCATCGGCAAAAATCGCTCTGCCCTCACCGTGCGATGTCGCGATCGGCATGATTGATCCTGCCATGCCCTGCAGGAACAGCGACGGGCTTTCAACGACTTCCACGAGACTCAGGCGGGCTTCAAATTGCTCGGACTTGTTACGCAGGAAGCGCGGCCAGCTCCCGGCACCAGGAATCAGTTCTCGCAAGTGCGACATCATCTGACACCCGTTGCAAACGCCCAATGCAAACGTGTTGCTGCGATCGAAGAAGGCTGCAAATTGATCACGTGTCCGAGAGTGATACAGAACAGATTTCGCCCATCCCCCCCCAGCGCCAAGTACATCACCAAACGAAAAGCCACCGCAGGCCACAAGTCCCTGGTAGTTCTCCAGAGAGTCCCGGCCACTAAGAAGATCACTCATGTGCACATCGACGGCCGAGAATCCTGCTCGCATGAATGCAGCGGCCATCTCATACTGGCTGTTGACGCCTTGTTCGCGAAGAACGGCCACACGAGGTTTGTCGTTGCTACGAATCGCGCGAACAATATTATCGGAGGGGTCGAATGTTAGTGAGGCGCTGAGTCCTGGGTTTTTGTCATCGAGTACACAGTCGAATTCTTCCTTCGCAGTAGCCGGATTATCCCGCAACGCCTGAATGCGATAACTCATCTCCGACCATTCTCGCTGCATCGTAATTCGGTCCAGCTCAAGAACGACCCCGTCGGCACCGGATGCGTCGGTACGAATGGTCAGTTTCGCCTCGCCACCTACCCTGCCGATAGCCGTTGCGGTCACACCGTGACGATCGAGCACCATCTGCATCTGGGTCAGTTTATTTTTCTCGACTTGTACGACTGCACCGATTTCTTCACAAAACAGTTGTCGAAGCAGGTCGACTCGCGAGCCACTCAGCGATAATGATGCGCCAATGCGGCTGGCAAAAATCATTTCGGCAACAGTTGCGAACAGACCGCCATCACTGCGGTCATGGTAAGCGAGCAACATGCCGCGTGACATCATTTCCTGAATAGCCGCGAAGAAACCCTTGAGCTGTTTCGCATTATCAAGATCCGGCGTGCGTCCACCCGTACGCTGAAAGGATTGCAGCAGGCAGGATCCACCCATGCGATTCGCGCCATTGCCAAGATCGAATAGCAACAAATAACTCGAGTCTTCTGTCTCGCGCAGCTGTGGCGTGAGATGCTGTGTCACGTCCGTCACCGGCGCAAACGCCGAGACGATCAGCGATACGGGTGCGACAACCTGGTGTTCGCCGTTTTCATCTTCCCAACGCGTCCGCATCGACATGGAGTCCTTGCCTACCGGAATCGCAACACCGATCTCACGACATAGCTCGTCGCCCACGGCTTTAACCGTGTCGAACAGATTCGCATCCTCACCCGGATGACCCGCGGCGGCCATCCAATTCGCAGATAGTCGCACCTTGCTTAAATTCTCTATCGGCGCCGCTGTAATATTCGTGATGGATTCAGCGACCGCCATGCGGCCCGATGCCGGTGCATTGGTCGCGGCCAACGGCGTACGTTCACCCATCGCCATCGCCTCACCGGTTTTGCTGTTGAAGCCCGAGGACGTAATGGCAACATCACTGACCGGCACCTGCCAGGGACCCACCAGCTGATCACGAACGCTCAAACCACCCACCGTTCGGTCACCAATATGAATCAGGAATGATTTGTCAGCCACAGCAGGAAAACGCAACACCCGCATGGCGGCGTCTTTAAGATCGATGCCGTCGAGATTGAGATCTTCCACTGGCAGTGGCTGATGCTCTACATCGCGCTCCATTTTCGGCGGGTTGCCCAGCAGCATTTGCATCGGCATGTCGACAACACGATTATCGAAGTCGCGATCATTCACGACGAGGTTTCCGTCCCCGGTTAGAGTGCCAATAACGGAAACCGGGCAGCGCTCGCGCTCGCATAGATTCTGGAATTCATCGATGCGGTCATCACTAACGAGCAACACGTAGCGCTCCTGAGCTTCGTTGCACCAGATGCCCATTGGCGACATACCAGGTTCCGCATTCGCGACTTCACGGAGTTCAATCTCGGCACCGTGCTGGCTGTGGTCAACCGCTTCAGGCACAGCATTCGAAAGCCCACCTGCCCCTACGTCGTGAATCAGCAGGATCGGACTTTCATTACCCATAGCCCAACAGCGATCAATCACTTCCTGTGCGCGGCGTTCGATTTCAGGATTACCGCGCTGCACGGATGCGAAGTCGAGGTCTTCACTCGAGGTGCCGCTCGCCAGTGACGAGGCCGCACCACCACCCAGCCCGATCAGCATCGCCGGACCGCCAATGATGACAACTTTGGCTCCAACCGGAACATCGATCTTGTTTGCGTGCTCGGCGCGAACATTGCCGAGTCCACCCGCAATCATGATCGGCTTGTGATAGCCACGAATCTCGTTGTCGGCAAGACCTGGCAGACGACATTCAAACGTTCGGAAGTAGCCTGCAAGATTGGGCCGGCCAAATTCGTTATTGAATGCTGCGCCACCGATTGGTCCGTCTATCATGATCTCGAGCGGAGTGGCCATACGGTCAGGATGCGGAAAGTCGTCTTCCCAGGGTTGCGAGTACCCGGGAATTCTAAGGTGTGAAACGGTAAAGCCGGACAGCCCTGCTTTGGGTTTGGCGCCGAGGCCCGTCGCACCTTCATCTCGAATCTCGCCACCAGAACCCGTCGCAGCGCCGGGAAACGGGGAGATCGCAGTAGGATGATTATGCGTCTCGACTTTTATCAAGATGTGAATAGCTTCTTCGACGTAGGTAAATTCACGATCGCTGGACGCAGGCATCAACCGTGCACCATCCCAGCCTTCAATGACTGCGGCGTTATCGCTGTAAGCCGAAATAACACCGTCCGGCGTTTTCTCGGTCGTCGATTTGATCATGCCGAACAGGCGTTTATCCTGTTCTTCCCCGTCGATAACCCAACTCGCGTTGAATATTTTGTGGCGACAATGCTCTGAGTTTGCCTGGGCAAACATCATTAGTTCTGCATCGGTCGGATCACGTTCCAGATCGGTGTAGCTGGCAACGAGATAGTCGACCTCATCACCACTGAGCGCGAGGCCCAGCTCGGTATTCGCGGCGACCAGCGCATCACGTCCTTTCTTCGCAAGCGGTACGATGACGACCGGTGCCGGTTCATGCGCCTCGAACAGCGCCGCCACCTGATCCGCCTCGTTGAACACAGCCTCAGTCATACGATCAAACAGCAACGGGGTCAGAGCCCTTTTTGCATCATCTTCGACCTTGCCCGAGAAATTCAGGGCGTAGCAGATGCCTCTTTCAATTCGCTCGACGGCATCGATGTCGCAGGCCTTCGCGATGTCGGTAGCTTTCGATGACCACGGTGAAATGGTCCCAGGCCTCGGCACCACGAACAGGCTCATGGAGCCTTTTTTGGGCTTGACTGGCTTGTCTTCGGACAGGAGCAGAGCATCGAGTCGCGAGCGCTCTTCACGGGATAAATCGTCGTTGGTCGCCACGAAATAGACGTAGCTTGCTTGCAGTGAATCAAGGCGATCGTCAACGCGTTTCAGCGAGCGCATCAACTTGGCAATGCGGAAGTCCGAGAGGGCCGGCTGCCCGGGTAGTTCAAGCATGGTTAGAGAGGGTCCGGGACGAAAACGGGATGATACCAGCACTCCGCCATGGTGAGAAAGGCGGATTGCTAGCCCTTGTCCCCCGGCGTATATATCGGCATGGGAAACTGCGTGACATTGCCATCGAGCTTGCTGATCTTGCTGACACCCTGCTTGTCGACTTCGTCAATTCGGATGATGGCGTGCAATGGCAAGTAGGTCCGCTTAACGTTCTCAAACTCGGATTTGATCTTCTCTTCTGACGGATCGACAACCAATGTGGTCCGTTCTCCGAATACCAATTCTTCGACTTCGACGAAGCCGAACATTTCACCGTGACCGACGCCGCGAGCGTAGATCTCATAGACCTGTCCGTGGCTCATGAAAATGACTTTGTAGAGGATCTTCTTACTCATTGCGATCGCTGCGGCTGGAGGGCGCGTAGTGTACCCAAATCGGCCGGAAAGGGCTCGATTTTGCGTATCCGGGCCCATTTGTCCATGTCTGGTCGTTTTTTAACATTCTTGTAATCCGTAGTCGCCCGATTATGTGAACTACTCGGCATCCTATCTCCTTGTTTCGATGCAGTATTTGTCCAATACATCGAACCGGGAACTTAAATGCCGCTCGAACTAAAAATCGTCAGTGAACACGCCGACCTCGTGGGCGATGACGCCGTGCGTGAGTATTACGAAGGTGGTGGCACCATCGGCCGCTCACTGCACAATGACTGGATACTTCCGGACCCGGATCGTTTTATCTCTGGCCGTCACGCCACCATCGATTACAAGGGTGGCACCTATTACCTGGCCGATACCAGTAGTAACGGTGTCTACGTCAACGATGAAGTGGAGCCGATCGGAAAAGGTAACCCGCGCCGACTCTTCGACGGTGACCGTCTACGTATGGGTGATTTTGAGATTCAGGTATCCATAGACTCTGGCGAGAGTATTGTCATGCCACTGGACGAAGAACCCTCTGTAGCGCCGGACAACATCGAGCAGTTTGTCGATGAAGACTCGCTGCGCACCGGTATGCAAATGCTCGAGGAAGACGAAATCACCGGTGATGACGAATTCCAGTCGGTGTTATTCGGTGGCAGCAGCAAGAAGAAAGAGCCGCAGCCGCAGCCGCAGCCAGAAATCGAAGTCGACGTGCCAGGCAAAGGCGCCGATTCCCAATCAGTCGATGTGACAGCAGAGGACTTGTTCGATTCATTCCTCGACGGTCTTGGCGTCAGCCGAGTCGAGCTGCACCCATCCGTTAATCGGCCGGAGATGATGCTTACTGCAGGTCAGGTCTTGCGTGAATTCGTCGAAGGTACAACGAACCTGCTCACCAGCCGGGCAAATCTGAAAAACACGTTCCGCCTGGATCAAACGACAGTCCTGCCACGGCACAACAACCCGATGAAATTTTCGGAGAACACCAACGATCTGCTGAAACAACTATTGATCGGTGGCGAAGGTGAGTACCTTGGGGCGCAGGATTCGATTCGTGAAGTCTCCCGTGACCTGATCAACCACCAAAACGCGTTTCTGGATGCAATGAACAGCGCATTTATCGAATTCGCCGATCGCTTTGATCCGGATGAATTACAGGAAGGATTCGACCGGACGATGGGCAAGAAATTATTTAGCTTGTCAAACAAGTCGAAGTACTGGCAACTGTATCGCGACTTGTACCCGATCATCACCGAAAAAGGTGGCGGTCGCTTCCCCCAAATGTTCGGCGAAGAATTCGTCAAAGCCTACGAGCGTCAGGTCGGAGAGTACCAACGCCATGATCGCGACGGCACATCCGCCGGCAGCTCACAGGAGCCAACTGATCAGGCTGTCGATCCGGGTCTTATGGAAACACAGATTCTCGATGCTCCCGAAGCTCTTCCTGAAGCAGCCTTCGATGCGGACGACGTTGTCGACGCACTTTCAGAGTCGGGTGCCAGTGAGGTCGATCGCAGCTTTATTGACGAGCTCGACAACTCCATGTCCAAAGCGATCTCAGAAGACCAGCTAAAAGCCTGACGCCAGACTAACCGGTCTCGTTCTGCCGGTTCTCAATCAGGTCATCGACCACTGCCGGATCGGCCAGCGTCGATGTGTCACCGAGATCTCCGAAGTCGTCTGCCGCAACCTTTCTTAAAATTCGGCGCATGATCTTTCCTGAACGCGTCTTCGGCAGTCCCGGTGCCCACTGCAGCAAATCCGGCTTGGCGATCGGTCCTATCTCTTTGCGAACCCATTGCTGTAATTCTGCTTTCAGCTCGTCGCTCGACTCCACACCACCCATCAAGGTTACATAGGCATAAATGCCCTGCCCTTTAATGTCGTGTGGATAGCCAACAACCGCGGCTTCCGCAACGTCCTTGTGTGCCACCAGTGCACTCTCAACTTCGGCAGTGCCCATGCGGTGCCCCGAGACGTTCAGGACATCGTCTACTCGACCCGTAATCCAGTAATAACCGTCCTCATCCCGGCGTGCACCGTCGCCCGTAAAGTAGCTTCCCTCGAATGTGGAAAAGTAGGTCTCGATAAAGCGTGGATGATCGCCGTAGATGGTGCGCATCTGGCCGGGCCAGCTGTCCGTAATGATCAAGACACCCTCAGCCGCACCGTCTTTCCGATTACCCTCACCATCGACGATCTCCGGCATAACACCGAACAACGGCTTGGTCGCCGAGCCCGGCTTCAGCGCCGTTGCACCCGGTAACGGGCTGATCATGATGCCACCGGTTTCCGTTTGCCACCAGGTATCAACAATAGGGCAGCGTGCCTCACCCACGACCTTGTGGTACCACTCCCAGGCTTCCGGATTGATCGGCTCACCGACCGAGCCCAGCAAGCGCAGGCTTTTTCGCGATGTTTTCTTCACGGGTTCGTCGCCGTCACGCATCAATGCTCGGATGGCGGTTGGCGCCGTGTAGCAAATATTGACGTCGTGCTTGTCGCAAACTTCCCAGAAGCGGGACGACGTCGGGTAGTTCGGCACGCCCTCGAACATCAAGGAGATTGCGCCGTTAGCCAATGGACCGTAGACGATGTAGCTATGGCCAGTTACCCAACCAACATCGGCGGTGCACCAGTAGACATCACCTGGTTGATAGTCAAACACGTATTCATGTGTCATCGCCGCATACACCAGGTAGCCACCCGTCGTGTGTAGTACGCCCTTGGGCTTACCCGTCGAACCGGAGGTGTAAAGGATGAAGAGTGGATCTTCAGCACCCATTTCTTCACAAGGACAGTCTGCGTCAACCTGCTGCTCCATTTCGTGCAGCCAGGCATCGCGGCCTTCAACCCAGCCAATGTCCTTGCCGGTGTTTTTGACGACGAGCACTTTCTCAAGCGTGGTGACCTCATCGCGCTCGGCTGCCGCGTCGACGTTTGCCTTAAGCGGAATACCCTTACCACCACGAAGACCTTCATCGGCCGTGATAACGATATTGGATTCGCAGTCGTGTATTCGGCCGGCCAGCGCGTCTGGCGAAAATCCGCCGAACACAACAGAGTGAATTGCACCAATGCGCGCACATGCCAGCATCGAAACGGCCGCCTCGGGGATCATCGGCATGTAGATAGTGATGCGATCGCCCTTCTTCGCACCCAGTGCTTTTAGCGCATTGGCGAATTTGCAGACGCGTTCGTGGAGCTCGGAATACGTGATCTTGAGATCACGATTGGGATCATCGCCTTCCCAGATAATCGCAACATCATCGCCCTTTGTTTCGAGATGGCGATCGACGCAGTTGTAACAGGCGTTGAGCGTGCCATCTTCGTACCAACGGATGTGCAAGTCGTCCTTCGCAAAACTGACGTCTTTTACCTTCGTAAACGGTTTGATCCAGTCAAGACGTTGCGCCTGGTCTTCCCAAAATCCCTCATTGTCATCCACAGAGCGTGCGTACATTTCGTCGTACTGCGCTGCAGTAATCAGTGTGCGTTCTTTAGTTGCCTCGGGAACCGGGTAGATACGTGTGTCCATGTTGTTATTGCCTTTAAGTTTTCGCGTTTTGTGCCATTTCCAGCAGCCGCCTGGCCTGTAGCAGGTGCGGCCGGTCAATCATTTCGCCATCCAGGCCAATCGCGCCCTCACCGGGGTTCGTCTCGAACAACTCGACAATTCGTGTCGCGCGCTCCAACTCTTCTGCGGTTGGAATGAACGCTGCGTTGATTGTCTCGACCTGCGCCGGATGAATCGCAAGCATGCCGGAAAAACCGTCACGCCTCGCGTTTGAAGCATATCGTCGCAGTCCGTCGGCGTTTTTGAAATCAGTGAAAACCGTATCGATGGCGGCAACTTCCGCAGCCGCGGCGGCAAGCAGACAAAAGGACCGCGCCATCTCATAAGTCGGCAACCAATCGCCGTTTTCATCGCGGTTGGTGGCAGCACCGACGGCAGCGCTGAGGTCCTCAGCACCCCATGTAAGTCCCATGAGCCGATCCGTAGCGCCGATGTAGCTGTTCAGTGTAAACAGGGCCTCGGGAGTTTCAGTGCACAGCGGCAGTATTCGGGTACTGCCCGGGTCGATCCCGTGTTTAGCCTCCAGTACCGACAAGCTCTCAGCGAGTTCGATCGCTGCGGCAGCGCTTTTTGGTTTCGGCAACATAATACCGGTTGGCGCCGATGCCATGACACCATCAAGATCGGCCTGGGCATCATCAGAATCGATGGGATTGATGCGTACCCAGACATTATCCTTACCCGCGAGATACTCGCGTGCGAGTATGCGTGCCTCCGGGCGGGCATCGGCAGCAACCGAATCTTCCAGATCCAGAATCAACGCGTCCGCACCTGCACCGCTGGCCTTTTTCAGCTTGCGCTCACTGTCGGCTGGAACAAAAAGAAAACTGCGGTTCATTTGGGCTTTCGCATCATCAGCGCCGAGCGCCTGCACTCACCAACGAGTTCATCACGCTGGTTGTACGCCCGATGAGCGAAAATAACGATGCCATTATCCGGACGAGAATTGCTGTCCCTTAACTCGAGCACCTCGGTCTGAATGTGAATGGTATCGCCGCAAAACAGCGGCTTTGGGAATCGCACCTCGTCCCACCCGAGATTCGCGACGGTCGTTCCGTGCGTCGTATCACCAACAGATATGCCGACCATGAGGCTTAAGGTCAGGCAACTGTTGACCAGAGGCTGACCGAATTCCGTTCCTTTCATGTACTCGGCATCAAGGTGCAGCGAAGCGGGGTTGTGCGTCATTGTTGTAATGAGCACGTTGTCCGTCTCGGTAATGGTGCGACGTATCGGATGGTCAAACCTCTGACCAATCGTAAACTCTTCGAAATACAGTCCAGACATGCTCGCCTCTGGGTCCTGGTACAGGAAGTGCCATTGTGCCAGCGTCGTGCACATCATTACAGCACCGGGCATAATCTCCACACAGGTTTTGCGGCCAGGAGAGTGACGAAAATGGACCGACGGGAATTTACTAAAGCCAGTCTGGGCGCGGCATCGCTGGCTGTGCTACCTCCGGCCTTTGCTGGCCCTGAACATATGATCAGAAAGACGATTCCCTCATCGGGCGAATTGATCCCGATCATCGGCCTCGGCACGAACCGTTATGGCGTTGATGAATCGGCGGCATCGCGAGCACCATTGCGTGCAGCGCTGGAGCGATTCCATAAGCTGGGCGGAACACTGATCGATACAGCGCCGCAATATCGAACGTCGGAGACAGTACTTGGCGACCTGATCGCTGATTTAGGCATCCGCAGCGATTTGTTCATCGCAACCAAGACTGACAAGCCGAATGCCACCGAAACCAGCGCACAAATGCAGGACTCCACACACAAGCTCAAGACTTCGAAGTTTGACTTGATGCAGGTGCACAACCTGCACGGCTGGAAAACCGCATTCCCGATTTTGCGAGATTGGCAGCAAGAAGGTCGAATTCGTTACATCGGTATGTCCACGTCACGGGCAAACCAATACGAGGATTTCGAGGACGTGATGCAACAGGAAAAACCGGACTTTATTCAGATCAACTATTCACTGGAACAACGAGAAGCCGCGGATCGAATTCTGCCACTCGCTGCGGATAATGGCGTTGCTGTCATTATCAATCGCGCATTTGGCGGCGGTCGAATATTCAAAGCAGTTGGTGACAAGCCCCTGCCGGACTGGGCGAAAGACTTCGGCTGTGCAAGCTGGGCGCAGTTTTTGCTTAAGTACGCGTGTGGCCATCCGGCAGCGACAGCGGCTATCCCGGGAATGACAAAACTACACCATGTGGATGACAACTTCGGCGCCGCACATGGTCGACTGCCGAACACCGCAGAACGAATTCGCCAGGAAGCGTTTTTCGATTCCTTATGATTTGTGGCGCATCGCGCGCTCGATTGACTCAACAACAAGTTCTTTGGCTTTTGCTGTGCCATGCCAGTCGCCGATACGGACCCATTTGCCAGGCTCCAGATCTTTGTAGTGCTCAAAGAAGTGCTCGACTTGCTGCATCGTGATATCCGGCAAGTCGGTATGATCCAAAACGTGGTCATACCGCTTGGTCAGTGCATGTGATGGGACAGCGATTATTTTTTCATCCTGACCGGCCTGATCTTCCATGATGAGCACACCGACCGGTCGCACATTAATGACACAGCCCGGCACCAGTTCGCGCGTATTGACGACCAATACGTCAATCGGGTCACCATCTTCCGACAGCGTATGCGGAACGAAACCATAATTGCCTGGATAGGACATTGGCGTATACAAAAAGCGGTCTACGACCAAGGTTCCCGCGTCCTTGTCCATTTCATATTTGATCGGTTGTCCACCCAGCGGTACCTCGATGATGACGTTAATGTCTTCTGGTGGATTGTTGCCAATCATTATCGCATCTATGCGCACAGGCTTGTCTCACTTCCAAAATCGATACGTTACAGCAACATTGTGTCATCGGTCACTTTTTTGAATAGTGATGATATGGATAAGTAGGTGAAATCCAGAACAGCCACGGCAGCGAAAATGGCCTACAAGTGAACAGCGGGAGGATTTTCGTGGCAAATTCCGATGACATTCAAAGGGTCAGTAATCAGCTCAAATTGATCCATGAGCGTGCTCTTGAGTCCGAAGCGAATTACGCCAGCGAGCTGGCTCTCGTGCACCCCAAGCTTAGGCAGAGCGCAGAAAATCTTGTTCACTACCTCGCTCTGCGACAGGCGGATATTGGTGAGCTGCAGGAGGACCTTGCTGTCCTCGGCCTGTCGTCACTGGGACGAGCGAATCGCAATGTCATATCGTCGATAGAAGCCATCCAAGGTGCATTGTCCGGCGTGTCCACGGCTACGATTAGTGATGGACCTGCCGATCGCAACCCTCTGGACCGTGCCAGCCAGACGGCTGACGAACATAAGAAATCGATCCTGGGTGACAGCCCGATTGAGCGAGACACGAGTATCATGGTTACGCTGCCAACCGAGGCAGCAACTGACAAAACTCTGATCCCTGAGATGCTTGCGGCGGGAATGAATGTCGCACGAATTAACTGCGCACATGACGACGAACTCGTCTGGGCTGCAATGATCAGGAAGGTTCGAGATACGTGCAGAGATTCTGATACAGACTGCAAAATCATCATGGATCTGGCCGGTCCGAAAGTTCGTACGGGTGACCTTGAGCCGGGTCCGCGTGTTTTCCGTATCAGGCCACGTCGCGATCCGCTGGGTCGCATTGTCGCACCAAGGCGCATTCGCTTTATTCCCGACGACATCGTGTGGAGTGGAACCAAATCAGCGGTTATCCCTGTGCCGCGAGAATGCATCGAGTATGCGCACGTCGGGGACGATATTCGATTCAAAGACACACGCGGCAAGAAGAGAAAACTCAAAGTAATACGAAAAGACGACAAGGGACTTGTGCTTGAGATATTCAAGGGTGCCTACATCGCCACCGGCACCCGGCTGCGCCTGCATCGCGAACAAGTCGGCGAGAAACTGACGTACGAGGTAGGAAACCTGCCGATGGTTGAGCAACCAATCCTTTTACGTCCTGACGACACTCTCATTCTGCACGGCGACAATATCCCTGGCGCACCATCCATCGAAGACGATGATGGAAACGTAATTCGGAATGCGCACATATCCTGTCGGCAACCCGAAGTCTTTGAATTTGTATCGGCCGGGGACCGTGTTTCTCTGAACGACGGCAAGATCTCCGGAGTGATCCGGGCCGTCGAAAGTGACCAGCTCGAGATCGAAGTCAGGAAGGCGAAACCGACAGGAAGCAGGTTGCGAGGAGATCGCGGAATCAATTTTCCGGACAGCGATATTCGACTATCCGGACTGACGTCGGCGGACACAGAAAACCTTAAATTCGTGATCGCCAACGCTGATGCGGTGAGCCTGTCATTTGTGCGCCGGCCAGCTGACATTGAGCTGCTGCAAGAGGAAATTCAGAAGCTCGGCGCGACGACGCTTGGCCTTGTCATAAAGATAGAAACTAGAAAGGGATTCAATAAACTACCCAGGTTGTTGCTGACTGCGATGCGCCGCTACCCGGTTGCGGTCATGATCGCGAGAGGTGATCTGGCCGTCGAGTGTGGCTGGGAATGCCTGGCTGAATTGCAGGAGGATATCTTGTGGCTTTGCGAGGCGGCGCAAGTGCCAGTGATCTGGGCGACGCAGGTCCTCGAACACGAGGCCAAGAAAGGTCAGCCGTCTCGTGCAGAAATATCGGATGCAGCTATGTCACAACGTGCCGCGTGCGTCATGTTGAACAAGGGCCCGCACATCATTGCAACGATTCGCATGCTCGACAATATCTTGCGCCGCATGCAGGGTTATCAATTCAAATTGCGCTGACGGCGAATTATTCAGATTTACTACGGCCTGGGTGGTCTGAACCCGGGCCGCGAGTTTGCTAGAGTGAGCCGAATATGTGGCAACCATCATCTCTCACGCCCTGTTTACTTTTCATTTTGTTCTTGTGCTGTCCAATGGTCTCCGCGGAACAGGACAGCCAGTTCGTGAGCAGCACATGCCTGAAATGTCATGCCGGGAAGCAAAGTGGATTTAGCGCCGCACATGCTTTTGCCGCGGGCAGTTGCATCACCTGCCATGCTGGCAATAACAGTTCGCCTATTGAGGACGACGCGCACGAAGGTCTAATCGCGTTTCCTGGCGAGCTTGAAAATGCCCAGCGCGCTTGCGGCAGTTGCCACGCAGACCGGGTTGCTTCGGTGGCAGAAAACCTGATGCATTTTGGCCGTGGCATCGTCCAGAAAACCAGGCAATCACTCGACGAAGCGCCCGGTCCAGATCACGCAGGCAACCTGCAAACGCTCGGACACGGCGTTGCGGACTCAATACTGCGCAAACAATGCGCCAGTTGCCATATTGGTCAAACCAAAACTGAACACCGTCACGACGTGATGTGGGATCGCGGCGGCGGTTGTCTCGCCTGCCATGTCAGTGACTATCCCGAGGATGCGCATCCTGCTCTAACCGCCAGCGTTTCCGATGCGAGGTGTTTCGGTTGCCACGCCCGCTCTGGTCGGATATCGCTGAATTACACAGGCCTTGCAGAAATCGATGTTTCCAAAGAGTCGGGTAAGAGTGCCGGTTTGCGATTGCCCGATGGCCGGCATATCGAACGCATGCCAGCCGATGCCCATTACCTCGCCGGGATGAGTTGCATCGACTGTCATACGAGTGTCGGTCTGATGGGCAGTGCCGGTGATGCCCGTCATCAACGTGAAGCCGTCGATATCTCCTGCCGCGACTGCCATGACAATACGAGCCCTACAATTGGTTTGGACGAATGGCCCACTACTCTCGTCAGCGTCTTGAAGCGGATGCCATTTGCATCGAATGACAGCACTACTTTTCTGGCGACGGAAAAAAATGGCACTCCGCTTTGGCACATTGAATTACGAGAGGAAGGTTCCTGGCTGCACACCAAGAACACCGGCAAAGTGCTAAAGATCCCGGCCGCAGATCCTGTCAACCACAAACAGAATGAAGATCACGAGCGGCTAGCCTGCGCTGCCTGCCATAGCCAGTGGGCGCCGCAATGCTTCGGCTGTCATATGGACTACGATGCCGATGGCGAGCAGTGGGACCACGTCGAACGAACATTAACGCCGGGTCGTTGGAGCAATGAACGCTGGCATGTGAATAACGCGCTGCCAGCGCTGGGCGTTAACACAGACGGAAAAATTGAGTTATTCATACCGGGAATGATAATGACCGTCGCCCACCCGGACTTCGAAGAGCAAAAATTCGTTCGAATGTTCGCGCCGCTCTCACCGCATACGACGGGCAAATCGAGATCTTGCGAATCGTGTCACCGCTCGAGTGAAGCGCTCGGGCTGGGTCAGGGTGAACTCACAGAATCCGCCGATGAACTTCTATTTCAGCCCACTCATGATTCATTACGTGACGGCCTGCCCGCCGACGCATGGACGAACATCGACAATTCGTTAGGCGGTCGCACGCCCGTTCACGGACAGCGACCGCTCAAGCAATCTGAAATGAAAGCGATTCGGAATGCGGTTATTGCTGATGAAAGCAATCAGTAACTGTTAGCAGGATTCCTCACCCGAACTTGGTGGTGGCGCGTCAAGCTCTTCTTCCTCCACGAAGACCGGAGGTACGAAAGGTGCATTGTCTTGCCCTGCTCGTTTGGCAGCCTCACCAGAACGCTCACCAACGAAATAGCAGCTCAAAGCTCTCTGCGCCGATACCTGCAGGCTCTCGCCATCAAGCTCATCGGCTGAAATGTCAGGATTGAGAATACGCTGATGCCAGGCGTTATATCCGCCAGCAAGCAGATGTGCATCGAATCCCGCCAACCGCAGCATGACTTCGCCTTTGGCAGCATTCTCGGAGCCATTCGAGTACACCACGATTTTACGGTCTTGTGGCAAGCCCTCGAGCGATGCTGTTGTTACCAGCTCTGCAAGCGGAATATTTTGTGCATCGCCGATCTGGCCCTTTTCGAAATCGAGCGAAGTGCGTACGTCGATAAGAACAAAATCCTGTTTCTCCTCGACCAGCCACGCGGCCAGTTGTTCGACAGTCACTCGATCTTCCTGCCGCGCAGCCGCCTGAGCGACGTCGGTAAGCGATACCTGGCTATCGGGTGCAGATGATCCACCGCAGGATGCGAACATTGCGCTTATCGTGATTAGTAGAGTTGTTGTTGAGAGTTTGTTCATTCAGCTCAGTGTCCTTATTTAAGGCGTTCCAATAGTTCGGAATTGTATTGTGTCGGGTAATTGCTCCAGGAACTCTCCTGGCCAGCATCCAGCATGACCTGTCGTAAGACGTAGCCGCCCAGCAGCACCAGTACCGGTGCCAGCATGGCAAGTGACTTACCAATCCCTTTGATTTCCAAGAGCTCCAGCAGCAAGGGTATCAAGAGACCGATACCGACAAACAGTACCCAAAAAATGAGCGTGTAGGAACCACCCATGATGCTTTGCAGGGCTTCTATTTGCTGCCCCGACCCGGTAGCCATATTGATCAGGAACAAAGCCACCAGCCCAAGTTCTGCGATGATCAGTACCAGATCAATACGGGTGAATAATTTTTTTTCACTGTGCTGCCGCGCGATCAATGCTACGAGTGCCGCTGCGGTCGACAGCCCCGAAATCAGGAACAATGGGCCGAGTACACCTGAATTCCAGAATGGCCGGGCGCCAAATGCGCTCAATAATATGCCCGTGTAGATTCCGAGCGCTACAGCAAACGGTATGGCAGCAAGCGCGATTTCCCGCCGATGAGTTTCACACCAGTCCGTGATCAGGCGGCCCAGTGCAATACGATCGGAAAAGGCCGCCACAGCCGGATAGCCGCTGCGAAGCGTTGCGACGATTTGTAGTATTGAAACCGGGTAGATGAATATGAGTATCCATGCACCCCATGACATCGGTGAGGTGATCTGGAACGCCGTGTAAAAACGATACACGAATAATTTGTGCTCCAGGTCCAGAAACAAGGTCGTCATACCCAGTGATAACAAGACTGGTGCGAGTACAGCCAACTGTGTACTGGCAAAAGGCGCCTCTTCATCCTTCTTCATAAGCGTCATAACCGCCGCGAAAACCATCACGCCAGCCGTGAGCCCACCCATGAAGAGGTACATAGCGACTTCCCAGGTCCAGATATGCAGGCTCGGATCTATCAGCGCATTATCGCGTGCGGTGACCAGCAGCTCTTCTTGCATCCTGTTCAGCCTCTCAGATCAGGTAGTAAACGTTTGGCTCATTGCCCGTTTCAGGGTGCAGAACTTTGAATTTTCGAGTCTTCAACAGGCGACTCACGGTACTGCTCGGATCGTCCAGCGAACCGAAGTGCATACATTTTGTTGGGCAGCTCGACACGCAGGCCGGGTCCAGCCCTTTTTCGACGCGATGATGGCAGAACGTACATTTGTCGATGTAGCCATCCGGGTGCATGACGAGGCGTGCATCGTATGGGCAAGCAGCGATGCAGGCCTTGCAGCCCGTGCACTTTTCCGCATCGACCAGCACGATATTCGAATCGTTCCAGTGATGGCTTGCGCCGGTCGGACACAGCGTCACGCAAGTCGCGTTAGAACAATGATTGCATCGTTCCGAGCGAAACTCCGTTGTCAGGTTCGGATAGGTACCGTTGGTCGCCTCGACAACCCAATCTCTGTTGAGACCTTCCGGCACCTTGTTTTCGGTTTTACACGCAACAACGCAGTCACCGCATCCGATGCAGGTCTTGGTATCAATGACCATGGCAAAACGTGTCATTAACTGTCTCCTCGAGCCTGAGTCTTCACGAACGTGACAAAGCTGCCGCGCATTCCTGTACCGCCCATAATCGGATCAACCTTCACATTGCTCATCAATTCCGAATCGTCGGCACCGACACCGCCCGTCAATCGCAAGCGTTTCGACTTGTGACCAAATCCATGGGCCATGAACACTGAGTCCGGACCGATTCTTTCGGTCACGCGTACCCGAATCTTGTTACTGATTACTCCGGTCGGACTGGCCAGACGCACGTACTCTTCGTTTTCTATTGACCATTTAGTCGCAACCAACGGATTCACCCATAACTGATTTTCCGGCGCGAGCTGGAACAACAGTGGGTTGTTGGTGGTCTTGCCAAAAGTATGTGCCGGCATGCGGCCATAGTTGAGTCGGTAGTAACCGTTGGGCACCGGGTCGGGTGGCGTATACACCGGCATCGGATCGAAACCTTTGTCCGCCAGCTGCTGCGAATACAATTCGATCTTGCGACTCGGCGTACCAAACCTCACCGGCCGTCCCTCACGAAAATACAGCGGATATTTGCGCGGGAAGTTCTTCACCCCGATTTTCTGCATTTCCTCGAGAGAACTACCCACTTTTTTGAGTTGCCAATCAAGCTTTTCGGAAAAGTCCTGCCAGGGGAAGTACTCATCCAGTCCAAGACGGTTACCCAATTGCTTGGCGATCCACCAACCGGGCTTGCTTTCGTACTTCGGTTTGAACGCTGGCATTCGCAATGCGAGTGACGGATGCCGTTCACCGGAGTTTCGTAGCTCGTCGTAACGCTCAAGGTAGGTGCACTCAGGAAGGATGACGTCGGCGTAACCGGCCATTTCAGAAGGCATGGTTTCCACAACGACGACGAGATCCAGAGAGTCGGCCGCGGCTTTCAGTTTGTCCGCAACACCCGGAATAGTCTGCGGAAGATTGGTACCGTAAACCAGCCAGCCTTTGAAGAACGCGTCCTCACCGATCGACGCATCGATAGCGCCGTTGGTAACTCCCTGACTCGCAAACGGCCACTTGCCTGGATAGGCGTCGGCCGTAGTAAATTTCGTTTTCGGATACTCCGGCAATGGATACGCGGGAAGATCAACCTTCTCCGGAATGTAGAATCCACCCTTGCGGTTCCAGGAACCCAGTAATGCATTCAGCATCGCAATAGCTCGGCTACGCTGCGTGTCATCGCCGTACCAAACTGCGTGACGACCCGGATGCACGATAGTCGCTGGTGCCGCTTTCGCCATCTCGCGTGCCGTCTCGCGAATCACTTCCGGACGGATGCCCGTTTCGAGATAGACCCACTCCGGTGTGTAGGCACGTACGTGCTCGGCCAGTTGCTCGAATCCGATTGCGTGCTGGTCGAGATACTCTGTATCGCACAGGTCCTCGGTGATCAGCACATTCATCCACGCAAGCAAGAGTGCAATATCAGTTCCGGGTTTGATGGGTAACCAATGTTTCGATTTGCCTGCCGGTACAGAAAAACGTGGGTCAACCGTTATAAGCGTGACGTCTTTGTTGATCGCCTCCGCCAGCGTTTGCACTTGTGCGTTGTGCAGGTTCTCTCCGATATGCGAGCCGAGCAACACAATGCACTTCGCATTGGCCATGTCCGTACGTTCCGGAGAGCTTGCGGATTCACCCAGCGTCAGTTTGAATCCGACATCACGTGGCCCGCGGCATTGCGCGAATGCGGGTTCGGCTTGACTATTCGAGCCGTAAGCACGCATCAGGTGCCGAAAATGACTACTGCCTGCGCCGTGATTCAGCATCAGCATTTTTTCGGGCCCGGCGGTGTCAGCGATCATCTGCATTTTCTCGCTGATAAAGCCAAGAGCCTCATCCCAGGAAACTTCTAAGAACGTCTGTTGACCGTCCTCTCTCGTAACCCGCATCAGCGGCTTTTTCAGCCGATCAGGATCGAGGTAGGCGCCTGGACCACCAGTGCCGCGCGTGCAAAGACGTCCGCCGCTGTGCAGGTCGTCCGCATTGCCCGTGATTTTCCAGAGTTCGTTATCTTCTTTATAAACATCGCCAGCACACTTCCAGAAACACATGTCACAGATAGTGGGTGTTTTGCTGACAACCCCTGTACCGGGCAGGGGCTGCGATGTGCACCCGCCCAGCAAGAAGGTCGGCGTTACTACCGCACCGGTACCGAGCAGGCTGGATACTTTGATAAATTCTCGTCGTTTCATGCGCCGTTTCCTGGTGCAGCAATTGTTTCGAGAGGCAGCGAATCTGAAACTGTCTGGCTAACGGTTGTTTTTTCGATGATGTAGTAAGGCACTTCAACACTATCGTCGATGAACGATTCGGTGGGGAAAAACGCGAATACAAATCCGATCACAACAGCCACGGCGATCAATGCACCCTGGATCTTTGTAATCCTGTCCTTCTGCGGATCTTCTTCGGTCGATGGCCAAACCTTGTTCTGTACGAAACGCATGGTCAAAGTACCACCCACTGCGATCAGAACAATGATCAGAACCGTGGAACCAAGTCCGATACCCAGCCATTGATCAAGGCGGAAAACACCCATGTAATCGCTGTTGTAGAAATCGCCCCAGACCGGAAAAAAGTCCGCGAAGACCATGCTACCGACAAGAAAACCAACGATGAAGACCATGGCATCGACTTTACCGGTTGCGATTGATGCCGCTGCTGTTCCAGGGCAATAGCCGCCTATCACCATGCCAAAACCAAAGATCAGACCGCCGATCGCCATCGGTAGCAAATACGTTGGCAACATGTAGACCAGTGAGATGTCGATAACACCGATCAGGCTCATACCCCACAATCCGAGCATGCCGGTTGCGATGGCGGAGAACATGACAACGGGTACGCCGACGTCTTTGAAATAGAATGCCCATGCAATTCGGCGACTGTCTGTAAAACCGGCATGAAACAGTGCGAAACCAAAAATGAATCCAATCGGCAGGGCCAACCAGAGGTTCATTGAAGACGAGATAGCGCCTGTCTTCACGAGCGGCAGGATCATATCCATTGTTTTCTCACGAACCAGGCGCCCATCCAGCCACCGGCAAATATGCACATCAAAAATACCCACGCACCGACCGACAGTTCAGCGCCACCGACGAGTCCCTGCCCGCTTGTGCAACCGCGTGCCAAACGTGCAGAAAATCCGGCGAGTACACCGCCTCCCAGGGCAAGTACAAGGCGGTACGCAACCGAGCTCCGTGGTCCACGAAGAACTTCTACGCGAAGTTCGCCAGCCAGCCAGGCGGCGACAAAACTCCCAACGAGCAATCCGGCAACGAGAAACGAAACGTAGTCGTTGAGGGGATGAGCACCGTCGGCGAAGTACTTACCAAAGTAGACGCTTTGCTCTGTCGCGACCGGGAAGAAACCGTGCTGTACCCAGGCAACGAACCGAGTCATGGCTCCGCTGGCGCCGATACCCCTGCCGGCAACGACGAAAGCCAGTAACATACTGATTCCAATTAGTATTCCAGCTGGTACGGGTAGCCAGCGATCAGCGAACTTCATCCTTTTCTCCCGGTTGGCTATGCACGTTACGAAGCCATGTCATCTGTATATTAGAATTACCTAATTTACGAGACGATCATATAAGTACATTTACCTTTGTTTATGGGGTTGATGCCGCGTAGCTATTGGCTTCGCCACCATTTACGAGCGATTCGTCCGTCGCGGAATTTTGTACCTTTTTTGGGTTTTCCCCGGGAGATTATCAGGGAAACTGCCTCTTGTTGCAGCGAAATGGATTTCAGGAGTGCAGCCACTGTAAAATCCGGAATCCAATGCCAACACGCGACACCGATGAGGCTTTAAATTCCGCGAATGCTGCGATCAGGCAGTGAGGTCCTGAGGCTCGACCAAATCCTCTTCGTCACCGTCGGTCTCATCAGCAACTCGCGCTGGCGTCATCGTCCCCATGTCGATTTTTCCGCTGAACCACGAGCCCTCCTGCATAACGACGCGCGCGCAGTAAATATTGCCAGTAACCGACGCGCCGTCAGCCAGTGAAACCAGTCCATCACTATGAATGTCGCCTTTTAACTCGCCTTCTATTACGACCGAATTCGCGTGAATGTCCGCGATCACCCTGCCCTGTTTGCCGATGGTGATGTTCTTGTCGTGATGCGCAATCGTGCCTTCGATCATTCCTTCAATAACGAGATCTTCATCGGCAGATAATTCACCGCGAAACGTAAGGGTCGGCCCAATGACGGAAACGTTTCGAGATCGAATGGGCTGCACGTCACCAATTTTGGGTGATGACGCAAGAGACTGATTATCCTGATTTTTCTTAAACATGTTTAACCCTCCGACTTCGCTTGATGCCGATCTATAGGAATCTTCGGCCATCTTCAGAATTCTAGGAGCATACTCCACAGTCCACGTCTTGGCACCGAACGGGGTTCGCTTTTCGCATACCCGTTCGGAATTTGCGTATTCATTAATGTCGCGACCCACGTACTCTGGCACTAGCAGGACACCGCACCCGTCATCTAGTGGACAACGTTCATGACCCGGGAAATATTGTTACCGGACAGCCGGCGGTTCTTTGAAATCCGCTTCGAATCTATTGGCGGATTAGGGGCGCATGCAGCCGGGCAAATCGTCGCCAGCGCCGCCGTATTGCGCATGGGCCTGAACGGCTCCCATTTTTCGTCCTACGGATCAGAAAAGAAAGGCTCGGTGGTGCGCTCCTTTGTGCGCCTCGCACCGGCTGACCGGGCCATTCGCAACAGCGCACCGATCGAATCGCCAGACGTCATCGTCGTTTTGCATGGCGGCCTGCTCGCGCACCCTGCGACACTGGCTGGCATGCGCGCTACCGGCACGTTGATATACGCCGGATACGAGAATGAGGAACCCTACGGTCTCGCCCGTTTGCCCGCGACGACGAAAATTATCCGGATCGACGCTCAGACCATCGCGCGTGAAGAACGATCGCGACCGAATGCCGTACTAATCGGCACATTGACGGCCGCATTACCCTTCCTTGACCGGCAGGCGATACTCGACACACTCGAAGCGACATTCGCCGGGAAGCACCCGGAAGCCGTGGCCGCTAATGAACGTGCGTTTACGCGTGGTGCCGAGGAATTTGAAATGATTGAGAATGTCGGCCATGGCGAGGGCGACCTCCCTGCGATGACGTCCAATCCACTCTGGGGTTATCGAACTGCGCCGCTCGGCGGGGTGTTGCCGCTGCCCGGCAACACGGCTCACAATGACCTGCATACGTCACGTAACGGCTGGATGCCGGTGCTGGATGCCGACAAGTGCATCGACTGCGGCATGTGTGACATGGTCTGCCCGGATCTGTGCCTGGTCTGGTCGACAATAAGCGGCGGCGACGGGCAGCCGGTCGTGAAACTGGACGGCATCGACTACCGTTATTGCAAAGGCTGCATGCGTTGCGTCGAGACCTGTTCAACTCTCGCGATGACACGCGAGCCCGAGACTCACGGCATGGCAAACCGCTTGCGTGTGCCGCTATTCCCGGACCTGTTCCAAGCAACCGGAGGCAAACATGCTACATGAGGTAGAAGTACCACTGACTCGCAGTGACCCGGTTCGCCAGGTGCACGATTTCAAGAGTGGCAACGAAGCAGCCGCATTGGCAGCACGTGACATTGGTTTCCACGTCATGGGTTATTTCCCCATTACGCCGTCGACAGAAGTTGCGGAAAGCCTGTCGCAAATGCAGGCAAATGGCGAACACGACATCGTGATGATCCCGGCCGACGGCGAACATGGCGCCGCCGGTATTTGTTACGGCGCGGCGCTCGGTGGTGGCCGTGTTTTGAACGCAACGTCTTCGCAGGGCCTGTTGTATTCACTGGAACAGTTGCCCGTACAGGCCGGCACCCGTGTTCCCATGGTGTTGAATGTCTCAACCCGCACGGTATCGGGGCCGCTCGACATTCGCTGTGACCACTCCGACATCTATTTCGTGCTGAACGCCGGCTGGATCATTCTGCTCGCGCGCGATCCGCAAGCAGTTTACGACATGAATTTCGCAGCCATCAGGATCGGCGAGCATCCGGACGTTCGCCTGCCTGTCATCATTGCCTACGATGGTTTCGTGACCAGCCACCAGAAACGTCGCATCGACCTGTTTGACGACCCGGATGCTGTTCGCGACTTTCTCGGTGAGCGGGAGGACCCCTACTCCGCCCTCGATCCCGAACGCCCAGTGACGTTTGGCCCATACATGAACGATCCGGACCTGATCAACAACAAGGTGCAACAGCACGAGGCAATGGAAGCTGCGCGACGCGTAATTCCGGAGATCTTTGCCGAGTTGAAGTCGTTCTCCGGGCGTGACTACGCTACCGTCGATTCGTACCGGATGGACGATGCGGAAGTCGCCCTCGTCTTACTGAATTCCGCGGCAGAGAATGCCAAGGAAGTCGCCGACAGGATGCGAGACGAGGGCCACAAGGTTGGCGTCGTTTCGCCGAACATCCTGCGGCCGTTCCCGACCGATGAGATTCGCGCAGTGTTGAAATACGTGCGTGCCGCAGTAGTCGGTGACCGCGGCGATTCCTACGGTGCCGAGGGTGGCAACCTTTCTCTCGAAGTTCGCGCCGCGTTGCAGCAGGACCCGGATAACCGAACCCTGATCATGAGCCGCATTTATGGCCTCGGCGGCAAGGATTTTTTCGACAAGGATGCGGAGGAATTCTTCCACGAAGCACTCGAAGCTGCCGAGAAAGGTAAAGTCGACACTCCGTTCGAGTATCACGGTGCGTATGCCGGCGACCTGGAGATAAGCCCGCCCAAGGGCCTGCCACCGATTAAGTCGGAAGAGGTTTCTCGCGGCATGGCCAAGGTGACGCAGGACCCAGCAACCGAGCGCCTCGAAGTCGAACTGAAACCGCTTTGGGAGATGACGACCGTTCCATCACGCATCGCACCGGGACACGGCGCGTGCCCGGGCTGCGGCGTCTTCCCGATGTTGCGCCAGGCCTACAGCGTGCTTGAGGGTAACGTGGTCGTACTGTTCCAGACCGGCTGCGCGATGGTGACCACGACCGGTTATCCAATGACTGCCCATCGCATTACTTACATTCATAATCTGTTCCAGAATGGTGCAGCCACGCTGTCAGGGCTCGTCGAGATGTATCACGAGCGTGTCAGGCGCGGTGAAATACATGCGTCACCTGAAGGTACCGACACCACATTTATTATGGTTACCGGTGACGGTGGTATGGACATCGGCATGGGAGCGGCACTCGGCACGGCACATCGCAACCATAAAATGATAATCCTCGAATACGATAACCAGGGGTACATGAACACCGGCTCGCAACTATCGTATTCAACTCCGTTTGGTCATCGTACATCGACGAGTGAAGTCGGCAGCTCACTTTCCGGAAAGCGTTTTCATCACAAAGACACCGCGCAGATTTTTGCTGCCTGCAACCTGCCCTATGTGTTCACCGCAAGCGAAGGCTACCCAGAGGATTTCATGCGCAAGATCAGCAAGGCACAGTGGTATGCGCAACGGGAAGGCATGGTGTACGGCAAGGTCCTGTCATTCTGTCCGCTCAACTGGCGCACGCCGGACGACGCAGCACAAGATGTATTACAAACGGCCATCGACTCCTGCTTCTTCCCGCTTTATGAGGTGGAGAAAGGCCACACCAACATTACCTACGATCCTGACGCGATCGGCAAGCGACGCAACGTGGGCGACTGGCTCGGGAAGATGGGTAAGACGAAGCACATCCTGGCACCGGAGCACGCAGACCAGCTTGAGGCCACTGAGATAGAGGTCGACAAGCGCTGGCAACGCCTGAAAATCAAACACGAGCACCCGGAGCTGTAAAGCAATGGCGAAGATCCTCGAGAAACGTTCACTGACACCCGTAACGAAACTGTTTCGTGTCGAAGCACCACTGGTCGCATCTGCAGCGAAGCCAGGCCAGTTTGTCATCGTCCGGGTTCGCGAAGGTGGCGAACGCATTCCATTGACGATCGCGGATTACGATTGTGACGAGGGCACACTCACGATCGTCGTGCAGGAAGTCGGCACAACAACGCGCCTGCTCGGTACACTCGAAGTCGGTGACGATATTCTCGATCTCGTCGGCCCGCTCGGTATGGCTCTGGAAATTCCGGCAGCCGGTCACATTGTCGGAATCGGTGGCGGTTTTGGCGCTGCCGCGCTGCTTTGCCTGATGCGTGAGCTGTCCGCACGCGGCGATCGCACCACAATAATTCTTGGCGCACGTGAAAAGGGTTTACTGATTCTCCTCGATGAACTTGCCGAGGTTTGCGACAACCTTGAGCTTTGCACTGACGATGGTTCAGCCGGCCTTAAAGGATTCGTGACTGAACGCCTCGCACAACTGATCGACGGCGACGGACCCGGACGCCCCGATAGCGTCGTGGCCATCGGCCCGATGCCGATGATGCGCGCAGTAACCGAAACGACGCGAGATCAGCGAATCCCCACCCTGGTCTCCCTGGATCCGCTGATGATCGACGGTACCGGAATGTGCGGAGGCTGCCGCGTCACGGTTAATAACGAAGTGAAGTTCGCCTGCGTCGATGGGCCGTTCTTCGACGCGCACCAGGTCGATTTCGAAGAGGCAGTGCGGCGCAACAAAATGTATGTCAAACAGGAACAGTTATCCAAAGACCGGGCCGAATGCCACTCACTGGCGGTGGGACAAGACTGATGCCACTGAAACGCGTTGACAAAACTCCGATGCCCGAGCGCGATGCCGTTTTGCGCTCACATGACTTCGTTGAAGTTAATGAGGGCTACAACATCGCGCACGCCAGGTTCGAAGCAGAACGCTGCCTGAGATGCCAGGACCCGGTCTGCATCGATGGTTGCCCGGTCAAGATTCCTATCCCCGATTTCGTGCACTTGATTGCCGCCGGCGACATGGCTGGCGCCGCGAAGATTCTGCGTTCGGCCAATCCACTACCGGCAATCTGTGGCCGTGTTTGTCCACAGGAGTCACAGTGCGAGGAACAGTGCTCCCTCGGCACGCGGTTTGTACCGGTCGCCATCGGTTACCTCGAACGCTTCGTGGCGGACTGGGAGATGGGACAAGCACCCGGCGAAGAACCAGCGCAGCCGACACGGACTGAAAAAGTAGCGGTCATCGGCTCGGGACCGGCCGGCCTGGTGTGCGCCGGCGAACTCGCGCGCCTGGGACATCCGGTCACAATTTTCGAGGGCCTGCATGCGCCTGGCGGCGTACTTCGATACGGGATTCCCGAATTCCGCCTGCCCAAGGAAGTACTCGATTGGGAAATCGATCAACTCAAACGTCTCGGCGTGGAAATCGTCTGCAATATCATTATCGGCAAAACCGTCTCGCTGGATGACCTGTTTGATGAAATGGGTTACTCCGCCGTGTTCGTCGGAACGGGCGCTGGTCTGCCGCAGTTCATGGGTATCCCGGGCGAGAACCTGAACGGTGTTTACTCGGCGAACGAATTTCTGACACGCGTCAACCTGATGCATGCCGATGACTTCCCTAACGCCGACACACCGGTCATGGTTGGCAAACGTATCGCGGTCATCGGTGCCGGCAACACGGCCATGGATACTGTGCGTACGGCGCTGCGTGTCGGTGCTGAGAAAGGCATGATCGTGTATCGGCGCAGCGACAAGGAAATGACTGCTCGCGTCGAGGAACACCATCATGCGGTCGAAGAAGGTGTGGAATTCCATTGGCTGACGAATCCCGTCGAGGTACTGGGTGACGAAGACGGTTGGGTAACCGGCTTAAAGTGCATTTCCATGGAACTCGGCGCGCCCGACGAATCCGGCCGCGCACGACCAGTGCCCATTGAGGGTTCTGAATTCGTGATCCCCGTGGACAATGTCGTACTCTCGATCGGCAACAGGCCAAACCCGTTGCTGTTGCAGACAACGGTGGGGCTCAAATCCAACAATTGGGGCTGCCTGGTTGTTGAGGACGAAAGCGCACAGACCTCACTCCGGCATGTTTTCGCCGGTGGCGATGCTGTGACAGGCGCCGCGACAGTGATCCTTGCAGCAGGCGCCGGCAAAAGCGCGGCGGCATCGATTCACGAAGATCTTTGTGGCTAGGCTGACGGGCATTGCGTTTGGCGGTGTCGGATAGAGGATTTGGTGCAGCTCGTGCGTCATACTTAAGACCCGCGCGAGGAAAAGCATTGCACAAGCGTTTCGCCCTAATTGCAGCCACGTTGTTGCAGCCAACCCTGTCGGTCGCCGAGACGCACGATAATTTCCAGCATCTTGGTGAAATCAATAAAGCGTTGATAGTCATGTTGGCCGAGGAAGGTCTCGTTCCTGCCGGCCTGGCGGCGGACATTACTGCGGGCATTGGGCGCGTCATCGCAGAACAGGCCGAAGACGGTGCAGCGCGATCGAGCAACTACCTCGACTTCGAAGCCCGACTGGTGGAAGTCGCTGGCCCCGACGCATCACGGTTGCACACCGGCCGCAGCCGCCAGGATATCGGCTCGACATTCAGACGCAAGGCCTTACGTGAGGCGCTACTGGATACCGATGAGTCGCTGCTCGGGGCATGGCAAGCACTGCTCGAACTCGCGGCAAAACACATCGACACGATCATTCCCGCGTACACACACGGCGTGCAGGCGCAACCAACGACGCTTGCTCATTACTTGCTCGCGTTTTCTGCAGCCTTCGAACGTGACGCCCGGCGGCTGGAGGAAGCCTATGCCCGCCTGAATCTGAGTCCGCTCGACGCCGTCCGCTTGCTCGCGACCGCAGTCGTCGGAAGTGCCCACACCGTTACGCTTAATGCGCACAATACCAACTCGGAAATGAACGATTACCGGCCTGGTGCCCAGGCACAGGACGCGGCGAATAAAGCGCAGGCGATGGATCCGGCTACCATGGTGCGCGAACGCAAGGGCCTGGGCGGACCGCAGGAAGCAGAAGTGCTGCGCATGCTGGTTCGACACAACGATTTGCTGGCCTCCGGGCGCGCCTGGCTTGACGCCTCCCGATCCCACCTGCAACACTCGACGGCTGCTCTGGAGCAGGCGTTTGCAGAACTCGAACAATAATAGCGACTGGTTTGACGGTTTCGTCGAGGAGACGAGAGGTCCGCTGGCCGCCTATATTTGCAAAATTGTGTCATCGACCGATGATGTTCAAGGCGTGATGCAGGATGCGTATCTCAAGGTTTTTGTTGCGCTGCGCGAGTATCGAAACCAGGGGCACTCACCCGCGGCCCTGCTTTATACGACGGCGCGCAATCTCGCCATTAGCCGCCTGCGTCATCAAAAGGTCATTCAACATTCATTTACCGCCGTTTCAATTGCAGAAGAGCTGCGCGGCGAGCGCTTGAGTGCCGAGCAATCAGTCAGCGATAGCCAAAAACACAACGAGCTTATGCTCATCATTAATGCACTACCGCCCAAATGCCGCGACGTTTTCGTGTTGCGCTGGATCCACGGCATGAGTCAGCGGGCGATATCGGAGAGGCTCGGTATTGCCGTCAGCACCGTTGAAAAACATCTGGCAAAAGGCCTGCGCTTCTGCAAAGAGGAGATGCTCGAGAAAGTCGCAACGGCTGAGACAGACGCAGTCGCAGCTGGCATCAGGCGTAGCGTCGGAGAGGCATCATGACACGCCTTCCCGACTGGCTTGGAGAGAATGTCCCCGATGTGGTCATGGAAGATGCCGCATCGTGGATGGCCCTGCTCGACTCAGAACGTTCCACGGAGGCTGATCGCATCGGGTTTGCACGTTGGCTTGACGAAGACCCGACACATCGCTGGGCGTTTGAGGAGTTGTCAGAGGTCTGGGCGCGGTTGCGAACCTTGTCCGATGTCGCACCACTGCTTGAACAGGACAAGGTAGCTCGACTGCCATCGGCAACGCCCTCTATTCCACGCGCTGATAATTCATCGCTGCCTGCACCACACCGCGACTGGTCGGCGGCCGCAGCAATTGCCATTGTTGCGTTGGGAGTGTCAGCGCACATGGCCTTGAGTCCGGCAAGCGAAACTTTTTCGACAGACGTTGGCGAGTCGCGCTCAATCGTTTTAACCGATGGCTCGATGCTCGAAATGAACTCGCGCACGACAATGGAAATCGTCATCGATGATCAAAAACGCGAGATTCGGCTGACAAGCGGTGAAGCGGTATTTCATGTTGCAGATGATGGGCGGCCGTTCGTTGTTGCGACTGACCTTGGTTCGATCGCGGCACTCGGCACGACATTCAATGTCGATGTCAGCAATGATGTGCTGGAGGTTTCTGTTATCGAAGGCAAGGTGGCCGTGACAGCAAGTGGTGCGCCGTTGCCGCTCACCGAATACGACAACGATATCGGCGTTCGATTTGCATCCGAAGCGGCGCTGTTGAGTGAGGGCGAGTGGCTTGAGGTATCAGGCTCGAACTACAAGCAGCAATTGCTCGGTACAGAGGAATTCAGGAAACGATTGTCGTGGCGCAACGGTGTGGTTGAGTTTGAAAACCAACCCTTGCAGGTGGTCGTTCAGGAAATGCGTCGTTACACACATGTCTCCATTCATGTCGCCGACAGTGAGCTCAGCAATTTGCGCATTTCAGGCCGATTTGAAACCGGCAATGAACGCAAGTTTCTTACGCGGCTCAATGAAAGATATAATATTGTCGTCGACGATCAGAATGCCGACTGGATACTGCTGCGCAGTCCCTAGGCAGCCAGTGCCGTTGCCTTCCCGACGCTGATCAAATCCGACACTTTTTCTCCGGACGCGCAGGCGAGCGTCCAGCCGAAAGATCCATGGCCGGTATTAAGAAACAGCCCCTTGATGGGAGTGGGCCCGATTACCGGTCGGCCGTCTGGGGTTAATGGCCGAAATCCTCCCCAGGCGTCGTTGGAGTTGCACGCGTAGTTGGCAACAGCAGGCGCATTGAACTTCGCGACGTCCAGCAGCTGTCGCACACGCTTCGCATCACGCGACGTAGCGTAGCCCACGAAGTCAGCAAACCCTGCGATACGCACTTGTTCATTGACGCGGCTGATGACGAAACGGCAGCCGAAATCAGTGACGCTGACAGACGGAACCTGAGCTCCAGGTGGCAACGTAACGCTGTAACCGCGTGCCGGATATATGCGGGTGTCGATACCGAGTGGCTTCAACAGGGCCGGGCTCCACGTGCCGAGGCAAACAACCACGGCATCAGCGTCAAGCGGGCCGCGATCGGTTGCGACGGCCTTCAGTTCGCCTTTCTCGACGACGAGTCCGTCAACCCTGGTGCCGAGTTCGATTTTGCAGGTTGTCGTGTCGCGCAGGTGCCGGGCAAGAAGCTGTGCAAAAGCCAACGAGTCTCCGACCTTGTCGCCCGGAGAGTGAACCGCGCCGGCGTACGGTCCTGTCATGTGCGCCAGTTCCGGCTCAATCGAAATGGCCTCGTCCATACTTACAACGTCAACGTGATTGCCGTACTCCGCCTTGAGCTTGCAGGTCTCTCTTGCGTGCGTCATCTCGGCCTCGGTTCGCAACAGTACGAGCTTGCCGGCGGACCGGTAGCTGAAGTCGCCATTGAGCTTCGGCCGGAGTTCATCAAGCAGTTGTTTCGAACGCTGGGCGAGCGCCAGGTTTGCAATGGTATTGCGAGTCGCCTTGTCGCTTGAGCACTGTCCCAGGAAAGAGAGCCCCCATCGCAGCAGGTCCATATTGATGGGTGGTCGTACGCGAATGGCGCGGTCGATGCCGGCCAAGAGCCCTGGCATCTTCGCAAGGAACGCCGGGCTCGCCATCGCATCGACATAGCTGTAGCTGAGTTGGGCGCCGTTCCCGTAACTACAGCTTTGCGCAACATCACTGTCACGATCGACGATCGTGACATCGTGCCCGGCGGCTGCCAGGTAGTAGGCTGTCGTGACTCCGACGACACCTGCGCCCAGTACTAAGGTATGCATCCGTGAATACTACTAAGCCGATTTACGAATATACCAATGTCGTTTTGTCGGGCGCCCATAACCGTGACCTATGGACCGCGCTAGTGGTGCAGATACTGGCCGATAACCGACTTGAGGTGTTTGACAAAACGCCGACAAAGTATGGAGGGTGGCGTGCTGTCGGAGCGCAGCACGTCAATCGAATAGCGCAGCGGCGGATCAAGCAACCAACGTCGAACATTGTCGCGCTCTGTCGAGCGTGCGGTTATCGCATCGACAATCGAGACACCGCTACCCTTGGCGACCAACGCTTTGGCGATCTGGTAGGTCTCGGTAAAAACGATCATGTTCAGGTCGACACCGGATTTCTCGAGATGAGATGTCAGCAGCTGCCCGAGTGGCCCGCGACCGCTAAGACCAATGAACGGTAATCCGGCGAGTTTGTCGATAGACACCCTGTCGTCGTCACCAAGATCAATATCCTGAGGTGCAATGACGACGAATTCATCATTGGCGAGAGTCTCCGATGCGAGTCCGGGTACAGGCGTGGAGTCGAATGCGAGACCGATGTCGATTCGAGAGTCGAGCAGAGCGCCCGCAATCTCGTCGTGATGCAGGGTCTCGATCTCGAATACGGTGTCAGAATGTTCCTCGAGATAACTACTGACTGCAGCTGGTAGTAAATCAACACCAAATGCGGGTGTCGCTGCGATACGCACTTTGCCAACGTCGGAGGCTCGTAAATTTTCGGCGACATGTCGCAGCTGTTCAACGTGATCAAATACGTTAGATACCAGCCCGAAAAGTCGGTCGGCCTCTGGCGTGGCGACCAGTTTGCCCTTGACACGATCAAACAGGGGATAGCCGAGTTGCTGCTCGGCGTGCGCGAGGACTTTGCTGACTGACGGCTGCGACACATTCAGCAATTTGGCCGCATTGGTCATCGAGCCACTGCTGTAAATCGCGTGAAAAACCTCGATCTGACGCAGGCGCATGAATCTTGCCCTCTCATAGCTTCAGGCTATACCTTAGCCCAAATTCTTTAGGGAATCATAGAGACAGCACCACGGCCCCATAACTCAAGTCTATGGATGGGCGAATTGTTGTGATTGGCGCTGTTTCCGGCGGATTGCTAGTTTTGCTCCCAGCGATGGCGGATTTCCGTCCGCCTGCGCGTTATATCGTTACTAATGGCGCAGAATCGCGCCAGGCGCCGGCCTCAGAAGCCGGTCAATAGCAGGGGAGAAATCATGTTTTCTGAGTTTAAGTTTCCGTGCGGCCGTGGCCGCCTTAGTTCACTTCTCGTCAGTGTCCTGGTACTGCCATTTGCGACGGGCACAGCATTGGCACAGGACGAAGAGGCGGACGATGAGCCGATCGAAGAGATCATAACGGTCGGCTCGCAGATCAAGGGCGCGAACATTCGCGACGCACTGGCCGTCTCTGTTATGACGTCGGAGGACATCGAAGGTCTGGGTGTCGACTCCGGTGATGAATTGCTGCAGTTCATGGCGGAGCAAGGCCAGAACTTCTTTGCTGAGTCGGAAAACATCAGCGGCGGCGTTAATGCTGCTCGCGGCGACATCGGCGCCTACAACCTGCGCAACCTCGGCACCGGTAACACGCTGGTGCTGCTTAACGGTCGGCGCATGGTTAACTCTGCGGCCTATCAGACGGAGCTCGTTGGCGGCAGCTTCATACCTGTTAACACGGTCAACTCACAGTCCTTACCGGTATTCGGCCTCGAGCGCATCGAAGTACTGCGTGATGGAGCATCGGCTATTTACGGTGCCGACGCGGTTGCCGGTGTCGTTAACTACGTCATGAAGGATGACTTTGACGGGTTTAGCCTCAGGGCGCGTTACTCGGACTACGAGGGTCTGCCACGTAACGATGTGAAGCTCACCGCAGAGTGGGGCAACACCTTCAATGACGGCCGCACGAACCTGAGTATCTTCGGCAGCTTCTACCAACGCGACCCTGTGAATTCGCAGGACGACGCGAAGTGGGCAGATGATGATTACCGGCGCCTTATTCCGGAAAATTCTCCGTTCGTGGGTGATACGTCATTCCGTCGTTCGAGCGCCAACTCTGAGTACGGCCAGTATGACGCTCGCTCAAGCGTAGCCGGCATTTCTGACCCATTCGATTTCTGGGATGGTAGCGGCGAATTCAATACGTACCCGGTCGGTCACGAGTTCTGTGAATTCGAAGACCCTCAGTATCCGAATGTGTGTTTCGCTGCCGACGGTAACGCGATCAACCGCTATAACAACAACACGAATCGTGACCTTTACTCAGATTTGACGCGTACGCACCTGTTCGCGTTCCTCAACCACGAATTCGGTAACGGTCTCGAGAGCTTTACGGAGTTCTCGGCGTATCTGTCCGATACGACCACGGTCCGTCATGCATCGACGAGATTGAGCGCAGTTGCGAAGTACCGCATCGCGGCCGACGCCTACTGGAACCCGGTTGGAGCCGTCGGCTCGAGCGCACGCCTGCCTGACAGCATCATCGGTCCGGACGTACCGGTAGGGGGAGTCGAACTCGAAATCGATAACTATCGCTGGACAGACGCGCCACGCATCGTGGATAACGATGGCGAAACGTACCGTTTCCTGACTGGCCTTCGTGGTGAGATGGGTGCCTGGGACTGGGAAGGCGCATTAGTCTGGTCGAAGGCCGAAAAAGAAGACATCACGCATAATCGCATCTCGAACACCCTGATGCAGGCGGCGCTCAACGATCCGACGCCAGCAGGCTATAACGCATTTAGCGGTGCAATCGATGCGAATATCGAGCAGACCCTGGTTGACGTGCAACGCGACAATGAAACAGAGCTCAAAATGATCGACTTCAAGATGTCCAACGGCGAGCTGTTTGAAATGCCGGCTGGACCGGCCGGCCTGCTGCTCGGCGTCGAGTATCGTGAAGAGTCATTCGTCGATGATCGCGACCCGCGCCTCGATGGCACGATTCAGTTCACGGATAACGCGGGCAATGGCTTTCCGATTGTCTCCGACGTCATGAACTCGAGCCCAACGCTGGACAGCGCCGGTAGCCGCGATGTGATCTCGGCCTACACCGAGGTGCAGGTTCCCCTGTTCTCAACCCTCGATATGCAACTCGCGCTACGTTACGAGGACTTCTCGGATGTCGGTGACACGACGGTAGGCAAGATAGCACTGGGCTGGCGCCCTATCGAACAGTTGTTGTTCCGCGGCTCCTGGTCGGAGGCTTATCGCGTCCCGAACCTCGTGACGATCAACGAGAGCGGCGTTGCGCGCTCGAATACGGTCGACGACTTCGTGTGCTTTCATGTTGACCCGGATGAAGTCCTGCTCGACTGTGTACACGGTGTGCAACGCGCCGCAGGCGGCAGCAAACTACTGGTTCCCGAGCAGTCTGAAAATACGTCTCTGGGCGTGGTATGGGATGTCACCAGCAGTCTGACGGTCACGCTCGACTACTGGGCCATCGAAAAAGACGACACGATTGGTCTCTTTGGTGAAGAAAACCACACGGCGCTCGATCTGCTACGCCTGATCGAAGCGGGTACCTCGAGTTGTGCCAGCGGGCCTGGAAACGCTGCGGTCATACGTGACGTCGCGCCAGACCCAGGCTCTCCTGAAGAGGCGCTGTTCATCGCCGCAGGCATTTGCCCGGTTGGCGATGCGGTTCGTGTCAATGATCTTTACAGGAACCTCGATACTCGAAAGGTCAAAGGCCACGACATCGGCGTTTACTATAATCTGGACTCGGCGGCAGGCGACTTCGATTTCCGTTACGTCGCGTCCCGACTCGACGAGTATGAGCAGTTGGCCAGCGGCGCTGCACAGGAATTACTCGACGCGCAGGAAGCCGGCGTATTGCCCCCGGAGGTGCCGGTTGTCGGATTCTCTGACCTGGTTCGTCAAAATGGCAACCCACGCTGGAAGCACACCGCGCGTATCAACTGGCGCAAGGGCGACTGGGGCGCAACCGTTAGTGGCACGAAGCTCAGTGACGCCATCGAAACCCGTCCAGGCCTTGGTAGCGATGGTTCGCAATGGGTCCTCGAGTCTATGACGACCTACAACATGGCGGCCGATTATCGCTTCGTCACGTTCGGCGACACGGATGCCCGGGTTCGACTCGGTATCACGAACTTCACTGATTCACGTGCACCGCTTTCAAGCAACCGCTTCGGTTACTTCTCGGATATGCACAGCGACCTGGGTCGTTCGTACTACCTCGATCTAAGACTGGACTTCTAGTTCACGTTGCCCGCTAACAGGGGACCAAACCGGTCCCCTGTTAGCCGGTGCTCGGAACACATGCTGTGATCACGTCATCAAAGTCCTCAGAACCGTCGGTTAACCGGCAGCTTGAGACCTATCAGACGGTGGGTCGAATTCTGGGGCCGGCTGTATTCGCGTTCATGCTTGTTACGGAACAGTGGCAGGACGCGATGAACCCGCAAGCCTGGAGGGCAGCGGCCGTCGGCTTATGGATGGCTATCTGGTGGGCAACCGAGGCGATACCGGTTCCCGTGACGGCGTTCCTGCCAATTGTCGTCTTCGAGCCGCTTGACATCGCGAATCTCAGGGATGCTGCAGCACCATACGCGAACCCGATCATCTACCTGTTTCTCGGTGGCTTCCTGATGGCCCTGGCGCTCGAACGCTGGAACCTGCACCGGCGCATTGCGCTCGCAATCCTGGACAGGACGGGTACTGATGGCCGGCGACTAATCGGTGGCTTCATGTTCGTCTGTGCAATGCTGAGTATGTGGATGACGAACACGTCCACGACGATGATGCTGTTACCGATCGTACTGTCAGTAATCGCCGTTATCCGCGACAACGTATCCGATCTCTCTGAAAAGAACCGCTCCGACTTTCAAATTGCGATGCTGCTCGGTCTCGCGTACTCGGCCAGCATCGGTGGTCTGGCGACTCTTGTGGGCACGCCGCCCAATGCTTTGTTAATTGGTTACCTCGCGGAGAACTACGGCATAGAGATCAGTTTCGCCCGCTGGATGGCTGTGGGCGTTCCCGTTACGCTGGTGATGCTGCCTATAGCCTGGTGGGTCCTCACGCGATTTCTTCACCCCGTCAATATTCCTGCGAACGAGGCGGTGAGTCAGCACCTGCACCAGTTGCGTGAGGAGATGGGCTCGATGACGACGCCCGAAAAACGCGTCGCCGTTATTTTTGTTCTCGTCATTTTGTCATGGATGCTGCGTCGTCCGCTCACGGAACTAACCGGGCTGACAGGAATTTCCGACGCCGGCATTGTCATGACGGCAGGTGTCTTGTTGTTCATGTTGCCGAGCGGTCACCCAACTCAGCCGCAGCTAATGACCTGGCACGACGCGACGCGATTGCCCTGGGGCGTACTAATCCTGTTCGGTGGCGGCCTGAGCCTGGCGGCTGCCGTGTCAAATACAGGCCTCGCGTTGTGGCTTGGTGAGAGCCTCGCGCCACTCAACGCATTCGGACTTGCTGCACTTGTCATTGCATCCGTGGTGCTCGTGATCTTCCTGACCGAGTTAACGAGTAATCTCGCGACGACTGCGACTCTGTTACCGGTCATGGGCGCTATCGCAATTCAGGCGGGTATTCCGCCGCTGTTCCTGACAGTACCCATAACGATCGCGGCCAGTTGCGCGTTCATGCTGCCAGTCGCTACGCCGCCCAACGCGATCGTATTTGCTACCGGGCAGATTACGATTCCGCAGATGGTACGTGCCGGCGTCGTGTTAAACCTGATCGGTATTGTGATCGTCACGATCGTCGCTTTGTATATTGCTCCCAATGCGCTGCTTTAGCTTTGTTCTGATTGTCACCCTGCTGCTCGGTTGTTCCGAACGACCAGAGTCGGTGCAGGAAAGTATCGATGTCATTCTCGTTGGTGGGACCGTATTCAACGGGCTTGATGATGAGCCTGTCATCGCGGACGTCGGTATCGAAGGTGATCGGGTCGTGGCGATCGGCAACCTTGCAGACCATCCGGCCGATTTGCGCATTGACGTTGCCGGTTTGGCCGTCGCACCGGGCTTTATCGACATCCACAGTCACGCATTGCGGCAAAACGAGAAACGCAGCGGCATCTTCCTGTGGCCCGATGCCGAAAACCTGATTCGCCAGGGCGTTACGAGCGTCATCGGCGGGCCAGACGGCAACTCGCCGCTGCCGATCGCCAAGTATCTCTCGCGAGTGGAGGAGCACCCTGCTGCCGTCAACTTCGGCACGTTTGTCGGCCAGGGATCAGTGCGTGGAGAGGTCGTAGGACCGGACGACCGTCCTGCGACCGACGAGGAACTCGAACTGATGCGCGCCGAGGTCAGGAAAGCCATGGATAGCGGTGCATTCGGTCTGTCGTCGGGTCTGCTCTATGCGCCCGGCAGCTTTGCAACGGCGGAAGAGGTCATTGAGCTTGCGAAGGAAGTCCGGCCCTACGGTGGCATTTACATCAGCCACATGCGCAACGAGGCCCTCGGGCTGTTCGATTCGATCAACGAGACCATTCGCATAGGTGAAGAAGCCGGCATACCGGCACAGCTAACGCATCACAAGGTCATGGGCGCGCCGATGTGGGGCCGCTCGGACGAAGCGCTTGCGCTGACCGATGCTGCCATTGCTCGCGGTGTGGATATCTCTATCGACCAGTACCCGTATCCCGCTTCATCGACCGGACTGCCCGCCGTATTTCCACGCTGGAGCCTCGATGGCGGCAACGACGCCCTCAAAGCGCGCCTGGACGACCCGGAGCAAAGAGCCAAAGTGAAAGAAGGCATCGTCTTTGCGATGGTCAATGAGCGTGGCGGCAATGATCCGGCCAAAGTGTCGCTCGCTGATTGTGCCTGGGACTCGACGCTCAATGGCTTGAATCTGAGCGACGTGCTGCGGCAGCGTGAGATCGAGGTGAACATCGAGAATGCCGCGGAACTCATTATGGACCTGCAGTATGCGGGCGGTTGCAGTTGCGTGTACCACGCGATGTCAATGATTGATGTCGACCGCATCATGCAGCACCCGAAGACAATGATTGCTTCGGATGGCGGTATAGCTGCGCCGGGTAACTTGCGTCCGCATCCACGTAACTACGGCACGTTTTCGAAGGTATTGGGCGAGTTTGTGCGTGAGCGAGGAGTTCTGTCGTTAACGACAGCCATCAACAAGATGTCGCGCATGCCGGCTGATCGCATCAACATTACGGATCGCGGTCGGCTTGAGGTCAGCGCCGTAGCAGACATTGTGGTATTTGATCCGGATGCGATCATCGATAAAGCAACGTTCGAGGATCCGCACCAATATGCGATCGGCGTTCACCATGTGTTCGTCAACGGCACAGCTGTATTGATGGACAAGGAAATGACCGGCGCCCGGCCCGGCAGGGTGCTGCGTTCTATCGGCGCTCGGCCTGAAGCATGACGCGCATCATCTCCTCGGCGAATACCGGGGTAACGACATGCAGCTGTTCCCGGTCAGCCTCATCACCGATCTCGTAGGTGAACGATGGAATCCCGTAGCGAACGTAGAAGTAGCCCTTGGTGTTCGGCTGCTCTGAAATCGGCCTGGGATCATGTTTGAATCTGTAGTCTGGAATACGTTCAGCAACGCTCGTCAACCAATTGCTTGCAAAACGAGCCGGGTTCGTAACGTCTTCCTCGGTCTGCGTGTAAAACAGAATCGAATCCGTAAATTTCGTCGCGTGAAAATCGAGCATCAGTCGGGGCTGCAAACCCAGCTTGTCGAGACCGGCCATCAGCTTCGCAATCGCCTGAGTCTCAGGCTGTTTGAACGGTCCCCAGTCGCGGTTAAGGTCGGTTCCGCCAGCGTTGTGACGCCAGTGGCCATTGGCAACGCCATCGGGGTTCATCAACGGCACAATCAGCAACGTGAAGCGATCGCGAAATTCCCGCGCCAGCCCGGATTCGCCCAAAACAACGTCAATGAAATCCCGCATCGCCAGTGCGCCGGGCACTTCGGCCGGGTGTTGACGGCCCAGCAACAGGATGACCTCGGGTTTATTGGCGGTCTTGGCCAACTGGATCGAACGTCCTTCAGTGCTGGTCCCTATCGTCGCGACCGTTATTTCTTCGTGCACAGAGAGCTCCGCCAGCCAGGTGTCGTAGTACGATTGAGTAATCAGCTCCTGAGCCGAGACCCAGGTACCACCCGGAGCAACGTCAACAACGACCTCCATTTCTTTCTCGTTCTTGCTGCTACTGACGGCGTCATCAGCGACGCGTTGCCAGGTAACACCGTCGGTGCTGATTTTCGGCCAATATCTTGAGTACGCGTCCGGAAACTTCAGAAGAATATGAATCGTGTCGTCGGATGGCGCCGTGACCTTGAACGAAAACCAGGGTTGTTCGACGACGACATTTTGGTCTTCGGGCTTGATCGTGAGCTCAACCCTGTCCTCTGATTTGAATTGGCACTTGGCAAAGGCCCCGGCATCGTACCGGGCATCGATGGTGAACAGATCGTTCTGGCAAAACCGATCCTCTGCAACAGCAGTGGAGATCAGGCAGGCGACGAATGTGGTGAATAGAATTTTTTGGATCATGACGTGAATAATACTGATAACAAGCTTCTCTGGATACTTTTGGCGATCATCGTCATTTCGAGTTTTGGTGCCGCCCGAATTCAAACGGCTGGCGGTGACATCCGCGTGCAGAGCATCAGGATTCCAACCCAAAACGGACAGTGGCTGGCCGCGGATCTGTTCAAGCCGCAATCTGCGACAAGTGACAATCCGGCGCCGTTGGTTGTCGTTGTACCCGGGTTTCAACGCTCGAAGGAGGCCCTGTCGAACGTGGCAGTCGAGCTGGCACGTCGAGGCATGGTAGCCATATCGATCGATCCCTATGCGCAGGGGGGGTCCAGCGCATCTTTGAGCAGGATGGCAGCGACAACCGAGGGCTACGGCATGTTCGCTGTTGTTGAGTACGCCGTGGGGACGCCAAACCTAAACTACATCGACAGGACGAGAATCGGCTCGACAGGTCACTCGGCTGGCGGCAATGCAGCAATTCGTGGTGCCAATTTCTTCGGTAAGGAGGCGCAACGCACGGGGCAGCCGAGCAAGCTGCACTCGGTGTTCGTCTCAGGCTACGTACTGACGCTGACCGAGGACGTGCTCAAGGACGTTCGCTCCAACGTCGGCATGAGCTATGCGTTCTACGATGAAGGTGCTTATCGTAACGAGTTGAAGAATGCCGACATGCGGCGTGCACCGGAGTCGCTGCGACTGGCCAACCTTGGTCGTGATCCCGGCTTACCGTCTATCGACGAGGTTGAGCTCGGTAAGTACTACGGCGAGCTTTCAGACAGAACGCTTCGCGTCGTACACAACGAAAGAATCCTGCACCCGTTCCAGCCCTACATCATCGAAGCGACAGCCAACCAGATCGAGTATTTCGAAAAAGTCTTCGAACTCGAGACGGGAATGAGTAGCAGCAACCAGACCTGGTTCTGGAAAGAGCTGTTCAGTCTCATTTCGCTGGTAGCAGCAGTAGTACTGCTCATCCCGCTGGGCCAGGCGCTGCTGCGCTTGCCGTTGTTCGCATCGCTGGTGCATCCTGTACCGCCGCCGTTGCCCAAACCGAGTGGCAGGGGCCGGGTGCTGTTCTGGAGCCTGTTTGCAATTGCAGCATTGATCGCCTGTTTCTCCTACATTCCCATGGCCGAGCTGTCGCAGACCCTGTTCGTCAAAGCATCAACGCGCCAACAAACCTGGTTCTTCCCGCAACGTATGAACAATGCCGTCATGATGTGGGCTGTACTGAACGGGACGATCGGTTTCCTGATGTTCTGGTTAACGTATCGCTTTCACGGCAAGCAGCATGGCGTTACGCCGAAAATGTGGGGTGTGAAAATCGGCCGGACAGAGTTAGTTCGTACATTTGCTCTCGCCCTACTGCTGTTTGCGAGCTACTACCTGTTGCTGTTCACCATGTACTTCCTGTTCCACGTCGACTATCGCTTCCTGTTCATGGGTGTACGCGTTTTTCGTCCTGTAGAGCTTCTATTGCTGCTTGTCTATGCGCCGTTCTTCTTCATTTTCTTCCTGTCGAGTTCATTGCGCGTAAACGCGGCTATGCGTACGCAAGGGCAGCGGGAGTGGAAGAGCATGTTGCTTGCCGGTATTGGCAACTCACTCGGGCTGTTGCTGATCGTCGTCGTGCAGTACGTCACGTTTGCGGTGACGGGTACTGTTTACTGGACCGACGGTTGGCTGTACGTAAATTTGTTGTTCGCGGTTGTGCCGATGATGTTCGTACTGCCGTACTTCAACCGCTATTTCTTCAGGATGACCGGCAGGATCTATCTCGGACCAATGGTCACATGCCTCGTGTTCATCATGATCTTGCTCACCAATACCGTCGTTTATCTGCCGCTATAGGTATTCGAGACAAATAACCTTCGATGGTAGGATACACGCCTCGTTTTTGTGGAGAATTTCAATGCTGGCACTCAGGACCGTTCTGTTCGTTCTGATTCTTGTGATCGCGCAAGACTGTATCGCCGATGAAACGCGGTTACTGCGTTTTCCCGATATCCATAACGACCGTGTCGTATTCGTTTACGCCGGCGACCTGTATGTAGCGTCAACGGATGGGGGAACTGCCGTCCGTCTGACATCGCACCAAGGCTTGGAACAGTTTCCAAAATTTTCGCCTGATGGGTCTGAAGTTGCTTATTCAGCAGAATATAACGGTACTCGACAGATCTACGTGATCCCCTCGACCGGAGGCGCTCCGCGCCAGCTAACCTGGTACAACGATGTCGGTCCTATGCCGCCTCGTGGTGGCTCCGACTATCGCGTCCTCGATTGGACGCGTGATCGTAAGAATGTGCTCGTGCGAGCGAACCGCCTCCCTTGGGGCGTGCGCATGGGTCGCCATTACCTGGTACCGGCGGATGGCGGCGATGAGTCTGCCCTGGAAATCCCGGAAGGCGGCGCTGGCATGTTCTCGCCGGATGGTAAGAAGATCGTCTACACGCCAATCGACCGTGAATTCAGGACCTGGAAACGGTATCGCGGCGGTCGCGCTCAGGACGTGTGGATCTACGACCTTGAGAATAATTCGTCAGAACAATTGACCGATAATCCGGCGACTGATCACCAGCCTCTTTGGATTGGCGATGACATATTCTTTGCGTCTGACCGTGACTACACACTCAATCTCTATCGCTATTCAGAGGATGGATCTGAAGCAGTTACATCTCACCAGGAGTTCGATGTCCTCTGGCCCAGTGCCGGACCGACGGCTGTTGTTTACGAAAATGGTGGCTGGCTCTACCGCTATGATCCCGCCAGCGGCGAATCGCAGCGACTTTCAATCACTATCGGAGGCGACCGTCCCGCAACACTACCCAAAGTGGTGGAAGCGTCGGACTTTATTGAATCCGCCGATCTCTCGCCGAGCGGCAAGCGCGTTCTCATAACGGCCCGCGGCGATATTTTCAGTGTTCCGGCCAAAGATGGGCCTGTTCGAAACCTGACTCGCACACCGAAAACCAGGGAGATCGACGCGACCTGGTCACCGGATGGAAAACAGTTGGCGTATTTGTCAGACGCATCTGGCGAGTACGAGATTTGGGTGCGACCGGTGGGCGGCGGCGATGCCCGACGTGTTACGGAGGATGGAGCGGTATGGCGATTTCCGCCAGTTTGGTCTCCCGACTCAAGCAAGATGGTTTTTGGAGACAAGAATCAGCGCCTGAATGTGGTTGACGTTGCCAGCGGACGCGTGAAGGTTATCGACTCGTCAAACCGGAACGATATAACTGATTACAGCTGGGCTCCTGACAGCCGCTTTGTCGCCTACATAAAGAACAACGAATTGGGTATCGGAAGCATTTGGATTCATTCGCTTGGCGATGAACGCAATCACCAGGTGACGCCTGAAATGACAGACGACTTTAATCCCGTATTCGACCCCCAGGGTCGATACCTGTATTTCCTGTCGTCGCGGGATCAGGACCTGCAATTCAGCTCGATCGAATTCAACTACATGGTCACCAATTCGATACGTGTGTATGCGGCGCAGCTGAATTCGGATCAACCCGCATTATTCCTGCCCAAGAGCGACGAAGTGACGTCTGCTGCCGACGCCGATAGCGAAGAGGAAAATGGCGAGTCGGATGACGACGCAGTAATCGTAAATATTGCCTTCGACGGCATTGAAGACCGACTTGTTGCTCTGCAGTCGGCCGGTGGTAACTACGACAACCTGATGGCATCCCCGAAAGGTCCGGTGTATGTCTCCGGCCAAAATGGTGATACCAAGGTAATGTTCTTCGATCTTGAGGAAGAGAAGGAAGAGCTTGTCCTTGAGGGCGTGCAAGGATTTTCGCTTTCCGGAAACGGTGAGAAGATCCTCTACTCTGCCGACGGTGCATTCGGCATTGCCGATCTCAGCTCGGAACAAGACTCAAGTGAAGGTCGGCTGGAACTCGACAATATGGAACTGCTCGTCGATCCAAAGGTCGAGTGGCAACAGATGTACGTCGACGGTTGGCGAATTTTGCGCGACTGGTTTTACGACCCGAACATGCACGGTCAGGACTGGGACGAGATTCGGAAAAAATACGAGCCACTCGTTCAGCATGTCGCACACCGAGCTGACCTGGATTACATCTTCGGCGAGATCGCTGGCGAAATGATGGCGGGGCACATTTACGTGCAATCCGGCGACCAGCCTTCCGTAGAACGGCGTAACGGCGGCTTGCTGGGTGCTGGGTTTGAACGTGACAACGGTTTTTACCGTATTAGCAAGATATTCAAGGGCGAAGCGTGGCAAACAATATTCTTTTCGCCACTCGCCGCGCCAGGCGTAGATGTCTCGGTTGGCGACTACGTTATCGCAGTCAACGGTGTTTCGACAGATACGGTGCAAAATTTCTATCAGCTGTTGGAAAATACTGGCGGCGACATCGTTACCCTGACCGTCAACGACAAGCCGCGCCTGCGTGGTAGTCGCGACGTCATGGTAAATACGATCACGTCAGAAACCCAGTTGCGGTATCTCGACTGGGTTGAAGATCGTGCGCGCCGCGTGGATGAATTGTCGGGTGGTCGGGTTGGCTATGTGCACTTGCCGAATACGGCTGGCGACGGAAACCGTGAGCTGTTCAAACGGTTTATGCCGCAAATGAACAAGGACGCGCTGATCATCGATGCACGCTACAACGGTGGCGGTTTTATACCTGATCGCATGATCGAGCTTGTTTCTCGCAAACCATTGAATTACTGGAAGCGCCGCGGCCTCGATCCGGTTGCAACACCGACATTCGCCCATGACGGACCGAAAGCGACATTGATTAACGGCTATTCGTCATCGGGCGGTGACGCATTTCCCTACTACTTCAAGAAACTGGGATTGGGCCCGCTGATTGGTACGCGGACCTGGGGCGGCCTTATTGGAATTTCCGGCAATCCATCGCTCGCGGATGGCGGTAGTATTCTGGCATCGACCTTCCGCTTCATGAGTACGGATGGCGAGTGGGTGGTGGAAAATGAAGGTGTCTCTCCGGATATCGAAGTTGTCGATCGACCGGAACTCGTTGCTGCCGGGCAGGATCCAACGCTGGAGGCAGCGGTCAGGCACTTGCTTGAAGAGCTTGAGAAGACGCCGCCCATCGAAGTTAAAGCGCCACCGTCGCCGACGGAGTTCTAATCACGGTAATTGAGAAAATTGAAGGCCCCGTGAGGGGCCTTTTGATTTTGGCGTTTAGTTACGCCCCGACAATTCACGGCCAAATCCCTTATGCAGGACGTCGCAAACCATAGGCGCCCGTACTGAAATGCGGGTCAAACGTATCCCCCGACGTAACATAAGTTCGCATTTCGAGGCAAATAACGGCTATTCCCGTAAGTAGGTGTATGGTGTGAATAAGAACAAGAAAGACAAGGAAGTTAGAATAATACGAGAAGGATAGGACACAAGATGACCCGACTGCTCGTGGGATTGGTGGCAGGCCTGCTGTTAATCGGCGCCAACGCTGCCCCCCCAACAGACTTCAGCGAACAAATCGCCGACCTCAAAGCGCGAAACGTTCGCATAAAGACCCACCCGCGCACCGGCGCGGTCCGCCTCATTGGTGCGTGGCCCCAGGCACCCCTCATGGTGCCCTCAGTCAATGAAGTAATGCGCGCGGATTTTGCCGCCATGGAGGCCGTCAAACACTTCGGCCCGATGTTCGGGCTCACCCGCCCGCAACAAGAGATGCGGCCGGTTAGTGATGAAACCAAAACCCGTGGCGGCTCCCGCCATCGCTTCCGTCAGGTTCACAAAGGAATACCCGTTCTCACCGGCGAGCTGTTGGTAAACCTGGATGAATACCGCCGAGTAATCTCCATGAGCGGAGAGATCAGCAGCGACCTCGATGTTGAAGCCCGGGCCAACATTAATACGGGCGAGGCGCGCAGGTTGGCACTGGAGACAGTAGCAAAGTGGTACAACGTTCGAAAAAGGCCGCTGCGGGCCAGCGTGCCGGAGCTGTGGATCGTCGATCCCAAAATTCTGAAACCAGGGGACCGCGATGCGAGCCTTGCCTGGCGCATCGAAGTTACCGACAAACAGGAACCTCACAGCATACGCGAGCTGCTTTTCATCGATGCCAATACCGCTGGCATCACCCTGCACATCAACCTGATCGAGCCGGCGAAGAACCGCGCAACATACACTGCCAATAACACCAACAACCTGCCCGGCACGCTGGTCTGTGACGAGAGCGACCCCAGCTGTGTGGCCGGGGACGGTGAAGCTCGCAACGCCCATCTGTTCGCCGGCGACACCTATGATTTCTATTTTGACGAACACGGCCGCGACAGCCTGGACGGAGCCGGGCAGACCCTGATCTCCACCGTGAACTACAGTGACTTCCTCTGCCCCAATGCCTTCTGGAACGGTTCGCAGATGGTTTACTGCGCGGGACTTGCAGTGGACGACGTGGTGGGTCACGAACTCACTCATGGCGTCACAGAAAACACCTCGGCACTTTTGTATTACTACGAGTCGGGTGCCATCAATGAATCCATATCCGATATCTGGGGCGAGTTCGTTGATCTCAGCAACAGCGCCGGCGACGATTCCCCGTCCGCACGCTGGCTGATCGGCGAAGACCTCACGAACTCCGTAGGTGTCATCCGTGACATGGCCGATCCCCCCGCGATGGGCCATCCGGACACAATGTCGAGCCCGTTCTATTACACCTTCTCGAGCGACAACGGTGGCGTGCACATCAACAGTGGCATCAGCAACAAGGCCGCCTACCTGATGGCCGATGGCGATACATTCAACGGCTACACCGTCAACGGTTTGGGAGTTGGCAAGGTTGCGGACATTTACTATGAGGCACAAACCAATCTGCTCACGTCCGGCTCGGACTATGCGGATCTCTACGCGGTGCTGAACCAGGCCTGCCAAAACCTCATAGGCATTGACGGCATCACCAGTATCGATTGCCTGAACGTCCAGGCCGCCGTGGACGCGGTGGAAATGAACACTGACCCGCTGAATTTTCATCCGGACGCACCCGTTTGTATCGGCGGCGATCCCCCCGCCGATCTCTTTTTTGATGATTTCGAAGGTGGCACCAGCCAGTGGGACCTCGTCAATGTCTCCGGCAGCCCGACCGCCGCGTGGATCCACGATTTTGGTTATGCGACTTCCGGTGAGTTCATGCTCTGGGGTCAGGACAGTCTTGTCAGTACCGACGGGACGGCGGAGATTAACCTAAACGTGCCGTTGCCTGCGAGCGCCAAGCCGTATCTTCACTTCAAGCACTCCTTCGCGTTCGAGGCGTCATTCGATTTCGATACGCTGGATTTGGCCTATTGGGACGGCGGATTCGTTGAGTACAGCGCAGACGGGGGTGTGACCTGGAGTGATGCCGGACCACTCATCGACGGTGGCCAGGCTTACAACGCGACAATTTTCAATAACCCTGAGAATCCCAATGCCAACCACCCGGCCTTCGGTGACGAAAGCCATGGATTTGTCTCCACGCGCCTGGATCTCAGTGTCCTGGCGGGCCAGGACGTCCGCTTCCGCTGGCATACCAGCACCGACGGCGCTGTCAGTGGGCCGTTCGGCTGGGTACTGGACGATGTCAGGGTGTACACCTGTGCGAACGAACCTGCGGAAGTGGCATTCAGCAATGCGACGTACAGCGTCGGCGAGGCGGGTGCAGCAGCCATTATTACGGTCAACCGTACAGGTGGTGCCAGGACTCCTTTCACCATCGACTACGCGACAACCGGCGTGAGCGCCACAACAGGTGTCGACTACGTCGCGACCAGTGGCACCCTGAGTTTCGCCGCCGGTGAAAACAGCCAGACCTTCAGCATTCCGGTTTTCGACGACGGGCTGGTCGAAGGCAATGAAGCGATTCGGCTGACACTGAGCGGTGGAACCCATGCGCTGCTGGGCGATGTACCCGAGGCTCTGCTGACGATCACCGATGACGACAGCAATGATGTTGCCTGGATCGACGATGACGTGCCCGCCGGGGCGACGCCGGTCGGTAACTGGGACTGGACAAGCACGTCGCCGGCCCCATACTCGGGCGGCACGGCCCACCAGTCAACACTGGCTCCCGGGTTCCACCAGCATTACTTCACCAATGCCGCGGCGCCCTTGCAGGTTCAAACGGGCGACACTTTGTATGCGTATGTGTATCTCGACCCGGTCAATCCGCCGAGCGAGCTGATGTTGTCGTGGTTTGCGGGCGGCAGTTGGGATCACCGCGCTTACTGGGGCGCGGACCTGATCAACGTTGGGACCAATGGTACCAACAGTCGACGATACATGGGACCACTGCCGGCAACGGGCCAATGGGTGCGCCTGGAAGTTCTCGCCAGTGCGGTCGGGCTGGAAGGTGCCGCGATAAGCGGGATGGCATTCAGCCTGTTTGACGGGCGTGCGACCTGGGATACGGTGGGGACCACGCCGACGCCGTTATTTGCCAATGTGACTTTCAGCGATGCGACGTACAGTGTCAGCGAAGCGGATGTGGCAGCGGTCATCACGGTCAACCGCACGGGCGGTACCAATAGTGGCTTCACCGTCGATTATTCCACCAGCGATCTTAGCGCGTCGGCGGGCGCGGACTACACGACCACGAATGGCACCCTGGTTTTCGCCGCCGGCGAAGCCAGCCAGACCTTCAGCATACCTGTTCTCGACGACGGGCTTATCGAAGGTAATGAAGTCGTTGCGCTGACGCTGGGCGGTGGGAGCGGCGTGACCCTGGGTGCCGTGCCCGAGGCCATACTGTCGATCACCGATAACGATAGCAGCGATGTTGCCTGGATGGACGATGCCCTGCCGGCCGGGGCGACGCCGGCCGGTAGTAACTGGAACTGGGTCAGCACCTCGCCTGCCCCGTACTCGGGCGGCCTGGCGCACCAGTCGACACTGGCTCCCGGGTTCCATCAGCACTACTTCACCAATGCCGCGGCGCCCTTGCAGGTGCAGGCGGGCGACACCTTTTATGCCTATGTGTATCTCGACCCGGCCAACCCGCCGAGCGAGCTGATGTTGTCGTGGTACGCGGGTGGTGGTTGGGTGCACAACGCTTACTGGGGCGCGGACCTCATCAACGTGGGCACAAATGGCACCAACAGCCGGCGTTACATGGGACCGCTGCCGCCGACGGGCCAATGGGTGCGGCTGGAAGTCCCCGCCAGCGCGGTCGGGCTGGAAGGCGCGGCGATAAGCGGGATGGCATTCAGCCTGTTTGACGGGCGTGCGACCTGGGATACGACCGGGACTACATTCACTCCACCGCCGGCCGGGCTCGCGTTCAGCGATGCGACATACAGTGTCAGCGAAGCGGATGCAGCAGCGATCATTACGGTCATCCGCACAGGGAGTAGCAGCGGCAGCGCGACGGTCGACTACGCGACGACCGGTCTTAACGCGACGGCAGGCGTCGACTATACCGCCACGAATGGCACATTGAATTTCGCCGACGGCGAAGCCAGCCAGACCATCAGCGTACCGATTCTCGAGGATGTACTTATCGAAGGTGATGAGACCATCGTACTGACACTGAGCGGCGCAAGCGGCGCGGACCTGGGTGCTGAGTCCGAAGCCACGCTGACGATCACCGATAACGACAGCAGCGATGTTGCCTGGTTCGACGATGACCTGCCGGCCGGAGCGGCGCCGATCGGTAACTGGAACTGGGTCAGCACGGGGCCGACGCCGTACTCGGGCGGCCTGGCGCATCAATCGACACTGGCTGCCGGGTTCCACCAGCACTACTTCACCAATGCCGCGCCGCCCCTGCAGGTCCAAACTGGCGACACCTTGTATGCCTATGTTTATCTCGACCCGGCAAATCCGCCGAGCGAGCTGATGTTGTCGTGGTTCGCGGGCAGCAGTTGGAACCATAACGCTTACTGGGGCGCGGATCTGATTAATGTCGGCACCAATGGCACCGCCAGCCGACGGTACATGGGGCCATTGCCGCTGACGGGCCAATGGGTTCGCCTTGAAGTCCCCGCCAGTGCGGTTGGGCTGGAAGGCGCCGCGATAACCGGGATGGCGTTCAGCCTGTTCGACGGGCGCGCGACTTGGGATACGACCGGGGTCACGTCGACGCCGTCGACTCCAGAGCCTGCCGGGGTGACGTTCAGCGACGCGACTTACAGTGTTAGCGAAGCGGGCGTGGCAGCGGCCATCACGGTCAGCCGCACGGGAAGCACCAGCGGCAGCGCGACGGTCGACTACGCGACGGCCGATGGTAGTGCGGCCGCAGGCGCCGACTACACGACCACGAACGGCACCGTGGTGTTCGCCGACGGCGAAGGCAGCCAGAGCTTCAGCGTACCGATAGTCGATGATGGGTTAGTCGAAGGCGACGAAACCATCTTGCTGACGCTGAGCGGGGCAAGCGGCGCGGACCTGGGTGCTGTGACCGAGGCCACGCTGACGATCAACGACAACGATAACGACAGCAGCGATGTTGCCTGGATCGACGACGCCCTGCCCGCCGGGGCGACGCCAGCCGGTAATTGGAACTGGGTCAGCACATCGCCGACGCCGTACTCGGGCAGCCTGGCGCATCAATCGATACTGGCGGCCGGGTTCCACCAGCATTACTTCACCAATGCCGCAGTGCCTTTGCAGGTGCAGGCGAACGACACCTTGTATGTCTATGTGTATCTTGACCCGGCCAATCCGCCGAGCGAGCTGATGTTGTCGTGGTATTGGGGCGGTTGGAACCATAACGCTTACTGGGGCGCGGACCTGATCAACGTCGGAACCAATGGCACCAACAGCCGGCGTTACATGGGGCCATTGCCGCTGACGGGCCAATGGGTGCGCCTGGAAATCCCCGCCAGCGCAGTCGGGCTGGAAGGCGCCACGATAACCGGGATGGCGTTTAGCCTGTTCGACGGGCGCGCGACCTGGGATACGACCGGGGTTACATCAACTCCGTTAATTGCGGGCGTGTCGTTCAGCGATGCGGCTTACAGTGTCAGCGAAGCGGGTATGACAGCGGTCATTACGGTCGACCGCACAGGGAGTACCAGCGGCAGCGTGACAGTCGACTACGCGACCAGCGATCTTAGCGCGACGACGGGCGTCGACTACACCGCCACGAATGGCACCCTGTTTTTCGCCGACGGCGAAAGTAGCCAGACAGTCAGTGTACCGATCCTTGAGGACGGACTGCTCGAAGGCGATGAAGCCATCGTACTGACGTTGAGCGGAGCAAGCGGGGCGGACTTAGGTGCTGTGCCCGAGGCCTTGCTGACGATCATCGATAACGACAGCAACGACGTTGCCTGGATCGATGATGCCCTGCCTGCCGGGGCAACGCCGATCGGTAACTGGAACTGGGTCAGCACGTCGCCGGCGCCGTTTTCGGGTGGCCTGGCGCATCAATCGACACTGGCTGCCGGGTTCCACCAGCACTACTTCACCAATGCCGCGGTGCCCTTGCAGGTCCAAGCGGCCGATACCTTATATGCCTATGTGTATCTCGACCCGGCCAATCCCCCGAGCGAGCTGATGTTGTCGTGGGATACGAACGGCAGTTGGGGGCGCAATGCTTACTGGGGAGCGGACCTGATTAACGTCGGCACCAATGGCACCGCCAGCCGATGGTATATGGGACCACTCCCGCCAACGGGCCAATGGGTACGCCTGGAAGTCCCCGCCAGCGCGGTCGGACTGGAAGGCGCCGCGATCATCGGGATGGCGTTCAGTTTATTTGACGGGCGTGCAACATGGGATACCGCTGGAAGTACGCCCTAGTGACGCTGCCTTTACGTTCTGAACAGTCTCCGGTTGGAGACTCACCGAATGCCTGACTTGTTGGCCGGGCAGGATCCAACGCTGGAGGCAGCGGTCAGGCACTTGCTTGAAGAACTTGAGAAAACGCCACCCATCAAGGTCGAAGCGCCACCGTCGCCGACGGAGTTCTAATACAATCTGGCGGAGAAGGTGGGATGGGTGATTCGACCTTACCTCTTCGGGATATGCTCACTCTCCGTTAGTCCCCGAATGATGCCCTGGGCGGTGCCTTTCGCCATTTGTTGATGGCGACTATGGTCGCCCGCCACGCGTGTCTCGATATTCGACCTCCACACCTCACGGCCCTGCGTCCAATCCACCAGCGCAACTTGATACTGGGCCGTATGCCCGTGCACCCCCCCCGTGGCGGAGCCACTGACCCGTTCGCTAAATCCGACAGCACCGGCGGGACCGCCGCCATATCGGCCGGACGGTTGGTCGCTTCGCGTTGGCATCGATATTGCGCTGTAGCGTACTCGCTCCGCATGGATGGACGATCTATGGGACGACCCATTGCCAGCTTCACCGACACGCTGCACGAGCATGATGCCGTCGATGGAAAGCGCTTCGTGCACCAGGTGCATGTTCTCGACGTTCCAGGTTTGCGTCGCCGGAAAAATATCGTCGTACAGGTAGGCAGTAACGCCGCGCTTGCCAAATTCTTTCGCCAAGAGATGACCCAAAACGGCCTTCGCGTCTGCATCGTCGGAACGGATACGGATCACGACAGTCGAGAGTTGAAATCCGATGTAGTCCGGATCGGTGGCGCTGTCTTGTGTTGCGGAAACACCGGCAGCGGCGGTGTAGGAAAGGGTGAGGCCAGCGAGAAGCAGGGCCAATGGTGCTATGCCGGTGTGTCGAGCGTTCGTGTGCATCTCGATCTCCTAAGCGCTTGGGTCGTTCAGGGCTCCCTAGTGGATCAAATTCGCATGTTCCGCATACATTGTCCAGATTTTGATCACATAACGCGCGGCATGATGATTTGCTCTAGCTGCAATGAGCTACGCTTGTGGAATATCGCCACGGATCGACCCACGCCGCTACATTCTTGCGCGCTCGCGGAGGATGCTCTCGGTAACAGTGCGAAGCCTGGTGCGTTAGAGTTTCCTGTCCTTTGAATTGTTGTACACTTGGAACGGGTCTAATAATAAATTAAGGATGAAATAACAATGAAAAAAATCAGCATTTTGGGGATGACAGTTCTGAGTTTCCTGTGGGCAGGAATGACGTACGCTCAGGAGGAAGAAGAGGAGATGTTCACCTACGCGACGTATCAATACTGCGATACCAGCAAAGAAGATGCCGCGGACGAGAATGCCGCGAAAGGCGTCGACGTTATGGACAAGCTCGTCGAAGATGGCGCGATTGCCAGTTGGGGCTGGTTGGCGCATCACACGGGCGGCCAATGGCGTCGTATCCGTTATCACAATGCCACTTCACTTGAGGGTGCATTCGAAGGTCTCGCTACGATAGATGAAGCGCTAACGGCGGAATTTGGCGAGGATGACGGCGGCGACGGTGGCGCTTGCCCACGGCACGATGACTACATCTGGAAAGTCGAAAACGGTGGCGGTGGCGATGACGGCCGCGGTCCGATTGGTTTCTCAGTCTATTTTGAATGCGACATTATTCGTGAGGGACGGGCCGACGAAATTGTTGATGATTACATGGCTCCGATAATGAACAAGATCGTTGAGGATGGTGGCCTGACATCCTGGGGCTGGTCATCTCACGTGATAGGTGGCAAGTATCGTCGCTTACATACGACAACGGCAGCTGATCTGAGTACCTTGCTCAGCGGACGAGAAACAATGCTCGCCGAAGTCTATGCAGAAAATAGCGCGATGGGAGGAGAGTTCGCAGAGATTTGCGGCGACCACGCCGATTACATCTGGAGAGTTGTTCACGAGTCGCAGTAATTCGCGATTAGAGAAATTGTAACGGTGGTCGTAAGACCGCAAAAAAGCCGGGCATCGCCCGGCTTTTTTACGATCGTCATTCGGCCCGCGCCGGCGCGTTATGCGAGTGTTGCTTGATATTCGCCGTTTCCGTGTCATGGACTATACTGATCAGTATCGGCGCATATTTTGTGCGTCAAGAATAACAACAAAATGGGGAAATCAATGAATAGGTTTTTGTTAACGCTGGTAACCGGCGGGCTGGTATTTGCGGGTGGGCTGAACACCGCCGTCGCACAGGACGACGACGATGGTGCCGCCGCAGTGGAGATTTACACCTGCAGTTATGCCGATGGCAAGGGCGCGGCCGATCTGGATAAGGTCATCGCCAAGTGGAATAAATGGGCTGACGATCAGGGACTGACCGACTATTCGGCGTGGACCATGACGCCGTTTTATTCCAGCCCTGAGCAGGACTTCGACATCATCTGGTTGGGCGCAACGCAGACTGGCAAGAGCATGGGCGCCGTACAGGATATGTGGATCGCGAATAGCGGAACGCTTGGGGAAGATTTCGACAGCGTTACTCCCTGTGATTCGCATTCGATGCATGCAGCCGTAGAGTTCAAAGCACCGCCCAAGCGTGAAGACGAATCAAGCTTCGTTCTCGATTTCTCGGATTGCACTATCGGTGATGACTATCACTTTAGTACTGATGTTGCACCCGCGTTAACCGCCTGGAGCGAATACCGGGCAGCACAAGATTCGACTGCGGGAATGTGGGCGTTCTTTCCGGTCAACGGCGGCGGCGGTGAAGAATATGATTTCAAATTTGTGGTCAGCCACCGCAACTACACGGCAAAGGGTGTCGACTTCGATAATTACGAGCCTGCCAAAGCCAGGGAAATTTTTCCGTATGGCATGCTTAGTTGCGACTCGTCACGATCGTATGTCACCACGAACATACGCATGGCAGAGAGTGACGCCGAATAAAACAGATCAACGTAAGATCACAAACGGCGGGCTCGGCCCGCCGTTTTTTTTTGCGAACCAACTGATTTGTAACCGATCGCGCTGCCACCTGCTATAAGTCTATAACCAACTCCGGAATCCGCTGTTATGCACAATACATTTTTCAGGAAGGGCCTAATCGCCGTTGTTGCCGTATTTGTCACGTCGGTGGCGTGCGCAGAAGCGCCGCACGGCAGCTACGAAGCGCTGTTTCAGTCTGCGATCAAAGCGATCACCTGGGATGTCCATGAAGACTGGGCTTTTACGGTAACCTCGTCGGGCAATGATGGCGATCGCGTGGGCCGGTTCGACCCGAGACAGCCGGAAGACGAACGCTGGACATTGCTCACGATCGACGGTCGAGCGCCGACGGATGAGGAGTCGGTCGAATACGCCGGGAATAACCATCATTTCGGTGACGGCGACAGTGATGACGACGACAGTGACGACAACGCGATCGATATGGTCGAGCCCGGAACCCTGCGGCTCGTCGAAGAAACCGACGACTACTGGCTGCTGAACTTCGTGCCGACCGATGACGACGACGAAGACGATGTCGGACGCAAGGTTCTCGAAAGCATGCAGGGTACCGTCAAGATCATCAAAGACGGCGAGTATCTCGCCTACATCGACATTCATAACGAAAAACCGATCCGGCCGAAGTTCGGCGTCAAGATGAAGAAGTTCCTGATGCACATGAGCTTTGGCCCAATAGCCGACGATGGCCCGGTCGTCATGCGGTCTATGGACTTCGCCATCAAGCTGAGTGCGTTCGTGCTGGTGCGTGTCAACGAGGCCGAGTCAGTGGCATTCTCGGATTTCGAGTACGCGGGTGAGGCGCTCTAGTCCGCTTGCCGCCGATCGCTGCCATTTGCCTGAATTTACCGTATAAGCCGTCGTTCCAAAATGGTTTGCATACTGCGGCGACCGTCCACGATCAAGAGAATGAAAACCTCGCGGCCAATCACCTCGTAGGTGACCCTGTAGGGTTTGAAGTGGACCTCTCGATAGGTCTTGATACCTAATGAACGCAATTCGGGAAGAAAATGCCCTCGCTCAGGATGCTTCTCGAGCCGTTCGCAAATCGTCATCAATCTTTCGAGCACGTAATCGGCGCGTTCGACAGAATCAAATTGGGCGATGTAATCGACTAGGTCAGCCAGATCCTCCTCGGCCTCTTTCGCAATCCTTACACGAAATGTGGTCACACTTGTGGCTTGGCCAACTCTGCCCGAAGCTCTTTTATCGCTTTCCTGAATGGCTGTGATCTGGACGCTTCAATGCTGCGCTTGCCCTGTGCCAGCAGCTTGAGCAGTGCCAATGTCTCCTGGGTCTGCTCGTACGTCGCAATATCCTGAACGATTGCGCGAGCCTCCCCGTTTTGAGTAATGATGATCGTTTCGCGATTTTCGTTGACATCTCGAACGACGTCAGCCGTATTGGTCTTCAGGAAACTTATGGGTTTGATTGACTGGCTTGGTTTCATCACAATGACTCCGCTACATCCGCTTGATAGTACTAAATTCTGTCTTAATTTAGTACTAACGTAATTGAACAAAAGATGCCGATTTGCGACTCTCCGAGCGCGGCACCTGAAAACCAACTATGGTTAGTGCTCCCAATCAGGAAAAGCGACCAAGACTGATGACAATGCAATGACCGAATCTACCGATCACAGCAGACAACTTGTTCGCGCACTGACTGTGGTGCCGGCGGCGGCGGTTATTCTCGCTAACATCATTGGCACGGGAGTGTTTGTCAAAGCCCGGGTTATGACGTGCAACGTTGGTAGTCCGGAAATGGTGCTGATCGTGTGGTTTGTTGCTGGCCTGTTAACGCTGGCCGGTGCTCTGGTCTACGCCGAACTCGGTGCCATGATGCCTCGCTCGGGCGGTGAGTTTCACTTCATAGGGGCAGCCTTTGGACGACGTTGGGCCTTTCTCTACGGATGGACGAGAACCATCGCGCTAGGCGCATCCGGCGCTGCGGTGTCGATAATCTTTGTCATTTTCCTGAATGACCTGACTGGCGGCGCGCTACCGCCCCTGGCTATTCAAATTCTGCCACTCGTTACGATAGCCGTCGCAACAGCAATCAATTTCGCGAGCGTGCACTCGAGCGGCCGTACCGCGACGTTGTTAACGACGGTAAAGGTGGCGATGGTGCTAATCGTCGGGCTCGGAGCATTTCTGTTGGCTGACGGATCGTGGGGCAATTTTTCCATGAATGGCGCTGGCGGCACCTGCGAGGGTGTTCCCCAAAGCGCGAAGCTCGGCTTGCGCGGGTTCGGTGCGGCGTTACTCGGTGCTTTGTGGGGCTACAACGGCTGGTCGATAATCGCCTCCGTCGGCGGCGAGATCAAAAACCCCGCTCGAACATTGCCGCGTGCGCTCATCGGCGGAACGCTAACGGTGATTGCTCTGTACATGATGATCAATGCCGCCTACTACTACGTTCTGACCCCGCTTGAAGTGGCAAGTGTCCCTGAGTCGTCGACAGTTGCCAGGGAAGCGGCGACACGTTTCTTCGGTCCCGGGGTTGCGGCTCTGATGTCGGCGGGTTTAATGATTTCCGCTTACGGAACGCTTCATACGACGTTGCTGACTGGGCCGAGAATTCCCTTCGCTATCGCTCGTGCCGGGCTTTTTCCATCTCAGCTCGGTTTCATTTCTACCGCGGGCGTACCGATAGTTGCTGTGCTGGTCATCGGCATTTGGTCAGCCGTTCTGGCTGCATCCGGTACGTTCGACATACTTACCGACATGTACATCTTCATCCTGTGGGTGTTTTTTGGAATGAATGGCGCCGCTCTGATAATTCTTCGTCGGCGCTCGCCTGATGCGAACCGCCCATACCGGGTATGGGGCTACCCCTACGTTCCCGTCGTATTTCTTTTGGTCACCGTTTATCTGCTCGTCAACACGCTTGTGGCGACACCGATGCGAGCATTGGCTGGAATTGGATTGATCGTTGTGGGATTACCTATCTACGAGTACTTCAATCGTCGGGGTGAGCACGAGCCGCTGAACTGGCTGGACGATGAACAGAACGACAGCTAGACAGCCGCCGCCCTGGTGAATTCGCGATACGAGACCATTCGCTGCAGCCCCTCATCCCACAAGCAACATCGAAAGCTCGCCCTGATGTCCTTTAGCGAGAGCGTTATTGTCACGGGCGATTGAAGCGCTGGAATTGCCTCCATCGCCTCGGGAAGCCGATAGAATGGGATACGTACATTCAGGTGATGAATATGATGATAGCCAATGTTGCCGGTGAACCAACGCATGACTTTATTCAGCTTCAAGTAGCTGGAGGACTCCATCGCCGCTCGACGACTTGTCCATGTCTCCTTTGGCAAGACTCGCATGTTCTCGAAGCTGTGTTGAGCGAAGAATAAGTAGCTGCCGATCATCGAAGCGATTGTCATTGGCAACAAGACAACAAAAAACGCGACATCGCTTCCACCCAGGATCCACAACACCGCAATCAGCGTACTGTGACCGAGCAGTACCAGCAGCGAATCCCAGTGCCGGGCTGGATTCCTCAAGAATGGTAGTACCGTAACGCTGAGGAAGAAGATCGTGAAGTAGCCTGCAAGAATGGTTAGCGGATGACGCTCGACCCGGTAGGCTATGCGCGCCGCGAGGGAAGCATCGCGCCACATGTCAGTGGTCATCATCGCAAAGGCGCCAACGCTGGCGGCATCAATCTTGCCGACATGACCATGGTGAAAATTGTGACTGTTCTTCCACGATCGCGGCGGCGTGAGCGCAAATGCGGAGTATAGGCGGAACAACCACCATGCGGGTCGAGACCGTGACAAAATCGCGTTGTGCATATAGTCGTGGTACGTGATGAAGGCACGCATCAGCAACAGGGCCGACAAAATGGAGAACAACAGACGTAAAGGCCACGCCGGCGCGAGGGCGGCACCGAATAGCGATGCGAGCAACATCAGGAACGTCGAGCCGACGACCCACCAGCTGGTCTTTATGGACTCAACACCGAACGGCAAGGTTGCCTTGAAAAGGTCCCTGTCTGTCTGCACGTCGGATCGTGCATCCCGGATTTCTTCGGCCATTTACCCTGTCTCTCATGTCACTTCTTGCTCGTGGACATTATGTATGAGCAGGTTTGTAAACATTATTCATATTGCGCCATTCGTCGTTCGCGCAAATCGTCAACGATGACGGCGACCGCCGGCGTAACAAACAACACCATGAACCCCGAAACAACGATACCGAAGCCCAGACTGACACCCATCGGTATAAGGAATTGTGCCTGCGGACTGGTTTCAAGCAGTAGCGGAGCCAGTCCCAACGCTGTGGTCAGTGTTGTCAAAAGAATTGGCCGAAAGCGGCGACCCGAGGCTTCCGCCGCCGCATCGATAGACGAGAGACCGGCGGCCCGTTTTTGATTGTAGAAGTCGACGAGCACCACGGAAGAGTTTACGGCCACACCGGACAGGGCGACGATACCGAAGATCGACACGAACGACAGCGGGTAGCCGAGGACCAAATGCCCGAGGATTGCGCCCGCCACGCCAAGTGGGATTGACACAAGGATAGCGAACGGTTGCAGATACGATCGCAGTTGTGTCGCGATCAACGCAAAAATAATCAGAAGTACCACGATAAACGCCTGTGCCAACGACGCCAGATCCTCGTTCTGCTCGCGGGTCGTGCCGGCTCGAACCCAACGTAATCCCGGAAATTCTGACTCAAGCGATGGCATCACGCGATCCAGAATCGCCTGATTTGCATCATTGGGCGTCGAGATGGCCTCGTCGACGTTTGCGCTGACGGTAACAACGCGGCGACCGTCAATGCGTTCAATTGATGAATAGGCGCGACTTTCATCGACTTTGGCAACGGTTAGGAGCGGCGCACGACTGCCATTCGGCAGCACAACCCGAAACTTGTCCAACGCGTCAAGGTTAGCGCGCGTCGATTCCGGGTAGCGGACATACACGCGTATCTCTTCGCGGCCTCGCTGAATGCGTTGCACCTCTTCGCCGAAGAAACCTCGTCGAACCTGCAAAGCGATGTCAGCCTCGCGCAACCCAGCGGCGCGTCCCGCATTGGTTAACTCAAAAACGAGTTGCCGCTTGCCCAAATCGAAGCTGTCCTCTATATCGTCAACACCGTCAATCTCGCCAAGTAGACGTTTCATCTGCTCTGCAGCAGCGATGAGCTGATCTTCGTCGCTATGAGCAAGCTCGAATTCAATGTCGTCGCCGAAATTGACGAAGCTGGACGAGAAACTGACTTGTTCAGCACCTTCGATTTCGCCAACCGCTCGCCTCCAGGCTCTCTCGATATCCACTCCTGGTGTGTAGCGCTCGCCGAAGGCTGTTAACTCGATGCGGACCTGTCCAATATTTTCCTGAGATGAAAAAACCGACTCTGAGCCCGGACCTCTTTCAGATGACGCGCGGCCACCAGTTGTGGCGGTCAGTGATGCAAACAACGTCTCACCGGTTCTCGCTTCGATCTCAGCGGCTACGGCATAGGCCGAATCGGTCATTCGCTGAATCGCTTCGTCCGTCTGCTCGAAGAGCGCGCCCTCCGGCATCGTCACGGATGCGGTCAGGTTGTTGCCTTCAATAATCGGGAAGAAGATAAACCGCACATGTCCATTGCCGACCAGACCGACGCAAAACAGAAAAAAGGCAAACGCAATGCCAACCGTCGCGTAACGCCATCGCGCTGCAAATTTGGCACCCGGTCGAACTACGTTGTCACGGATGCGACTGATCCATCCGGAGACGCGCTGCCCCTCGGCCTTCAGGATGCCACGCGACCACTGACCGCCTTTACTCAGGTGCGATGGAAGTATCCAGAAGGCCTCGATGACCGACACCAGCAATACGCTAATGACTACGATGGGTATGGAGCGAGTAATATCACTAAATGTACCGCTGGTTAATAACAAAGGTGCGAACGCCGCGACCGATGTCAGTACCCCTACCACGACAGGGGCGAATACGTTTCGCGCTCCGCCAGATGCTGCCTCTATCCCGCTCTTGCCGGCTGCGCGCTCTGCGTCAATATTCTCGCCTATTACAATCGCATCATCGACGACCAACCCGAGTACGATGATCAAGCCGAATAGCGAGATCATTGTGATGGTAACGCCCAGCGCGCCGAACAGCAGAATGCCACCCATAAAGGCGGTCGCAATGCCGACGCTCACCCAGACAGCAAGTTTCAGATCAAGCATCAAAACAAGAAACAGAAAAACGAGGGCGAAACCGTATAAGCCGTTCTTTAGCAGCAGGTTGATACGCTCGCGGAGCAAATCGGTTTCATCGTCAAGTTCGAGTAACTCCACGCCGAAAGGAGCCTTGTAGTCGGCCAGAAATTGATCGACTCGACCTTTGACGACCAGAACGTCTTCCGCTTCCGCGCGGCTAACTTTGACAAAAATCGCAGGACGGCCGTTGTACAGGTTAAGTAGTTCAGCGCGTACGAAACCGTCTCGGATAGTGGCTATGTCGGCGAGCGTAATGACGGAACCGTCCGACTGAGATCGAACCACGACCGACTCGAACTCACGGCCGGATTGGCGTTTCTGATTTGTTCGAAGAAGAATCTCGCCCGACTGCGAGTTGATTGAGCCCCCCGCAAGATCCAGAGACGAGCGGCGGACGGCATTGGCGACGTCTTCAAAACTGAGGTTAAATCTTCTAAGCGTCGCCTCACCTACTTCAATTGAGATTTCGAGATCACGATCTCCCTCGAGCGAGACCAGAGAAATTCCAGGCTGCGTCAGAAGATCTCTTTCAACCTGTTCCGCGGCCTTTCGCAGAGTCATCGGCTCGACATCCCCGACAACGACCAGAGTGACAACACCGCCGGTGGGCTGCGGTGCGACAATAGTGGGGGCCTCGGCGTTCTCCGGCGGGAAGTCACTGAGTCTGTCGACCGCCGACTCGATGTCATCCTTTACTAGTTGCACATTGGCAAAATCATTTGTCTCGATGACGATCGACGCCTGATTTTCCGCGGCGGTGGAGCGTACGCGCTTGATTCCATCGATACCGAGAACCGCTTCGTCGACGCGTCGGGTGATGCCCTCTTCGACTTCAGCGGGCGTCGCTCCGGGGTACGGAACGGTTACGACAACGGTTCCGGGCGATATCGTCGGAAACACCTGGCGCTGGAGGTTGCTCGCTGACAAGCCACCTCCGACCAGTAAGACAACCATCAGCAGGTTCGCGGCAACGGGGTTGCTGATGAACCAACTGATCAGGCCGCGACCAGACCTGTGCTCATCCGACGAACTAGTTTCCGGCATCTGGTACCTCTGTCGATGCGAGACGCCCGGCCTCAAATACTTTGACGATCTGACCTTCACGAGCATCCGCTGGCGGGGTCGTGACGACTCCATCGGCGGTATCGAACGCCGCCACCATGAGCAAATTCTGATCATGGCCCAGTATTTCAACCCGACGCCCAGCTAACGCATCACCTTCGACAACCCAAACCCGGTCGCGCGACGTAAGGCTTGATTCCGGTATACCGAGTGCAGAGTCGACAATATCGCCTTCGACGACGACATTGACGAATTCGCCCAACGTCAGCTGGTCGTTGGCATTGGTACGAATGAAGAGTTTGCCGAGCCGCGTGAACTCGTCCAGCGTGGCACCCTGACGGACAACGCTGCCCGCGAATTGTTGATCCGCCGCGAAATCAGAATCAATAAGCGCAATGCGGCCAACGGGGCTTCCGATGCGGCGAAGATCGTCCGACGAAACAGGCGCGACAATTTCGAGGTTCTCGATCGAGTATATCGAGCCAAGAGCAACCGTTCCGGTAACAACCTGCCCAATATCAAGCTGTGTATCGATAACCCGGGCATCAAACGGCGCATAAACTCTTGTTCTTTCAAGCGACAGGTCGGCAGCTGCTCGCGCCGCTTCGCCAGCCCGGATACGTGCGTTCGCCGCAGCGATCTGCGGAACCCGGGCGATCAGATCGGGAATGTCTTTCTGTGGTTTACCGGACGACCAAATCTTCTTCTCGGCAGTCGCTTCTGCTTCCAGTCGAATCAAATCGCTTCTTGCGATTTCTATGTCAGCCAATGTGCGTTGCATGGCCAATTCGTAGTCTGAAGTTTCGATAGCAAAGAGAAGCTCGCCTTTGCTGATCCTTGCACCGGGTCGAAAGCTCGGTGACACATGAATGACCTTGCCGCTGACCTGCGGCACGATGTTCGTGACCGTGCTGGCTTCGACTGTTCCGGTCAATGTCAGGTCAGGCCGGTAGTTCGACACAACAGGCTTTACAACAGTCACCGTCAAGGGTGCTTCAGGTTTCGCCGAGCGCACGGGAGCAGGATCCGGACCGAGCGATGTGGATAGCAGGACGGAACCGCCAACTACAGTGACGACGATAGCCAGTTGTAACCAACCGGCATGGTGTTTGAAGAATGCGCGCATGAGTATTCCAGACAAAACTGTACGTCCTTAGCTTCTCATGATTCCGCTCGCTGGTGTGTTTCTTGATGTAACAACGGGCAAGTCCTGTCCCTCAAGAAGGGGACCATTCGTATCCCGAATAGGAGTGTTGTAGCATTCCGCTGTGAATTCCGCCAAGCAACGATACAAGGCCAGTCGACTCCGCCTGCTCTGGGCCCAGCTCCTGACGGCCGCCCACACCGTCTGGAGCGCATCGAGGATCATCGTCGCAGCGCGCTCCCGGAACGGACAACGACAGAAGATCGACTCACTACTTCGGCGCTGGGCCTGGGCCTTGCTGCGACTGACCGAAATGGCTGTGAACGTTCACAACCCACACGAAGTCGAACTCTGCGACGGCCGGCGATACATGCTCATGTGCAACCACAGCAGTCTCTACGACATCCCGTTGTCCTTCGTCGCGCTCCCCGGCAGCATTCGTATGTTGACCAAGAAGGAGTTGTTCAGGATTCCGCTGTTCGGAACGGGGTTGCGCGCAGGTGAGTTCGTTTCGATCGATCGGACCAACCCGACGACGGCGATGGCTGATCTCGAGAACGCAAGAAAGAAAATGGAGAGTGGAATCGTGCTCTGGGTCGCACCTGAAGGCACACGCTCGAAGGATGGTCGTCTCCAGCCTTTTAAGAAGGGCGCGATTCGTCTGGCCATCGACATGGAAGCCATGATCGTTCCTCTCGGCATCGACGGCATCAACAACGTGCTCCCCGCCAACACGACCGACTTGTACATCAACGGTACAGTCGACGTAAGGGTTGGCGAGCCGATCGATGCGGGGCATTACGACAGGACCGACTACAAGAAACTCACGGCCGACCTGGAGAACAGCCTGCGAACCTTGATCCGCCAGCCAGGGGATAAGTCCTGACAGAGCACGTCAGGCTCCCGAATCAGGGAGATCCGGTGTCAAGGCCCAGCGCCAGCGCGGGACTCAAGCTGGCGGAGAGGGTGGGATGGGCGCTACGCGCCCTCAAATGCGGCTGCGCCGCTGCTTGAGTCGAACAGGGCCCTCATCCTCAACCCACTCGGCAAAAATGCAAAAGGCCCCGGACGGGGCCTTTCACATTTTGGCGGTGCAGCGAGTCGCTAGCGAATCATGCTCCGAAGATTTCTTGCCTGTCCGACATGACACACCGTGTAACCAATTAGTCACGCTTCGACTATAAACCTATATACAAGAACCAACCATCCCGCCCCGGAGAGTGTCATGCGAATGATGATCTTGGTAATTCTGTCCATTTTTTCTACTGCGATTCCGCTGCGAGCCGGAGCCGATACCGGGTGCCAGGCAAGCGAATCAGAGATTCAAGGCGCCATTGGTGAAATCCACACCAAGCAAAGTAATATTGGGCTCGCTGCCGTAATAATGCGCGGGGATAAGCTCGTCTTTGCGGAGTATCTTGGACTCGCCGATGTTGAATTCGGCGTGGAAGTCAATCGCAAAACACGATTTAGCATCGCCAGTATCACTAAACTATATACGGCCGTTGTATTGTTACAGCTACTGGCAGATGGGCAGCTTGATTTAGGCGACACAGTCCAGAAGTACCTCCCCGATTTTCCACTGAAACCGGAAGGCGAAATTACGCTGCAGATGCTCGCATTACACAAGTCAGGAATTCCGCATCCGCAGTCCGTCAGAACACCGAAGTTATTTGCCACACACTTCGATAATGCTACTGATACGGTTGGCGTATTCGCCGATGACGACCTGCTGTTTGAACCTGGCACCGACACACAATACTCCAGTTCAAACTACAACCTGATCGCTGCCGTGATTGAGCAGGTCGAAGGAAAGAATTTCAAGAAAATTGTCGCAACAAATATTTTTTACGCTCTGCAATTGACAGAAACAGGTTTCGATAACGTGCTGCGCCCACTGTCATCACGGACGAGGCGCTATAGTTACTACCATCCCTGGACGTATGCGGAGAGTGACGAACTATTCGTCGTGCCCCTGTGGGACTACAGCTTCAATACGGGTGGCGGAAACATCGTAGCGACTGCGACTGACGTTGCGCGCTTTGCTGCGGCTCTGTCCAAACCGGGACTGCTAAATGAAGCAGAACTCAATCTATTGCAATCCGCAGGGTGGTTCGGGGATATCGACGACAATGGACAAAAATACATATACGCAAGCGGGGCGAATCCGGGTGTACAGGCCGGCCTTGCGATCATCCCGGAGTCCAGCATCGCCGCTGTCGTCTTGTCCAACACCTGGGGATTGGGCTCTCGTTCCGGAGAGATGACGCAACTCGCGTTGCAGATGGCACGTCTCTGCGATTCGACAATGTGAATCGAACGAGGCCGGAGCCAAAGCTACCCTGCAAGTTTCTCGGTAGACGGCCATCGGTATGCTGAGATGATTCTCGGCTTCGAGGTTGGAGCACCGTTCCGGATTAGTTAATCCTCCTCGGATCTGTGTTCCTGCTCTGCCATCAACTCCCTCGTCCTTTCTATTGCCTTTGCGTAGCGCGCGACCAAGGTCGGGGTCTCACCCGCCTCGCGGGCAAGTTGCGCGGCTTTTTCAAGGGGCTCAATTGCCGCTCGATATTGTCCCTGTCGGCCGTAAACGAGCCCCAAAGCGTAAAGTGAAGTGAAAGATTCCGGTCTTCTGTCCAGAAGTTCTCCCATCAAGACCTCGGCGACACGACCATGGCCTTTGCCAGCCAGGTCAATAGCGAGGAACTCGAGTTCCATCATCGGTAGTAAGAACCTGAAACCCAGGTCGGCTTCTTTTTCTTCGAACCAGGTATCCAGGCCTTCGGCTCCTTGCTTCAAGGCGATTTCTTCTACGTCTCTGTCCATGCCCCAGACCGGATACAGCTTTTCAATGGCCGAAAACAGCCCGGGCATAAAAGCCGTAAAGTGATTGGTATCCTCTATGACCTCGAAATACCACTCAATTCTCTCGTTGGGCACCTGCTCAAAGAGTTCTGCGAATGCAATACCATCAGGCACCGTCGCTCCACCATCCGCTTCAGCGACGGCCATGTATAGGAATATCTCGTCCTGCAGGGGTTTCCCAAGGAACTCCTCGGCAACCTCGAACAGACCACGCTGAGCAACCCAGGTGCTCGAGCCGAGTGCGATATAGGCATCAAACAGATCTGGGTCCGTCATCATGGAATAAAGGGCGAAAGCACCGCCGAATGAATGACCGACCAGAATCTTTGTACCGTTTCCGTTATATTTCTCTTCAATAAACGGCACCCATTCCTCCGATACGAAACGCTGGAACTGATCAGCACCTCCGGTTCCTGGGAAGGAACGATCTTCCTCGAAAATATAGTCTCGATTACGGTCGACGTTCCTTACCCCGGTCACAATCAGATTCGGAATCCGTTTCCAGCGAGAAAGGTAATCAACGTAGCTGGAGACAAGCGGGAATGACCATTCACCGTCGAGAATATAAATAGTCGTATAGCCTTCCCCGTCAGAGTCAAAATCCTCCGGCGCCAGGACATAGATTTCACGCTCCTCGTCGAGGGCCTCCGAAAATACCGGCAAGGTGTCCGTCCTTTCCTGCGCAGTTATCGGTTCGGCTAATGCCACTGTCGAACCCAGCAAGAGGGTGTAGCCAGACAACAAGCACATCCCGATTACAGAAGTCATTTCAATTTTCTTCACGAATGTCACATGTTTGTTCAAAAAAACGTAGGCTCTATTTCGACGCAACGAAAAGCAATAGGAAAGCGATGAAGAGAGCTGATTAGTAGATGAGAAGAGTATTCTTCCTCAACCGCACTGGGCAGGTAGGTCAAGAAAGGGCCCGAAGGGCCCATTTTTGATTTTGTGGCGGAGAGGGTGGGATGGGCGCTACGCGCCCTCAAATGCGGCTGCGCCGCGGCTTGAGTCGAACAGGGCCCTCATCCTCAATCCACTCGGCAAAAATGCAAAAGGCCCCGGACGGGGCCTTTCACATTTTGGCGGAGAGGGTGGGATTCGAACCCACGGTACGGGAGACCGTACACCTGATTTCGAATCAGGACCATTCGACCACTCTGGCACCTCTCCATAGGTCGTGACGCGAGATATTGGGAAGCTAAGCGGTAATTGTCAAGTGCGTAAAGTGCTTACGGCAAGATCCAGGCTGCACCCAGTGTAACTGCTTCGCCGTCGATAAACGGAGCACAAAGGAACGACCACAGGGCTGTGGTCGTTCATCGATATGGCGTATTACCCTCCCGAAAAATCGTAGAATTGCCTATTCGCATTCAGCAACAGCTGAAGTAGCATGGGCCGTCATGTACTAACTCCCGCCAAACCTGAGTGTCGGCGACAGGTAACCAGATTTTGACAAGTAGCGAAGTTCAAAACATCTTGATCGTCGATGATTACGCCTTGATGAGAAACGGACTTGAGGCGATGCTCGAATCCGAAGCCGGCTATGAAGTAGTTGGTGTTGCCTCTGATGGCGAGTCGGCCATGCTAGCCGTATCGGAATTACAGCCTGACATCGTGTTGATAGATCTGGCGGTGCCCAGAACCAGTGCCATCGACGCCATCGTCCAGATCAAGCGTCAGTATCCGCACGTCAAGATAATTGCACTTACGTTCCAGAAGGAAGACAAGCACATCCACGCGACGCTTGAAGCTGGCGCAGATGCTTACGTGCTGAAAGACGACAGCCGGACCGAACTTTTTGGTGCACTTGCGAGCGTAGCCAACGGCAAGAGTTACCTGAGTCCAAGCATTGTTGACAAAGTGATGGCCGGATATATTTCGGGCGGCGATGCGTCAACCGGTGAACCGTCCAGGGAAATCCTGACACGGCGCGAACGGGAAGTAATAAAACTCGTCGCCGAGGGCAAGCGCACAAAAGAGATTGCAACGTACTTGTCATTAAGCCCGAAAACGATCGAAAAACACCGCACCAACTTAATGAGAAAGCTTGACCTCCACAATGTATCGGAAGTGACGGCTTATGCTATCAAGAACGGCTTTGTTACTGATTGACGCTTAAAAAATGTGTCTCGTCGCCGAGCAAAACGACGATCTGCAGAGCCCATCTGGGACCAGAGGCCTGAGAATTAATTGCTGTCAAAACTACCTGCGTAGAATAACCGTATTCAGTAATCACACGTCCTCAATCCTGTTTTGAGGTCAACTCCTTGGCCGCCTTAAGAAGTTCGTCTCGATCGAAGGGCTTTGTTAACGTCAGGTCCGCGCCAACCGCCGCAGCCGAAGCAAGATAGGCCGAAGTCGTAATCGCAGTCGGCTCATAGCCCGACGATGCCGCGTTACCACCACCTGACATAACGATGATTTTGGTGTTTGGGAACTCCGTGCGAATATCATAGGCTGTCTCAACTCCGTCGCGGCCCGGCATAATAATGTCGGTGATGACGAGGTCGGCCCCTTGTTCCCGGAGCAAGTTCAGTCCGTCGGCGCCATTACTGGCAACCGCCACGTCGAACCCGGCCCGCGCAAAAATCTCTTCCAGCACGACGCGAATATCTTCCTCATCGTCGATAATTATTACTCTAGTCATTCATAATGCCTTTCATTAGCAATGCATCACCTAATCGTCACTCTGCGGAAAATACACATCAATTGTAGTCCCAACGCCTACTTCGCTCGCAACCACTATCTCGCCATCGTGCTTGACTACAATTCCATGCACGACCGATAAGCCAAGTCCTGTTCCCTCGCCAACCTCTCGAGTCGTAAAAAAGGGATCGAATATTCTTTCTATTGTAGCTGAGTCCATACCCTCGCCAGTGTCAGACACTCTCAACCGTACATATGCTCCCTCCTGCAGACTTGGGTATTTCCCTGCAAGTTCTGCTGTAACACGTTGATTTTCGAGGCCCACCTTGATGACATTACGGCCACTGCTTAAAGATTGATATGCGTTATTACACAAATTTACTACCAGCTGCTGAATCTCATTGCAGTTGCACAACATTGGCCCAACCGGCCGCTCAATGTCCAATTGGATCTCAATGTTCGCCGGTATCAAAGCTCGCACCATCGACATCGCTTCGTCAATAACCGGCGCAATATCCGGTGTTGCCTCTAAAGCTTCGCCCGCTGGCCGGCCAAACGTCAGGATCTGCTCACTCAGGCCTTTCGCCCGATTCGCCAGCTTCACCACTCGTTCAAGTTTGGGCCTGACAGGGCTGTCCCGCGGCAGGTCTTCCAGTGCCAAATCGGTGTATAACAGCATGGGAAGCAACACATTGTTAAATTCGTGTGCGACACCACCGGCGAGCGTGCCTATTGATTGCAGCCGATGCGTGTGACGTAAGTAAATTTCCGCTTTGCGTCGTTCCGCCTCCGCCATCTCGCGACTAACAATCTCGCCTTCCAGTCTGTCATTGATTCCAACGAGCGTGCTGCGCATGTGCTCAAGGTCACGGGTAAGTTCGCTGATCTCAAAGATTTGACTCTTGACCGACATTTGCCTTGTGTAGTCTCCCGAGGCAACCTTGCGGCTGTCGCGCCTCAGCCGCCGCAATGGCCTGGTCATCAACCCACTCAGGACAATGACCAACACCACAGTAACCAGCAGGTAGACCAAGACTATCGTCAGGATGGTCTCGCGGGCACTTTCCATTTCCAGCAACGTTGGTTGTTCGTCGAAACCCAGTTCCAGCACCGCCGATATTTCGCCGGATTGCAGAGGAATCGACAGGTAATACACACCATCGTCATGCTCCCCAAACCGGAAGTCCTCCACGAACTTGTCGCCATCCCCTGCTTCCATTAGAGAACTGATCAAACGACTATCGCCCATATTAAATGCGGCATAAACACACCGACCACCAAGAATTGCGCTATCCAGACTTGCCAGAATTTCGGCTTTAGATGTGAGTGTATCGTTGCTTTGCAGTAAGTCTGCGAACACTCTGGAATAAATTCGAATGTGATCGGTAAAGAAATCTTCCTGGACGTTTCGTACGACGGTGAGCATTCCGTAAGACAAGATCGGCAGCAGCACAGCGTTAATCAGGAGCACCGCAAAGATCATTCTCGACGACAGTGATTTCAGGTTTCTTGCCATAGCACTCTGATAATTTTTAGGTTTGAGTTAGATTCAGCTTCACTTTTCCACATATAAGCTATAGACGATGAGTTGTTTGCAAGCGACTCCAATAGCTCGCCGTGATTGTCAACCTCCGTCGGTCGTGGCGTACCGAACTTGAGCACCAGCGACAGCAACCGTCTCTCATAAGACCTTTCAGACATCGCAATGACCGATTGCAAGAATATCTGATTGAGACGCTCGTCGTCACGCCGTCTGAATCCTCGAACAGCATGTCCGCCAATGGTGACGGGGATTCCAAGATACACTTTCCGAATATTCAGCGAGCTGATGCTCTCAATCGGGCTGTCCTTATCGGCAACAAGAACGACGGCAACGTCGGCCCGCGACGTCGTTGCCGTCAGCACCAATGCGGTGATCAACAGGAATTGTGCGACGCGCGCTCTCACGGAAACACGGCACTCCATTGAATGCGGAGTTCTTTGAAGCGGTCATGCTCAAGACCGTTACCCTGCGTGCTGGTATCGGCGACCTCCAGCGTCAAGCTGTGAGAATCCACAAAGTCCCAGCGTACGCCGAGCATGTTCCGGTGAGAGACTACCGACGGCAACAGCTGCAAGTAAAGAGAATTGTCTTCGCCAAAACCTATTTCTGTTCGACCGAAAACTGTCCAGTTCTCCGTCGCTTCGTACTCGCCCTGCAGATATCCGAGTACGAAGTCGTCCTGCACATCGCCGTTGCCGTATTGCATCTCGACATCAAAGTACACCCAATTGGTTGAGAGCCTCCAGACGTCCCATTGCCAATCGGAAAATACGCCCAGCGTCGTTTGCAGAATCGAATTCAGATTTGTGAGGTTTGGACTCGACTCCGAAACCACGGCAATATCGTTGTGGGCCAGTGTCAACCCAATCTTGTTGGTCGACAGTACGTCCGGCCGATAAACCACACGAGCACTGACTGTCATGTCGTGACCCGATTCCGGATCCAGAATATCGAACGGGGACAGGTGCTCGCCCTCAAATTTGGGTGCCAGACCGGCCACCAGTCCAAGATTTACCGCGGACTGACCGTTGACTGAAAATTCGTGCTCCAGCCAGAGACCTGTGATGTGTGAGGGCATCGGTCCATTTTCATCCTCCCATTCCTCGAGTCCGGGTCGGCTGATGCTGGTTTGCATGAACTGACCGTGATGGTATTCGCTCGCCCAATAATTTGCGATTGTATGGAATCGACCAAACCACAACATTGTCCGGTCATTGACCTGCCAGGCCGCTTGCATGCGCTCGAGTTCACTCTCGGTGTTTGACCAGACGTACTCGGCGAGAAACCTGAATCGGTCACTGTTGTAGGTATACAAAAAATCAGCTGTCGCTCGACGGTCGAAACCTTCAAGCCCGGGATCAGACGCGGAGAATATGTCGAACCCTTCAAGGCTGACAAAGACAAGTATGTCCTGCTGCGATTCTGCTCGCGCAAGCTGGTTCGATACCATAGCGACAAGCAGCACTAGTCTGACAAATGCCCGTACCCATCTATTGCTGGTTGATGCCGATTTTCGACTGTTTAACATGTGACCTCTCGTCTGACCTGTTCAGACCCAATGACAATGACTGATTCTCCTGCCGCAGAGTAACAACGATATGGGGTAAGACCCTACTCCTCCGCCAACCCACAGTCCTGCCGGAGATGGTGGGTTTCAACTTGTCAAGTACGCAAAGTGATTCCCGGGATGCCATAATCAGACCGTCGGAACGGAGATCCGCAATTGCGCCCGTTGTTAGTAATCTCATTCGCTGCATTGATCGGCACCTGTTCGAGCCCTCCTCCTTTGTTGGACCGGGTTCTCGAAACGGGTCAACTTCGTGTGGTTACTCGCGACAGCCCCACTGCATACACCATTAGCCCCGATGGTCCTTCCGGGCCGGAATTCGATCTCGTGCAGGCATTCGCCGATGAATTGGGCGTTGCGCTCGTGATCGACCCGGTCGCCGGCGTTTCGGAAATCCTGCCGAAACTGCTGTCTGGCGAGGCACAGATGGCGGCCGCTGGCCTGTCTATCACCGATTCACGGCGTGAATTCCTGAACTTTGGTCATCCCTACGAATCGGTCGACGTGCACATGATTTACAAGTTGGGTACCGGAAAACCGCGCTCGATTGATGACGTTATCGGCCGATCAATTGAAGTAATGGCGAGCGGCAGCCACGTTGACCTTCTGATCTCACTGCAAGCTGCGTATCCGGAATTGACCTGGGTTGAGAATGCGGATATCGGTGGTGCTGACCTGCTGACTAAGGTAGCTATGGGCGAAGTTGAGTTGACGGTCTCAGATAGTTCGGACTTCAATATTCAGCGACATTTTTACCCGGACCTACGGGTTGCGCTGGACCTCGATATTGGTGACCCAATTGCCTGGGGGTTTCCTAAGGGCGTTGGTGACACCCTGCTCGCACGAGCCGACGATTTTCTGATCAAGGCTGACCGATCCGGTTTGTTGGCGCAGGTTCACGACCGCTATTACGGCTACACCAAGAAATTCGATTACGTCGGCACACGAAACTTCATTCGTCACTTCGAGAATCGACTGCCTCGCTACCGCAAGATGTTCGAAGACGCTGGTGAAGAATGGGGGGTGGATTGGCGTCTGCTGGCCGCAATCGGTTACCAGGAATCCCACTGGCGTTCGCAAGCCGTTTCACCAACAGGTGTTCGCGGCATCATGATGCTAACGCTGGATACTGCCGCGTATTTGGGGTTGGATGATCGTCTGGATCCACAGAGCAGCATCTTTGGTGGCGCTCGTTACTACGCGCGGCAAACAGAACGCGTCGCCGATACCGTCGCCGAGCCGGATCGAACATGGATGGCACTGGCGGCTTACAACGTCGGTTTTAATCACATAAAAGACGCTCGCACGATCATCGAGTTACAAGGTGGTGATCCGGATACGTGGATCGATATGAGCGAAGCGCTGCCGCTGTTGTCACAACGAAAGTGGTATTCGCAACTTCCCTACGGGTACGCGAGAGGCTGGGAGCCTGTTCTGTACGTCAATAATATTCGCGCCTACTACAATATTTTGCAGTGGCTGACTGAAAAAGAAGCGCTTGCAAAGCCACCTGAAATCGACCCCGATAAGGCAGCTGCCGAAGCTCCGGATGTCTAGGTGTGATGGTTCTCATTTGATCTGGCTGCCACTGTCAGTACAAATCGATTAGCGAGTGGAGTTCTTAATCCGGCGCCCATCCGGGATAGCCAACGCTGTCTCCACGACCCACAGTCAACAGCGCTGGCTATCCCGGATGGACACCTGCTCAACGCGGCAACGCTGACGTGAAATACGTGACCGACTGACGAGATGCGGCCGATACGCCAATGAATTCGACTGTGGGTTGCGGAGAAGTTATTGGCGTATCGGCCGTATCCCTGCGCCGAACATTACTTCCGACACTACCCGATAGATCAGATGAGGACTATCACACCTAGCGTCGTGCTGCGAAGAACGCTCGTAATATTTCCGAGCATTCGTCAGCGAGCAAACCACCGTTGACCTCGAAGCGATGATTTAGCGCACGCGAATCCGACAGGTCCTCAACGCTTCCAAGTGCCCCAGCCTTTTTGTCGTAGGCGCCGAAGACAACCCGTTTCAATCTGGCCTGCACGATCGCGCCCGTACACATGACACAGGGCTCCAACGTTACATAGAGAGTTGCGTTTGGGAGTCGATAATTACCAAGACCGGACCCCGCTGCGCGTAACGCGATTATTTCAGCATGCGCACTCGGATCAGAGGTCGCAACAGAGCAATTGCGTCCGGTGGCGACAATTTCGCCATTCACAACAATGACAGCCCCAACCGGAATCTCACCCTCGCCCGCTGCCTTTTCCGCCTCGGCAAGCGCGGCGCGCATGCCATCGATATCCTGCTGCGGCCAGTCGGGCTCCATTACTCCCACTCAATAGTCGCTGGCGGCTTACCACTGATATCGTAAGTCACACGAGAAATACCATCGACCTCGTTAATGATGCGCAGCGATACGTGTTCGAGAAACTCGTACGGCAATCGTGCCCAGCGCGCGGTCATGAAGTCGATCGTCTCAACGGCGCGCAAGGCAACGACGTAGTCGTATTTGCGCCCATCGCCCATCACACCAACGGACTTCACGGGTAGAAATACGGCGAATGCCTGGCTGGTTTCGTCGTACAGGTCTTGTTTTTGCAGTTCATTGATAAAGATGTCGTCAGCTAATTGCAGCAGCGCGACGTATTCGGGTTTGACCTCGCCGAGAACCCGAACACCAAGACCCGGCCCCGGGAACGGATGGCGCATGACCATCTTTCGGGGTAAACCAAGCTCGAGACCGATACGACGAACTTCATCCTTGAACAACTCCCGCAGCGGCTCCACAAGCGACATACGCATGTACTCGGGAAGCCCACCGACATTGTGGTGCGATTTGATGACCTGTGCTTTACCGGTCTTCGCGCCAGCCGATTCAATAACATCCGGATAAATCGTGCCTTGAGCGAGCCATTCAATGCCGTCGAGCTTGTGCGCCTCCTCATCGAAAATCTCGATGAACTGACCACCAATAATTTTTCGTTTTTCTTCCGGATCCGTGATGCCCTTCAGTGCGGCAAAAAAGCGCTCGGCAGCATTAACCCGAATGACATTGACGCCCAGGTGTTCGGCAAACAGATCCATCACCTGATCGCCCTCGTTATGGCGCAGCAGTCCATGATCGACAAAAACGCACACCAACTGATCGCCAATGGCCTCGTGCAGCAACGCTGCCACTACCGATGAATCTACACCGCCTGACAAGCCCAGCAGGACTTTGCCCTCGCCGACCTGTTCGCGAACATGGTCTATCGCGTCGGAAACAATATTGCCGGCGGTCCAGTCACCCGGGCAGCCGCAGATATCACGCACAAAACGGCGCAGAATCTCCTGCCCTTGCGGCGTGTGCGTGACTTCAGGATGGAACTGCACACCGTAGAAATGCCGTGAGGGATCTTCCATCGCTGCAAGCGGCGAATTGGGACTGCTCGCTGTAGCCTTGAAGCCGGGGGGTATTGCTTCGACGCGATCGCCATGACTCATCCAGACTCTTAAAATCGACTCCTCTTCGGAATCGCTGAGGTCACCAAACAAAGAGGAATCACCCGGCGTGATTTCGGCATAACCGAATTCGCGGTGTGACGAGGCTTCAACTTTACCGCCAAGCTCGGCCGCCATGGTTTGCATGCCGTAGCAAATACCGAGTACCGGAACGCCAAGTTCAAACACCGCGTGTGAAACGCGCGGCGGCACATCGAGGTTTACCGACTCCGGGCTGCCGGAAAGAATAACGCCATCCGGCGCGTAGGCCTTGATGTCGTCATCGGACATGTCCCAGGGATGAATCTCGGAATAAACACCCACCTCGCGAACGCGGCGGGCGATTAATTGCGTGTACTGGCTGCCAAAATCGAGTATCAGCAGTCGATGAGCATGAATGTCTGGGTGCATCTAGTTCTTGGATCGATAGTTGGGTGCTTCTTTGGTAATCGTCACATCGTGCACATGACTCTCAACCATGCCGGCACCCGTGATTCGAACAAACTCGGGTTTGGTGCGCATCTCGTCGATACTCGCACTCCCGGTATAGCCCATCGCCGCACGAATCCCGCCAAGGAGCTGGTGCACGATGGCTGAAAAAGGTCCCTTGTACGCGACACGGCCTTCGATACCTTCCGGTACGAGTTTGTCGAGCTGTTCGGTCGCGTCCTGAAAATAGCGATCCGACGAACCATGTGATCCGCCCATGGCGCCTATAGAGCCCATGCCACGATACGCTTTGTACGAACGACCCTGATACAGCTCAACTTCACCCGGAGATTCTTCCGTGCCCGCAAACAAGCCGCCGATCATTGCGCAATGCGCGCCAGCGACGAGCGCTTTGGCAATATCGCCGGAATAACGAATACCGCCATCTGCGATTAACGGTGCACCAGACTTCTTCAGCGCTGCGGCAACTTCGGCGACAGCTGAAATCTGTGGAACGCCAACGCCTGCGACGACTCGTGTTGTACAAATAGAGCCAGGACCGATACCAACTTTGACGCCGTCGGCGCCTGCTTCGACCAGCGCCAGAGCAGCGTCGCCCGTCACGATGTTGCCACCAATGACCTGCACGTCCGGGTGCACCGTCTTGACTCGCGTTACGCGCTCCAGCACGCCCTTGGAAAATCCGTGTGAGGTATCGACGACGATAAGATCGACGCCCGCTTCGACGAGAGCAGCCACGCGTTCGTCAGTGTCCTGGCCTGTACCGACGGCAGCACCGACGCGCAGTGCGCCACTACTGTCCTTGCAGGCATTTGGAAAGTCCATGGCCTTCTGGAAATCCTTGGCTGTGATCATGCCACGCAATTCGAAGTTGTCATCAACGACGAGAACTTTTTCAATGCGGTACTTGTGCAGCAGCGACAGTACTTCCTCATCGTCCGCCCCTTCCTGCACCGTCACGAGGCGCTCTTTGGGGGTCATGACCGTTGCTACCGGTGCATCAAGCTTTGTTTCGAAACGAAGATCGCGGTGTGTGACGATACCGACTGTCTGCCTGCCATCCACGACAGGCACGCCCGAAATCCCCATGGCACGTGTCAGCTCGATGACCTCACGGATCGTCATATCCGGTGCCACGGTGATGGGTTTTCGCACCATGCCGGATTCAAATTTCTTGACCACCAGAACCTGCTGCGCCTGATCCGCGATAGCCATGTTCTTGTGAACAATGCCCATTCCGCCTTCCTGGGCCAGCGCGATCGCGAGTCTCGACTCCGTAACCGTGTCCATGGCCGCCGACAACAACGGGATGTTGAGCCTGATTTCGCGGGTTAACGACGTACTCAGATCGACGTCACGGGGCAATATCTCGGAATATCCGGGTTGCAGGAGGACGTCGTCGAATGTCAGAGCTTCCTTAGCTATTCGCATTGGACTATTCGCATGGATTTATCTTCAGTCTGATGAGGTTAAACGGTCAATTGTACGCGGCTGAGAATTGCGGGTAAACGGCAGGCGGTTCGATATACTGGAAACATGCAATCGAATGACCCCACAACCGCCGCAATTTCCGTCAGTCAGCTCAATCGCCGCGTAAAGACACTCATAGAACAGGGAATGGCTCGCCTTTGGGTAGAAGGCGAGATTTCAAACCTGTCGCGGCCGGGATCAGGACACATTTACCTCAGCTTGAAGGACGACACGGCGCAAGTCAGCGCTGCCTGGTTCCGTCAGCACCAGCGTGGACCGGCTATTGGTTTCAAGAACGGTGACCGTGTACTCGCCTATGGCCGCGTCAGTATTTATGAGGCCCGCGGTAACTATCAGCTAATCATCGAGCAGATGGAACCCGCAGGTGAAGGCGTACTGAAACGTCGTTTTGACGCTTTAAAGTTAAAACTGGCCAGCGAAGGCCTGTTCGACGAGGATCGCAAACAGGCGCTGCCCGAGTTACCGAAACGAATTGGAATCATTACTTCACCTACAGGTGCCGCGATTCGCGACATCCTGAGCATCCTCGGCCGACGATTCCCGGCGGTCCCTGTCATTATTTACCCGGCTGCCGTACAAGGTGATGCAGCACCGGCAGAGCTGATCGCGACACTTGCGACGGCCGTGCAGCGTGATGAATGCGATGTATTGATCATGAGCCGCGGTGGTGGCTCGCTCGAGGATCTTTGGGCGTTTAACGATGAGCAACTCGCACGGGCAATCTCGGATTGCCCATTACCCATCGTGAGCGCGGTAGGACACGAGGTTGATTTCACAATCGCAGATTTCGTCGCCGACGTGCGTGCGCCCACTCCCTCCAGCGCCGCAGAAATCATCGTGCCGAACCAGAGTGACTGGCTCCGTCAAATATCGGGACTCGCATCACGTCTTGCGAGGGTTGGCCAACGTGCATTGGAGGATCGCGCACAGGAACTGGACTGGCTCGGCCGTCGACTGGTGGCCAGTAGCCCGGCAGCGACGCTGCAACGCCAGCGTGACGGCTTGCGTGAGCATAGCGGGCGACTGAATTCGGCCATACGACAGCAACTCCTTGAGCAGAAAAATACGCTTCAAGAGGCCCGCAGCGAACTCATGAAATTGTCGCCCGCGCTGTCCGTACAGCGATCGATCGGTCGTCTGCAGCAACTTCGTCAACGCCTTGCGACGTCAACTCGCAACGCTGTCTCAGACACCAGTCACAAGCTCGCGCTGCTCGGCCGGGCTTTGAACTCAGTGAGTCCGCTCGCAACACTGGATCGTGGCTACGCGATAGTGAAGCAGGAAGACTCCGGTGCAATCCTGACCAGTGCCGCCGATGTCAAACCAGGAAAAGACGTCCGCGCACGGTTGTCGCGAGGAGAAATTGTTGCGACGGTCAAGAAGGTGCTCATCGATGATTAGGTGCAGTTTGGGTCTTGCTGCCCTGCTTGCGCTTGGTGCTACAGCCTTAGCAACAGAGCAATCACTTCGACCGGGTGGCATCGCCGTCATCGAGATTGGCAGCACCGAGGCGTCGCCACCGCAAGTAAGCATGGATGGCAAGCCGTTGCTGGTGATGCGGCGCGGCGAAAAATGGGTGGCTGTTGCCGGGATCCCGCTGGATACGAAACCTGGTGAAATGCTCATATCCATAAATGGCGAGGAAGCCGTAGTCGATGTTGCTGGACACGCGTATCGAGAGCAACGCCTTACTGTCGAGAACAAGAGTTTCGTCGATCAAAACCAGCAGCAACTGGATCGAATACGGAGCGAACGCAAGATCATCGATGCCGTACTGACAAGTTTCACGGAATCCCCGGTAGGTGGTCTCTCGCTGGCCGCACCTGTCCCAGGGACGCAAAGCTCCAGTTTCGGATACCGGCGGTTTTTCAACGACCAGCCACGCTCGCCGCATAAGGGTATGGACATCTCAGCTGGCAACGGCGAACCGATCGCTGCATCCCGCAGCGGCGTCATTGCGGCCACGGGAAATTATTTTTTCAACGGCAATACAGTTCTCATCGATCACGGGCAGGGATTTGTAACCCTGTATTGCCACATGAGCGAGATCGCCGTTGAGCAAGGTCAGCACGTTGAAACCGGCCACATCATCGGCGCTGTGGGTTCGACCGGCCGCGTGACCGGACCGCACTTGCATTTTGGGACCTACCTCAATGGCACTGCGGTCGATCCGGCCATATTCCTGAAGAAATAGTTAAGGTGACAGTGACCTTAACTCGGGAGTTAAGGTCACTGTCACCTTAACTATTTTCGCGGTCTGGGGACCGCTCCTACGGGACCGCTCCTACGGGTCGCAGCAGCTTTCGAAGAACTCGCAGATGACCGGTCGGAATGCGTCCATATCGACCAGGAACGAGTCGTGACCGCGGATACAGTCGAGTTCGGCCAGTTTCGTATCGCTGCACGCCGTTGCAATACCGTCAGCCAGCTCGCGTTGTTGTTCGACAGGGAACAGAATATCTGTTCGTACACCGATAACGAGCACCTGATCGAGCTTGAGGCGCTTGAATCCAGCGGCCAGTGAGCCGCCGTATTCTGCGAGATCAAAAAGATCCGATGCATGCGACAGATATAAATAGCAGTTGGGGTCGAACGCGCCGCTGAATTTCCTGGAAACATTCTCCAGATAGGATTCAATTGCGAACTCCGCGACAAACTGGTCTTCGATGCGAGCATGATCGGTTGAGCGTTCTCGCCCGAATCGCTGCACCCACTCTTCTGCTGAACGATAGGTAATCATGCCCAGCTTGCGCGCCAGCCGTTGCCCGGTGATCGGCGGATCACCCGGATCATAGTTTCCTTTGTGCCATTTGGGATCGGAACGAATCATTTCGCGTTGCAACGATCGTACAGCGATGGAAAACGGTAACGCGCGTGTCGCCGAAGAAACGGAAATAAACCGACGCACCGCGTGCGGGTGGCGCACGCAATAAGCAAGTCCACTCATGCCGCCCATGGAACAACCGATAATGGTGTGTAGACACTTAACCCCGAGATGATTAACGACGAGGAACGCGGAATCCGCGACATCTTCGAGCGTCAAAACGGGAAATGTCAGGCGATAGCGTTCACCGGTTTCCGGGTTGATTGATGCCGGTCCCGTCGAACCGAAGCAACTGCCCAGAGCATTTACGCAGATTACAAAAAAATGATCTGTGTCGATAGGCAACCCCGAGCCGATCATGTCCTCCCACCAACCAGGAGACATATCGTCCTCCGACGATGCCGCATGTGCAGAAGGGGACAGGCCACCAAGGATTAGTACGGCATTGTCTTGCGCCGAGTTCAATTCGCCCCACGTCTCGTAAGCCACAGTAGGCGACTGCAAGTGGCCCGCCCGATGCATTCGGAAGTTTCCCTCGGACGTGAACAACTTCCTGGCAGAGCTCATTTCTTGACCTTTTTCATCAGGCGTTTGCGCTTGCGTTCCTGCCGCGGCGTCAAGACATTGCGTCGTCCTTCGAAAGGATTCTTGCCCTTCTTGAAAACCAGGCGCACCGGCGTGCCCTTGAGTTTAAACGCTTTTCTGAAGCGATTGATCAAATAGCGCCGATACGCCTCCGGCAAACGCTCTGTCTGATTGCCGTGAATCACGATAACCGGTGGATTTCGTCCACCCTGGTGCGCGTAGCGGAGTTTGACGCGCCGACCTCGTACCAGCGGTGGCGAATGTGCCATGACAGCGGCTTCGAGTTCGTTCGTCAGCTCTGTCGTCGACATGTTTCGCATCGCAGCTCTGTAAGCTCGCTCGACGGCTGGCAACAAATCGCCGACAGCAGTGCCATGTAAGGCCGATATTGTTATGCGTTCTGCAAAATCCAGAAACGGCAGGCGCCGATCAAGATCGTCACGCACTTTCTTGCGATGATCTGCCGAAAGACCGTCCCACTTATTTGTCACAACGACGAGGGCACGACCGCGCTCCATGACAAGTCCGAGCAAACTGACGTCCTGCTCAGTGACCCCTTCTTGTGCATCCAGTACGGAAATTACGACTTCAGCCTGCTCGATGGCCTGCAAGGCCTTGACGATGCTGAACTTTTCGATAGTTTCATGCACGCGGGCCTTGCGACGAATACCTGCCGTATCTATCAAGACGTATTTTCGGTCGTTGCGCTCAAACGGCACGGCAACGCTATCACGCGTCGTGCCCGGCTGGTCGAAGACAACCAGGCGTTCTTCGCCGAGTATGCGATTGATCAGTGTCGATTTTCCGACGTTAGGCCGTCCGACGACTGCAATGCGAAGTTCGCGGTCCTCGTCATCTTCATCGTCCAGCTCTTCTTCAGGCTCCTCTGCGGCAAACCCGCTAAGGAGATCGTCCATGAGCGCGCCGATACGGTCGCCGTGTGCCGCCGATACAGCAATCGGCTCACCGAGCCCCAAGGCGTGAAATTCGCTGTTGGCGATTGCTTCATCAAGACCTTCCGTCTTGTTGACCGCGAGCCAGGTCTGCTTGGCATGGCGGCGAGCGAGCCCTGCAACGTGTTCATCGGCTGCTGTCAGGCCGCTACGCCCGTCGACCATGATGACGGCGACATCCGCCTCCTGAAGCGCACGAATGGTCTGATCGACCATCGCTTCTGCGATGCCTTCTTCACCTCCGGCAACACCGCCAGTGTCGATTACAAGATAGGGAATCGGTCCTAACTTGCCAAATCCGTATTTGCGATCGCGGGTGAGGCCCGGATAGTCGGCGACGAGCGCGTCACGTGACCGCGTCAGTCTATTGAATAAAGTGGATTTGCCAACATTAGGTCGACCGATCAGAGCAATGACGGGAAGCATGGAGGCACCTTCACCGCGGCCGATCAGGACTCGTCAGCAGATTCAGCAACTTCGGGAGCACGTCGCTGCTGGCGATTTTGTACTACTTCGTATGCCGCTACTGAGCCATCATCGCTTTGCACATACAGGCGATTTGCAACTACCAGAGGATCACTGCTGATCGCTTTCTTGCCTTGCCGAAGGCGTGCTACCGCTTTACCGTCGATACTACTGAAGAAATGCAGATAGCCTTCAAAATCACCGACCACAACAGTCGTATGGAACGGCACCGGCAATGACGGATCCCGACGCAACAGATCATCGTTGCGCCATGTCTCAGCTCCATTAATGCGGGTTAGCGCTATAACTTCGCCATCATCGCGAGCGGTATAAACACTGTTCCAGTCGGCGGCCATTCCAACATGAGTCGATATCTCGCGTGACCACAGCACCTGGCCTGACTCGGCTGCAATTGACGCTACGCGTCCCTGATACCCTGCCGCGTAAATGTCCTGCCCAACAACGGCAATAGCACCGTCAATGTCGGCAAGGCGATCAAGGTCCGATCGACCTGTCGACAATGCCAGCATGGAATCCCATTCGATATCACCAGTTTCAATATTAATTGCCGCCAAACGACCATTATCAAAACCAGCAATGACGAGTGATCCGACCAGCATCGGCGACGACGCACCGCGCATCGTTAGTACCGGCATCGTCTGTTCGATCTCCCAGCGTTGGCTGCCGTCAAAACGTGCTAATGCGATTAAACGATTGTCTATTGTCTGTACGACCACCGAGTCATCTTTGATGAGCGGCTGTGCGAGTATCTCGCCACCGGCGTTAGCGCGCCATTGCTCCACACCCGAAGCTGCGTCCAGCGTGATGACGAAACCGTCTTTGGTCGCAACTGCCAGCACACCTTCGCCTACGCCCGGGCCAGCCGAAATTTCAACCTCGAGATCCGCCTTCCAACGTGGTTTTCCGTTATCCGGATCGACTGCCACGACTTTACCGTCCTGGCTGGCTGCATAAATCAGATTGCCATCACCCACCGGTCGTAAACCCACCAGCAGGAACTCAGAGTCGCCGCCGACCTTGGTGCTCCACAAGCGCTTTATTTTTAGAGTGCTCTCGAACTTCACCAACTCTTTGGGCTCAAGTTCCTCGTCTTTGTCACCAAACATTCCACAGGACGCCAACACAAGCGTCGCTGCAATCAGCCCAGGCAATCGCCACAAATTATTCACTCACCTTCCTCGGAATCAGCCTCTTCTGCTTCGACCGCTGCAGCGGGCGCAGGTTCTGCCTCTTCCGCTGTTACTTCAGGCAAATCCAGAGATTTCCATTGCACAAGCTGCCGATCAACGGTGATCTGCGATACAGGATCCGACAAGACCTTCTGATAAGCGTCCTGCGCTTCGGCAACTCGACCCAGTGCGGTATACGCATCACCGAGTACCTCACCGTAGGCCGAAGCGAATGCGCCTGCGTCTTTGCCTGCCAGCAAATCCAGAACTTCCTGCGCCTTGTCCTGATACAGATAGATGCGTGCCAACCGTAGCCGGGCGACATCTTTCAGTTCGTCGTCCGCATCGCTGTTGACCACACCGAGCAGAGCATCGGCCGCGTCCTGATCGCGATTCTTATCCATGTAAAGTCGCGCCATAGCGAGGCCCGTTTGCCCGGCGTAGGTGGTATCGCCGTACGATGTGGCAATCTCGTCGGCCACGCCTTCGGCATCCTCAAGCTTGCCATCGACGACCAGCACAATAAGATTCTCGTACGCTGTTGAAGCGTCAAGTTGCGCTTGCAAGCGCGTGCTTTGGTAATGGTTGATGCCAAACAGCAGACCCGCACCGATTACGATGCCGCCAATAACGTATGCGCCATACTCAGACCACCAGGCCCGCATTTGGTCAATTTGTTCTTTTTCCGAAAGTAGATCGTCCACAAAACTGCCTTTAACGTAGTTGTCCTGCCAGCGTTTCCGCCAGCTCGTCCAATGCAACACTTGTCTGTTCACCCGTGTTGCGCAAGGGTTTGATACCAATACAACCGTCGGCGAGCTCTTGCTCACCTAGGATCAACGCAAACTCGGCACCGCTCTTGTCGGCACGCTTCATTTGCGACTTAAAACTGCCGCCTCCGAGGTTCAGTTCAACGCGGATGCCCGCGACCGTGTCACGCAGCTCTTCCGCCAGTACAAATGCTCTTTCCAGCGTGCCCTCGCCAAACGCCGCGATGTACACATCTGCATCGGCCGCTGGCGTTTCACCGCCACAGGCTTCATACAACGCCACAAATCGCTCGATACCCATCGCCCAACCAATCGCCGGAGTCGCGCGGCCGCCCAGTTTCTCGACCAGTCCATCGTAGCGACCACCGGAACACACGGCACCTTGCGATCCCAGTGCGTCAGTGACCCACTCAAATACCGTCTTTGAGTAATAATCGAGACCACGAACAAGGCGCGGATTGACGGTATAGCTCACTCCCGCGGCATCGAGCAAAGCCCTTAAGCCCGCAAAATGTACTGCAGATTCCTCGTCCAGGTAGTCCAGCATGACGGGCGCGGCATCAACAATTGCCTGCATATCCGGATTCTTACTGTCGAGGATTCTGAGCGGATTCTGCTCAAGGCGGCGAATACTATCCTCATCGAGCTGATTTTTCACGCCGGAAAAGTACTCAACCAGCGCTTTTCGGTAGGAAGTCCGCGACTCCGGGGTACCCAGCGAGTTAATTTCAAGAGCAATCTTCGAAATCCCCAGCCGCTGCCACATGCGCGCGCTCATGATAATCAACTCGGCATCAACGTCCGGGCCGTCGTAGCCGACCGCCTCAACATCAAACTGGTAGAACTGCCGGTAGCGGCCCTGCTGCGGTTTTTCGTAGCGGAACATCGGCCCTGATGTCCACAGCTTTTGCTTTTGATTGTGAAACAGGCCATTGGTCATGCCAGCCCGAACCATGCTTGCCGTCGCTTCCGGGCGCAGCGTCAGGCTTTCACCGTTGCGATCAGGAAATGTGTACATCTCCTTTTCGACGATATCAGTCACCTCACCAATCGATCGTTTAAAGAGCTCTGTATACTCAAGTAGCGGCAGGCGAATTTCCGAATAGCCGTAGGAATGCACAATCTCCTGCACGACCGACTCCAGATAGCGCCAGGTAGCCGAGACTTCGGGCAGGATATCGTTCATCCCGCGAATTGCTCTTGGTTTTGTCGTCATGAACCCGTGATCGTCAGTCTGGCTGTCCGCCCGCGGCGGTCCGCAGCGGGGATCTCGAACGCACCGCCGTTAACTTCGATACTGACATTCGCAGCATCGCCGAACAATACGTTGAACGGCGCCTCACCACTAAGGTTTATTGTGCGACCCTCTTTGCCCAGATTGAAAAACAATCGGCGTCCACCAGCATCCGTGACTTCGGTCCAGCAATCTCCCAGATAGGTAATACTCAGGCGCATGTCAGAATCATCCGTCGCCACAATCGCCTCAACAGCGGGCGTCGGTTCCGGGGAAACTACGGGTTCGTCGGTCACTACATCGTCGGCTTCATCTGCGGTGTCCGTTTGCTGATCGTCAACGGGCAAAGACTCTCGCGGCAGCGGTGCGATCTCGCCCGTTACCGGTGGCTCTGATGTTATTTCGCGTGCCGTAAACCACCAATAGGCAGTGGCGGCAACCATGATCACAACGATGACAGCGACCCACGGTCCAGGCGACATGGCCTGGCGTGGTCTTGGTCGGGTAGAAAGAACAGGAGGTGCCCCGGACGAGCGAGTGAGCTGGTAGTAGTCGGCCATGACATCGGCTTCATCGACTTTGACCAGCTGCGCGTACTTTCTAAGGTGCCCCTTTGCAAAAACAGGTGCACCGATGACGTCAAACTCGTTGCGTTCCAAAGCATGCACTTTGTACTCGTCGAGATGCAGTTCCTTGGCGATTTCGATGACAGCTATTTGCTGCTCACGACGAGCCTCGGCCAATCGTTCCCCGGCCAACGGGCCCTGCGATCCCTCATCCGGAGTGGATTCTTCGAGTTTGTCGTTCTCGTCGCTCACTGCCCGGCGCCCAATACCTTTCTCGCCTCCGGCGAGGTTGGAAATTCACGAATCAGCTGATCTTCGTATTCAGTTTTGCCGCGGTCATTACCCAGCTTGTCTTCGATCATGGATCCCAGATAAAGAACACCCGCAGTCGGAATCGCGCTGGATATATACCGCTGCAGAAATGCGCGTGCACTCAGGTAATCTTCTTGCTGAAACTTAAGCAAACACAATTGAAGCAATGCTTCACCATAGTTCTGTTTGTGATCCAGCGCCAATCGAAAATATCTCTCGGCCGCAGCAAGATCCGGTTTTTGTCCCATGCACACACCGGCGTTGGTCAGTGTCACTTCGGCGTCATCGTTTTCCGGGTGACTGCCCGCCTTGTCAAAGTTCTTTTGCGCCTGGTCGTAGTCCTGCTGCCGGCATAGATACACGGCATAGGTATTTTGGATATCGAAATTGCGAGGTTCGGCGCGAGCCGCATTTTCGTAGGCCTCTTTCGCCAGTCGATGGTTATCCAGAGCTTCATAGGTCAACGCAAGCGCTGAATACGCTTTACCCATCTTCGGATCGTACTTGGTCGCAAGCAGCAATCGATCGAGTGCAAGATTGAATGAACCCTGCTGGTAATAGCGTGCGCCGAGTTGATAATTCAGATCAGCCGCTTCTTTGTTATTGCGCTCCGGCTCAGTGACCGACCCCGTCGTAGTCGAGACACAGCCTGTCATCAGGAAAAAACAAATGGCGCTCGGGATTATCAGACTGCTGTTCTTCATACCGATGAGATCCTCATATCTTTGTTTTCGTTGATGTCTTGATTATTTTTTCTCGGCGCGGGCTTTTTCTGACTCAGTCGTTTCTTGACACGATCGCTGACCTTGCCTGCAAGCTGCCCACAGGCCGCATCAATATCATCACCGCGCGTTTTCCGCGTCGTAGCAACAAGACCGCGTTTTCGGAGTCGCTCCTGAAAATGCCGGATGGTGTCGAGAGACGAGCGTTTGAATTCTGTTCCCGGAAACGGGTTGAATGGAATGAGATTTACTTTCGCCGGTTTGTTTTTTAGCAAACTCGCCAGCTGATTCGCGTGCGCTAATGAATCATTAACACCCCGCAGCATGACGTACTCGAAGGTGATGAAGCGGTTCGAGCGTTTCGCAGCATACTGCCAGCATGCATCGAGCAGCGTGTTGATTGGATGCAGTCTATTAATCGGCACAATTTGATCGCGCAACTCATCATTGGCAGCGTGTAATGAAACCGCAAGCGCCACATTGCAATCGTCTGCCAGTTTATCGATGTGCGGCACAATACCGGAGGTGCTGACCGTGACCCGTCGACGGGACATGCCGTAAGACCAGTCAGAAACCAATAACTGCAGCACCGGTACGACATTCCTGTAATTCGCGAGCGGCTCGCCCATGCCCATGAAAACAACATTGGTAATGGCCGACTCACCATTATCGCGGCGCGGTATTTCGCGTATCGCGTGGCGTACCTGGCCGATAATCTCCGCACTCGTCAGATTGCGATTAAAGCCTTGTGCGCCCGTGGCACAAAAAACGCAATCGAGCGCACAGCCGACCTGCGACGAAATACACAATGTTCCACGATCCGCCTCCGGGATAAAAACCGTCTCTACCGCTTGCCCGGAGCCGCTGGAAAACAACCATTTGACGCAACCGTCTTTCGAGTCGTGTCTTGCCTGAACCTCTGGCGAGACTATTTCGGCATCATTTTTGAGCTGAGTACGCAGTGACTTCGACAAGTCTGTCATCGCATCGAAGTCGTCAACGTCGCGTTGATATATCCACTGCATAATCTGTCGCGCCCGAAACGGTTTTTCGGACCTCGCAACAAGAAACTGCTCAAGATTGTCTTGCGACAATCCGAGCAGATTCGTTTTTTTGTTAGCAGTAGCCACGAGAGGTTCGCTTAACGAGTCCTCGGGCAAACGCCGTCATCGCCGAAGAAATAAGCAATCTCGACTGCCGCCGTTTCGGTCGCATCGGAACCGTGAACAACGTTCTCTTCGATACTGGCAGCGTGGTCCGCGCGAATCGTGCCGGGATCAGCATCTGCCGGATTCGTAGCTCCCATGATCTCGCGATTCTTCGCGATGGCATCTTCACCACTCAGAGCCTGAACGACAACGGGACCCGACGTCATGTAGCTGACCAGATCGTTGAAGAACGGGCGCTCACTGTGAACGGCATAGAAGCCCTTCGCCTGTTCTTTCGTCAGGTGCATCATGCGGGCTGCAACGATTTCGAGACCCGCTGTTTCAAAGCGGCCATAAATCTCGCCAATCAGGTTCTTCTGTACGCCATCAGGTTTGATGATGGAGAGCGTTTGCTCAACTGCCATGTGCTACTTCCTCTTATGCAAATAATGAATGATAGTCAGCGCCCGGCACTCTGGCCGGACGAATAGATGTAAACCCTTAATTCTACTACGGTACTTTCAGACGGTGAAGCTTTCACCGCATCCACATTCGCCGGAAATATTCGGGTTGCGGAAACTGAACGCCTCATTCAGGCCGTTTTTGACGAAATCGACCTCAGTACCATCGATTAGCTTGAGTGCTTCCGGGTGGACCACAACCGTGACTCCCTTGTCCTCAAAGACAACATCCACGTCATCGATCTCGTCGGCGTAGTTGATGACGTAGGAATAGCCAGAGCAACCGGTCTCGGTAATACCCACACGCAGGCCCACGCCCGATCCACGCTTGCCCAGATAGGTGCGAACCCGCTCTGCTGCCGAATCCGTTAATGAAATAGCCATTTCAATCCTGTGTTGTCAGTCCTTAAGTAGATAACAGTCGGTCCTGGATGGCTGCCCTAAGCGATCGAACCGTGTCTTCGAGCACAAGTATACGTCCGGTTTTCTCTACAGGTACAGCCAGATCCTGCATTATCTGGTCGGTCTCAAATAGTTCAAGCTCGGCAACCGGGCGGCCCTGATATTGGCGGCAAAACATCTCGGCTGCGGCGATAACGTGCGGGCAACCCCAGGCCAGAAAACGCAGCTCTGTAATGGTGCTCTCGCTGACGTTAGCAGACAGTCGAATGCGCATTCCCTGATCTTCGAAGAATGCCACGATGTCGCCCGCGGCGTCACCGGCGTGGTCGGGACTTCCAAAGCAGGCCCGAACCGCCGAATTATAGAGATTATTGTTCATGTGACCCGGCTCAAGCGACTGCTTCCGGCGCCAGATTGCGCAGTTTCTCCACGCCACGGCGGTACAGCGTTATAGCCGTCTCAACCTCATCGCGCGTCGTCATCCGGCCGAGACTGAATCGAATCGCGCTTTGCGCTTCCAGATCACTCCGACCCAATGCCCGCAGCACATACGATGGCTCCTGACTCCGGGAGTTACAGGCCGACCCGGATGCGACGCAAAGAGGTTCCAGGGCAAGCAACAGACTTTCACCCTCAACGTCGTCCAGACCGACGTTGAGAATTCCCGGATAACCACCCTGCCTGGGGCCATTGATAGCCAGCCCTTCGATAGCCTCAATACCCGCCAATAACTGGCTCTTAAGCGCGATCAGATTTTTGAGGTCATCCTCGATGCTCACGGCAGCCACAGCGGCCGCTTCACCGAGGCCGGCGATCAGATCGACCGCCAGAGTTCCCGGGCGCAGGCGACGTTGCTGTCCACCGCCAAACATCAACGGATCGATCGGCGTTCCGTCAGCAACATAAAGGGCTCCGACCCCTTTGGGTCCGTAAAACTTGTGTGCGGTCAGCGAGTACAGATTCACAGGTAGAGCAGCCAGATCAACGGGAATCTTCCCAGCTGCCTGCGCTCCATCAACGTGGAATAGCACGTCACGTTTTACGCAGGCCTCGCCGATTGCAGCAATATCCTGCATGGCGCCCGTTTCATTATTGACGTGCATGATCGACGCTAGCTGCGTGTCATCCCGCAAAGCCGCTTCAAAACGCTCGACGGGCAGGTGTCCGTCCTCATCAGGTTCCAGCCATGTGACGTCAAAGCCTTGCTTCTCCAGCGCGCGAAACACGTCGATCACTGCCTTGTGTTCGGTACGCATTGTCACGAGGTGTTTGCCGCGATGCGCGCGCTGTCTAGCGGCACCCATGATCGCGAGGTTGTTCGCTTCCGTCGCACCTGAGGTCCAAAGAAATAACGTGGGCGTGACGTTCAGCAATGACGCCAGTTGCTCTGCCGCAAGCGAGATGGCCGCTGCACTGATTCTGCCACCAATATGATTGGATGACGGGTTAAACCAGGCATTTGCCTGTACCTCGCGCATACGGTCCGCGACTTGCGGGCCCAGCGGCGTCGTCGCAGCGTAATCCAGGTAGATCAGATTGGCCTCCTCGGACACTAGCCGGACTCCTTTGTCTGGTCTCTTGTCTTATCGATAGCCGTCAGGAAGCCGCGCAGAATATTGACCTCGTTCTGGTCTGGCCGCGCGCGAATGAACATGCGCCGCAAGCGGCGCATAAGATGGCGCGGGTTGTCCGGGTCCAGAAAGTCTATATCGGTCAGAACCTGCTCAAGGTGCGTGTAAAAATTCTCCATCTCCTGCCCGGTTGCGTGCGGCGATTCACTCTCGAAACCAGGCCCGACATCCAGTGTGCTTGCAACTCGTAACTCGTAGGTCAATACCTGCACGGCCATCGCCAGGTTCAGGGAACTGAACTCCGGGTTCGTTGGAATTGTCAGTAGCGTGTGGCACAAATCCAGGTCGTCGTTTTGCAGGCCGGATTTCTCCGGACCAAAAACGGCGGCAACTTTGCCGGCTTTGCTTTCCAGAATCATGCGCTCGGCACAGTCACGTGGGCCCATGCTCGGCCAGCTTATGCTTCGTGCGCGTGCGCTGGCACCGGCTACATAAACACAGTCGGTCAATGCCTCGCTAAGGCACCCAACCACCGTGGCTGATTCGAGAATATCGGTAGCGCCCGACGCTCGAGCGGTCGCGTCGTCATGGGGGAAATACCTGGGATTTACCAGCGCCAGATCGCTGAGTCCCATATTCTTCATAGCACGCGCGACCGCGCCTATATTGCCAGGGTGTGTGGTTCCGACGAGGACGATGCGAATAGTCATTGTTGCGACATCTTTGGGACAGTTGGCTAAAAGTCCGGTATTCTACCGCCCCGGCGGCCCACGCTGACAGTAAAGTCTGTGGGAATTGCCCAGTTCTTTGACATTGACGGAATCGAAGCATGCACGCACTACTCAACGTAGCGGTAATGGCGGCGCGCCGCGCCGGTGCCGTATTAGGAAGAAATTTCAACAAGCGCCACAAGCTGACTGTTGAAAAGAAGGGCCACAACGATTTCGTTAGCTCGGCGGATCTCGCCGCCGAAGCCGCCATCATTGAGGTTATTCACAAGCATTATCCTGACCACGCCATTCACGCGGAGGAGTCAGGCATTTCCGGTGAATCTGATCACGTCTGGATTATCGACCCACTGGACGGCACAACAAACTACCTGCACGGTTTCCCCGTGTTCGCCGTCTCCATCGGCCTGCAGATCAATGGCCGCCTGGAACACGCTGTGGTCTACGACCCGATGCGTGAAGAACTCTTCACCGCCTCAAAGGGCGAAGGCGCGCAGCTTGATGGACGTAAGATCAGGGTTAGTGGCAACAAGGATCTTGATCGAGCACTGATCGGAACCGGATTTCCGTTTCGCCAGGCCGACTCCGAAATGGGGCCATATCTCGAAATGCTGGGTAAGGTCGTGAAGAACACATCGGGCGTACGCCGCCCGGGAGCAGCCGCACTGGATCTTTGTTATGTGGCTGTGGGCCGTTTGGATGCTTTCTGGGAAACTGGATTGCAGCCCTGGGATCTTGCTGCTGGCACCCTGATAATCCGCGAAGCTGGCGGTATCGTCAGTGCACTTGATGGTGGCGAGAATCACCTCGAGACGGGACATGTGCTGGCCGGCACGCCGAGGATCTACCGAGGCCTCGCGAAACTCTGCGCGAAAGATATAAAAGCGATCCTGGCGTAGGAGCGGTCCTTAGACCGCGACACAGGATCGGGTTTTTCGGCCTATCGGCCGCCGCTTCGCTTTGCGGTCTAGGGACCGCTCCTACGGTAGGTCATCGATTAGCGATGGGTCTTTAATCGGTTCGATCAAATCCTGCGCGCTAACGTTTAGCGCCAGTGCCGTCGCGCTCGCGGTGTAAATCGACGAGTAGGTACCAACGATAACGCCGACAATCAGAGCGATCGAGAAAGGCGCGATTGACTCGCCGCCCAGCACCAGCAATGCAACCAGCACCAGCAGAGTGGTCAGCCCGGTGATCAACGTACGCGCAAGCATTTCATTGATAGAGATGTTCATTGACTCTTCGGCTGATTTGCCGCGAAGCGCGAAGAAATTCTCACGAATACGGTCGAACGCGACGACCGTGTCGTTTAGCGAGTAACCAATAACAGCCAGTACTGCAGCAACAACTGTGAGGTCAAACGGTAGGCCAAAAACTGAAAAGAAGCCGACGGTTACAATTGCGTCGTGAGCCAATGCCGCAACAGCGCCCGCGGAAAACTTCCACTGGAAGCGGATCATGACGTAAACGAAGATCAGCATCAGCGCGACCACCAACGCCAGGGCGCCACTTTCCTTGAGCTCATCACCCACTTGTGGGCTGACAAACTCAACGCGACGCAAATCAATCTGCTCGCCGCCCGATTCCAGAGTTGCACGCAGCCGCCTGCGAATTTCATCGCCATCGCCTTCCTGTGGAGGCAATCGAACCAGCACCACGTCTTCCGCTCCAAAACGCTGTACCTGGGCGTCCGTGTATCCATCACGCGCAAGATCGCCGCGAATCGCCTGCATATCCGCGGCTTCCTGATAGCCGACTTCGAGCAAGATACCGCCCGTAAAATCGATACCGAACTCAAGTCCCCGTGTTGCCAGCGATGCAAGTGACGCGATAACCAACAGCACTGATACGGTTACCGCGACTTTGCGGCGCATCGGCCCGAGAAAATCGATACTGGTATTTTCTTTAACTAATCGCATGATTCGATTTCCTAAACCGGCAACGACTTAAGCTTGCGCCCGCCGAATATCAAATTAACTACGGACCGCGTACCGATAATAGCGGTGAACATCGAAGTAATGATTCCAAGCGCCAGCGTGACGGCGAAGCCCTTAATCGGACCTGTTCCAACAGCGAACAGCACGATAGCGGCGATCAACGTCGTGATGTTTGCGTCCACAATCGATGAGAGTGCTTTTTCATAGCCCGTATGAATCGCCAGCTGCGGCGATTGCCCGGCAGACATTTCTTCTCGTATTCGCTCGAAAATAAGGACGTTTGCATCCACCGCCATACCAACGGTCAATACGATGCCAGCAATGCCTGGCAATGTCAGAGATGCTTGCAACCACGATAACAGTGCGGTGATGAATACGAGATTGGAAAGCAACGCAAGATTGGCGATCATTCCAAAGGCTCGATAGTAGATCGCCATGAATACGATGACTGCCAGAAAACCAATTTTGATGGCGTTGAAGCCGCGATCGATATTGTCCTGACCGAGGCTTGGACCGATGGTGCGTTCGTCGATCATGTACACCGGCGCGGCCAATGCTCCGGCGCGCAATAGCAACGCGAGATCACCGGCTTCGCCTGGCGACAGCCCGCTGATCTGAAACCTGTTCTTGAAGACGCCCTGAATCGTAGCAACGCTGACAATTTCCTCGGTCTTGTAATCGCGATATTGCAATTCACCGCCAACCCGAATTTGCTCGCGATGAGACTCAATAAAAACCGTTGCCATTGGTTTTTTCAAATGGGCCATCGTCGTCTCAAGCATGCTCTCGCCACCGGCACCATCCAGTGTGATTGAAACAACAGGACGACCTTCACTGGTAGTGGCTGCTGCATCAATGATCTGGTCACCTGATGCGATAACGCGTCGCTTCAGAACCGCCGACGGCTCACTGCCCCGCCCCTGGTATCGCCGGGAACCCGGCTCATCTCCCGACAAATCAACCAACCGAAATTCGATTGTTGCCGTGGCAGTGATAATATCGGATATCTTGTTCGGGTCATCAACGCCAGGTAGCTGAAGAACGATACGGTCTTCACCCTGCCGCTGAACTAATGGCTCAGCCACACCGAGCTGATTCACACGATTTCTGAGGGTCGTGACGTTTTGATCAATGGCAAAATCTCGCCGCACCTTAATTTGCGCTTCGCTCATCCGGACGGCCAGGGACTTCCCGTCCGTGCCATCTGCGATGAGAAGATCCGGGTCGGCCTTTTGTACAGCATCCCGCGCCGAAAGCATGTCGTCGCCGGAAGTCAGGCGAATACGAATAACCCGATCTACCAGTTCAACTCGATGGCGGATTTTTTCCGTCCGCAATCGATCACTAAAATCCTGTTCATAGGACTGCAGGCGCGAAAGAACCGCCTGATTCATGTCGACTTCCAGGAGAACGTAGACGCCGCCTCGTAAGTCCAGTCCAAGACTCATCGGACTTAGTCCGAGGTTTCGCACCCACTCAGGAAGTTTCGGAGCTAACGTTTGCGCGACGCTCGCCCCTCGGCCGTAGCGGTCTTTCAACTTTTCGCCGACCGCTGCCAGATCAACGTCTTCTTCAAACCGCAATACGGCTCGGCCGTCCTGCAGGTAGGCTGCTTCGGGAGTGACGCCAATATCTTCTACGGCCTGAACGTATTCTTGCAGTTGTGCATCGTCGAAAGCCGTGCCGTCATTATCAGCGATCTGCACTGCAGGAACGCTGCCGTACATGTTCGGCAACGCAAGCAGGCAGCCCGCGAGCAAAACGACGAGGACCAGGGTGTTTAACCAGGCGGGGTACTTATTCATTATTGTCCGTTATAGTCGTACGAAATCAAGTCGTACGTAATCAGGCTTCGTCGTACGTACCCTTGGGTACGACCATCGATACACTGGATTTCTGTATCTTGATTTCAGTGTTATCACTGATTTTGACAATGGCATAGTGTTCGCTGACACCAGTAATCTTGCCGAGGATGCCACCTGCAGTCAGCACTTCGTCGCCTACCTGCAATCCGGTCACGAGCGCCGTGTGTGCCTTTTGCTTTTTTTGCTGTGGACGAATCAACAGAAAATAGAAAGCGGCGAACATCAGAACCATCATGATGATAAAACTGGTTGAGTCGCCCTGAGCTGCTGCGCCCTGTGCGTACGCACTTTGAATGAAGAAATCCATAGTTCTTTTACTTCTTTAGTGAGTGGTTTCGGACAATTGTCCGGAAAAACAGCGCGGTATTATGGCATAAGCGAACGAATTGGGGGCGACTTACGCGAACGCAAGCCAGCGGCTGCATAATCAGCTTACTCATCGTACGCGGCGCGCAGATCAGCGACGAAATCGGTCATTTTGTCCGCCCTTATCGCATCGCGAATACCGGCCATAAGTTTTTGATAATAATGAAGATTATGAATTGTCGCAAGCCGTGGCCCCAGAATTTCCCCGCACTTAACCAGGTGCCGCAGATACGCGGTTGAATAGTTGCTGCAGGTATAGCAGTCACATGCAGGGTCAGGAGCCGATGTGTCATTACGGTACCGGGCATGCCGAAACTTCACTTTTCCCTGTGTAGTGTATAGCTGCCCGTTGCGGGCGTGGCGCGTCGGTATTACGCAATCGAACATATCGATGCCACGCAATACTCCCTCGGCAATATCGACCGGAGTACCTACTCCCATCAAGTATCTCGGCGCATCGACTGGCATGTTCGGCAGCAACGCATCGAGCACTGCGTGACGCTCATCCTCCGGTTCACCGACCGCCAGACCACCGACTGCATAGCCGTCAAAACCAATATCTGCGAGTCCCCTGCGGGACTCATCACGAAGATCGCCATACATGCCGCCCTGCACGATCGCGAATAGCGCTTCGCCTCGATCCGGTTCGGCCGCTTTCAGTTCATCGAATCTATTTCTGCTGCGCGCAGCCCACCGCAACGACAACTCCATAGAGTCCCGGGTTTCTTTTTGCGTCGCCGGGTATGGCGTGCACTCGTCGAAGATCATCGTGATGTCGGCGTTAAGATCATGCTGCACCTGCATCGACTTTTCGGGCGTCAACATCACCTCATCACCGTTGATCGGTGATTGAAAACGAACACCCTCTTCCGAGAGTTTCCTCATTGCTGCCAGAGAAAAGACCTGGAAGCCACCTGAATCCGTGAGTATCGGCCTGTGCCAGTTCATGAATTCATGCAGCCCACCGTGCGCACGAATTACTTCGGTTCCCGGGCGTAACATCAGGTGAAAGGTATTGCCTAGAATGATCTGGGCACCATCCGCCTCAACCTCCTCGGGCGTAACGCTTTTTACGGTGCCGTAGGTACCGACTGGCATGAAGACCGGCGTCTGAATTTCGCCGCGGCGAAAGTTCAACGTGCCGCATCTTGCGGCGCCGCATGTATGGCTGATCTCAAACTTCACGCTTTTGCTTCCGGTGTCAGGAACATGGCGTCACCGTAACTGAAGAAGCGATACTTCTCACGTACAGCGTGCCTGTAAGCATTAATAACGCGTTCTTTGCCGGAGAACGCAGCGACCAGCATCAGCAGCGACGACTGTGGCAAATGGAAATTCGTAAGCATCGCGTCAACGGCGCGGAACTCGTAACCGGGCAAAATAAACATATCAGTCTCGCCATCGAACGGCTGTATCGAGCCACCGGTCGAAGCGCATTCAATTGCACGGACCGACGTCGTTCCGATCGCTATGACGCGGCCACCGGCTTGCTTTGTCTCATTAACGGCGGCGCAACATGCTGCGCTGACTTCCACGCGCTCGCTGTGTAGCCGATTTTCATGAATATTCTCTTCTCGTAAGGATTGAAATGTTCCAGCGCCGACATGCAAAGTAACCCAGGCGTGGCGCGCTCCGGCGTCAAGAGTCTCCGCAAGCATTGCCTCATCGAAATGCAGGCCTGCAGTGGGCGCCGCTACCGCGCCCGGATCTTTGGCATAGACTGTTTGGTAGCGCGAATCGTCGCTGGCATCGGCCTCACGGCCAAGGTACGGCGGCAGCGGCACGTCACCATAAGCTTCGAGAAAAGGCATGACGTCGACCGAAAACTTGAGTGTAAACAGCTCGCCTTCGCGACCCAGCACATCCACTACAACATTATTCGCAAGCAACATCCGACCGCCGGGTTTCGGCGACTTGCTGGCCCTTATGTGAGCAAGCACTGTGCGCTCGCCCTGTACACGCTCAACAAGTATCTCGGCACGACCACCGGTCTCCTTGGTCGCCGCCAGGCGCGCCTTGATAACGCGTGTGTCGTTGAAGACCAGCAGGTCGCCAGGACGCAGGAGGCCGGGAAACTCACTGAATATCCGGTCGGTAATTCCGTCACCGAGCTCAAGCAATCGACTGCCGCGTCGATCGGCAGCAGGATACTGCGCGATCAGCTCGTCGGGTAGCTCGTAGTCAAAGTCTGAAATAAACATGGGCGCGCATGGTATCAAAGCCATGCGCGCCCTTCTTTAGTGTTGTCAGGATTCGTCTCGCTTAATCGCCATTCAATCCAGGACACTACACTAGGTGGACGCCGTATCGGGTGCCGGCCTCGGGGGAAGCGGTACCCTGGCTGGCTTGGCAGCCGGCGGCGCGAACAGCGCACCGCGTTGATTTTCAGGAATATCCACTTTAATCGTCCGCTTCTTCTGGTCACGCATGATGCCAAGTTCCAGGCTTTCACCGCTCTCATATGAACTTAAGATCCGCATCGCATGACGAACATCTGTTGGCTCGCGTCCATCAATCGACTGAATGACGTCGCCGTCCTTCAGCTCGACACCTTCGAGTTCCGGAGCACTGACCACCAACAAACCAGTATCGGTACCAAAGTACTTGCCGAGCCCTTCATTGAGCTCAACAAGCTCCATGCTGCCCCAGGCGCTACCAACCCAAGGGAAACCACGTTCGAATTTGAACTCCCTGATAACGTTCGGTACGCCAGGAATACCCTCAATGTGCAAATTTTGTCCGTCCGGGGCCCAGGTGAATGCGTGCATCTCCTTGACTCGCGGTGACAACTCAACAGAAGCCGCCTTGCCATCGCGAAGATAATCCACTTTCAGCTCATCGCCTTCTTCAACACCTTGCATGAATTTGAGCAAGAGCTTGTTTGCGTCCTGACTGCTCTCAGCACTCATAGACTCACCGTCAACAGCCGTGATTACATCTCCAGCGTGCAGCCCCGCATCATCAGCGGCAGTTTCAGGTGTTACACCGCCGATCTTGACGCCTTCAACGGGACCAGGCTCATCGACTCCGTCGATGGTGATTCCAATGCGCGGCGTGTTCGAAAATTCCACGCGGCTCCTGAGTTCGAGCATTTGCGGCAACCGCTCCTGGGTAAGTTCCGCAACCTCACGGGCTGCTATTTCCATGCGCACTTCAGCTTCGCGAAGTCGCTCCGCATAAGCTTGCTTCTTCGCTTCCATTGCCCGGAGTTTTTCTTCCTCTTCGGACTGCGCATAAGCGGTGCCAGCAAACAGCAGAATCGCTGTTACAGGCAAAAGTATTTTCCACATCTTCATCAGGTACTACTCCTATCTAGAACGCTGCCCGTTGCGCCTGCGCATAGCGCAACTGCAGCAGCAATTTCATCAATCGGACGCGTTCGCGCCAAAATATTTCCTTGTCGCCCTCAGCCCACTCGGCCGTCGGGTCGTTTAACTGGTAGTCGATCGCGGCAATGCGATCTTCAATCTCGGATATCGTCGCCACCGTTCCCGCACGCGCCACACGCGGCTCGGCCGGTAACGCTCGAAGGTCACTCTCAAGCCGCCGTGAGTAGGCCTGCAGTACAGCGAGATTCGATAGATCAACAGTATTTGTCACCGCGGCATCCGGCACCGTGACACCTCCACCGTCCGTCGGTGTTTGCACGCCAGGCATCATCACAGCGGCCATCACGGCGGCAGCGGCAAGACCAACACCGGCATACCACTTATTGTGCGTACGCGCTTTCGGCTGAGTCAGCAATCCTTCTGCTTCCCCCTGCTCGCGAATTCGAAGCCAGACATTACGCGGCGGCATCGTATCGGGGAGCGATCTCAGCCCCTCCCGCAATGCGACGTGTTCGTCCGCTGTTAATGCACAAATCATTTTCTCGTCCTCTTTACTGCTTTCGTTCTCGTCATTGCTCATCTAAGCAACTCCATAAGTATCTCTTTATCCATTGACTGTCGCGCCACTCGGCTCCACGCCGTTATTAACGCTCAGCATCGGCCGCAATCGTTGATACGCTCTCGACAACTGCGACTTCGAAAAACTCTCTGTCTTCCCCATCAGGCCCGCTATCTCCTTGTGGGTAAAACCCTCGACGTCGTGTAGCCAAACGACGGCTCGACTGACCTCCGGCAAATTTGCCAACGCGGCATCGAGATCTATAGCGTCATCCGGGTGGCTCGAGATTCCATGACTCACCGGTTCGCCCGGTGTCATGTCATCCCAATCGTCCGACAGCGACTGCCCTCGCTTGGTCCAGGCCGATCGCAAGAACATCAGCGATTTGGTCACCGCGATACGCCGAATCCAGCTGCCTAATGCCGCTTCACCGCGAAACTTGGCGATGGAGCGCATGATCTCGATAAAGGTCTCTTGCACCAGATCCTCGGCATGCGCCGGCGCCTTCGTAAACCTCAGGCAAATCGAGTAAACAGGTGCCGAAAACGCCCGGTAGATGATCTCGTGGGCGCGAACATCCCCAAGGGCTGCGCGCCTGATAATCCCCTTATCGATCTCAATGTCAGCAAACTTGCTCATATCTGGAATATTAGATGCTTACTGTGCTGAAAGGGTCGCAAATTTCAGGGAACTTTTGCGGAACCTTTGCGGAACGGGGAAACCACGAATATACTGTGCGCGCTTCGAGCGGGCTGAACCCCTCGAATATGCCCACCACACCATGCCGGGGTGGCGGAACTGGTAGACGCGCCGGATTCAAAATCCGGTTTCTTCGGAAGTGCGGGTTCGATTCCCGCTCCCGGCACCATTAATACCAACGGCTCTAGCCGTTTTCGGATTTTCCTCATTCTGAGGATACTGCGCGATAGCCTTCCGCGCATCTTCCGCGCAGCGAAAAGTGCTGCTTCAAGCAGAAATTCTTACGGCTTCATGATCGATGTCGCGAGCGGCCGCTTTCATCGATAGCGGTCGTTCAATAGTGGCCAGTTCTGGTACTAATGTCCGCGGGTCAAAAGCGGCGACTCATGATGGTGCGCTTCTTTCCACTCACCACCGCTCTTAACCCAGACAGCGCTGACACGGTTGGTAAGATGTCTAGCCTTGTCACCGCGCGTATAGGTACCAACCAGGTAAAAGGTCGCCACGGCTACATTTCCATAGATCTGGGCATTGAAATTGCTCATCCGCACATTCAGTATAGGTAGTTCAACGGTCGCCCCCATGCGCTCACTGACCTCCGCGTAATCCGATTCCCACCGTACGCCGCCATCAGAGAAGAACATCGTAAAATCTCCGAGGTGATGGCTGATTACCGCCTCGTTATTCTGCGCGTGAATGGCCGCATAATGTCGCTCAATGGTTGCTCGCACATCTGCCGCATCGTCCGCCATTAGCTGTGGGGACCAAATTAATAAGAATGTAGTAATTGTGAGTAGTTGACGAGTCATCTGGCTTCCCCCGTGAATACCTAAAATGATATGGCGCGATGTTTAACGCCTCCAACAAAAACCTAGCTCAGATTGGACAGCCTGCTATAGGTAGAAACCACTACATTGGACGGCAACGAACCCAACGAACCCAACGAACCGCAGCATTATTATCCAGGGGAACGATGTCAGCTTCGGGTCACAAGCAGACATAAAAAAACCGCCACTGGACGGGTCGTTACTAACCGTTGAATCGGGTCAGACTTTCTTACGCCTTGCCAATCCCATTGCAGCAAGACCGATACCTAAAAGTGCGAGAGTGCCGGGTTCGGGGACGGAAACTGGGGGTTCCGTATCAAGTGAGACACAGCCGCCTGCGTTGCCAGTGCAGATCGTGTCAAACCCAAGTCGCAATGCGGTACCTGTGCCACCAAAAAAGAACGAAATCGCACTAACGTCTGATACATCTATCACATCGTAGCCGGCTGATGGCACAAGGTCTTCGAAAAGGAGTTCATATTGAAACGAGACCATCGCTGGGAAGCTCAAGGCCTCTGGGAGATTCGTTCGCAGTGTAACGCTTGAACGATCCACTGGGGCGTCGACACCATAAATCGACGCCACAATTGAGGTCTGGGCAAGCGCCGGATTTTGTACGTCTCCAATCAGCCAAAAACCCAAGTCAATAAAACCCTCGATAAGGAATCGGTCGGAAATCCCGCCATCCGTCAAGTCGAACGAGTTAGAAGTATTCCAGCCGGGGCCATCGATTCCATCGTAGAACAACTGGGTCATGTTTTGATTTGTGACGAATGATCCGCCACTCGTGTTTACAATCCGGAGGTTTAGTGCGCCGTCCGACACAATCGAATCCGAAGATCCCGATCCAAGAGAATTGAATAATCCTTCGCGTTCACCACCTATCGCTTCATCCGCAATCACAACTGATGGAAACCCAGCACTTTGAAACACCTGATTCGTGTCAAACGTGTCAATGAGCACCGCATTCGCCGCCACCGGAGACAGCAGGACAGCTACTAAGGCCAGAATCGTGTTTCTTGTTTTGGTCATTGGATTACTCCAAATCAGGTGAATTATGCACTCACTGAAATGCGGCAATTTCTATACCAAAAAAAAGTACTGGCACAAAATCAAACTGTTATGTAATCAAGTAGGAACAGGTCTATTAACTTAGACTTTGTCTTGAAAATTAACTCGACGTTTCCGAAATACGGCGCATTCTTAAGCAGCCGTTCGCCAGAATGACGAAATGCCGAAATTGCGATTTGAGACGTTGATAGTTCGGAAGCAGACACTCATGAGTCAATTAGTGAATACGCTACTTCGATATTATTGAGCGTTCGCCGGTTTCGGGGTCAACGATCAGAAGCGCTCCAGAACTATCGAGTGCGAAAATTCGATCGTTCGCAGTTACTTCAATTGCGTTGGGAGCAAGGAATGGAACACCACTGGCAGCGGTCCCCAGTGGCTCGGCTACGCCGACTCCGAGGTCGACATGTGCGAAAGGAATGTCGGCGTTACCGCTAACCGGGGTGTACAAAATTCCTCCGTCTGCACTGAGGCTCATTTGTATGATCGAAGAGCCCGGCGCTGTTGTTTCTCTGCGCGGCAATTCAATCGCTGAAAGCGTTGCAACCAAAGTAGATTCGAGACTCACCAGGCCCAATGCGTAGATCGACGGCTCAATGCTTGAGGCGAGCGAAATCGGAGCGATGTTTAATAGCAATCGGTTGGCGGCAGTGTCCAGAACCAGCGAACGAATTTCGCTTTGAGCCAATTCTGCGGGAAGCGAAGTCAGTTCGCTACGTTGACCGCTAACAAGATCGACACGCAGAATACGTTGCGCAAATCGATCGGCAACGTATGCCAAATTATTCCCAGCATCTATCGCTATACCTGAAATCAGATCCGGTAGTGGCCCAGCACCAACGGTCGGGCCCGATACTGTCGTGGCTTCGCCGTTAATGAGATCCACTTCAATAATCTTCTGGTTAAACATATCCGATAGCCAGGCGCGTGTGCCATCCTGCGACAGCGCAAGTCCGTTTGCGAGAACCAGGTTTGACTGCATCGGGGGTTGTGTGGGGTCGATCAGATCAACAAGTAGCTCCCTTGAACCGGTTTCTGGGTCGATGGCGAGGACGCGGGAGTCGGCTATAGCGACAACGCGATCCAAAACTGCATCATAGCGTAGCGCTAACATCGGCCCAGGAGGAGCACCGTCGCCCACACTTGAACTCGCCTCAATGGTATGGGTTCCCGTCGTCCTGTGGATGCTGCGCAACTCGCCCGGATTCGGCGTTACGGTCCACAATTTATCGCTGCCAATGCTCAGGCCTCTGAGGGAATCGGGCCGGTTCGGCGTGGACGGAGGGGAGAGCAGCAGACTGCTGCTTTGTGTCGTCGGGTCCAATGAAAAAACCGCGCCGGAAATACCAAGAACCAATAGTCGTGAATCGACGTTGTCATAATCAACACCGACTGTTGGTGTTACCAAGGTCGCGAAATCGAGCAAGATTGAATTTGAGTCACCGCTAGATGCGTCAATTTTCGTGATGTCAATTGTTGGGATACTTACGGTGTAAATAGCATCAGTCGTTGACTCGAAAGCGCCATCGGTCGGGCCACTGCCGAAGAGACCGGATGATGGCAGCGGTTTAATTGTTGTTGCGGAAATTGGCGGTGCGAGTGAAAGGTCCGCGACGTAGAGGTCGCCGAAGAAGCCGACCGCAAATAAGCGGCCAAGTTGTTGATCGACAGCGATCGTTGAGATCGGTCCTGCGTCAACGGGCAAAATTATGTATTCACTTCTGTCGCCGGTCGTCGGGTCTACTCTTTGGATATCACGCAGGTTGGCGACCAAAATAGCGCCGTCCGTATCTAAAGTGAAGTGACGTGCGAAGCCGAAGTTCGGCCCTATGCCGACGTCGGTCGCGCTGAGAATCTCCAACTCGTTATTTGTCAGGTCAAAAGAGAGTAATTGTTTGGCATCAAGTATCAATACTCGCTCGTTGAGCGCGTCGAAAAGCACTGCCGTCGGGTTGGACAAAACGGGTGAAGAGTGAACTGTCGATATCGGAAGCTCAGTAACTTGCCCATTATTCTCCGTTAACTTGACCGCCAGTTGATTGTCGCCAAGTGAAAGGGGGATGCCGTTTGCTCGCCAGCGTCCCGCGCTATCTTGGCTAGCTGCGATTTCGACGTTGCCATTCTTTATCGCCACAGACGTAAGGCGGGTGGCGTCTGCCAGGCCAACAACTGAGATTTGATTTGAGTCAGTTAGACTCGTTTCCCCAGGGAAAATGAGTTGGAACGTAATTGGCGCTGGTATTGGTGGGGTCGTTGCTTGACTGGAACTGCCCCCGCCACCGCATCCTGACAACAGGATGCCAAGTATCAGCGATACTGCCGCCGTACGACCCAGCTTAATTCCTGAATTGGAATTCGAATGTTCCGATTTGTTGGTGGACACGTTCATTAGCTTCATCCTATTCAAGGATCGGCTGGATGGGCTACCCATTGTACTCTGCCAGTTTAGCGATCCTGTATTGGCGCTCCGGGTAGCTGGCACCATCTCTGAACTCCCGTGGTTGTCCATGCCCAAGCGGGTTATCGATTTAGCCGACAGCCTTTGCCATCTGGGTGACATGACGCAGGTCAGAACCGCAGCAGCCACCGAATACGTTTAGCCAGGGCATTCTTGTCGTGAGTGCTTTGTACTGATCGGCAAGCTCCACAGGATCACCGTCATCGAGCACCTCGCTTTCGTCCAGTTCTTCGTGGCTCAACCGTGATGCGTTGCAGCGCAGACCACGGATGCGCCGTGTCCATTCCGAGCCATCAAGCACATCGAAGAAATGATCCGGGTGAGCACAATTCACCATGAAGTAGGCAGCAGCACCATCCGTCGCATTATCTACAGCGTCGATGGCTTCACGAAGCGGCTGGCCCGTGGGCAACCTGCTGTCCGTCTCGACAGTAAATGAAATAACCGCCGGCAAACCTGCCGACTGCGCGGCTCGCACAACGCCGATAGCCTCATCCGACTGCGTGAAGGTCAGCGCCGTTATCATGTCGGCCTCAGTCTCCGCCAGCCACCCAATCTGTTTGGAGTGATATTCCTCCGCCTCTTTTGCTGCCAGCCTGGCTTCGGGGGCGTATGCGTCGCCTTGGGGACCGATGACTCCATTCAGCACTATTGGCTTACTGTTTGCAGAAAACTCCTCTCGTAGTCCCGCTATGAACGCAACAGCCTCTTTGTTGGTCTCGTACAACTCCTGCTCGTTTGCTGCGAGGTCCGTCGCCCAATGCAGATGAGCTTTCCATGTCTGGCTGTCGAGCACGATGCCAGCATCGTATTCATTCGCAAGAGCGAGGAAGCCGCGAAGATAGTTGGCAACGGCTTCCCGGCCATGCACATCTGGCAGAAGCGTATGCGCCGCAAATTCCCGAATTTCAATACCGTGATTGAATATGAGATCCGTTTCGAGTCCAGCGTCGGTCAGGAACAGACCTCCGGAAATTTGGGGTAAGTCGTTTCGATATTGGCTCATGTAAGACGCTCCTGAAAAATAATCTGCTACCGCATTGATGAGTATAGACGATCATATCGTGACCAAATGCGCTCGGGTTGTGGAATTCAGTGCGGTTTAGTACCGTTGCCGCGAAACGATCTGGCTGAAAATATGAAGTACTGCTCAAGTTGTGGCGGCAAAATTAGCCGCAGAATCCCCGAAGATGACAATCGTGGACGAGCGATCTGTGACGATTGCGGTACGGTTCATTATCAAAACCCGTTGATTGTCGTTGGTTGCATCGTCGAGAGTGAAGGCAAGGTGCTGCTCTGCAAACGTTCAATCGAACCGCGTTACGGTTACTGGACCATTCCCGCAGGTTTCATGGAGCTCGGCGAAACCCTGGCTGGTGGTGCTGCCAGGGAAACACTGGAAGAGGCTTGCGCGACGGTTGATATCAGTCACCAGTTTGCGAGTGTCGACGTCATCGACGCTGGCCAGGTGCACATCTTTTTCTGTGGCAAGCTGGTCGGTGGTTTTGGTGTCGGTGAAGAAAGTCTGGACACGCAGTTGTTCAGCGAGGATGAGATTCCCTGGGACGATCTCGCATTTCACAGCGGCAAGTTCGCGCTAAAGAAATATTTTGAAGATCGCGGTGAAAATAACGGCGTTCACTTCCACGAACTCAGACGCTCGAAATCCTGACCGCAGTATATCGGTGTTTAGTTTGCCGCTGTTTGCTGGATAATTTGCAGACGACTGGCTAACGCCGCAGGTGGCAAGTAACCACTGAGCAGTGTTCCATCCTCAAAAACGATCGCAGGTGTGCCGGTTAGGCCGACTTTCTGCCCCAACATGTAATGTTTCGTGATTGTGGATGCATCACATTTGTTTGTTTCAAAATCACGATCCTGCTTCGCCGCTGTCAACGCTCCATTTCGATCTCTGGCACACCAAACTTCTTCCGAGGTCGTCCATGCCCGCGACGAAGGTCCGCCGCGGGGATACAGCATGTAACGAATCTCAATGCCTTCTGCCAGATATCCGTCGATCTCACTGTGTAACTTACGGCAGTAGGTGCAATCGACATCCGTAAATACAGTAATCGAATATTTTACTTCGTCTGGCGAAAACATGATTGCCTGCTCGTCGCTCACCGATGACATCACTTCGCGACGGCTTTCGTTGCGCGCCTGTTCGCTCAGGTTCACCTGGCTGTCGAGATCGATCATGTCGCCCTGCAGCAGATAACGTCCATCTTCGGACACATACGCCACGATCGAGCCTTTGTGCACGGTGTACCAGCCGTCAACCGGGCTCACATCCACGTCTTCCGGGCCAATTTCATCGAACATCGCATCGATTTTGGCGCGAACCTCTGCCAGCGCCTCGTCTTCAGCTGACTCAGCGCCAATAACAGATCCGCTGGCCATCAGACCAAGGACCAGAAGCGAACAAATAGATACGGTGGTGCGACTCATGTAGGCAATTCCTGAAAGACAAAGACCCAGCTTATAGGACCAATACATCTGCTACCGGTTCCTTGGGCAACGCGAAGTCTAGCAGACGAATCGGCAAGGCCGAAACGCATTAGCCTCGCGGATGGTGCTCGCCGTGCAGCTCCTTGAGCCGTTCGCGGGCCACGTGCGTATAGATCTGGGTCGTAGACAGGTCACTATGTCCCAGTAGCATCTGCACTACTCGCAAGTCAGCACCACGATTCAGGAGGTGCGTTGCGAACGCGTGGCGCAGGCTGTGTGGTGACATTTTTTGACGCACGCCGGCTTTTTCAGCATAGCGCTTGATGATGTGCCAGAAAGCCTGGCGGGTCATGCGATCGCCGCGGCGGGTCGGAAACAGGTAATCAGTCTGGCGCTCGAGGAGAATCTCCATACGTGGGCCGTTGATGAACTCCTTCATCCAGCGCTGTGCTTCCTCACCAAGCGGAATCAGACGTTCGCGGTCGCCTTTGCCGACAATACGCAGGACGCCCTGATTAAAATTGATTTGTGACTGCTTGATATTGATGAGTTCCGAGACTCTGAGTCCGGTCGCATACAGAAGCTCAAGCATTGCCCGGTCACGATGGCCCAGCGGCTCATCGGTGTTCGGAGCGCTCAGCAGCGAATCAACTTCGTCCTCAGACAAGGACTTCGGCAACGAACGGCCAATGCGTGGCATTTCGATATCGGCCGTCGGATCAGTATCGCGTGACCCTTCGCGCATGATGTAGCGGTAAAATCGGCGGAAGCTGGACAGCTGGCGCGCGGTTGAACGTGGCTTTGCGCCACCTTCTACGCGGCTGGCAATGAAATCCAGCAAATCGGACTTCTCGGCGTGGTCGATCACTTTGCCGTTTTTGGCCAATGCACGAGCCAAGGTCATCAAGTCTGCTCGATACGCGCCCAGAGTATTCTTCGACAGTCCGCGCTCCATCCATATGGCATCGAGGAACTGGTCCACCAGTTCTTCCGAACGAGTGACAGTCAATGACTCCGGCGTACTTTGCTTGTTGCTACTACCCATAACGTCCATCTTCTATAGTCGCGCAATCCTTTGCTGCGATACATCTGCCAACCGGGCTGTCGGACTGGTAGCATACGCCGTTCCGAATCCCGGTAAGATTTACAATGCACCGCCAAGCGACGGATTTATCAAGGATTATGAGTATGGAGATGACTCCAGGTATGAGGCGTGACCGCTGTCACAGATTCCGGAAGGCGTTAACATAAAGTGAACTGGGTCACATACGTCACAAATACCCTGTGGGGGCTCTGGGCGTGGCTGTGTTTCGCGGTCGCTTGCCTCTTTTCACTGATCGTCGCGATATTCGTGCCCGGTGTGCACCGGCGGCAGAAGCTGGTCACCTTCGCAACCAAAATGGTCTTTGTGCTCTCCGGCGTCAAGGTCACAGTAAGAGGTATCGACAATTTGCCAGCGGATAGCTGTGTCGTGGTTGCCAATCACGCGAGCTACATTGACGGCCCCCTCCTGAATGGCTATTTGCCAGCGCGCTTCGGCTTCGTGATTAAGGGCGAAATGCGCGATATACCGGTAGTCCATTTTCTGCTGCGCCGGTCGGGTTCCAAATTTGTCGAGAGAAAGGAAATGACTGGTAGTTCCAGAGACGCACGGCAACTCGTAAAGGCAGCGCAAGAGGGTGAGTCGCTGGGTTTCTTCCCCGAAGGTACTTTTCTGCTGGAACGTGGCGTTGGGCGCTTTCGTCCAGGCGCATTTGTGGCGGCCATCAAAGGGGATATGCCCGTGGTACCAGTCGCTATCTCCGGTACCCGCGAAATGATGCCCTCCGGTCGACTCATGCCACGCAAGTCGGACCTGGTTATTGAAATCCTGCCAGCGATCGCGCCGGGAGATGATGATTACGCATCCTCCAGAAAGCTCGCAGAGGCTTCCAGGCAACCCATAATCACAGCGATTGACGAGCCTGATCTGCTCGCCGATAAGACTTAGGCAAAACTACCAGATTCCTTGTATTGCGCTCTGACTCCGATTGCCTGAAAGTAGCGTACCGTCTTATAGAATAGCTCACTGGAGAGACCTGAAATGAGTTCTGATGCTGTTGTCATTGTTGCCGCGAAACGAACACCGTTGGGCGCGTTTCAAGGGACGCTTTCCGGCGCCTCAAGTCCGGACCTCGCGGCGGCGGCGATTCGCGCCTGTATTGAGGAGTCTCAGGTAGATGCTGAGAGAATCAGTGAAGTGTTGATGGGCTGTGTACTCCCCGCTGGCGTCGGTCAGGCACCGGCACGCCAGGCGGCTATTAAGGCAGGCATTCCACTCAGCGCCGGCTGCACAACTTTGAACAAGGTGTGCGGATCCGGAATGAAAACTACCATGCTGGGCAACGACCTGATTAAGGCTGGTAGTGCCGGAATAGTCATTACCGGTGGTATGGAGTCCATGAGTAACGCACCGTACCTGATGCCCAAGGCTCGATCTGGATATCGCATGGGTCATCAACAGGTCCTGGACCACATGTTCTTCGACGGACTACAGAATCCTTCAGACGGCAACATGATGGGACATTTTGCGGAAGTCACATCGAAAAAGTATGGCTTCAGCCGCGAGGATCAAGACGCGTTCGCTATTGAATCCGTCAATCGCGCACGATCCGCCATGAGCGATGGTGCATTTGATGCTGAGATAACACCGGTAACGATCAGTTCCCGGAAAGGCGACGTTACGGTCATCGAAGACGAGGGCCCCGGTGCCGCCAAACTCGAAAAAATCCCGACTTTACGACCGGCATTTGCGAAAGACGGAACGGTCACTGCCGCCAGCTCTTCATCTATTTCGGATGGCGCGGCAGCATTATTGCTCATGAGTGCCAACGAGGCAGAAAAACGCGGGCTCGAACCACTCGCAACCATTATCGGTCACTCCGGCTTCGCCCACGAACCGGAATGGTTCACGACCGCCCCCGTTTTTGCGATTAAGGCTCTGCATGAAAAACTCGGCTGGAATCCGGACAACGTCGATCTGTACGAAGTCAACGAGGCATTCGCATGCGTAACCATGGCGGCAATGGCCGATGCAGATCTGGATCACGCCAAAGTGAACGTCAACGGCGGTGCCTGTGCCCTTGGGCACCCGATCGGGGCGACCGGTGCGAGAATTATTGTCACGCTGCTGCATGCATTGCGTAATCGCAATCTGAAACGCGGCATTGCGTCTCTTTGTATCGGCGGCGGCGAAGCTACCGCAATCGGAATTGAAATTAACTAGGAAATCTCATGGATCTTGCAAATGCAAAAGCGGTAGTCACAGGTGGTGCTTCCGGGCTCGGATTCGCAACAGCCGAACGAGTCATCGCCGCGGGCGGGCAGGTTGTCTTGTTCGATGTCAACGAGGAACTAGGGGCAGCGAGCGTTGCCAAGCTTGGTGACCGGGCAATTTTCGTCAGTACCGACGTCTCAAACGAAGACGCCGTCAAAGCATCGGTTCAAGCCGCTAAAGAATTTATGGGCGGCATCACGCTCGCCGTAAATTGCGCCGGTATCGCGACTGCAGGCCGAACACTGGGAAGAGAAGGAACCTGGCCAGCCGAGACTTTCAATCGCGTCATTCAGATCAACCTGGTCGGCAGCTACAACGTCACAAAAGAAGCGGCGGCTGTCATGCAACTCAATGAACCCAACGCAGAAGGTGAGCGCGGCGTCGTAATCAGCACGGCATCAGTAGCCGCTTTTGAGGGCCAGATCGGTCAGGCAGCTTACTCGGCATCGAAAGGTGGTGTAGTTGGAATGATGTTGCCGCTTGCACGTGAGTTCGCCCAATTCGGCATCCGCGTGAACACCATCGCGCCAGGCATTTTCATGACTCCGATGATGGCGGGAATGCCAGAAGATGTTCAGGACTCGTTAGGAAAGCAGATTCCGTTCCCACCGCGATTGGGCCGCCCGGAAGAGTACGCAGACACAGCCACCTTCATCTATGGCAACCCGGTAGTAAACGGCGAAACCATCCGCATCGATGGCGCAATAAGGATGCAACCGAAGTAATCCGACCAGGCCCCTCCAACAATGTTTGGAGGCGGCGGGCGAGATACTG